>JADMIO012610631.1_pt1 | contig 76361 bp, 62 predicted proteins | sample 8958161 | NCBI WGS metagenome assembly JADMIO01 (sample SAMN16585339, study PRJNA669376) | soil metagenome | isolation source: Crop rotation soil | place: USA: Cullars Rotation, Alabama | collected 2011
GCAACGCAGGGCCGTCGTTGGCCCCGTCACCTGTGACGGCAACAATCTCCCCCGCCGTAGTCAAGCGCTCCACCAGGAATTGCTTATCCAGGGGCGTTGCCCTTGACAGGACCTGTAGACGGGATAGTACCCCATTAGAGGTACTGTCGCTGTCGAGGGCCCGCCGCAGGGCCATGCCACCCTCTAGGACTAGACCACCAGAGGTCAGGATGCCCGCTGCACGAGCCACACTGCAGGCTGTCGTTGTTGCATCCCCCGTTACCATGCGTACAAAGATGCCTGCCCTGTGACACTCGTCCACGGCCCCACGCACCTCCTCCCGCAGCGGATCCACCATCCCAAAGAGGGAAACCAGTGTCATTTCACTACACTGATTGCATGGATCTAGTTCATCTTTGAGTGGACGATATGCCAGGGCAATCGTGCGCAAGGGAAGCAATTGATCAGTGTCCGACTTGCCACTGCTCCAATCATGCAGCAATCGCACAAGGCCACGTCGGTTGCTGTCATCCATGGGAATCAATGTCATCTCCCCATTGACAATTGCAACATAGCTGCTACATCTGGCCATAATCCACTCGGGCGAGCCCTTGCAATGCAGGGTGATTGCACCATTATCACTCTGCCGTACCGCAGTGCACATGTACTTGCGTTCAGAGGAAAAGGGCACCGTGGCCAATAGTTCAAATTTGCCTCGCAGAGATTCAATCTCCCTCCATCCCAAGGATATGCCGCCCTCAAGTCCCCTCACAAAGACATGGTCCAGGAGGGCGCATTCAGTTCCAGAGCCCACAAAGCATCCGTGCCCTGCATCCACAAAGGCCGTCGTATTTAAGGCCACTGCTTCGCGCACCATAGAAGCCAAGGCCTCTGAGCGACAGGAGCACACGTCAGAATCGCATGTATCACCACCATTGGAGCATTGGACAACCGTCATGCGGTTCAATGTCAATGTGCCCGTCTTGTCCGTGCAAATGGTTGTGGCCCCACCCATCGTTTCACAGGCCGCCAGAACACGAACTAGATTGCCGTCCCGCAGCATCTGCGTCGTGGCATAGGCCAGGGCCACGGTCACAGCCATGGGTAGACCCTCGGGCACTGCAACCACCACCACCGTCACCACCTCAATCGCAATGTGGAGCATCCCATCCACGGACCAGGTTCCAAAGAAGCTGGTACGGATGAGTAATGCTACAAGCAACATTCCACCCACAACGAGTCCCGTCATTGCAATCAGATCTGCCAAACGATTGAGTTGCAATTGGAGGGGTGTCAGTGCGTTGATACCTTGACCCCCACTGCCCATCGATTGGAGCATCCTCCCACTCTGGGATTTGCCTCCAATTGCAACAATCAGAGCCCTTGCCCGCCCATCAACTATTCGTGTGCCACTAATTACAAAGGGAGAATCCTTATCCTTTGCCACGGCGTCACTTTCCCCCGTCATGGAGGACTCGTCGCAGAGGAGTCTGCTTGACTCGCAGGACAACATGATACCATCTGCAGGACAAATGTCGCCCGGCCCCAATCGCACCACATCCCCCACCGTCAGATCCTCACCTGGAATCATTTCAAATGGAGAGATAATACTGCCACATTGTGCCTTGCCCCATGCAGATTGCACCGGGACGCGATTGAAGCGGGCACCGCGGCGAAAAAGCGATGCGAATTGGCGATCACGATGCCACTCATTTCCGGCATTGCCCGCAATGACCATCAGGACGGCAAAGGCTATTGCCGCACCCTCCACCCAACCATAGCTACCTTGAATCAGGGACACAATAATGGAGGCAAGGGCTGCAGCCGTAAGCAACATCATAGTGCGATCCGTCCACCATGCACGCCACAGAAGCAAGGGTAGCGATGCATTCTTTCGTGTGGGGCAATGGTTACAACCAAACAGGCGCAGTGCCTCTTCCCTGTTGGGCGCCGCCGTGTAGATGCGGTCTATTACGGTATCCACATTTTCCACTCCCTCATCCCACCTTTTCTCCTCCACCAGACGACAGAGCAATCCCGCCAATTCGTCCGACTCATCCATAAAACAATAAACTTAGAGTCCTACCATAAAAGGACAGAGGGTGCACAGGACATGCAAAGGTGAAAATGGCCTGTCAGCCTCCAAGGATGATGAGTCAGGAGTTCAGATGTATGATCTTTCTTTGAAAAGCCCTTTCAACGCAATCTCTTTATGTATGTACCCTTTCAAGAAGAATCTATTCCAGAAACAGAATATCCTGCTGTATTACATTGGCGCTGATGAATAATCTACTTATGACAATGGTGCATTGCCTTTTGTGGCTCCCTTATTAACATCGTGTGAGTAATATGCAATTACCTTGGTTGGCAAATATTATAAATCATTAAGAAGAAGCAAGTACCTTTTTTAGAGCAGATGAACTGTTGATTAGACAAAGGGAGGATAGATCTTAGACACATATATCAAGATGTTTTTTGGGAAGAGAAACCATTACATTCCATAGGGGGAGACTGGATAAAAACTCTTCCGATCAGGCAGTGCGTTGGCAGATCATATATTGGATTCTCACCCTGCAATTGAGTGGCGCAAATTCAAATGTGCATCACGCACTTTGGCATCCTCTTTCTTTTGGCGAGATTCCTCCTTGGCAACCCAATTCTGAAACATTTTGTAGCGATGCTTCTGGGACTTTGTGCCAAATTGATCCATCCGTTCCTGAGTAATCTGTCCCAGGGCTGCATCCACCGCAAGCCTGTACTCTCGGGGATTGTTGCCCAAGAGCCGGCAAACCGTCTCCGAGATCTCAACCAAACCTGGGCAGGTACACTCAACGGTGCTCCTCAAAGCGTTATGAATTTCAACAGCATGGTCCAAGAACTTGAAAATACGATCTGGCGCTTCGGACGGACCGTGATCAATACACATCAGAATGGCTTTCTTCAAAGGGGCATGGACGTCAGCAGCGGAGATATCGAATATCCGGATTAGCTCATTCACTCTATCGAGATTCTCACCTGAGATACGCGCCCAAAGGTTGCCAATAGTCTGTTTACGTAGAGCATTCTTGTTACTCGGCTCCACATTCAAGAGTAGCTCCATGGTGTGATAGTTTGTCCTGCCAGCAACGGTCTGGATTGCCCTTGTGATTGCATTTGACATCCACTCTTTTCTGGGCATGGGATTGATGTACGTAATCAAATGCAGTCAGACGTTGTTCCTGCTCTTCAATCATCGCAATTGCACTGAGCTCTCTCAATTCAATATCCGTGACGCTCAGGCTGATCTGCTCAGCAATCTCTCGATAATACTTGGGTTCTGTTACTGCAAGGGTTACAAGAAGTGTGCCAATGATTTCAGGCATCTGGTCCATCTTCCCAGCGATAGCTTCCAATATTGGTACAAGGGATGGAGCATACTCATCTCTCATAATATCCCTCTCAAGCATGTAGAAGAGCGTCCATTTGAACCGGTCAAGATCCATGCACATGGCTTTGATGATTTTGGCAAGGTTTGACCATTTTTGTGCGTAGCAGACCGCTTTCAAAACACCGTTTAGTTGCTCAGCATACTTTTCCTCGTGGCCCCTGCAGAGCCCAAGCATCCTATCCAATATAGTAGAGTCATTAGAACGTACAGCAGCAAGATACCATTTGCTAGACTCTTGCATATCTGCTTCTAAAATTGGCGGTGCCAGGCTACAATCTTGCGATGGCACTTCTCCAATACTAACCGTATCTGTGCGTGAATGTCCAACCCCTTGTATATTTGTCGTCTCATACTCTTTACTCTCTTCAGTTGGAACTACTGTGGCTGCATCTACATCAATCACTCCATCTCGACCGGATATGGCCCCATCATGAATTGGTAGACGTGCGGCATCAGAAAATGTCGCAAGGATGGCAACGGCTACAAAAAAGGTTGGCACTATGGATACGTTTGTTGCACATCTCATGGCGGCAGTGTTAACACGTGATTGGCCGGGGTACAGCTCTCCAACTTCTAATCGGTCTAGGTCAGTTAATAAGAGCATGATGTTCCCTAAATAGTCCATTTGGTGGGCAATGAGCGATGTTTGGACCAGCCTGCGTGTTTGCTCTATGGTATCATGGCGTTTATTGGATTCTGATATCCACTAATCAAAGCAACTACCTATCGGCCGCATTAGAATGGGGAATCCTAAGAGATCACGCCGTTGTAGCTGCATTTATCATCTACACCAGTGCAATGCAGCAGGAGCCTTTGATTGCCGCACAGACTCGCTTTGAAAAGATGTCCATGTGTTGTCGTAAAGTGCGTGGAAAAAGCTTTCCAAAAGCTCATTACGAGGTCAGGCTCTTGACCTGTCCATTGGACCTATCGAGTTGGTTTTGGACCCATCTCTATCAAATCATTTTTACTGATAAAGAGAAAAAGCATTCCATCACATTGGGGGATTTGTGATTAAAAAACTCTTCTAATCAGGCAGCAGCCCATTGCTGGATCATATCAGATTCAGACTTATGGTTGGATCTCACAGGACCATTTAAAAAGCATGCCTCACGCACTCTGATGTCTTCCTCCTTTTGGCGAGATTCCTCATTGGTAACCCAATCCTGGCATATTTTGTACAAGCGTCCCTGGGTTGCGTCAAATTCTGCAATCCGTTCTTGAGTAAATTCTTCCAGGGCTACATTCACCGCAAGCTTGTACCCTTGAGGCTTGTTTTCCAAGAAGTGTAAAATATTATCCAGGATTGCGGGCAAGACAGAATCCATACTCCCAACGATGTTCCACGGGGCATTCCGAGCCTTAGCAGCATTGTTTAGGAACTTGAATATACTATCCAAGTTTTCAGTTAAGCCATGCTCAATACACTTCCTAATGGTCTCCTTCAAGGGGTTATGTACTTCAGCAGCAGAGATATCGAATATTCGAATCAGCTCATTTGCTTGATCAAACTTTGCACGCAAGACATCTGATAAAATCTGAAACGCGAGCCAGCCGCGTATATAATCCGTGTTCCTTGGCTTCATCTCCAAGAGCGCCTTGAGAGGGTGATATTCATCTTCGTTAAGCATGAGCTGAGCCACCGCTTCAATAATACCCTCTGGCAAATCCTTTGTGCGCTTGAGGAATGCAACTAATGCATCTAGACGTTCATCTTTGCTCTCAGTCATTGCAATTTCACTAAACTCCTTCAGTCCAGCATGTGTGACATTTTCATGGATCCTCTTAGCACTCTCTGGGTAATGTTTTTGTCCAACTACAATAAGCTCTGCTAGAACTCTGTAGGTAATGTCCGGGATCTGATCCATCTTTTCAGTAATACCATCCACTATTGCTGCAAGATATGCGTCATGTCGGAATATCATGGCATTACGGACGTTATAGACAATCTCCCCTTTAAATCTGTCGGGATCCATGCACATGGCCTTGATAATTTTGGAAAAGCTCTCCCATTGTTCTTCCAATTGGGCCTCCCAAGCGTAGTTACACATCTCACGAGCGTACCTTTCCTCATGGCCCTTGCAGAGCTCGAGCATATGATCCAAGGTAGTAGGGTCTGTTGAAAGTATGGCAGCTCTCCACTTGCGCCCAGACTGCATATCCGCTTCTGTAATCAATGGGTACTCTGAAGGATCCAATGCGCTATGCGTGGATAGGCGGCCAGCAGCAGAGGACGTCACAAGGAGAGCGGCAGCTGCAAAAAAGGCTAAAACGATAGATACGTTTGTTGCACACTTCATGTTGATAGTGTTTACACGTGACTGGCCGGGGTGCCACCCCAGTATATAGCCTTTGTATTTGGCCAATTAGAACATGGCATTTGCCAAACAAATTTTTAGCGAGCAACGAACAATGTTTGGGACGACATCTTGCATGTTTACCCTATGGTGTCATGGTAATGACTTGACTTTCGGTATCCAATAAACACTATGCCCATTAATGTATCCCGCTAGATCACCCCTACTGCTTCAACCCCGATAAGTTTCCAATCGATAAGGGTAAATGATTTAAATATGTTTCTCATGGAACAGGTGCAGCGCCAGATTCTGGCCACGCTACTCTTTCAGAGCCGCTTCCATGCGGCCACACGTCCAGCCATGGACGTCCTTGTTGAGGTGCTTGACGAAATTCTTCTTGCGCTGCTGATGCGTCTCACAGACCTTGATGGCGTACGCTATCAGAGCAGGTCGATTGAGACTGCACCCGGTAGCCCCACCACCAGTGACAATATCTTTGAGACAGTTGCCCCAATGAGAATATTGCACCTGGCTAGGGAACTTGCCGGACCACAGGCAGACATTATCCAATATCTGCGAGGCCTGCAGCGCATCTCACGGCCCCTGTCCTCGGTAGAGGGCCCCAGCTTCATGGAGGAGCGCGGACTCTTGCCACTGGGCGCCATCCTGGTGCAAAGCGCCCGTAATAGTTGCAGTCTCCTTGCCATTGAAGTGGACGAGGAGCAGCCCCTGGAGGAGATGATGATGATGATGGAGCAATCAGTCGAACCAATTGAACAGATTGAACCAATTATTCCCATATCCCCGGAAAGGATAGACTCGGAGCCTAAAAAAGTAGAAGAGGAGGACCACCACCCCACCAATGGGACATTGGATACACACGCTGATACCACCGAAATGAATGATACCACCGCCGAGCCGCGATCAAAGACCAGACGGGCATCAGGGTCGCGGGGACGTCAGCGACGCTGAATGCAATAAATTTATACTATCAACACCCCCACCACCAATGCAGTGTGCTACTACTACTATTACTATTCTTGCTGGGGAAGAACCGCTACCTCCAGGTCAAATTGTTGATCCGCACCAGCATAGCAATCGCACACAAGATACATACGAAGCTTGTGCGGACCCACAGCATTGGGGGCTGCAAAGTCAAGACTCAATTGCATGGCACCCCCAGAAAGGGTAAAGCGCTTGATGCCCAGGAGGGTGCGGTCCGCCGGATTGCCCACTAGCAGCCACCAGCCCTCGTCCCGCATGGCGGGGAAGCGTGGGGCCACGGCCGTGCGAGCAAGACCTCCACTGCCGTTCCCATTGCTCTCATTGTCGTCATCCGAGGACAGAGCAACCTGAACGGTAAAGTCCCCACCAAGGGGCACACATTCCATGTCCAGCGAATAGGAAGCCTCCACCACAGGATACGCATTGACAAGGGCAGCCGCCATGCGACGCTCCACAGACGTCAGAGGTAACTTGCCCAGAACCTCTGCATCCACATCATACACGGAAGAAATCCCCAGCTCAACAACAGCCATCTCCAGGGCCCGGGCATTGTCCAGAGCCTGCCGCAGCGGGGGGTCATTGTCCCATACAGCCTGCACCAGCATCTGGGAGACCTCCATGGCCGCCAGGGCTGCAGAGAGCCAGCCCAGGGAGGCGAGCACATCCACAGCAGCATGCACCACCGTTAGGGCCCGTGGAAGCAGCGTCTTCTGCTGCAAGACAAGCACCCCCTCCAGGGGTTCCCGCATCAGGTGCGCCTGTAGCAGCAGATTGGTCCTCAGATGCGGGTCAGTCAAGATCCTCGTGCGTAGCACATTCTGCGTAGGGCGGTGCGGCACCCGCTGTGCCAGTTGCCATACGGAGCTCGACTCACCCAGGCAAGGATTCAGTAGGGATTCCTCCTCAACAAAGTCAGGCGACTCGCAGGGTGCAATCCACAGCGAATCAAACTCGGCAGCCGCACTCACGCACTCGAGAATGGCACGTACACGACTGCCTGCTGTCAGGGACAATGCAAGCATCTCCACCGTCTGGCATTGTACACCATAATGGGCCGCAATCATGCCCAGATTCAGAGACGACAGCGATCCATCATTGTGATCCTCCTGGATGCACTTGGCATCCACCAGCTCCCCCACCGTACGCTCCACCAACTCGGACAGATGCGACGACAAGTCCAATGCACTTACACTGCTGGCACCAGGACGCAGGCCATAGTAATTTGGATTGTGGCCTAGACGACGGTAGAACAGCGTCCACGTCAGATAATCCACGACCGCAGCACAATCCCCCACGGTTCCAGCGGCAATCTCCCCATTCAGGTGATCGGCCAGATGCTGGTCCAGAACACTCTCCATGGGTAGAGCGCAAGATTGTAAGAGTGGGAGGAGATGGGCTCGACGGGTCACGTGGCATTGCACAAGCACCGTGTCTCGGGCAAGGGACACCATGGCCAAAACATCCCCCAGGGGATAATCCACCAGCGAGCGGGACGATGCCTGCCAGCTCTGCGTGCCCATTATCACGACACGAGAAAATAGGACCCCGCAGGAGAGAACCGCCCAGAGCACGTCCCTCGAGACCACTGCAATGGCAAAGGACCCATCCCTTAGGAGGGACAGAATGGCTTGGAGGTCGGCCTCGGAGAGAATGGCGTCCACAAAGACGACACCGTCCAGCATGCACTCCCTCAACAGTCCATCTGTCACGGGCACATTCATAATCGGACGCTCCTCCCTCCCACGGATGCCCGCAACGAGAGCACATAGGTCCACGGCAGTGCGGCGGGCACTCATCGAATCGTCAACAAAGATGCCCGCATTTCGGTCGCCCTCCACGGCAAAGTGTACCGCGGGGCGGTGGAGTGACTGCAGAATTGGCAGGGAATAACTCTGATTGCTCCCGTGATAAGTATGGACCTGCAGCGCTGGACGGGGACCCTCAAAGTTGAAGACTGCCTCTGGGGCAACACCCAGCCAAGAGGCCACGTCCTTTGTGTTCCACAGGGGAGCCCCAAGGGCCACAATCCTCGTGCGACTGTCCTCTGTCTGCGCAGCAGACGCCATCAGTCGGGTGCGGGATAGGACAATCTCCATGGTACCGTCGCCCTGCTGGTGCAGGTCCTCGCACACTAGTAAATGTACGCCCTGCACGCTGCGCTTGGTGCGCCATCGACGTGCCAGGCGGTCCCACATGCGCGGCTCCCCCACGAGGATGCAAGAGGTAGCCGCATCAGTCGCAGCCGTTTGACGACGGCCATCAAGAAGACGGCCATCCTTGATAGGATCCCCACAGAGAATAGCCACAGTGCATGGCTGCCCCCCACCGTATAAGAGACTCCATCGCCGGTGGACCTGCAGGACGCGCCCCGCATTGGGAGTCAAAAATACAATGCGAGCCAGGCCTGGACGCTGAATCAAAGTACGCCAGATGGCCAATTCGGCCATGCCCAAAAGACCAGCCACGGCCTCCCTTCCGCCAATTAGCACATTGCCACCGCTGCGGAAGAGGGCTCCAAGGCAGTGGCGCTGCGAGACAGTCATGTCAAGTATGAGATTGGGGGAAACGTTCGCATAGACAGCAGCAATCTCTGGATGATCCGCCGCAAAGAAGGTATCACCGCTCACATCGGCAACGACAGTTGGGACGGTGCGGCGCTCGGCAAGAATTGAAGTATACACGGTCACTGAGATGGTACGTTCCACGGCCAGATAGCGATCCGAACACACCCGCACCAACAGCACGGGGGGGACAATGGCATTATCCCCAAAGCTCACATGCGCCACTAACTCTAGAGGCAACCCAGGCGTCAGACGCACATACTCGGAATACAGGACCGTCTCCCCATCAGCCCCCTCCACGATCACCCAGCAAGACAATGGCATACGATGAGCATGTGGCGCAGACTTGCCAAATTGCACATCCAGAGATAGCACCAGGCAATAGAGTTCCCTCGTAAGAGAATGGTGGGCCACCAGTTCTGCAGTCAGGCGAGGAAAGGCCTGCAGTGCACGCAACAGCAGAGGCCCAGCCTGTGGTAGCCGCACCAACTCGCCCAGCTGCTGGGCATCCAGATCAAAGAGGCGGTCAAAGGCAAAGTCCTTGCGTTCCAGACGACGAAGGGCCTCTAATCCATCTGGACCAGACAGCAAACCACCGGGCAAAAGACTTGCCTGACGGAGGGGCGTCTGGGATTGCCATTGGCGATGCTCTGCCATCCTGCAGAGGTCCAGGCAGGTGCGGGCAACGCGGGCCCAACCACGAAAGATGCACATTTCATGCAGGGCACGGAGGATGCGACCACACGATTGCGACACATACACCATGTCGGCCGCCAGAGCCATACCTGTCAGGGACAGACGCGAAATGTAAGATTGAAGAAGAACTATAACCTTGGCCTCCCGTCCATCCGCATCATTGCCCGTATCTCGCACGGGGATCGGAACACGCTCCGCCAGACGGGCAACCTCAGCGCGCTCCTCGGACCGCACCGGAAGCAGACGAAACTCTCCAGAGGCCGCAAATACTTGCAAAACCTCTACAATGCCAGCCGTCGGACGTAGGAGGCTGTTGTAGACGGCCACCGAGGCATGGCCCAAATAGTAATGGCTCGCAATGCGACCCAGCTCCGTCGGGGACACTGAGGCGTCGCCCCGGGCTGCATAGCGCACCAGGTTGCCGCGGTCCAAAAGCAGCAGCGCCGTGTGAGCCACCTGTAACAGACGGCGCGCAACGGCAGCCTCCAAGGCAATCTGATCCTCAAAATAGTCACCCAGGCCGTAGACCGCCGGGGCAGCTGCCATGCGCACTGCCAAGTAGGTGCGATGCAGCCAGGCCACTGCGCACGAAAGGGAGCGCACAGTGCCAAGGACCACCTCTGCATTGAGATGGTCCGGAAGGCGGGCCACCAGCTGGCTCTCAATCGGGAGCTGGCTCGTCAGCAAGGACAGGTAAAAGGAGACCTCGGCGTGGCCCGTTACAATGATGCCCTCGCCCTCGCTATCAAATTGCGGACGACCCGCACGTCCCAGCATCTGCAACACGTCCTGGGTGCTCAACTCGGTCCATGAACCCTTTTCCGCGTCATACACCTGGGTACCCTTGATAAAGACAGTATGAGCCGGAAGATTGACTCCCCAGGCAAGCGTAGCAGTGGACACTAGCACGCGCACATTGCCATTGGTAAAGAGACGTTCCACCAAGGATCTGTCCCCGCGGCAGAGTCCTGCATTGTGGACGGCCACGCCACAAGCGGCCAGGTCTCGCAGCTCCCCATTCTCAAAGGCCTCGTCCATGACGCCAGCGCCACCCAAGGCATTGACATGGCCCGCAGCAATCAGGGCATCTCGTAGAAGCCGGGCCGTGCGGAACGTGTCCTTGCGCGAATGCACAAAGACAATGACCGGAGCAAGCAGACTGCCATCTGCGGCCGCGGCAGCAGCCCGCTCTACCACCTTGGAGGATACAATCTCATCGAGCATACGCATGCGACGCAGAGGCTTGGTGCCCTCGGCTACACCCACAAAGGTCTGGGCCAGGGGACACGGACGATAGCCCCCATCAAAGTAAAAGGTCTGGGAGCCCTCCCCCAGGAAGCGCCCAACATCAGCCCAATTTGGAAGTGTGGCGCTGAGCCCCAGCACACGCACAGGCTGCATCCACTCTGCGGCCAGGTGCCGGGTGCGGGCAATTACAGCCTCCAGGACGGGTCCACGCATATCATGTAAAAGATGGACCTCGTCCACAATCAAGAGACGTACCAGGCGCACAAAACTCGTTGTGTCGCTCGTCTTTCGAGTGATGACATCCCACTTTTCGGGTGTCGTCACAATCAGGGTCACCGAGGCCAACTCGGCACGACTCAATTGTGCATCGCCCGTTAGCTCGCCCACCCGAAGACCATAGGGTGCCAATCGGGACGAAAAGGTTGCCACCATCTCCTGAACCAGCGCCTTCATTGGGGCAATGTATACCATCTTAAAGGCTGACCCATCCATAGAGGAAGAGAGGCTTGTAGATGAATCCTCTCGAAAATGGCTCATGGTACGGAGCATGGCCAAAAGGGCGACATTGGTCTTGCCTGCACCTGTGGGGGCACAAACAAGGAAATTGTCGTCGGATTCAAGGGCCGTTGAACACACGCGACTCTGTACGCGATTAAGCGTCGTCATTGAGCCCCCCGCAAAGGCCGCATGCATCCAAGAAGGCAACCCCTCAATGGGAATCAGCCGCTCGTCGGGACCCATTGGACGAGGCGCTGGAGCTGGAATGTAGATTTCGTCGTAGCCCTTGTGGGCTGTACGGCGGGCCGTATCCGGAAGGACACATGCCTTGTTGGTCATTGTGTGACCACCCTTGACAAATGCCATACGCTCCAGATCCACTGTACCCACTTCTCCAGGGGAGCCAAGGCCATTATGGCCAGTATCCCGACCATTGTCATGACCATGGTCATGATCTTCCAGATCATTATCAATGACGTGGCGTGTCTGCTCGCCAGTCAGACGCACATCATCCTCGTTGTCGTCCTCTTCGGCAAAGACAACGGCAACTTGTTCGTCATCTTCGGCTTCCCCATAGGGAATGGCTCTGTTGTCTGTTGGGCCCCCGGCCACATAATCTGTGAGTCGCTTGGCAAGATTGGACAGTTGTGCATAACGGTCCGTACTGATTGGACCGTCGCCAAAAACAGACTCTACAGATTCTTTGCGGTCCAGGTCCCTCAAGGATGAGTCCTTGAGGATGGCCAGAATCTCGTCTGCGGCCGAGGCTGTCACGTCGCGGGGTGTCTCCCCACCAAAGACCTCGTGCACCATGGCCACAAAAAAGTCCCATGCTGCCGCAGTCTCCCTCGTTCGTGGACGGTAACCCAGCATGGCACTATTGGCCAAGAGCTCTGCCGTGGCCAACAAACCCTTGGTAGCCTTCTTGGATGGAGCATTGCCATTACTATCCCCGGGGACAACACCGATGGCTGCATTTGGACGGTCACGGTGGACACGCGAACCAATATCACTGGCACGGATGCGACCCCACAGCGAGGACGCACCATCCTCCCCACTGCCACCGATAGTGGCCTCGCGGTTCATCTATCTATATTTACCACAACACACCCCGGTAGTGTGGAGTATGGTATCAGAGATGGCATTATTCTCTATTCCTCTCAAAAACGTGTATTTCTTGTGCAAGAACCAATCAGAGCAATCAACATTCCTCACTGGGGATATTTGTGGGTGGAAAAGCTATAAAGGCACATTGGACACGTGCGACGCTTTTCAACCCAGGAGCGGGCACACGAGTCGTGGAAGCAATGACTCCCCGGACAATGAACACGAGCCAAAAGCACCTGGACACCCTTATCCTCATTGCTGATCAGCGCCTCACGGCAAATGGCACATACATCTACCTCAGCCTTGGCTTCATCTGGATCCTCAGTGGGCTGGTACGATTCAATCATGGAGGCCAGCGACTCCTCCATACGATACCATCTGGCCCGCGTGCTGTAGATGTGCTCCCTGCGGGCCTCAAGAGCCTGCATTTGCATGGGATTTAGGATCCCGCCCTCCAGGAGACACGTGCAGAGACTCATCCATGATGGACAATCCCCCATGTCCCCTGGGGCCTCCATCAGAAATTGCAAAACTCCGGCTATGTGCACATGCATCAGCAACCCATTGCAATGGCGGTAATCATTTTGAAAGAGAAACAGCATGCGGGTGTTGATATGAAAGGTCAGACCGCAACAATGAAGCATGCTCACAAATGGAAGATATTGCTCTCGCACGGCACGATTAGCACATTCAGTCACGTTCCTGAGATGGGGACCATAACATCGCACTACCCATTGGCCTAGGCGGTCGTCCTTTCCACTGGCCGCCCCCATGAGTAGGGTATCCCCCAAACGTTGCAATGGTACCCCAACCTCTGCACAAAGTCCCTCGAGCCATCTCACAGCAGCATAGTCGACACCAAGAAGTGGCTCCCGCAAAATCGTCAGACAATACTCTACAAAGAGAGACAGTCTTCCAAAGGCGGAAATGTTGCGTATCGCAGAGAGAAGACGCAAGGATCGCATGCAACCCTTGTCGATTGCATTGCGAACATTGTCAGTGTCCCAAAACTCGGAGATCTTCTCCAAAATGGCCTCACATACCGCTTGGGGTGCCATACGGACGGCAGTGGCAATGATCTCTGGCCATTGCACATTGGGCAGATGGGCTCCATAGATGTTCAGGAGCCAGGCAGCCATGGTCTGGTCCCGGCGGCCTGCAGCCCTCAAAATTGCCAGTCTAACAAGCTCATCCCCATCAAGATCTTCAATCCCAGCTGCAGTCTCAGGGGCAAGCAACTTTTGCACCATGGGAATATGACCCCGATCCACGGTACGCAACAGCGTGCCCGTAATCGCTGCTTCGGTCAGTGAACGAGTGCACTCTGCCTTGAGAAGAAGCTCCAATTGCTCAAGGGTGCCGTTACTGGCCACCGCATGCATGGTCTTGACACGACATAGGTCCCAATTAATCAGAGGCAGCAACGTTGCATCCCCGATCAGACCCACAATGGCATTCATGCTCTCATAGGACCATGCCTCGTGCACAACCATCGAGAGGAGCTCCCCACGATGATCTTGTTCATCCAGAAGACCGCATGTTGTCACTAAGTAGGCCAGCGGTCCGGGCTGATCCCTGTGCACTGCATGGAGTAGGGTCGAGGCAAGGAGGAAAAGCTTCTTGTCAAAACGCATGGTGATCTTGAGCATCACGGCCAATAATTCTGTCTGACCTCCGGCCGCTACACGGCCCAAGATCGAGGCCCATGGGCGCCAATCCCGCTCCTCTTCATGCATCCCATTAGGATAATTCACTCCTAGCTCGGCAAGAAGTGCATTCATTCGATCCCAGGCCTCATCTCGTGCATACTGGGACAATTTGCGCATGACCAATGGCAAACCCTCGGCCATGGCATCCCCCAATACAAGCTGCTCTAGGAGATATGCCTGACCATGCTCTATGATCTCTTCTAGTAACGTGTCATATTCGGTCTTGAATGCCTCCCACATGGATCCTTGCAATTGAGTCTCTGCCATGATTCTATCTATGCGATCCCACACACTGTTCCCACCGCAACACAGACTGCACTAATTAATGACTGTCTAGGAAACCACCCAAAACACCCAGATTCACCCGAAATTGCCCGACCGCGAACCAATAGGAATTGAGCTTAATTGAGTGCATGTCACCAGATGCCGCATATGGGAAAGTGTATAATTTTTACCATTTATACGTTAATCATAATTCAACTATTATGATCATGTGTGTCTGTGTGTGTATACATGTGTAACATACCTTTTATGGGTTGATGGCATCACAAATTATACTTTTTGATTCGCAGTTATTCGACCAATGAAATTCGTTGGACACATCAACAATTCCATTGCAATGGGCACACTTTCATCGATCGCTACTTGTAGCCTTTTGGCGCTCCTATCCACATGTGGAGCCGCAGTTGGATCCTCCTGTGGACCCTCTGTACCTTCTGGATTTGTGGTAGCCGCCGTGGACGGGTCCGGATCTAACAAAGCCGCAGCCTGCTTGGCCCTCAACATGAGAGTGGCCCAACTGACGGCGGAGAACGCCAACGAGGCCTCCTCTGTCATCTACTCTTGTCTCGGGGAGCTCCGCTACGTGCTGGTGGGTCAATGGCAAGGCAACTCGTATGAAACGCAATGCTTGACGGCCTACGTGTCCACAGACAAACCCGGATTGACGGTGGCAATGCTGAGATCCTGTCCGGACGGCAATTCCGTTTTGTGTGCGCCAATAGGCACACAGTCCATCCAGCTGCCAAGTACTACCACTAGTGCAACTATTACGGCTAGAACCACTACCACAACCTCTACAACTCGCACCACAACAACCAGCACGGCACTCAGCCTGCCCACGGGAGCCTGCTTCAGCACCGACGAGCGCTTCGTGACCATCCCCGTGGGCAATTTTAGCTACACCAATGCTGAAACCATCTGCCAACAATATGGAACACAATTGGCCCGCTTTTCCAATCTCAGCGACGTCCTGACTCTACAGGACTGCATGCTGACCACTACCTACCTCGGCTATCCAGTGGTGCCTGGGGCGTTTGATTATACCTTTCTCTTTGCCCAGTTCAACTCAACGGGGGATGCTGTCAATTCCACGCTGATACTTGCCAGTGGAGACTTTCCAACAGGACCTCCGTACGCCATCTGCCAGCACATTATACCAAGTGGGCCACAAGCTGGAACGTTTGTCTACGTATTGGCTGGGCCCCTGGCGCCGTTCACCCTTGATGGGGCCATTGCCGCCTGTGCCTCCAGTGGGATGAGTCTGGCGACCTATCCAATCACCAATCCTACCACACCCATTGAGAATGGTATCCCGTCGATCGTTTTCAACGCCTTTACTAATGTAGCGATGCCCCTGCCCGGTCTGTGTGCCCAGGTGGGTGCAATGGCTGGGAATGTTCTCATGGCCATGGCCGCCACCGAGATCATTTGTCAGGCTGTCTCGGAGATCGTCTCAGGTGTGATCTGTACACTCCCCCAGTTGCCCTAATGATCAGTTAAAAAAATTTTGGTAAACCTTCTTTGAACCAATGGTTGGTCTGGATCAAACATTAGTCTTTGTTTGGGACACAAACGGAACAGACTAGTGGGAACACGATCTTTGCAGATGAAGATTACTAGACTTTTGATTATTGCATTGGGAACCTTGGCCGTTGCAGTCGGATCCAATGTATGCGGACCCTCTTTGCCCTCAAACTTTGTTGTGGTGACCTGGGACGGGAGTGGTGCCACCAAGGCTGAAGCCTGCAGCGCTCTAAACATGGACGTGGCCGCAATTACAACGCTGAATGCAGATGAAGCCTCTGTGGTAATCATGTCATGTCTGGGGGACCGCTCCCACGCACTGATCTCCACGTGGGAGGGAGAAAGCTTTGGCAGGGACTGTCTCGCCGGCCATGTCTCTACGGCCATACCCGGATTGACAATCAGTCCACTGGCATCCTGTGAAGCGCACAATTCAGTTCTTTGCATGGGGAGACGACACAGATCGGTTACCTTTCCAAGGACCACAACGACTGTGACCTCCAGTACCAGTGTCGGCACCAGCACCACAACCACAACCATCACCAATTCCTACACCACAGAGGCCACTACAACCACCTCAACAGCCAGAAGTCTACCCACAGATGCCTGCTCCAGCACCAATGGGCAATACGTTGCCATTCGGCGTCTCGACTTTGTCTATGCCGATGCAGAAGCCCTTTGTCAGGACTATGGGATGCAGCTTGCCTCTGTTACAGACATGTCCGACATTGGACTGGACGCATGTCTACTGAGCGATACCTTTTATTATGTCAAAACATTGCTGCCACAGACTAGCAACATGACTCTGATTGCTGCTAGCAAGCTCGGGAGCGTTAATATTCAACAGCTTGTGATATACTCCGTAGACGCTCCCTGGAATCTTACACCCACACACGCTCTCTGTGAGAGGTTGGTATCTGTCGGGGGCGTTATGACTCCTGTCTACTCATATTCACTCTCTCCATTGAGTCCAGTCTCCTATCAGACGGCCGAGGCGGCATGTCTCATGGAAGGTCAGATCCTTGCCTCTTATCCAGTCACCTCACCTTACATGGCAATTAGCGGCTTACCAGACGTATCCTTTATGCTCTCTAAGTATGCCATTCCATTGGACTTTAAGTGTGCCTGCATTCTCAGAGCTGCTCCTGTGCCACACTATCGCGTTGAATTTCTTACTCGCAATGTGGATTGCACCACCATGGCCGACTTTGTTGCCGGAGCCATCTGCAAGCTTCCCCAGGCGCCACACCCTGCCGAATAGGACTTTAACACGTCCTACATGCAGTACGGTATGCTGGTCTTGCACAATACACCCGGATTTTCACAGAGCCAATCCATATACAGAGATACATCACTTATTGATGTGCTCTCTTCCGTGTTAGTTTTTAGGCGATTCAGGCTTGGCCAATCACAATCATTTAGGATGTTGACACTGCTTCTTGCACTGATCTTACTCCCAATTGTGACTCCGCTCAATCTGTGCGGGCCCTCGTCGCCATCTGGATTTGTGATAGCGTCCTGGAATGGTGATGGCGCCACAAAGGCCGCAGCCTGTGAGGCATTAAACATGGACGTGGCAGCTTTGACAACCATCAACGCCGACGAAGCATCAAGTGTAATCTACTCTTGTTTACTGGAGAGGTCTCACGCCTTGATCTCCAAGTGGGAAGGAAGAACCCTTGATACCGATTGTCTGGCCGCATTTGTCTCCACCTCATCCTCTGGATTATCGGTTGCTTCTCTTCCAAACTGTGCATCACACAATTCCATTCTATGTGTGAAACGCCGCAATCAATCAATTGTCCTTCCCTCGGCTCCAAACGAGACAGTGACCTCGACCACCACTGCTACCTTGACGAGCCACTATACGTCCACCATATCGTCATTGACTGCTACTACCACCACCTCAACCTCAATTAGCATTATTCCATCCTCATCGGTATTAACAACGTCCACAAACATTGCACCATTACCACTTCCTGTTGATGCATGCTCAGTGGAATCCCAGAACGTAGTATTTCTCCAGCTGCCAGCGATTTCCTATGTAGATGTGGAAGCCATTTGTGCCTCCTATGGTATGCAGCCAGGAATCATCAACGACTTGACCGATGTAAACCTGGCCCCCTGCTTTGCAGATAGGTCCTTTGTCCAAGCTCCCGTTCCAGCAGCATCCTATGCCGCGTTGATCTTGACCTTGTATTCGACCACGGGCCCGGGGATGTCTGATGTGGAGGTAAACCTGTCAGGGGCTCCAGTAGATGTATGGGGCACACGACGTGCAATCTGCCAACGACAGATTCTCACCCCAGGAGGGACAGCAATCGAATACGTCATACGAGCTTCACTAGTCACATTGGCAACTGTCGAAGAGGCAATCAGTCTCTGTCAAATTGCAAATATGCAATTGGCAGTGTATCCTGTCACTGCTCCACTGCCTCCAATTCAAGGATTTCCGCTTGCAAGTGCCCGAAATGCATGGAGCTATGCCCAGATGCCTATACCAGCACTGTGCAATGTGATCATTCCAGTCATCGGCCCGGTTGGTATATATCAGGACATTTCATTCACAAGCGTGTTGTGTGACCTATACAGTTCGACGGCCCGCGGAGTCATATGTCAGCTACCCCCAGAGCCTTCTTTGTGATTGCTTTTGGTCGGTGAGATTTGCAAAATATGGATGTTAAAAAAGTGTCCCACTCCTAGCACATTGTTGATTGCGCAATCAAACGAGCAATAAAGCCCTTTTACCATGTGAGTCCAACATGACTTAAAGTTGTGAACATTACACGAAAGGATTAGGACATTCAAATGGCTAATTGACTTTGGGCGCCTGACTTTTGTCGCCAAGCATGGCCACTACCAGAGTTAGCCTTTGAACCATAAACTCCACTCTGTTCGGCTTAGATCTCTGCCCATATCAAGGCACTGTCATTGAGAGGAGACCATTACATTAGGGAATTGGGTAAAAAAAACTTTCCATCAGGTGGTGCATTGATCAATCATGTCGTATAATTGCTTGGCGTTTGAGCAATGAACATTCAAATGCGCACTATGCGCCTTTTGATGATGCTTCTCCTTAATGCTCCAATCCTGGAACATGCGGAGGCGTCTTAAAGCCTCTGTATCAAGTCTAGCAAGATCTTCTTGAGTAAGCCCTTTCAGGGCTGCGTCCACCGTGAGCTTGTGCTGTTGGGGTTTGTTATCCAAGAATTGACAAATCGTCTCCAAGCTCCTCATTGAGCCCTGATATATACAATTCCTAACGGTCTTGTTCAAGGAGTTGTGGACTTCGGAAGGAGAGATATCGAATATCCGGATCAACTCATTCACATGAGGATTTCCAGTGGAGATCTCCGCCCAAAGACCATATATAGCCTGACTACGTAAATCGTCCTTGTTGCTTGGATTCACATCCAGAAGCAGTTCCAGAGTGCGATATTCCCTCGTTTCAAGGGCAACGCGAGCCATCTCGTTAATTAGATCATGTGGCCAATCATTTCTGCATGTGAGACATGCCTCTAATGCATCAAGGCGCTCTTCTTTACCTGTGATCCTTGCAACTACACCGATCTCCTTCAATCTGGCATCCGCAACATGTTTACAGATCTTTTCAACAATCTCGGGATAATCCTTGGGCCCAATTACCGCAATAATCGCCAGAACGTTGCCCACGGCTTTGAGCATCTGGCCCATCTCCCCAGCAATGCCGTCCAATATTGCCGCAATATATGGAACATTTGTCCATCTCGTGGCCCTGCTGATCCAGTCGGAAATATACCATTCAAATTGGTCGAGATCCATACACATGGCCTCGATAATTTTAGTGAGATTCTTCCACTGTTGGTTGAAGAGGGCAGTCCCACAGGCCAAGCGCATTTGAGAAGCATACCTTTCCTCATGATATTTACAAAGCTTGAGCATCTTCTGCAACGTCATAGGGTCTTTGGAACATACAGCAGCATACCATTGGTCACAACTATTCATCTCCGCTTCCGTAATTGGTGGACACTCCGAAGGATCCAATGACACTTTGATGCATGAACGTATACACCCTAATCTGCTTAAACCCCTAGTAGTTACTCTGGCCATCTCATGTAAAGCGGATGTAGTTGGACCATTGGTGTATAGACGGGCAGCATAATGGGATGTCACGAAAAGAGAGGTAGCTACAAAAAAGGTCAAAACGATGGATAAATTGGTTGCACCCCTCATGGCGATATTGTCGACACGTGGCTAACCGGGGTATTTGTCAGCCTATGGCACCCATCAAAGCGACCAAATATTTGTCAGATTGTGATGTGCGGCATCAAATACAACACATTGTCATGACTGGATCATTCCTCTCCCGCGTTGATTTGACGCAGGCTCTTGCGGTCATTGCATAGACCAGCTTTGGAAAGACGCCTACGTGATAGGGTTGCACCGTAAAGATCTCCAAACGGACATTACGTGCCCAAACTCCTAACTTGTCTGCTTGATCGATAAGCCAGTTTTATTGGGGAAAAGGAATAATTCCATTCCATTGGGGAATTGGATAGAAACTCTTTCAGTCAGGCAGTGCATTGACGGATCGTATGTCAGATTTTCACATTCTCATTGAGCAATGGAAATCCAACTGTTTACGCTTCTCTTTGTCACCATTATCATTTTAGCAAGATTCCACCGCAGTGATCCACTCCTGGAAGAGTTGATGACATTTCCGGGACCCTGGGGCGAGTAGAACAGCATCTTTTTGATTATATCCCTTCACGGCTGCGTCCACTACAGGCCTATACTCTTGAGGCTTGCTGTCCAGGAAGCTAATAATCTCCTTTGATTCCCAGGTCAGGCCATACTTGATACAAGTGTCAACGGCGTACTTTAGGGCATCATCGACTTCAGCAGCGGAAATATCGAATATCCGGATTTGCTCCTTGATATCATCGATCTTTGCATAGAAGAGATTCTCCCCGAGATCCTTCACCGTCTGTCTACGCAGACCGTCCCTGATACTTGGCTCCATCTCTAGGAGTATTTCCAGAGTGTTGTATTCCCCAAATTCAAGGGTAAACCTGGCTATCTTTTCAATTATACCCTGTGGCCAATCATGTCTGCGTTGGAGACACGCATCTAATGCAGCCAGACGCTCCTCTTTGCTCTTGATCATTGCAACTGCACTGAGTTCTTTCAGCGCAGCATGCGTGACATGTTCATGAATCTTCTCAGCACACCCTGGATAGTCATCGGGCCCATTCGCCATATTAATGGTTAAAATAACTGTACCAACAGTTGTGAGCATCTGATTCATCTTCCCGGCAATACCATCCAATACTGCCGCAAGACATGGAACATTTAAAGGATATATGGCTCGGCTGATCTGGTTGGAAATATCCTGTTGAAACCGATCGAGATCCATGCACATGGCCTCGATGATTTTGGTGAGATTCTTCCATTGTTTATGCCAATAGGCCTCCCAACAGGCCCAGAGCATTTGTTCAGCATACTTTGCCTCGTGATTCCTACATAGCCTGAGCATGCTCTCCAGCTCCGTAGGGTCGTTTGAGCGGGCGGCAGCTTTCCATTTGATATCATCCACCATGTCTTTCTCTGGCATTGACAATGATTCCAAGGGATGCGAGGGCACATCTATGCATGAGGCCGTATATCGCAGTCCGTTTAGCATTCCAGCAGCTGCATTGGCCATCCCTTGTAGAGTGGACGCGGATCGACTACGAGCGGATATACGAACAGCATCAGAGAATGTCACAAGGAGAGCGGCAACTACAAAAAAGACCAATCCAACAAATGCGTTTGTTGCACACTTCATGGTAACAATTTGGGCACGTGAAGAGCCAACCGGGGTCCATTCTCAATTAGCCTTTTGACTCAGCCAATCAGAGCGCACATTCAACAAAGAATTGATCTACCGAATAATGGTGTAGGCAAGCTTGTGATAACCCACATGTTTGTTCCATGGTGTTGATCATGATTTGGCTTTCGGCATCCATTACCCAAAACGACTGCATACCAGACGTACTATGCTATAGTAGTAGAAAAGCACAAGAGACATCACGCTGTTGTAGTTGAATCTTTCTTCCATGCTGATGCAATGCAGAATATTCTGATCATTGCACAGGCTTACTTTGAAAAGACACCTACCCACGTTAGAAAGACTGTTCAGGGCACACCACGCGTTAAAACTCCCAATCTTTCCATTAGATTGACAGATCATTTGAGTCTTGCCTATGACAAAGCGGTTTTACTAGGGAGAAATCATTCCGCTCCACTGGGGGATCAGGCAAAAACACGACCCATCAGACCGTGCATTGGCGGATCACATATCAGATTATCGCTTGGCTCTTGGCTCTTGGGTAACAGAGGTGAAAGTGTTTTTTGCGCATTTTGTTGCCTTCTTCCTTTTGGCAGGATTTTCCTTTCGTGGCCCACTTCTTGATCATTTTACGGCATTTCGAGGACCATCGGCCAAGTTTGGCAATATCTTCTCGAGTAAACTTTTTCAGGGCCGCACGCACTGCATGTTTGTACAGCTGGGGCTTGTTGTCCAGAAAGTGGAAAATGCAGTCCAAAGCATCGGCTTGGCCAGCACCATGAAGATGCATCCCGACAACGTCCCTCAAGGCGTTATGGACCGCAGTAGCATTGTCTAGGAACTTGATAATCTTCCCCACTGTCTTGGTCGAGCCAAAACCAATGCATATCCTGACGGCCTTCTTCAAGGCTCTATATATTTCGGTAGCGGAGATATCAAATATCCGAACCAACTCATTCACGCTGTCAATGTTTCCAGATAAGATTTCCTCATAAAGACTACGCACAGCCAGTCTGCGTAGCTTGCCCTTGTTACTTGGCCCCATCTCCAGGAGCAATCCCAGGGTGTGATATTCTCTCACGTCAAAGATGATCTTGGTCATCATTTCAATTTCACCTTCCTGCCAATCCATTTTCGGCTTCTTCCCAGCAATCCCTTTTGCTATTGCCACAAGACATAGATCATTTTCACACATCACGGCACGACTGATCACGTGGGAAATCCATGACTTGAATAGGTCGGGACTTATGCACATGGCCTCGATGATTTTAGTGTAATTGTCCCATTTTCTTGCGAGGTGGGCCGCCACCAAGGCCTTGTACATTGATTCGGCATACTTGCCCTCGTGATTTCTGCAGAGCTTGAGCATATTTTCCAATCTAGCAGGGTCTTTTGAACGTACAGCAGCCTTCCATTTTCCATCATCTTCCATGTCTGATTCCGAAATCGGTGGCCACTTCAAAGGATGTGGAAGCAATTCTATGCGTGAGGCTTTGCATCCCAGTCTGTTTAGAACCCCAGTAGCTACGTTGGCTATCCCGTGTAGAGCGGATGTGGCTCTACTCCTGATGGACGAACGACCAGCATCAGAGAATGTAACAAGGATGACGAGAATTGCGAAAAAGGCCAACATGGTGGAGGAGGCTATTGCACACTTCATAGCGGCAATTTTGACACGTGAGGGGCCGAGCAGGGTCCCATTCTCATTAGCCTTTTGATTCAGCCAATCATAGCGCGGCATTTGACAAAGAACTGATCTGACAAATTGAGATATTGTAGACAATTTGAGACAGCTTACATATTTATTCCATGGTGCTGGTAATGATTTGATCTTTGGGATCCATTACCCAAAACGACTGCATACCGGATGTACTATGTGATAGCAGTAGAAAAGCACAAAAGATATTACGCTGCTGTAATGGAACCTTTCTTCCGTGCTGATGCAATGCAGAATATTCTGATCGTTGCACAGGCTTGCTTTGAAAAGATACCCACTTGCGTTAAACCGACGTTCAAAGCACAGCACGCATTAAAGCCCCTCGCTTACTCATTGGACTGACGGGCCATTTTAGTCCTGCCCATATCAAAAAATTTTATAAAAAGGAAATCATTGCATCGAAGTTGACTTACAAACTCCTCCCATCAGGTAGTGCATCGATTTGGGTCATCTCGTTGGGTGGCGGATATTCAAATGTGCATCTGCCATCTTCTTCCTTTTGACGGACCTCCTCCTTGGTAATCCAGTCCTTGATCATTTGGTGGCAGCGTTTCTGGGACTCTGTAATGTCAAATCGGGTAGCGTCTTTTTGGGTAAGCTCTCCCAGGGCTTCCTCCACTGCAAGCTTGTACTGTTGAGGTTTGCTGATCAAGAACTGGGAAAGATATTCCGACATTCTGACTGACCCGAACTGGATCCTCCCAACGGTGTGCCCCAAAGCGGTGTGGGCTTTAACAGCATCGTCCAGGAACATGATGATATTTTCCAACCTTTCGGGCAAGCCAGAATTGATACAATCCATAACGGCATCCTTCAAGAAGCCATGAACTTCATCAGTGGAGATATTGAATATCCGAATATGCCAATTCACCCTATCTAAATTGCCTTGTAAGATATTCACACCAAGATCAGATATAGCCCATCTGCGTAACTGACTCTTGTTACTCGGCCCCATGTGCAGGAGCAGTTCCAGAGTGCAATAGTCCCGAGTTTCATAGATGATCTTAGCCATCCTTTCAATTAAACCCCGCGGCCAATCATTTCTGCGTTGGAGGCATGCAATTGATGCAGCCAGACGCTCGTGCTTGTTCTCAATCATTACAATCGCACTGAACTCCCTCAATCCAGCGTGCGTGACACTTTCACAAATCTTTTCCATGTTCACTGGATAGCCCCCAAGTCCATTCATCACAAGAGTTGCCAAAATCATGCCAGTGTGCTCGATCATCTTATTATTCCCAGCAATGCCTTCCAATGTTGCCACAAGAAGCGGTACATCCTTCCCCTTCAGGGCATCATTGATGTGAACAAAAATACGTAACCGAAATTGGTTAAGATCCATGCTCATGGCCTCGATAATTTTGGTGTAACTATCCCATCGTTTGCTAGAGCAGGCTCTCCAATAGGCCGTGCATATTTGAGCCTCATATTGCGCCCCACGACCCCTGCAGCGCCTGAGCATACGACTCAGAAGAGTGAGATCCTTTGAATGTATGGCATCATGCCATTTGTACCCACTGTACATGTCTGCTTTCGTAATTGGTGGCCACTTTGAAGGATTTGAAAGTACTTTTGCGCGAAAACCTTTATGCTGCAATCTCCTTAAAATCCCAGCAGCTGTGCTGGCCATCCCGTGTACAGTAGATGTGGCTCGTCCACGGGTAGATAGACTAACAGCATCAGAGACTGCCACAAGGAGAACGGCAACCATGACAAAAACTAATCCAATAAATGCGTTCGTTGCACACTCCATGGCGCCAATTTCGACACGTGAAAGATCAACAGGGGTTCCGTTTTCAATATTATTCTTTTGATTCGGCTGAGCGGCGTGACATTCAGCAAAAAAATTGATTTGACAAAGTAAAAAATGTAAGCAAGTTTAGAACAGCCTACATGTCTCTTACATGATATCATGGTAATGATTCGGATGTCTATTAGCCTCCGGTATCCATCAGTCAGGGTGACTGTATATCAGAATCACATCATATGGTTGAGAAGCCTACCCAAGCAACATCACCCTTACAGCTGGATTCCTCTTCACTCACGCGCCAATGCAATGCAGGATCTTCCGATCGTTGGACAGACTCGCTTTGGAAAGACGCCCCCCCCCCCATGTGCCGCAATCGTGCCATGTCGGAATAATTATCCAAACGCACGCTACGTGTCCAAATTCTTACCCTGTCCATTGGATCGTCAAGCCACCGTCTTTTGGCAATACACTAGAGGAGGGATGAGATCCCTCCCCCCATAGCATCTCTAGTGGCGGGCCAAGATTTAACACTTACCCGACTCAGGCAAGTATATGTGGATTCACCCTCATAATCCATATCCACAGTCAATGGCCGGGTCACATGCTCCTTGACGGCAGAGGCATTTCCATGTGCAAGAGCTCTTTCCCGCAGTCAAGACTCAAACATTCCAATCGTCTTAGAGACATGGAGCCATGTCAAGAGGTCCATCAATTCACTGTGTCCTATGCCCCCACTCGTGACAGAGGGACTACGATCGAGCGGGCTCCATCTATTTCGCCTCTAAAGCACGTGTGAAAGACCCTGAGCACAGATACCAGCGGCCACAGAGGCTACAACATGTGTCAGCAACTCTCATCAGAGTGAAAACCCCTCCAATAGATTCGCACATTCCCTCCTATTGCTGGGAATGGGACAAGCGACGCTGCTCGAGATCCAATTCCAGCTGGCGGATGACGTCCTCCATGCGGGCGCGGATCAGCGGGTTGGTGAGGGTCGCTAGCTGGGCCTTGCGTTCGTTGATCTTTGCCTGCAGCTCCCCATCCTGCGAAAGCGGCTGGCGCGAGGGGGACACTACCGACAAGGCTGCATCCATGGTGGTGGTGGCGGTGGTGGTAGTGGTTCTTGCCTCGCTGGCGATGGTGGAGACGGGACTGCTGCTATTGTCAATGGGCGTGGGCACATTGGAAAGATCGTCTGCAAGCAGCTCCTCTTCCAGCTCGGCGGCAAAATCATCATCGTCCATATCGTCGTCCAGCAGGGTTCCCGTGGCAGTCTCTGTCTCGGTGAGGTCCTCGCCAAAGTCCTCCTCCTCCTCCTCCTCCTCCTCTTCCTCTTCCATGGCCCCCGTGGCCACCGACGATTGGCCATCGTCTCCGGGATCTGCCCTTTGTCCATCCCCAGTGGAAAGCAAAACTCTCCCTGTGGATCGATCGGTGAGGGTAAAGGTTGACGAGGCTGCAGATGCATCCCGCGCCATCATCTCCTCCACAATCCGTTCAATCTCGTCCACTGTCAACTGTGGAAGCCCAATATTCTTGTCCCTTCCTCCCCCATGGGACACGGCTTGGCGCACATTGTGCATCGGGGGGGTAAGTCCACTGTCCATTTTCCACCCACGCAAATCAAAGGGTGCAGCAAGACGCTCAGCCACGCTCAGATCCCATGCATGGGAGGGAAGCCCCGGGAGACGGTAGCACTCCAAAACCTGATGAATATCTGCAATTTTGGTATACACACTGCGATCGTAGGTCCGCAGAGATTCAACCACTGTGGGTAGGTCCAATAAGATTCCCGCCAAGACAAGGGCAGAATCACTGTCTGGTGGACCAGTGTCCATGGCGTTGTCCATGGTAAGGAGGGAGGGCAGAGTGACAGTGACCTTAGCCAGCCGCGCACTAACAAATTGGACAGAAACGCACTCGGCTGCAACAGTCATTTCTGCACTCTCCTCATGGAGGGTATCCACTATGTCGCCATCCTCTGGATTACGTTGCACCAATGGTGTCTGTGTCTGCACCAGGAGACGGGCCACATCCTCGGGAAGACGCACAATAAAATGGCTCTCTACCCCACCAACGTTATCAGCAGAAGTGGTAGTCACCTCTGGAGCATGCTTTTTATCGACACCCTCAGAGACAGGCCCCGTCGCACGGAGGTCCAGACGGATCCGCAATGACGGACGTGGTGGACCAAAAGTCATCAAAATATATTTAATCTTATCAAAGACGATCAACTAAAGTCATGACCATACTGATGGTGTGGGGCAATGTGCACCATGGTGTACTGCTCTGGTAGATGTAAATATGCATTCATTTGACGGTAAAATCTACAAACACCCCTCTCATTGGTTGAATCTGAGCAATCCGATTGGTCAGGAACATTCATACTTTAATACGATTGGCCCTGGCCACACTACGCGATTGGTGTTGTGCGGCCGTGTATTTAGAGCGTGCACTTTTCCATTCTAGGACCTGTGACCTCCCTCTCTCCCTCCCCACCATCCATTTATCTATCTATCTGTCTATACATATATCTATATATATATATATATATACATATATCTGTAGATAGGTTGATGCACACGGTGGGGAATGACAACAGGGTGGCAACGCTGTGGACAGCAGCCACTGGTGCAGTGCGCATCAACAATGAGCAATTACCCGAAGAGATCGAACGTCTACCCATTTACTCTAATGAACCCACCGTAACTCCCACAGCAGGGGAAATCTTTTGGCTAGACCTCTGCAACTGGGACAATCTCCAAATCCTGTTGCACATCCTGCCGGGACTCCATCCTCTGACACTAGAGGACATGGAGGCTGGGGAGACGCGGGAAAAATGCGAGGCCTACGGAGGCTATCTTTTTCTCTCCGTGCATGCCATGGGTGCTGCTGGAAACAATGATTATTCCCTTGGGGACTCATTTGCGGGCGGTACAGCAGCAGGGCCATTGGGACGAAATGGCGTCCTTCCCAAACCCAATGTGGCACGGAATGTCTATCTTTTGATCTTTCCCCATTGTCTGGTCACGGTGCATTGGGATCGGTGTCATCATCCTATCCACATGGTGCCAAATCCAAATCCCCGTGAACCCATGAACCACCATCATCTATGTACACGAACTGGGGGGATGCCACCCATGGCCAGAATCCTTGCCAGCCGTGTGATGCGGGTTGAGGAACATCGCACCGCCAGTGCAGGACCCGATCTGGCTGGGGAAAGCATTGCTGGAAAGGGCACAACGGCAGATTGGCTTGCATACATTGTCCTCGATGAGATTGTCGACGAATTGGTGCGACAGGATGATTCGCTTCAATGCGAAGTGGATGCCATCGAGGAGCTGGCCCTGACTCTGGGACGCTTTGACCAAGCAGATATGATCAGACGAATCTGTGCGGGACAGAGACGTACCACGGTGCTCTCGCGGTTGATTCAGCCAAAAATTGATCTGGTCAGGGGCCTGGCAAAGCATGGGGCACCACTCTCTGCCGGCATGGAAGAGGAGCAGCATTTGCATGCAGGCACCCATCATCTGACCACAGATGCACGTCTGTGGCCCGCCAGATCAGATACGCCCATCTCCTCTATTCCAATTCCGGATGCAAACCCCAGCATGCAAAATTCCATTTTGCAGCCACGAACATTGCTCTACCTCCGTGATGTACAGGATCATCTGGACTCGATCCGCCAGAATCTTGCCGAGTACGGGGAGGCCCTGGATCGGGCCCACGGCAATTTTGTTGGCCAGGCAGACATTGAGCTTGCCATGGCGGGTCACAATCTCAATCAGATTGTCCAGAAGCTGACAACCATGACAGTCATCATTGGAAGCACCATTGCCGTGTCCACCATCATGGGGATGAACGTCAAGGTGCCCTTTCAGGATGGACGACCCCTGGGGAATCTGATTGAGTTGTTGCCCTTTTTTAGTTTGCTGCTCCTCATGGGACTTTGCTCCTCGGTCCTCTTTGTAATGGGCAGGCAATACCGCTGGATCTAATGATCTGGTGGATAGTAGTGCCCTTGTGATCAATAATGGGGTACACAAAAAACCCTTTTGTAGTACCACCACTACCAACACCCCTCCCCCCGTATTATAAATTCCGACCAATCGCAGTTGTCCGACTTGGTGTTGTCATATCAGCAGTTTGCTGATTAGAATCCCACTTATGGTGGCAGCCACGGTGGTAGCACACGAGAGACCCGCGGTGGTGGCAGCCTTGGGCGGCCAGTGCACCGTGTTGGCTGCCACGGCCGCACGCGTCTACCGCTGCAGGGGCCCCGCCCCTCTGAAATGGGACGGCCCCCTTTGCACAGGCATTCTGGTTCTTGCCAAGGAAAGCAGCAGTGGCCTGGCCTTTAAGCTAATCTCCTTTGGAGAGTCTCCCATTGTTCTTGACAAGGGACGGGTCGAATGGGAGCAGCGTCTTTACCGCCAGATGGAGTATCGCATAGAATCGCGTCCCTTTCACTCCTTTGAGATTGAAGGCCATGGACAGATCGGACTGCTCTTTGCCAATGAGGATGAGGCAAGATTATTTGCCTCAGCCGTCCACAAGGCCCTTGCCAGCCATTATTGGGACACAGATGGGGAAAGTGTATCGTCGTCCTCTAGATCAAATGGAAATACTTCAAAACGGGATAAGGCCCAAAAAAAGCAAAAATCTACCAAAAAGGGATTCTTTGCCAGCCTCTTTGGCGGCGGAAGTCGCAAGGAACAAAGTGATTCTGAATCAGAGATTACAACAGTCACGGGAGCATCAGATTCCAAATTGTCATCCAATCAGAGTGTATTATTGGATACGAGTAGATCTGAGAGTATCCATTCCCTTAGGGAAGAGGACATTGGAGATCCAACAGACTTTCGTCATCTGTCCCACATTGGATTCAATCCACGGACAGGAGCCTTTGATGTAAAGAATATTCCCGCAGAATGGGGTGCCATCTTTCGCAAGGCTGGGGTCACCCAGGAACAATTGGAATCAGCCGACACGGCCAGATTCATTGCCGACTTTTGTCGCAAGAATGCCCGGGACAATGGTGGAAAGACTGCCACCAATCGGAAAAAGGCTCCGGTCCCCCCGCCAAAGCGGAGTGGCAAGTCTGCTCCACCACCACCACCACCAAAAAAGGGTTATCGTCCAATGGAGGACACCACCACTCACAAGGGTGATGCTAATGATGCGTCATCATTGGACGATGCACCGGCAATGGCTTCGAGGGAAGCATCCACCAGGAATCCTCTACCAATGGACAACAGGGCAGATCTGCTAGCCAGTATTCGCGGGGGCGCAAAGTTAAAGTCTGCGAGTGGATCCACTACCTCATTGGGTACCACCGCTGCCACATCTGGCAGCGACTCGATCTCCGCGGCCCCACCCTCTGGAGAGGACCAGGGTGATCTGATGGCGGGGATGCTTGCCAAAGCCTTGGCTGCCCGCAACCGTCGCCTGGCACACTCTGATTCAGAGGACGAATGACAAGTGCCAACCATCCATAGTATTAGTGTCAATGTACAAATGGTACACCATATGATTGATTGTATTAATAGATCCTACGACCTGACATTATTGACAGTGGCATAGGTTTTCTTGCCAAAGTCAAAGGGCACATAGCGATGCTTGATCATGTGGGCAATCTGTCTGCGCATGGTCAGAACCGTCAGGATAATAAAGTAAAAGACGAGAATTGGCCAAAAGACGGGAATGTCCAAAAACGGAAAGAGTGTGCATCCCAAAGCCACAAGAATGGCTCTTGTCCCATTGTGCCAGAAGCGAAATTCAGGAAGACGACGCACAAACGGACGAAATTCGTCGTCCCTGCCCACGGGAAGAATTCCAGCAGAATCAGTTGCACCCTCCTCCTCCTCTTCCCCTGGGCCAAAGAGCTCCCCGGAAGGGTCAAAGCGGGGACTCAGAAATAGGAGGAGCAGGTTTAGAAGATAGATCCCCAGGGCATAGGCCACCACATAGAAGCCCTGGTAGCACAGGATGCGCAGTGAGAGGATAAAAAAGATACCCCCCGTGGCCAGCCAACGATAGAGGACGTGTGGCGTGGAGCGGTCCAGCAGGAATTGCATGCGGCGATTTGCCAGGACCGTCCAGGCAGTCAGACGGGCCACCGGCGTCCCCTCATTAGCACTGTCCTCGGCCCCCATCATGTGACACGGCAAAAAGATAAAATCAATTTCACAATCTTGATTATCCAGATTGATACATTTTGATTGTGGATCACCAATGATCAGGGCGCCTATTGGTGTTTACAGCATCCATTGACGTCATACTACAGTAAAATGGGGGGGGGAGGGGGCACAAAAGGCAATACGCTCTCATAGTTCAAATTTAATCCGCACCTATGCACGGTTGCTGTAGGATCTTTAGATTACTACGCAGACCTACCTGCCTTCTCTCAAACAAACCTCCAAGAAGCAACTCTAAGTATTGCAAATTCTGGACACTAGGAGGCTAGCCATACGGGCATATCCATGGATGTGCACCTGTGTGTTGCAACGATCCAAACTTTCATCCTCTTCTTGACAAGGCTCCGTTGCAGTAGTCCAATTCTGGAGCATTCGGTAGCATTTCTGGGACTCGTTGTCAAACAGGGAAATCATTTCTTGAGTCACCTCTTTCAGGGCCGCATCCACTGTGAGCCTGTACCGTTGAGGTTTGCTGTTCAAAAAGTCGAAAAGATTTTTCAACTCCTTGATCGTACCACCAATAACACACGTCTTAATGGCGTACCTTAAAGAATTATCGACTTCAGCAATGGACATATCAAACACCCGGATCAGCACATCCACTTCATCGGAATTTGAAAATAAAATACTCTCCCAAAGATGACCCATAGCCTGTCTGCGTAGATAGTCCTTGTTACTTGGCTCCATCCTCAGGGACAATTCCAGAAAGTGATATTTGGCCTCTTCAAGGGTAACCTCGGCTACCTCTTCAATGAATCCTTGTGGCCAATCATTTCTGCGTTTGAAGCATGCATCTAATGCAGCCAGACGCCCCTCTTGGCTCTCGATCCTTGCTATTAAACTGAGCTCCTTCACCCCAGCATGCGTGACATGCGTATGGATCTTCTCAGCACTCCCTGGATAGGTCGAGGATTCAAATATTAGAATAGTCGCCAGGACTCTGCCAATGGTCTCAGGCATCTGATCCATCTTCTCAGTAATACCATCAAGGGTTGCCACAAGACATGGACCATCTTTACCCCTCAAAGCTTCGTTGATATAATAGGAAATATCATGTTTAAATCGGTCGAGATCCATGCACATGGCCTTGATGATTTTGGTGACATTATTGCATCTTTTTTCAGAGCAGGCCGTCGTCAAGGCCTCGTACATTTGACAAACATACTTTTCCTCGCGATTCTTACAGAGTCTGAGCATACCCTCCAATGTGCTAGAATCTTGTGACAATACAGCAGCATGCCATTTACCATAATTGTTCATATCGGCTTCTAAAATTAGCTGCGGCACCTTGGTGCGTGAGACTGTACACCCCAGTCTGCTTAGAACCACGGCAGCCACGTCGGCTATCCTGTGTAGAGTGGATGCAGCTTCACCATTTCTGGATGGACGTGCAGCATCAGAGGACGTCACAAGAAGATTGGTAGCTGCAAAAAGTACCAACACAACAGATACGCTACCTGCACACTTCATAGCAATCCTCATATTGGCACGTGACTGACCGGGATGTCCTCCTCTATCTAATCATCTTGGCTCGACCAATAAAAGTGTACCATGTAGCAAGGAATTTATTTGATGAATCGAAGCAGAGCCAGATTTGGGACAGTTCAGCCTGTTTGTTCCATGGTGTGGCACTAATGATTTAGGGTAGGGAAACCTAAAAGAACATATTGCCGCAATTGAAGCTTAAAATCTGCACTAATGCGCTATGGGATCTTTGGACTGCTAAGCAGACACCCGCTTTCTCAAGTGCACTTTCAAGAAGCAGCCTTAAAGATGAAAAAGTCTGGACAATAGTAGACCAATCATATGGATATATCCATACGTGTGCATTGTTGCATTGCAATGATCTGGATTCCCACCCTCTTGGTGGGATTTCACCATGGTGGCCCACTTCTGGAACCTTTGATAGCGCTTTAGAGCCTGTGAATCAAGTTGAGAAACATCTTGTTGCGTAAACCCTTCCAAGGCCGCATCTACCGCAAGCTTGTACTCTTGAGGCTTGTTGCCCAAGAACTTGATAATCGTCTCCAAGGCATCACTCACGCCAGCTTCGGTGCACTTGCTAACGGCGTCCTTCTCCATAGCGTCATGGACTTTAACAACGTAATCTAGGTGCTCGAAAGTCTTCTCCACCTTGTCGAGCATGTTGGAATAGATACAGTTCCCAACGACCTTCCCCAAGGCGTTCTGGAATTCGGGGATAGAGATATCAAACATTCGGACCAGCCCATCCGCTTCGTCAAAGTTGCCGGATCCGATCCTCGATGGAAGACTATTAACAGTCAGTCTGCGTAGATGGTTCTTGTTGCTTGGCTCCATGTGCAAAAGCAGCTCCAGAGTACGATATTCTTGAGCCTCATAGGTGACCTTGGCCATCTCTTCAACCAGATCCTGTGGCCAATCATCTCTGCCTTTGAGACATTCAATTGATGCAGCCAGACGCTCCCCCTTCTTTGTGATCATTGCGATTACACTAAGCTCTTTCAGTCCAATATGTGTGACATGTTCATGAATCTTCTTAGCACTCTCTCGATAATCCTCAGACCCAATTATCACAGTCTTTGCCAGAACTTTGCTAATATCTTTGGGCATCTGGTCCATCCTTCCAGCAATACCTTCCAATATTGCCGCAAGACCTTGAGCGTCTCCATGTTCCATGGCCAGGTCGACCATGTGGGAGATGTACAGTTGGAATCGGTCAAGATCCATGCACATAGCCGCAATAATTTTGGTGAGATTCTTGAATTCTTGGTTGATACGAGCTGTTATGCAGGCCAAGAACATTAGATACGCATACTTTTCCTCTTGACCCTTGCAAAGCTCAAGCATACGATCCAACATAGTAGAGTCTTTTGAGCATAGAGCAGCATTCCATTTGCGAGTATCATTCAGATCTGCCTCTGAAATCAGTGGCCATGCCAAGGGATACAATGGCACTTTTGCATCAATAGGCTCAGCAGCCGCAGTCGGGTCTGCGGTACCGACGCTATGCATATCTGAGACTGCACGCCTCAGTCTCTCCAAAAGCCTGGCAGCTTTGTTGCTCATCGCGTCTAGAGTGGATGCGGCTCCACCATGGATGGGTAGGCGTGCAGCATCAGAAAATGTCACGAGGACGACACCTGAGAAAAGGGCCAACACGACGGATACGTTTGCTGCACACTTCATAGTGAGATCTTTGACACGTGATGGACTGGGGGGTATCGTCTTCAATTATTGGTCTGATTCAGCCAATCAAACTACGGCATTCTGCAAACAATGCATTTGATGAGTCAAGACCTAGGCAGATTTGTGACAGCCCCCACATATTTGTTCTATGGTGTCATGGTACTGACCTGGATTCTTGTTTGCCTATGGTATCTGCCAATCAAAGCAACCGGAAATCAGCCACATTACCTAGAGGGAACTTGAAAGATGTCTGTGCTATCATAACTCTGGGTGCCGTAAGTAAGCTCATTACCTGTCAGGTCCTCGATTTGTGACATGATTGCACTGGAAGAACCTTCCAAACACACACACACACACACATACACATACACAGACACACCACACATCCAAGCTCCTAATTTACTCGTTGGACCGTCAAGCCATTTTGGATCCTGCTCATACTAAACCATTTATATTGAAGAGAGGGTGCATTTCATCAAAGGATTGGGTAAAAACTCTTCCAATAATGTAATGTATCGACGGATCGTGACATATGCTTGCTTGGCAATTGGGTGGAGAGCACTCAAATGCCTATCTTGCTCTCTGTAGCCTCTACTTTCTTGACGACGTTTCTCGTTGGTGATCCAATCCTGAAGCATTTGGTGATGTTCCTGTGACCACTTGCCACATTTGCAAGTATCCCCTACCGCGTACTTTTCCAAGCCCGCTTCCACCGCGAGCCTGTACTGTTGAGGCTTGTTGTCCAGGAACTGTAAAATGTACTCAAACATCCTGATGGAACCAAGACTGATGGTACACTCCTTAACAGTGTTCACCATGGCACAATCGGCCTCAACAGTATTGTCCAAGAACTCAATAAGCCTCTTCAATCCATGGATCGATTCAGAATAGATACAATCCCCAACAACCTTCTTCAAGGCGTCGTGTACTTCATCAGTGGAGATATCGAATATCCGGATGCACTCATCCGCATCATTGCCCCTTCTCAACCTGATAGTATCCCAAAGATGCTTCACAGTCTGTCTGCGCAAATGGCCCTTGTTCTTTGGCTTCATCCCCAGGAGCACTTCCAGAGTGTGATATTGCCTATGGAGATAGGCGTGCTCGGTCATCGCTTCAATGAGGCCATGCGGCCAATCCTTCCTGAGCTTGAGACACGCACCAAATGCAGCCCGACGCTCCTCTTTGTTCTTGATCATTGCGATCGCACCGAGTTCCTTCAACGCAGCATGCGTGACATGCTCGTGAATCTTCCCGGCACATCCCGGATATGTCTTGGGCCCATGCATCATACCAATGTCTAAAATAATTATACCAAGAGTTATGGGCATCCGGTCCATCTTCCCGGCAATACCATCCAATACGTCCGCAAGAAATGGAGGATATAGAGGTCCCAGTTTGATCAGTTCAAAAATCTCCCTTTCGAATCGGTCAAAATCCATACACTGGGCTCGAATGATGTTGTTGGTGAGATTCTTCCATGGTTTTTCCTGGTGGGCCGCCACCGAGGCCGTGTACATTTGATCAGTATACTTTTTCCCATGACCCTTGCAGTGTTCAAGCATTCTATTCAATCTAGTATGGTCTTTTGAACGCGCAGCAGCCCTCCATTTGGCACCATTTTCCATATATGCTTTGGAAATTGGTGGCCACCCCAAAGGATGCGGTAGCACTTCTGTGCCAAGAAGCTCAGCAGCAATAGCCGAGCCTGAAGCACGGACTCTACCCATGCATGAGGCCGTACACCCCAGTCTGTGTAGAATCCCGGCAGCTGCATCGGCCATCCCACGTAGAGTGGATGTGACTCTTCTACTACCATTGGTGGATCGACGAGCAGCATTAGCATAGGTCACAAGGAGAACAATCCCCGCAGAAAGGGCAAACCCGATGGATGTATTTGTTGCACACTTCATAGAGAAATTATCGACATGTGAGACTGGCCGGGGTATAACCTGTCATTAATAGTCATCCTGATTCGGCCGACAAGGGCACAATATTCCCGAAAGAATCTATTCGATGAATAGAGCAGGCCTCTGAAATAATAATTTTAACCTATCCAATTGGCAATAACAGAGCCGTAACAGAAAATAACAATGTGCTAAAAATGGGCCTTATAAGTGACAGAGAATCATGCAATACCGGTAATTTATGACCATTGTGCGCGTCTAAGCTAAAATTGATCTACAAAACACGTCCACAACACTCTACGCGTGTTCCACTATTCTACCGAATGCCTACCGCCATCAGTAATAACGGCCAGCTCACGGATCTTGATAAAGAGGAAATAGTCCGACCTTCTCAGCGTTCCGCCGACATGGAGAACGTATCGATATTCAAGGGTGATTACCAGCCGCAATCGTTCTGCGCAAATGTCCTCTGGATCCCTGCCACCATCTCAATTGTGAAGCAATTATTTAGTCGACTGCGGCATCTACCATCGTACTGCCGGCAATCCATCAGCCCCCGCAATTTGAAAAACTAGCTGCTGGCGCGGGTTTTCAAACGGCATTTTGCACTTGATACCGATATCAAGCGTCGTGCCGATGCCGTGGATCATCTGGCATCATCTGTGGATTATCTTTTGCTTGAATAAGGCAGTCTGGCGCATTTAGGTTATTGACGGTTTGATCTCTGTTACCGCTTATCGGCCAATCAGCCAAATTGTTAATAACATTGTCAATAACAATTGTTATTTCAGAGGCCTGTTATTTATGATTAGAAGGGTAGCGCGATCCAACAATTGACCGATTCATCATTGTAAATGATTTCCTAGTTGGTCAAAATGACATCTCTGAATATTAATGAGTCGTCAACCTTAATGAATCGATTGGAGGGCATTACACAAATACTGACATTATCCTCTGGCCCTTGGTAGTGGCATATTCTTGGCATTGCGCTCGAATAGTTTCAGTTATCTGGGGTTTCTGAGTGTGTGCAAGGGGCATGAAAAGTACGTAAACTTTGAGTTGGTGTATGTCATTGTGCTGAATATCATTTATAATCAGAGCCTGTGTCGCACCATTGATCTGGAGAACTCTGTGATGACCATTGTTCTGATTTGTACCATGCGCCTCACGGGCTACCGTCACTTTTACATTTTTTCCTTTGCTCTCGCAGGGGATACCGTACAAACATTTGCTTGGGATCCAGACAATCCTGCGGGTGCTGATGCGTTCTAGCATGTTTGTATGCACAACTGTCTGAATCCAGCAACGGCTGACCACACTCGAGGTCCCTTGAAGTGTAGCTGTGTGTTTCTGTATTACAGAGTGGCGTCAAAGCTCCTTAAGTTTGGATGATCAATAGGTCTCAATACACTGATTTGGATGCGTGATGAATTATGTTTTGTTTTGGGATGGATATGGTTCCAAAAGAGGAACATGCGCTACAATCCATATGAGTCAAGGTGTGCAATATCTCTCTTGAGATTAAAGGTCAGGGAAGAGACTATGTGTCTCGTGGGTAAAGATTCGGAAGAGGGAGACAACTTTAGGGGGCACAGTACTACTGAACTCGGCCAGTAGCTGCTTGAGAAATGCGTGCTCCTCGTGAATATTCTCTGTAATGGTCCTCAACCGCAATAGTTGTGATGAGGCTTGGGAAGAGGAGGAAGATTCCGTCTTGGCCTCGCCGCTGGATTCAGGCTCCACTCGAACAATGGTAGTGCGTTGCAAATAGAGCGCATAGATGAGAGCACTGCTGCGCTCAAGCATTGCGGAAAAAGTCGTATTCTGGTACTGCAGCCGGTGCAATTGAACCATGGGCTTTTCCAAGTCTACTCCAAAAGCCTGACAGAGTTGTGCAAGGCCGCTAATGGCATCAGTGGCCGGCAGTGATACACTCAAGTCATGTTCCTCTCGACCCAATTGCATCATGCTTCTCAGCTGCTCGGAGAGAAGGCCAATGTCGGGTCCCAGGAATTTTAGTTTCGTGGTTACAGTGTGCATTTCATGGAGAAGTTTTTCCAGATTTGTTGCAAGATTCGTGGAAAAGGCCATTGCCTGAAGACACGTATTGATTGCAGGATAGTGCGGGTCCTCTTTGGCTACGTGGACATTCTCTAGCAGGTCAATGTGTGTTTGTCTGATGTCCCGCAGATGCGTTTGTCTGTAAAGCCATTCGAAGAGCGGGGCCATGATGTGCATAGTGCTCCCGATTGCCCATCTCATTATGCCTACAGACTGCTTCTCCGTTTCAATGGTAAAGGCTGAGTTTTGCGAGGTCAGGAAGCCACGCACGGCGTTATCCAAGCGCAGCACGGGATGTGCGTGGATCAGCTGCACAAAATGCCCCAACACCACACGACGCGACTCCAGTGATTGTGACGTAGCCAACCCGAGGCGCTGCACGGCTATGGTATGCGCAAATGCTATGCGGAGAGTGTGGTTAGAATATGCTGTAAACATGGAGATTTGTACACATTGCGGATTGCACGTCGGAGAGATGTGGGACCATGCGCTCAGGAAAGCGCTTCAGCAGATATTCCATCAGCTCAAGGAATTGCGTGCAGCGACGCTGTACAATGACCGTGCGTCCGCTATCGTCAACAACTGTCTTCAAGGCATAGAGCCCGTAGTAGGTTCCAGCTCCTCCTTGAGCGTTGGCATCAATGACACTGACGCTGCAGTGTGACGCTGGATGCAGAGTTGAAAATCCTCTTTGAACTCTATCATCCTCGCTGGACGACGGGTAGCTTGATGCACTGCGTGTCATATGATGCCCGACATGGTAGCTGTCTATCTCGAGATCTGTACTATGGGAAGCTATCTGCTGAGAGGCTACAGCCGTGGGAGGCAACTGTGGTGCGGGTGTGGATGGTGAAGACTCGGTTACGGCTCCTGCAAGAGCAGAATTATCAGTGCCAACGGCCCCATTGGAGATGCCACTAGACGCGGGATTGGAACCTACATCAGAATTACTGCCACCAATGGAAAGCTCGCAGTCCAGGACGCCAGCCAGAGATGCAACGCGCTTCCGATGGCGTGACCCGTGCAGGGGAGCAACGAAAAGAGTAGCAAGGCTTATTGAAAAAAGCAGGGACAGATGCATTCGGTTGGATGCCAATCGATACGACACAATGTGGGAGGCTGTTCACGTGGCGCATGACAGGGGCTGGAGAGGAAATATGAGACTGTTGATTCGGTGCATGATATCTGGGTTATATGTGGCGCAGTGAAATATATTGTAAATGATTGCATGACAACATCCTGTGTAATTGTAAGACGTGTTTTGTATCAGCGACATTGTATGTATGTATATACCAGCCCTCTGAAATAACAATTTTGGTTGATCCAATTGGTAATAACAGAGCCGTAACAGAAAATAACAATGTGCTAAAAATCGCAACAAAATGGGCCTTAGAAGGGACAGAGGATCATGCAATACCGGTAATTTATGACCATTATGCGCGTCTAAGCTAAAATTGGTCTACAAAACACGTCCACAACACTCTACGCGTGTCTCGCTATTCTACCGAATGCCTATCACCATCAGTGACAACGGCCAGCTCATGGATCTTGTTAGAGGAAATGATCCGGCCCTCTCAGCGTTCCGCCGAAATGGAGAACGTATCAATGTTCAAAGGTGATAACCAGCTGCAATCGTTTTGCGCAAATGTCCTCTGAATCCCTGTGACCACCTCGATTGTGGAACGGTCATTTAGTCGACTGCGGCATCTACCATCGTACTGCCAGCAATCCATAAGCCCCCGCAATCTGGAAACCCGGCTGCTAGCGCGGGTTTTTGAGCGGGATTTCGCATTTGATACCGGATATCAAGCGCCATGCTGATGCTGTAGATCATCTGGCATCATCCGTGGATTATCTTTTACTTGAATAAGGCGGTCTAGCGCATTTAGGTTATTGACAGTTTGATCTCTGTTACCGTTTATCGGCCAATCAGCCAAATTGTTAATGACATTGTCAATAACAATTGTTATTTCAGAGGCCTGGAATAGAGGTATAGACAGGTTTGGAACAGCTTAAATGTTCCTTTGATGATGTTGTCATGACAATGATTTGGCTTTTGATGGCCATGCCTCAACTGTACTATTCTATAAGAGAGTATGGAAACATAAAGGACAAGACACTGTTGTTTGCAATCGGATCTCCCATCATCAATCCATGCTGATGCACCATCGCTGTGGGATCTTTTGGTCGTTGGACAGATCAGCCTTGAAAAGAGGACACATACGTCCAGTGATTGCGCATTTAAAAGGCTTCCAAATGCGTACCGCGTATGTACCGCGTATCAAAATTCTTAATGGATCCATGCATGTACCACACACATGGCTCTACCCGGAATTGACCTCATCAATCAGACGCTGAGCATCGACCTCGGCAATTTCGCCCTCCATCAGACGCACACGGCGGAGCCAGGCTTGGGCGCCGGGGAGATCGCCGCCTCGTTTGCATTGGATGGCGCGTTCCTTGCAGGGACGAATGGCTCCGCGAACCTGTCCCACATATGCGTCCATGGACAGGTGACCCTCGTCCACGGCCGAAGCCATGGCATCCAATTTGGCTTGCAACCCCTCTGCATCCAGACCACATACTAAGGTCGAAGGTGGATGGGATGTAAAAAGGGACAATTCCTCCTCCATGACAACATAGCTGCAGCAGAGGAGATCCATATCGGATTGGACCACAGGGGGTGCAATTGGTGCCACGCCAAAGGCAGCTCCAGAGGCACCACACGGGATCACTGTCCATTGCACTGTGTGCTGCATGCTAGCATAGCGTGCAATCAAATGATCCCTCGAAAGGGCCGTCCGCGCCGAAAGGGTCACCAAAAGGGAATATGAGATTGGTGCATTCCTCGAGGCCCCCACAGTGCTGTTATTGGCGGGTCTTGGACGTCCTGGAGGGGACAATATGCATCGATCGGACCAGCGACAGGAGCCCAAAAGCGGTGCTAATGGTATCACTACTGAGCCTACCAGTGTCTCCCCCTCCCGGGGTGTCTCCAATGGCAGTCCAATGGTAGCAGTTGGGCTCTCCTTGGGACTCTTTCCAAAAATGGACGATAACCATCCGAAACTTGCTCCCTTGGAGGAGGCAGTAGCACTCTCCGTCTTTTCAATGAGAATCGAGCGAAAGAGGTCAATGCGAATCTTGCGATGCTCGATAAATTTTGTGGTGCGAAGGGTATTTGGCACAAGACCTTGCCAATGCTCCTCAGACCATAGAGATTCTATGGAATGCAGGGTGTCCGTCTGATGACCTACCCTGTGTTCCCAATCACAATGGATGGCGAGACGGAAGCGATCTGAGACCATATCCATGGGAGATATCTCATCGCCTCCCTTGGACGCACACAATCCAGATATGTGTACCACCAGGGTATCTGGGGCAATGTCCCTGTCTGAAATATCATTCTCCAAGGCCTCCTGTGGCACCAAGATGGGAAGTTCCACATCCACGGTGATCGTCTTTGCCTCTTCCAGATTGGCCCCAGATCCAATGTCCGACACAAAGGCACGTTGGCGGGAAACAAAGAGTGCTGCTCGACGCATGTCGCCTAGGGCGTGGCATTGCTTGGCAGTCTGTTGACATTGCTGTGCCTGGGTCCGCAAAATCGTTAGCAGAGCGTTTCTCGAGGGATCATTATTGGTGGAACCTCCTCCCCCACTACCACTACTACCTTCGGGACTGTTGGCACCAAGCTCTACGAGACGCGCCATCAGAGCACGTGCAAGTGGCATATTTCCCGCACGCTTGGCCTCGAGTGCCTCGCGTCTCAGTTCGTTCATGTTGCTCTGTCCCATCTTCCCCCTCCTTTTTTTCCTCTTTCCTCCTTCCTCCCTCTCCTTCTCCTCCTCCTTCCCAGGATCGCAGTGATACGAGCGTCAAAAATGATTTCCCAGGTTGTTTCAATTTCGGATATTCCACATGGTGGTTGCCATACAGCAACAGCAGCAGCCAGTTATGGCAGCAAATGGCGGTGTGACGATTCCGCTTTCGGCTGCAGGACAGGCATTGCTGGTGGTTGGTGCGGTATTGATTATGGACGCAGGCAACGGGGAACGCATTCTGGCCAAATATTATCCCCACTCGGAGCATGGCTCCTGTGGGAAGCGCCAGACTGCCCTGGAACGGACGCTCTTTGAGCGGTGTGGAAGAAAACACGGTGCCGAGGGCGAGGCCACAATGTGTGACGGAGCCGTGGCCGTATGTCGCAGCAACATGGACCTGCTCGTATTTGTGGTGGGTCGGGCCATGGATGGGAACGAGTTGCTTTTGGCCATGGCCCTGGACACGATCATGGAGACGCTGCTTTTGCTTTCGGGCAAGACGCCCCTGGATCGCAGGGCCCTCCTGGATTGCTATGATCTTGCAGCCCTGGCCATTGATGAGACCATTGATCGGGGCATCATCCTGGATGTGACCCCCTCGGAAATTGCCGCCAAGGTGGCACGCACGCCTGCGGGCTTTGCAGACACGCCCCTACAGGAGCAGACACTCTCCTCGGCATTTTCCTTTGCCCGTCAGCGTCTCAAGTCCCTCCTCAAATAGTAGTAATACTACTGATACATTATCTGTATTGCAATTGATTTATAGATCAATTGATCGAAAAAGAGAGAAAGAGAGAGGGAGAGAGAGAGAGAGAGAGAGAGAGATAATGTGAATGTGAATGTGTGTGACAAAAGACAAATGCAAATAACATATTCGAATATCCATTTTGGTGGTATTCGTTTTTTGATGGGGTTGTGCACTGTGGCCCTGGAGGGGGAGACAGCCCAAAGGACGGCAGACCTCTTTCGTGCACATGGCGTCCTCTCCGAAAGCACCGTCATGCAATTGCAAGTGTCCCCTGCAGAGAAAAGACAGACTCTTTCCCTGTCCTCGGTCACCGCGAGCCAATCGTCTTCGTTGCTGAGTACACTGACCCTAAGTCATCATCATCATCATCCTCCTCCTCCTCATGGCATATGCACCGGAGACAATAACACAGCGACTCTGAAAACGGTACGCGTCAATGTGGATGCACTCAATGATGCATGCAGGTGTAGGGGAAGAGGAGCCTCTGTCGAAACAAACCCCGCAAATACCAGCAATTTTGTTTTAACCGTGAGCACCGGACATTTGTTGGTGGCCACGCAACCGGCACCGGGGATGGCACGACTTGCACGTGTGCAGGCCACACCATTGCCGCATCTGATCACAGCTGCCCATCCCAGACCCTCTGTCTATTCTGCAGAGATTTCTGTATGGGGTGCAACCCTGGATGAATATCTCGGACGCGTGGGTGGCCGTCCCGCCAGCAATGATCTGCTTTTGCATTTGGCCTCTGATGGGGCCCTCGTCATTGATCGTGTGGCCCGCCTTGCAAAGGGTGCAAAGAAGCGAAATAATACCGGCAATGGTCCCTCGTCCATGACAATCTGTGCTCGAGCAGTGGTGCCACGAGAGGAATTGGCTGCGGTACGGATGGAAGAGGATCATCTAGATCCAGACGACGAGGGTCATTCCCTCCACATTGCCATTGCCCAGGGTGCCCTTGCAATCATCTGTCGTTTGGCCGTGCAACACAAGACCATTTTGCGTCTCTGCCTCCCGCGGGATCAGCAGCAGGGGCCCCTTTTGGCCATGCTAAGCTGTCATCCCGCTCAGGACGTACTCCTTGAAGTCGAATGTGCCATCATGCCAATGCAGCCACAGGACACGCCCGTGGAAGCCGTCCATGACATTGATTGCATTGATGAGGGCGAATGCATCCCGATGACACAGTCCGAAGACGAAATCGACTCTTGACATTGATCTGCGAAAAATCGAAAATGGCCTGGTGGATCTAATGGGTAGATCAGCAAGAGTTGGGGGGGGGGATATGTGGCATGGGTTTGTATAATCTTCCTAACACAATCACGGTCCGTAGATCCCTTTTCAACACAGATCTATCCAACAATCGGAAGATCCTGCATTGCATTAGTGTAGACGGGAAATCCAGCTACGACAATGGTCTCACCTTTGTAGAGGTCCCCCGATTTGTTAATTATTGATAATTGAGATCTTGGAAAGAGGCCAAACTCATATTCAATAATTAAGATAGCCTTGCTTCAACTCTGCTCAGAATATTGCTTTACCCACACTATACCGATCATGTGCTCTGACGCCGAGTCTCATCTTGAAATTGTGGACCAGAAATAAATTTGGGTAACTTTTTTTGAAGAGTAAACACCCGAACTTGTTATTACACAACCACATAGGATAACTGATACGTAGTCACCCACTACCATGACACCATAAAACAAGTATGTGTAAACTGTCACAAACCTCCGCCTACACCTCGATTCGTCAGATCAGCTCTTTGCTGCTCGATACGCTCTGATTGGCCGAGTCAGAGGGAGAGAATGGGACCCCGGTTGGCTATTCATGTGCCAAGATTGCTGTCATGAAGTGTGCAACAAACGCATTTGTCGTATTGGCCTCTTTTGCAGTCACCACCCTCCCTGTGACATCCTCTGATGCCGGCCGTATATCCACTAATGGTCAAGCCACATCCACTTTGCATGGAATGGTCAACGCAGCTGCTGGGATGCTGACCAGATTTGGAGGATTGTGTGCAGCCTCCTGCATAAAGGTGCCATCAGATTTTTCAGAATGGCCACCGATTACAAAAGGGGATATGAAAAGTGAGACCAAATGGTTTCAGGCCATGTGCTCAGAAGACTCTACTATGCTGAATCGTATGCTCAAGCTCTGCAAGGGTCGTGGAGAACCGTACACGAGTCTAATGCATACGGCATGTTGGTCAGCCCGCACTGGCCGCCACTGGGACAAGTACACCAAAATTATCGAGGCCATGTGCATGGATCTCGACTCACCTGAATCGCCTGTGCACGTTCACATCAACGATGCCCTGGGGGAGAAAGATGCATCGCTTCTTGTGGCAACATTAAGAGGTGTTGCTGGGAATGATCAAATGACTGAAGACATTGGTAAGATTTTAGCGGTTCTTGTGATGATGGGGCTCGGGGACCATCCAGGGAATATTGAAGAGATATGTGAAAGTGTCACGCACACTGGGTTGAGGGAGCTCAGTGCAGTTGCAATGATTGAAAACAGACACGAGCGTCTGGTTGCCTCGGCTGCATGTTTCACGCGCAGCAAGGATTTGCCGCAGGGTCTAATCGAGGAGATAGCCCGGTTTGCCTATGACAATGAGGAATATCGCGCTCTGGAAGTGCTCTTGAGGGCGAGGCCAAGTAACGGAGAAGCTCTACGTGGATGGCTTGTACATCGTCTTTTTTTAAATATCCTACACACAAATCTTGACGAAGTGTATGAGTGCATTCGGATATTTGATATCTCTGCTGCTGAAATCCACGACCCCTTGAAGAGTGCTGTCATGAGGTGTATCAATTCTGGCTCGCCCGAAAAGTTTGATAATATTGTCAAATTCTTGGACAACGCCATCAAAGTCCATAGCGCCTTGAATGTCAAAGTCCGCTATGCCTTGAAGAACGTCATTAGGGAGTGTACCATCGACCTTGGCTCAATCAGGATGTTTGAGTATATTTTTCTGTTCCTGGGCAACAGGCCTCAACAGTACAAGCTTGCAGTGGATGCGGCCCTGAAAAGGTACGAGGATATTACTCAGCTTGACATAGAGTCTCTCAAATGCTACAAAGGATTTCAGAATTGGACTGCCAAGGAGGAATCCCGTCAAAAGAAAGAGGATAGAAAATGGCAGATGGCATATGCACATTTGAATCCTCTTCATCCAATGACATGATCCCAATCGATGCATTGCCTGATCGGAAGAGTTTCTATCCAATCTCCTGATGGAAGAATGAAATGATTTCTCTTCAATCAAAATGCTTTGACATAGGCAAGACTGAAAGTGGCTTGCCCGCCCAACAGCCAAACTCAGAGTTGGGACACACAGTGTGCTCCCATAAAGTCCTTTGAACACAATCATGACACCTAAGCATCTTTTCAACACAGATCTCTCTAAAGATCAGAAGCCCCTCTATTGTATCAATATGGATGGGGAATAATGTCAAGAAAAGGCCTTGGCACGTCATGATATCGCAGGTTTGTTCACAATTAGGTTTGAAAAGGTGAGAGTCCTGTCACAACAATGTATCATCCTCCAAGTTTCCTCATAATGGCATGGCATGGCTGCTATACAGCCAGTCGTCACCTGGGCCAGCGCATGTCGGAAAATCTTAAACACACCAATTGATCATTGAACACAGATTGACATACAAGTATCCCCGGTCACCAATGCATCAGCAAATTATATTGCCGGCAAGTCCTGATTGGTCCAGCAGGACAATTTGGCAATCTTCGCACCCCCATTGCACCCCGGCTAGCAGCTTCCGTATCGGTCCTGCGCCACCTTACACTTTGGCCATGATCATGAAGGAGCAATGGACAGCGGGTGTGGTGCCGCGCTCCAAGACGGCTCGGGCCACCACCAACCCCATCCGCAATATTGTTGACAGACTCCAGGTGCCATGCAATCCGGAGCGTCAGCCCACGTTGGCTCTGAACCTGGGGGACCCTGCCCTCTATGGGAACCTTCCCCCGCCCACAGAGCTCATTGAGGCCCTAGCCCAGGCAGTAGCCACCGATTCAGGACGCTACGTCCCCGATGAAAAGGAGACCAGTCCTGGTATTGCATCCAATGGTGGATCCCTCCTTGGGAAAATCCCAATGGGATCTTCCCCCCACGGATATCCCCCTGCTGTGGGGACGATGGCAGCAAGGGCAGCCGTAGCACAGCATGCATCCCGCAGCGGCCTTGTGTACTCTGCCCAGGATGTGATTGTTTGCTCGGGATGTTCTGGTGCCCTTGACATGGCCATCACGGTTTTGGCCGACGGGGGCAACAATTCCTCGCCAATTCTGTTGCCACAGCCTGGATTCACCCTATATCGCACCCTGTGTGACAGCAAAGGAATTCCCTCTGTCTATTATCCCCTGCTGCCGGGATCTGATTGGGAGGTTGATTTGGAGGCAGCGGACCACTTGCTCCGTGGGCTCAGGGAGGAGGGGCGTGCTGCTGCAGGATGGATAGTCAATAATCCATCCAATCCTTGCGGAAGTGTCTATTCCCAGGAGCATCTGCAGGCAATCAAGCGTCTTGCACTTTATCATGGGGTGCCCATAATTGCAGACGAAGTGTACGAGGACCTGGTCTTTGCCCCCAACCAATACCATCCCCTGGCGGCCCTGGAACCCGTCAGTGTGCCCGTAATCACTTGCGGTGGCACTGCCAAACGCTTCCTAGTGCCTGGATGGCGTCTGGGATGGCTCCTATTGGCACCCAATTGTGGCCCCGCCCTAGACGAAGTTAGAAAGGGCGTTGCCGATCTGGCATGTCTACTTCTTGGAGCAAACTCGGTAATTCAGGCTGCCCTTCCGGCCATCCTCCAGGATGTGCCGCGTTCCTACCATGAAAGTGTCAATGCTTACATGGCGCGAAATGCTCAAATCCTCTATGAGGCCCTCGCACCCACCGAAAACGGAAATGACAAGGATAATATGGCCCCACTTCCAATTACGATCAACAGGCCGCAGGGGGCCATGTATGTGTTGGTGGGCTTGCCGCAGGGTCATTTTGATTTTGCCGACGATGTGGCCGCCTCGGAACTGCTCATCAGCGAGGAGAGCGTAAAGGTGCTACCAGGGACCATCTTTGGCATCCCGCATTACATTCGCATCGTCATCTCCCCGCCGCCAGAGGTCATCCGTGAGGCTGCCCAACGCATTCTCCACTTTTGCCAGCGCCACATGCTCCAAACATTGGCATAATCAGATCATGGTTTATTATCTATGAAATACTACCCCCATTCCTCTTATTACTACTATTGCTACGACTATGACTACTACTACTACTACTAGTCTCCTCCCATTTCGCTCTCCCACTACCCTGACCGGGGTCTCTTTTTTCTTCGTCACACTGCAAGTATGTGCATCACCAACACGTCTGCTGAGCTGAACTGGGCGCTCGTGCGCAACTATAATGCGCACATGGTCAAGCGCAACGGAGTTGTCTTTAGCACGGAGGCAGGAAACCTTGCCTGCAAGCATAGCTACAAGTATTCCGCCCTGAACACGCCCTCTGTCATCAAGATCGAGGCCGTCTCTGCCGGCGTCAGTGTCTCCCTGCGCAGCCGCAAGGCCCCCCAGGGTGCCATTCAGTCCGCCTTTGGCGCGCCGTCGGTGATCAAGAAGGGTAAGTCGCCCGCCCATCGTGCCGTGCGTCTGGGACGTCTGCTGCAGGCCAACGGCTACCGCAGCGACCTCATCCGTCCAGCCCAGGCGCGTCTCTGTGCCCTGCTGGCCAGCCAGAAGCCCCGCTTCCCCAAGCGTGCCTCCAAGAAGCAGCTCTAGGCACTGCAAATTCTGGATATTAGTAAACCAACCATACGGACATATCCGTGCATGTTGCCTTTTCACATTACAATTATCTTGATATGTTTGTGGGTTTTCAGTACCCCCCCACCTGCCAAAGAAATCGCATATATTAGCCACACCGATATCGCAATGAGACAGTATAAAAAGCAACTGCATCCCTTATCCGCGCCAATGCAATGTAGGATCTTCTAATCGTTGGACAGATCTGTCTCCAAAAATGTTTCCCCACATGATTGCGTTGGGAGGACTTTACAGATGCATACCATACATTCAAACTCTTAGTCTATCTGTTAGACGGACAGGTCACTTTCAGTCTCACCTATGTCAAAGCATTTTTATTGAAGAGAAACCATTCCATCCCATTAGGAGGTTGGATAAAAACTCTTCCGATCAGGTAGTGTCTCGACTTGGATCATGTCATTGGGTGGTGGACATTAAAATGTAGATCCTGCCATTCACCATCCTCTTCCTTTTGACGAGCTTCCTCCTTAGTGATCCAATCCTGAAACATTTGATGACATTCCTGGATCACCAGGTCATATTTGGTAAGATCTTCTCGCCTACATTCCTTCAAGACCGCATCCACCACTGACTTGTACTGTCGAGGGTTGCTATTCAGGAATTCAATGATCCTCTTCACTTTCTTAATCGAGCCATAATACAGACAAATACCAACGGCCACATCTAAGGCATAATGGACTTTAACAGTGGGAATCTCGAATGTCTGGATCAGTCCATTCACCTTGTTAGAGTTGAGAGCAAGAATACTGTTTGCAAGACCATCCAGAGCCTGTTTGCGTAGATGATACTTGTTTGTTGGTTCCATCTCCAGGAGCGCTTTTAGAATGTAATATTCTCCTTTTCCAAGAATGACCTGAGCAATATGTTCAATTAGGCCCTGCGGCCAATCATTTCTGTGCTTGAGGCAGGCAAGCAATTCGGTTAGACGCTCGTGCTTGTTTTCAATCATTGCAACTGTACTGAGCTCCTTCAACCCAGCATGCGTGATATATTCACAAATCTTTTCAGCACTCCTTGGAGAGGCTTTGGGCCCGAATACCACAATCTTTGCTAAAACTGTAATAATATCTGGGAGCACCTGGTCCATCCTCCCAGCAATACCATCCAATACTGCCGCAAGATATGGAGCATTCAAAGGATGTATGGCTCGGGCGATCTGATCAAAAATATCCTGTCTAAACCGGTCGAGATCCATACACATGGCCTCGATGATTTTGGTGTAACTGTCCCATCGTTTGCCACGGCTGGCCATCAAACAGGCCCCGTGCATTCGATCCGCATACTGTGCCTCACAACCCCTGCAGAGCTTGAGCATACGATTCAGCATAGTAGGGTCTTCCGAATATACAGCGGCCTTCCATTTGCACCAATTTTTCATATTCGCTTCTGTAATCCATGGCCGCTCGGAAGGATCCGATACCACTTTAATGTATGGGGCTAAATATCCCCCTCCCAGTCTGTTTAGCATCCCAGCAGCCGCGTTGGTCATCCCATGTAAAGTGGATGTGACCCGACCATTAGTAGATATACAACCAGCATCAGAGGATGTCACAAGAAGGGTGATAGCTGCAAAAAAGGCCAATACGGCAAATGCGTTTGTTGCACACTTCATGGCGGCAAGTTTGACACGTGAAGAGCCAACCGGGGTCCTATTCTCTCTCTCTCTCTCTCTCTCTCTCTCTCTCTCTCCCCCTCTTTGACTCCGCCAATCATGACGTAGCAATCAGTAAAGAATTGATTGAACAAGTTGAGGCATACGGAAATTCGGGACAGCCCATATACTTGTTCAATGGTATTGATAAGGATTTGGCTTTTGATATCCATTGCCCAAAGCGACTGTATACCAGTCGTACTATGCTGTAGCAATGGAAAAGGACAAAAATATCACGCTGTTGTAATTGAATCTTTCTTCCGAATTGATGCAATAAAGTATCTTCTGGTCGTTGCACAGGCTTGCTTTGAAAAGACATCTACTTGCGTTAGAGACTTTACAGATGCACACCACGCATTCAAACTCTTAGCCTATCGGTTGGGCGGACAAGCCACTTTCAGTCTCGCCTGTGTCAAAGCATTTTTATTGAAGAGAAACCATTCCATCACATCAGAAGGTTGGACAAAAACTCTTCCGATCGGGTAGCGCATCGACTTGGATCATGTCATTGGGTGGTGGACATTAAAATGTAGATCCTGCCATTCGCCATCCTCTTCCTTTTGACGAGCTTCCTCCTTAGTGATCCAATCCTGAAGCATTTGATGATATTCCTGGATTACTGGGCCATATTGGGGAAGAGATTCTTGCCAACATTCCTCCAGGGCCGCACCCACCGCTGACTTGTACTGTCGAGGGTTGCTGTTCAGGAATTCAATGATCCTATTCACCTTCTCAGTCGAGCCATAATGCAGGCACATCTCCACGGCCACATCTAAGGCACAATGGACTTGAGCAGTAGAGATATCGAATGTCTGGATCAGCCCATTCACCTTGTCAGAGTTTAAAACCAAGATACTATTCGCAAGACCATACAAAGCCTGTTTGCGTAGATGATGCTTGTTTGCTGGCTCCATCTCCATGAGCGCCTTTAGAACGTGATATTCTCCTTCGTCAAGAATGACCTGTGCAATATGTTCAATTAGGCCCTGTGGCCAATCATTTCTGTGCTTGAGGCAGGCAAGCAATTCGGTTAGACGCTCGTGCTTGTTTTCAATCATCGCAACTGTACTGAGCTCCTTCAACCCAGCATGCGTGACATGTTCATAAATCTTCTCAGCACACCTTGAATAGACTTTGGGCCCAAATACTACAATCTTTGCTAGAACTATAACAATATCTAGGAGCACCTGGTCCATCTTCTCAGCAATACCTTCCAATGTTGCCGCAAGAAGTAGTGCATCTTTCTCTCCCCGAACACTCATAAGGTGGCTGTGAATACACCCTCTAAGTGTGTCAGGATCTATGCTCAGGACCTTGACAATGCTGATATAATTGTCCCAGTAGCCGTCAAGGCGGGCTGACCAACAGGCCGTATGCATTAGACCCGTGTACGGTTCTCCACGACCCTTGCAGAGCTTGAGCATGCGATTCAGCATAGTAGGGTCTTTTGAGCACGTGGCCTCAAGCCATTTGGTCCCACTTTTCATATCCCCTTCTGTAATCGATGGCCACTCTGAAGGATCCGATAGTGCTTTTACACATGGGGCTGTACACCCCAGTCTATCTAGCATCCCAGCAGCTGCGTTAATCATCCCATGCAAAGTGGATGTGGCTTGTCCATTAGTGGATATACGACCAGCATCAGAAGATGTCACAAGGAGAGCGGTAGCTGCAAAAAAGGCCAATGCGGCAAATGCGTTTGTTGCACACTTCATGACAGCAATTTTGACACGTGAAGAGCCAACCGGGGTCCTATTCTCTCTCTCTTTGACTCCGCCAATCAGAGCGTAACAATCAGCAAAGAATCAAGGGATAATATTGAGAGAAAAGAGCGATGCAATAACGGCTGCAAATGTAATGGGATAATGTCATTTTAACCAGGTAAATTCAAGGGTTTTGCCTATTCTACCAGGCAAATATGCAATTCCACCGGGTAAAAATGTCTATTCTACCAGGTGAATCTTTTTGACCCCAAATTTAGCCATGAATCCTTGCATGAATGTAGTACCAATGGATAGCCCAGAAAATGATCCATTCGAATGCAACCCAATACAGCATAGTGGGGATGGGACGGGATCATATATTTTAAACGTTCCATTCCTAAGGCACCTATTTTGTATGCAAATTGAATCTGCATTGTTGCTGAGCGTCCCAGGTTGCGGGTAATGTTGAAGGCCTCTGTGCCACTGTCTTCAGTGACAACGGACTCAGATATGGTGAGGATCTGGGCCGTATGGTACTGTGAGAAGGAATTTTTCTTATATACCGCGCGGATATAGTCGGATGTCTCGGCTACAGCTGCCATCAGAGCCTTGCATGAGTGCCGGAGAGGAATCCCGTGGGCTTGCGATCTTCTGCAGAGGCGCAAATGGACTTGCAGAAGCTCACAAGATGAAGGCCCCAAAGAGATTTTCAATGCAATATTTTCTATGCATCGCTTCCCGGGGCTATGACCTTGTACAAGCCTGCTGCCCGGTTCTCCTGCCTCTCTTGACGTTGTATGCAATGTAGGACACTCAAAAACGATACAGATCCAATTTTCGCGAGAGATCAATACCCCGAGAACAGGACTTTTACAACATGGCCTTCTGCTGGGATCACACACTCATAATGTTGTATTTAGCTGCATTCGGGTGAACTATGTTCTAAGCTACCCATTGATTCTAGATTCGTAGCATTGGGGTAAAGACTCATCGTTTAATGTGGATTCGAAACAGTTTCCTGGTGGAATTACACATTTTGACGGTAGAGTAGGCGGAACCCCTAAATTTTCCTGATAAAATAGGTGCTGTCCCATTTAAAGATGCATTCCGCTATTTGTCATCTCCTCACCCCTTTGACGAGACTCCCCTCTCGATGATGAGCCAATCCTGAAAGGTTTCGTAGTTTTGCTGGCACCTTCTGCTAAAATTGACAGTCTTTTCTCGAGTAAACCCCGTCAAGGCTGCATCCACTGCAAGCTTGTAATCTGTGGGATTGCTGTCCAAGAGGTCGATAATATTCTCTAAACCATCTGTTGAGCCATAATCAATGTACTTGCTAACGGCCTCCTTCAAGGCGTTGTGGACGTTGGCAGCAGAAATATCAAATATCTGGATCAGCTCACTCACCTTACCGATATTCAAAAGTGGAATCTTCTTTGAAAGCTCATACACAGACCTACGGCGCAGATCGTCCTTATTACTTGGCTCCATATCCAGGAGCAGCTTCAAGATGCGATATTCGTTCTTGTCATAGATAATCTCAGCTATCCTTTCAATTAGGCCATCCGGCCAATCCCTTCTGTGTATGAGACATGCAGCTAATGCATCTAAACGTTCCTCTTGATTCTCGATCATCGCAATTTCACTTAACCTCTTTAACCCAGCATGCGTGGCATGTTCATAGATCTCCTCAGCACCCCCCGGATAGTCTTTTGATCCAACTATCACAATAGTCGCCAGAACTCTGCCAATAGTTTCGGGCAGCCAGTTCATCTTCTCAGCCATGCCTTTCAATATGGCCGCAAGATATAAGGAGTATGGAGACTCTATGGCATCAGTGATCATGCTGGGAATCCTCGGTCCAATTCGATCAGACATTTCCAAGAGGACACGGATGATTTTGGAAAGACTTTCCCATCGTCTTTCCCAATGGGCCACTTTCAAGGCCTCGCGCGCTTCATAAACATACGCTGACCCATGATTCTTACAATGCCTGAGAATACTGTCCAGCATGGTGGGGTCGTTTGATTGTATGGCAATCTCCCATTTACGCGTATCTTGAATATCCTCTTCTGAAATTAGCGGTGACTCTGGAGAATGCAATGACACTTCTGCACCAACGGGCTCAGTAGCAGTAATCGGTCCCGTGGCACTGACTCCATCCCCGTCTAGAGCGGTCGCGGCTCCATCATGGATAGATGCGCAAGCGGCACCAGAGGATGCTACATGGAGAGCGGCAGCTACGAAAAGGGCTAACACGATTAGCATATTGGTTGCACACTTCATGGCAGTGGTGCCAACACGTGACTAACGACTGGGGTACTATTTTTTTATTATGTAGTGTTAAATCTTAGATCTTTCCCTTGCCGCTACATTGCGAGAAATCTGACCAGAAATATTTTATATTTTCGAGGGAAGCAGGCTCAAGTGGCGGGCTTTCAGGACCGGAGCGTCAATTACCCTATTTAAGCATGCACTTTATGGACCCCTTCCGGTATAATATAGATAATGATGGCGATTCCTGAAGCCTCGTGTGATTCGCATTTCCCTCATGTCCAGGCGAGTTTATTCAACCATATCAAACTGTATCCACTTTACAAACAAGTTATTGGGTAGATCAAAGCGCAGGCAAAGTTCAAGACCGGCTCACATATTTCTTTGATGATCGTCATGAGAATGATCTGTGTTTAGATTGACTTGTAGCATGTATCGATCAAAAAGGAGACTAGATCAGCCGCAGCATTGTAATACCACTACACTGATCCATTCACTTACAATTGGTAAATTCGCTCTTTATGACACTCGAGGACTGGGTGGGACAATCTGGGCCGTGCCACAATCCACAATGGACACATCATCATCAGGCCACTGCTCTGCAGACCCTGGGACGTGACAGTCCGCGTTGGGTGCCTTCCGCCTCATGTTCCTTCGGACAGCAACCAGGGCCAGCATGCAGAAGGTCAGGGCCGAAATGGCGTTGGTTCCAAGAATGGCCCAACACTCACAGATTCGATGCGACCCACGAGGCCCGGGGAGCCAATCCGGCACGGGATTCAGATCGCTCCAAAGGGGCAGCCAGCCAAATCCAGGGATACTTGTAAAGAACAAATAGGACGCCGCATTGGCCCTGATAATAAAGCCCGATAGAGGAATGACCAGAAACAGAGACACGGAAGAAATAATGACACACGGGCGGGGAAGGCTGCATGTACAGAGGATGGCTGCCAGGGGGGCTAGAAGTGTGTCTATCAATAGCAACACGTCAAACAGAATCTCGGCAATTGTCCCAGAGTGTCCCTCATTCTCGAGGACCCCATTCGATACCAATTTCAGCAGCGGAATCACAATGATTGAAGACATGACCATGCACATCACTAGATATATTCCCAGAAGCAATCGGGCCAGAAGACGCATCTGGCGGCTCTCCCTGGAGGCTCTGATGCGCTCGATTTCGCGGAGATGGCGCTCCTCGCGACGCATCTCGCGTGCCACCCGCATCCTTTGCTGTAACTCCTCGTCCGCGGGGGGTGTCCTTCCAATTGGAGGCGGTGCCTCCTTTTCCCTGTCATTATTCCAAAACCACCACATTAAGAGTAAAATAGTTGCACGGCCGAGCTATCTGCTATGAGGATGAATGGCGGAATTGTAAGCGCACCAATCAGAGTAAAACACGTGCACCAATCACGTGGATCCCAGAATCAACAAGATATTATTTGACACAAGAGTAGATTCACCTATGGTTTACTGTCTGTCTAAGTAAAATGCAAAATAAGCACCAACACAGCGCCAAAGATCAGCAGCAGCCCACTTAGGATGGCCACGCGGATGGCAAGGGTTCTTCCCCTCCAGGGACACCAGCGGGAAGGCCTGCACCCTTGTGTATCCTTTGTCTGGCACCGCTCGCTGTCATAATCGGGCCCAGAATCCACGGGCACATAGTGAATGGGCGGGCAGGGGGAGTCACTGGGACGACTCTGGTACCTTTCCTCCTCTGTGGCGTGCGAATCGGGCACCGCTGGGAGAGGTGACTCTTTCATGTCAACCTCCTCTGACCCCATTACTCGTCCAATCGACCCACTCTGGCTTTCGTCCAACGGTATATTCTCCATGTTCGTGTTCGCTTGCCACAGTCTCCCTTCATCCCATAAATATAGCATTGCACACCCCGCGGACCAATCAGAACTCCGTATTACTGTAAACAGCCAGATCAGGGCCTCTCATTGGGCAAAATTGAATAAGACTATAAATGATACCGGGTGTCCCGAGGGTGAACCTCTCCACACTCCAAGGAAAGATGACCAACTCATCCGTCATAATTGGTGGGACTGTGATCCCAAACTCAATCATTATAATCCCCTTTGTCAGCCTGTAAGCCATTGCTAGATCCATCATGTGGCTGACTCATAGTCACGTTGACTGTGGGCGGTTGTCGACAGCCAATAAATATTCTGATTGTCAATGCTATATTGCTTTACTATCCATGTGTTCATTGCGGGATATCCGGGGCATAAGGCAGCAGTATCTGGACCTGAGGCCGCTGAGACCAATGGACAAGGGCCATCATGCTTATGGCAAGTGTCCCCAAGAGGGCCGAATGCAGTAGATAGATGAGCGAGCGCGATCCCGTCAACAAGCCGCTGCTGGCCAACACAACATACAGCATAATGGTGCTGACAGTTAACACGCCCGTGCACGTCACAAGCAGCTTGCGCAGCTCCGTCAATGGGCCTGTACACAGAATCAGAGCCATCACACCCAGCATTGCGTAAACGCCTACATTACTGATGATCTGGCCCAGAGGATAGATTTTGGAGCCCTGCAGGCAACAGGCCAGCTTCAAAGAAAGGCTAAGAGCCACGAGCACGTACAGGACCAGCGCATACCAGCGCTGTGCAACATTCTTCCTGACTTTGTTGGGATGTTCCCCTTCCGTACGTACAGACGAAGAGGAAAGATCCTGAGGCTGTGGTATCTCAGTATCAGCGACGGACGAATTCTGCATGTTTGTGTTGCACGTGTTTGGGGAAGACCAGAAAGTGTATTAAACCCCGGTCTTTGTCACTTTTGGGTCCAATCAGAATGGAGCGACCATGTGGTTCATAATATACACTAATTTGGCCATCTAACATGTTCAAATGCAGTGTATTACAAGATGAGCGGGGCGCGGGGAAAGGGAAGGAGTAATTGTCCCAGGCGGTGGCGGTCCCATATGACGGCTACTAGGAGCAGAGTCTCGACTGTGGCAACAAAGACAAAGGCTCCAATCAGGAGGAGCCTTGCTCCAAGGGCCCGCTTTGCAAAGAGGACCACGGCCGCGGGGGTGCCTGTGGAGAGGATGGCCACCAGGGCAAAGATGGCAAAGAGAATCTTGACATGACGCTCCAGATTGCCGCTGCTCAGGAGGGCCATCTGCACCGTAATGGACAGCACCAAGAGGAATCCGAAAACATCCTGTAGGGGAACGGCCGGACTGAGGGCTGTCAAAAAGTGGTAAAAGTAATCCAGAACAATTAGGACTCCCCAGGCCAGAGACACAAAGCCCACTATCCAGCAGGCAATAAGGACACCCAAGCGCACACGGGGACGTGCCGCCTGGGAGGACAATGACCCTGTTGCAGTGACAGTTGTTGTGCTGACGGTCACGGCGTCAGAGGAGCCTCGATGCTTATTCCGCTGCACCTCAACCAGCGACGGACTGCTCTTACCGCTCTCCAACTCATCCAGCGAGCCAATCGACGCTCTCATTAAAGTCTTTGAGTGTAATCGTCCGAGATACAATTGCTATTACCCCGCACTGTATGGAAGATAATCTGAGCGCTAACTGTGGAACACCGCCCCATACGGCAAATGATCCCCTTGTGCCTGCCATGAACCAATCAGAGTCGAGCAATATATATATGGCAATCAAATGTCTATATTTGATGAGACTATCAAGATTCAGAGGAAGCGGGAAGAATAGCTCTCTCTCTACATGTAGCACACCATCTACTTTTCCTCTGCAATGACGGAGAGCTTAGGATCACTGGACGGGGTCTCTTTCCACCCCCTCCAATGGACGATTCGGGGATAAAAAACGAGTAGGACGACCTGCGTGGCTCCCATACTTCCATAGATGACGGCAAAGATGCCTGCACTGATTGGCTCCGGGGCAAACGCCAAGGCAAGAATCATACGGCCCAAAAATACAAGAATAGCAGAAATGGCCAATGGACAAAAGATAAGACGCTGAATAAGGCGCTGCGTAAGGAGCATGACAATCTCGGTGAGCAATATTAGGCCGGCGGCCAGACCAAGACAATGGTCCAGAACACGATCCCAGAGCCATGCCCGTGAATTGACCAGCATCAGCATGTGGAAATAGGCAATTCCCTGTATGGTTAGCATCCAATAGGGGGAGGCGGGGATTACATGAATAATTGTACCACTCCGAGTATTGCAACCGAGCATCCCACCTCATTGCCCAGTCGAGTCATTGCGCTGCAAGAGCCTCTCGCTATGCCAGTCCTCCAGCACGGCAGGTCTCAAGAACAGGAAAGCGCGTGCCGGCAGCCAATCAGAGTCGAGAACGACCCAAATCCCAATTAAGACTGACACACAGGCTAACCACGATGCATCAATGGGCAAAGCACAGTGGGAACATAATCCATCATAATTTTGTAGCAAGGCATCCAAAAAAGTTGCACGTGAGATAAGCTCATCCTGATTGGACGAATTGCGGTGGGCCAATCATATAGTGGAGTCCAAATGTCCTTTGCCCAGCAGGCGGCAAGATCTATCACAATGCTGCGCCACGGCCTAGGGTCCGAGAGGACCAATGCAGTCCCTCTTGTCCTGCTTCTCCTTATTCAGCTACTCCTTTATGTACGAAATTGACATGATCACAATTGGTTCTAATCAAGACAGTTGCTGTTTGGAATGGAATGCTATGCACGGATCAGGGATTGGAGTGTGATGAATTGCATGATTTTGTTGCAGCTGTACCTTGGGTTGACCTCTCTCTACGTGTGGCCATTACTGCTGGCGGCCCTCATGTCCTTGGCGGGACCCATGACAAGGACCAAAGATCGCTGTGCTGCAATCATCTTTGTTGGGGCCCTTACAACCATTTCCTGCGCGTCCATCTTTCATGCAAGACATTTGGGATGGAAGATGGATGCTTGCATCTATCGCAATGGCATGCTTCTTGGAGCCTGTCTTGCATTGGAAATGTATGTGGTGGTGTCCCGAGGGGCACCTTCCCTCCTTCCCTATGGCCGCATCTAGACTGAACCATCTTCATACATTATGATTATCGATCGCTCTTTTGCATGTACGTGTATTGACGGAGACTCGATTGTTTTGTCCCTTGTCCCTTGTCCCCTGTCCTTTGTCCTACTGTGATGACGCATGTGGGAGGAGACGCTGAGAGATGGTCGTAGACTCAAAGCAAATCAACAGCACTACAGTCGTCAAGAGTAGCACACCAAATGCACCCGTCAAAGCAAAAAAGACTTTGAGGACGGGACAGTGTGCAGCCTTGTAGATCCATAGCATCGCCTCAATCACCAGGGAGACGATTGCAACAATGGCAGCCGGCACAATGATCAACTTGCGGCGCACAGTCAACGGTCCAGAAGCCAGAATGGCAAAGACAGTCGCCCCGCTGATGCACAAGGCCGCATTGGCAATAACAATGACTGCCATCACACCATTGCAGCCCCAACCACTGCTACTGAGGAGCATACCAATTGGAATGGCAAACATAAAGAGAACAAAGAGACATTGCATGATGGCACAGACCGTCCAAGACCTAAAATTACTTGGTAAGGGACCACCACAGTGTCTGCCAGAATCATATTGGGACACAATCTCCTCATGCAGATCACTGCCAGTTCCCAGATGCGTGGGGGTTGGAGTCGGAGTGCGGATTCCCGAAGGCTGCTGGGTGATCGGCGCATGATGGGGACGACCCTCATTGCGGACCTCCCCATTGTACCAGCGACCGAGATATGTCATCATCCCGGCCATTCTTCCTAATGACGCGCTGATGCAACGATGCTATATTATGCAAGGGGAGGGTTCTATTGCACCACGTGCATATCACAACAATACCTTCCTAATTGAGATAAATTGAAATTTTATCTTATGCACGTTAGATATCTATGAATATATGTGTAACTAACTACCACCACCGATCCAGTACCATTATGATCGGGTCGTCATATGGATTACATTGCAAGGCAAGGCAAGGCAATTTTTGAATAGGATTTTTGCATTGGGACATTGACGCACAACAAATACAAACAATTTAGTTTTTGTTTGATCAATTGCCAGCCACCTTCATCACAATGGAGCCGGTGGAGGCAGAGTCATCCGCTGATCCTATTAGTGGGGACCCCTTTTTGGGGGAGCCCGATGCCATTGACTTGGAGGAATGCTTTCTGGACAGCCCCCCCTTCCGACGGAAGCTGGCCCATTGCGATACACATTTGGGGGAGATGGAGCAATGCATCAAAACGGCCGTCAGGGCCGCTCGTGCCCTGGCGGAGACTACAAGGGAAGTGGCCGTACGCTCCGCAGTCCTCTCCGATGCCCTCTTTGTTCTGGCGCGACTACAGAGCAGCCGACCCGGAAGCACTCGACTCGCTCAGAGCACAGCTGAATCCCCATTGGCCGAGGGGGACAATGAGTCGAGTTTGCCCGATTTGGGCGAGTGCATTGCCAAGATGGCGACCGAACTCAAAAGACTCGAGGCTGGACGCCGCGCAACGGCCCTGCTGATGGAAGATGTCTTTGCAGCGCCCCTGGAGGCACACTTTTTGCGGGTAAATGAGGGCGCCGTGGCCCTTCGTGACGCACGCAAGCGCTGGCAAAAGGCAAACGCCGATTACCTCTATGAGAACAGCCGTATCATGGCAAAAAGACGTGCCCACCAGGGCGTGGCCACTGTTCCGGGTCCTACAGAGGAGACAAACTTGGGGGAACGATCCCCTCCCTCGGATGCGGGCCGTCCTGGCCAGCGGGAAGAACAGATCGGACGGCCGCTGCCTGCGGTGCCATCGGCACAGACAGCAGCCACTCAGGATACCATGGGATTGGCCATGCTACGAAGGGCCTACCATGCAGCCACTCTAGAGTATGCTCTACGAGTCAATGAAGCACTGACTCGCGAACGTCTCTGCGTGGCCGATGCCCTTGGGGCCCTGCATCGTTCACGTCTGGCTGCGGCCGATTTGGAATGGACCGTGCTTGGGGCAGAACTTGCAAACACGGCAGCCGCAATGGCCTCTGTAGTCAACGAGGCTCAAAGACGTGTTTCCCTGAATGAAGTACGTCGCAAAGAAGCCGAACGCATCCTGCAGCAAACATCGTACATGGAGCAACCCTCGACAGCGTCCAGCCCGGTAATGACCACGGACGATAATGACGAGAATATTGCCATACGAAGAGAGGGCTACCTGTACAAGAAGAGCAGCCACTCGATGCGTCCGGTGTGGAGCCGTCGCTTCTTTAGTCTTCACGACAATGTGCTAGAGTATTACACACAGGAAAAGGGCGGGAGCGAGACTGTCGGTATTGATCTGCGTCTGTGCACGGTACGGCGGCTGGTCCGCGGCTCAGATGCAGGTAGTCAATCGAGCCTGGGTTCGTCCTCGTCCTCTGCCAATATGGTGGGACAATCGTGCTTTGAGATTGTGTCTCCGCAAAAGACATTTACCTTGCAGGTGGAGGGTGGAGAGCGGGACCTGGCCGAATGGATTGCAGCCATTCAGAAATCGATTAGACAGGCGATACATGCTGGCACGTGTCCCACCTCCCTTCCCAAGGACACCCACCACCGGCACCGGGGCCGACATCATCACCATCACCACGGCCGTCGTCGCCGCAGCAGCACCAAGCAGAGCGATCTGCCCCACGAGACTGTCGACCAGCCAGAAGGGGGAACCATGGATCCTATGAGTGGCAACGAGGATTCCGCAGCCGTTGTATCTGCCCATACTTCTCATCCTCCGTTGTCTCTGTCATTGCCGCAGCAACAGTCGCCGCATTCGGAATCTGGGTCCTCAACAGTATCCCTGGGTGAAGTGGATACACTGGCAGCACTGATGGAACAACAGCATCTGGGTCTTGGGGAGCGTGCCCTGATGGAGGCGGACCTGAGGGAATTGCAATCGCCACAGCGTGGCAACGACCATTGTGCTGATTGTGGCAAGTCTGGACCAGATTGGGCCAGCGTAACCCTGGGGATCCTGGTGTGCATTGGCTGCTCGGGGATGCACCGCTCTCTGGGTGTGCAGCGCAGCAAGGTGCGATCTCTGCGTCTGGATTATTGGGAGCCAGAGGCGATTTCGCTGATGCTTCGATTGGGAAACAATACGGCAAAGGCCATCTTTGAGGGAAAGGATGGAATGGTATCAGTAGAGGAAGCTCATCCGTCTGATGCAAGCGTTTCCACTGATGTTGAGGGAGGCAGCAATGCTACCGTCTCGACACTACTTTCCTCTGCTGAGACACCATCTCTGTTGCGATACCAGAGGGAGGCAGGCATCAGACAAAAGTATATTGAACGACGCGGAGTGCTCGCTCCGCCGGCCACATCCCTACTGGAGCCGATCCGTGGGGACGCCTGTGACATGCTGCTTCATTGTCTAGCATATGGTTATGACCCAAACGGATTTCTTGATGAGGGATTGCCAGATGCGGCTGGTTCATGTACCGAGAATGGCGATGATGGTCTGTCTGCATTGCCGCTGCATTTGGCGGTGCTGTTGCAGCATTGGGACCTTGCGACATTGCTGCTGTTGTGGGGTGCAGACCCCGCACGACAGGACCGTCAGGGACGCACGATTCTGCACATCCTGGCAGCCATGCGCCTGGAGGCCAATGGTGCGGCCCAGGGAGTATTGGTGACGGTACTGCGACGAACAGCTGCTTCCGTGGGCGGTAGTCTCCTGACATGGCTGACCCTCCCGGACCTTCAGGGACGGGACGCCGAAACGGTGGCCGCCTCATGTGGTAATACGCTCTTTTTGGGTGTATTACGGACCCATAGACACGAGCAGAATCGTCTGTCGGGCCGCCTGGGCACTGCCTCCATGGATTCGCTTCCCGAAACAAGTGGAGATGGTGGTGTGAGCAATGAGGATGCAGGGATTGCCTCGCGGATCCGCCTTCTGACGCGAACGGCCCGCCGCGTCAGTCGTCCAATGCCGGCAGGCGCCGCCGCACTGGACGCGTCACCCTCACAATCGTCCCTGGACGGTGACGACGAACACGAGCCATAGTATGCAAAGCACGATCAGTATGCAAAGCACGAACATCGACCATAGATCATTGGTGTACAAGATGTGTGTGTGTGTATGTATGTATGTATGTATGTATGTATTGGAACGAAGCATTAGAGAGCACGCGAGTTGCGAGCACGAAGACGTTCTTGGAAGAAGCGTTCGAGATTGGCAGCATTCTTGCAATAGGACGTGTCTGGGGCGTTAAAGGCGCGACAGTTGGCAACGATGAGGTTAAAGTCGGCAATGAACTCGGGCAGTGTCCCATACCGATCAGACTCTAGCTTGGCGTCCATGGAGGAGAGATCCATGGGACGGGTAATGGCCTGATAGTAGCTGGGAACCTCTTCGGCATTGACGGGCCGCAGAAAGGGCCAGGCTGCGGGATGGGCCTGCAGCTCGTTGAGCAGCGGACGTAGCATCTCATAAAGCCGTCCCCTGCGTGGCGTATCCTCTGCGGCGCGGCTCATCTCTGGGGTCCACCCGGCGGCAGCCAAGCCAGGAATGCGCTCCAGCGGATCCAGTGCATGGCAAGCATCGTCTGGCTCTGTGAATTGCAGGCCCCCATAGACACGGGCACACCCAGTGACGGCATCAATGGCACGGGCAAGATGCATCTTTTGGCGGTGCAGCATGCGATGCACGTCGAGGTAGGCGACACCCGGAACAATGGTGCATTGCATCAGGGTGCCGCCATCGTAGTCCTTGATGTAGCCACCCCAGACACTGCGATCGAGGTTGACGCGGCGGGTGAAGCCCTGCTTCTTAAAGTAGCCAATGGCATAATTGTCTGCATATGTAAGGTAGTGCTGGACGCGTCCATCAGTGAGGATCCGAATGCGTTCCTTGAGTTGATTCATAAGGGCAGCCCCAAAGCCCTTGACCTGTTCGGCAGAGCTGATCGCACAAAAGACAATCTCGCAAAAGCCCCGCTCCACAAACAGTCTATAGGTGATGCCTCCAATGACGGCCCCCGTTCCGGGACGGATCACAGCCAGACTGCCATGGGCACGGTCATATACAAGCCGGGAAATGTATTCCCTGGGCATCTTGGGGAGCTGCTTTTGAAAGAGGTTCTTGAGCCCCGTGAGGGTGCGGTAACTGGCCGTGCTCCCGTCATTGAGGACCGTGGCAAAGAGGAGACGACCCTCACGCTCCTCTGCGCGAATGGGCGCGTCCCGAAAGGTCACCTCATGGCGGTGGGCAAAGTCAAACTGCAAGACGGCGATTAGCATCATGCACACTATATAATAGGATGGGGGCCATTTGGATAGCAGGGCGGACAACTTACCAGCTGCGGGTTCATTCTTCGACCAGGGTTTAGCCGGGGTCAGGGTAAATGTACAAAACAATGATGATGGACGGGCAACAATGATCTTGACCTTTGTCGATTTACAAACAACCAACTGCCATATCAGCCACGTCATGATAATAGAGAGTCCTCCTAAAAGGCAACATGCTATCAAAATGGGATTTCTCATTTGTGCTGATGCAAGGAAGAATATTTGGATTGCTGTACAGATCCGCTCTTTACAAAGTTGCCTAGCACACATCATCATCATGTGCGCAAACCTCTCCCCTGTCCATTGGAGACCGTTAGGATCGCGTAAAGACTCTTCTCATTGGATGGTGCATTTACAGATCCTGTCGCATAATTGCTTGACGATTGAACGGTGAGTATTCAAGTGTAACCCGTGCAATTGACCAGATCCATCATCATCATCATCGTTATCCTCCTCTTGGTAGGACTCCATTTTAGTTGCCCAATCATGGAACCTTTGGTAACGTTTCCGGGACCATCGGCCCCATTGGTCATGCTCTTGTCTATACCATTCCAGGGCCTCATCCACCGCAAGCTTGTACTGTTGAGGCGCATTGTCTAGGAAGCTGAGAATATGATTCAAGCACTCAATATGGCCAACACTCTTGAGACGCTCCCTAAGGCACTTTCTAGCAGCGTCCCTCAAGGCACGATGGACTTCAAGGGTGCCATCCAGGAAGTTGATAATATTTTTCAGGTCCTTGGCCGAACCCCAACGAATACACTGAAAAACGGAATATCTCAAGAGACGATGGACTTCAGCAGCGGAGATGTCGAATATCCTAATCAGCTCATTCGCATCTTTGGAATCAAAATATGAAATCTCCATCCAAAGATTATATAGAGTCTCTTGGCGTAGACTGCTCTTCGTACCTGGTCTCATCTCCAGGAGCAGTCCCAGAGTACGATATTCCCTATTCTCATAGGTGATCTGAGCCATTTCTTCAATTAGACCCCGCGACCAATCATTTCTGCGTTGAAGGCACACAATTGATGCAGCCAGACGCTTCTCCCTGCCCCTGATCATTGCAACTTCGCTGAGCTCCCGAAACCCAGAATACGTGGCATGTTCATGGATCTTTCTAACACTTTTTTGATAGGACCAAGGCCCAAATATCACGAGATGCGCCAGAACGATGCCAACAATTTCGGCCATCTGATCCTTTCCAGCAATACCCTCTAATATTGCCGCAAGATATAAATCGTGTCCACGCTTCATGGCCCGATTAATCTCGCGGGAAATCTCATCTGCAAATACGCGATGATATATGCACACGGCCTCAATGGTTTTGGTAAAGTTTTTCCATTTTTTGGCACCGCGGGCTGTCTTCAAGGCCGAGATAATTTGATGGGCATACTCCTTTTCATGACTCCTGCAGAGCCTGAGCATATTCTCCAAGCCTGTAGGGTCTTTTGAACTTGCAGCAGCCCTCCATTTATCACAATCCTTCATGTCTGCCACGGAAACTAACGGCAACTCAAAAGGATGTGATAATGTTCCCTCTGTGCCAATAGGCTCACCAGCCGTAGTTGGACCTGCAACACTGACTTTACCCATGCGTGGGGCTTTGCACCCAAATCTGTTTACAATACCGGCAGCTCTGTTTATAATCCCGGCAGCTGCGTTGGTCACTCTGTGTAGGGCGGATGAGACTCCATTATTGGGGGGTAGACGTGTGACATCAGAGGACGTCACAAGGAGAGTAGCAACTGTGGCGGAGGCTAACACAATGGGTAGGCCTGTTGTACACCTCATGGTAATATTGTCGACACGTGACTGACCGGGGGGTTCCATTCCCAATTAGTCTTTTGATTCAATCCATCAAAACATGACATGCTCCAAGCAATCCATTTGATGAGTCACGGGCAAGGCTTGGGACAGCCCACCCACCCACCCACATGCCTGCCTGCCTGTTCTATGATATTGTAGTGATAATCTGGATCGTTATTCGCCACAGTATCTATCTGCCAAGACGATTGCACATCGGCCACACGATACTGTAGTGATAGGGAAACCCAAAAGTGTCAATGTGTAGGATCATATTCTGGTCCTTGCACAGATCCGCCTTCAAAATACGTACATGTTGTGATTACGTGGAAAAGACTTTCAAAGCCAGACACCGCCCCATGTATCTCCAAGGTCCCAACTCGTTCATTAGATTGTTGTGCCAATTTTGGTATGGATACAATGTAATGGGCGCGCATATATAGTGCAATGCAATGCAGTAGTACAAGAATGTATCGACGTGTATTATTGACAATGGTTATGGTTTCGGTGGGTGCGGACGACGGACAATGCCGAGGGCGGCTCGACGCTGGGCAAGGGTCGTGGAGAGATTCCTGCTGTCCTCCATTGTCCTACTATGTGTGGACAATGGCACGGGCATTGTACGAATCGGAGGAGCAATGGAATCAATTGATCCAACATGTACAATCGAATCCGTTGTCTCAATAGGATCTGATCCAATGCCATCACCATTCCCTGCTGTCTCCACAGATCCCTTCTGGATATGGAAACGATATCCCACACCATCCAATGTACCCCCCCCCAGCTGCGTGCTGGCACGCTCTAGACGCTCGCGCGCTGCACGAATGTCGTCCAGCTCCTGGGCAATATCAATTTCCCGCTTTGCATTGTAGGCCTTTTTCTCGAGGGCCTCAATACGATCTGGCCCGCCCGAAGCCTCTAATCTCTTTTTGGACGCAGCCTCCTCTTGCTCCTGCAATTGGTCCTCACGCCAGGGGGCATCTGTGCTGCGACGGGCCCCGGATTCGCAACGATAGTCTCCGCTTTGGGGGTCTGTTCGGTAAGAAATCTCGGCAGCACACCCGGGACAACGGATGCGAAAGCGGTACACCTTGATTCCCAAATAGGCCTCGGAGGCAGGAAGGGTGTCCTTGCGTGCATTAAACTTGCGACCCTTGGAGACATATTCGCCACAGCCATTGCAACATATGCTAAATGGAAGCATCAAGCGGATGGTACCCCCTGTTGCAGCTGCAGTAGAGGATGATTTTTCCTCTCTGGTGGAACGTCGCCTTTTGCCTTCCCGTGATGGGTCATAGTCTGGTGGATAATACTTGTTGATGACCTTGCGCTCAGACATTAGCCATACCCCGGTCAGGGCGGAGACAAGTTTGATCCAAACCCCGGTCGCACAACCCTATAGAGAGCATCCACCAACAACTACAACCATAATATAGAGAGAGGGATGGACGAACAGCAACAGCAACAACAACAGCAAAGGACAGGGGAACGGACAAATGCCCCTGTCCCCACAAATAGTAATAGTAATACTTCTTCGACGACGCTCCCCGTTGTGGCGGGCTCGCTGCGTATTGAGAAGCCGGGTCACACGCGTTTTGCCCCCATCGTTGGCGGCGATCGACGTCGTCCCGCCATCCAGCGTGTTCCGATCCCCCCCACCCCCATAATAATCCCAACTGCCAACAATCTTCCATCCCTTTCCGAGGAAGATCATCTTCTTCCTTCCACAGAGGCCTCCCATGAGGATGTCTCCCTGGAGCTGACTATGGCTACCGAGGTGCTGCCGAGTATTCTTTCCCCGCCCACGGCCATTGAGACGGTAGCGTTGAGGAGGGAACGACGACGATCCCTTGTTCATGATGGCGGAGAGACCATTACCACCTCTGTCATCATCCAATCCTCAACTTCTTCCCCATCACCATTGACCGTGTCCCTTCCAGATGCAGAGAGGCGTCTAACAATGGCATCCTTTCTGCGAGACTCTGGTGTAGGAGTGCCCATGAACAGCACGAACACTGCAAATGCCCCCTCCAATGTCAGTGTTCCGTCCTACCGCACCATGCAGAGCGCAGGGGCCCTGGCCACAGCTGTGGTTCCGCAGCTGCGTATTGTCGATGGCGACATTGTTCTTGATGATGGTAGCTCAAATGTCTCTGCCTCTGGCGGAGACGGCTCCAGTCCCACGGTTGTCGTCAACGTTGTCAACGAGTCAGGCAGGCATCTGACATCACATGCCTTTGTCAAGAGCATTGGGAGCAACCGCTGGAGTCGTGAGGACACGGATCGTTTCCACGAGGCCGTGTCCATGTGTGGAACAGACTTTGCCATTATGGCTCTGCTCTTTCCCCGTCGCAGTCGCGAGCAGATCAAGGGAAAGTACAAGGTCGAGGAGCGCACAAATCCCTCTCGTCTGGCAGCCTCCCTAGCACGACGTGTTCCCCTATCCAGGCTATGGCTGGAACAGGCACGAGCCGAACGGGTCCAATTGGCAAAGAATGCACAGCCGCAGATTGCTCGCGTCAATGTCCCCCAAAGTGCCAATGGTATTCGAAATCTTGATGACCAGGGCGAAATGCAAGTGTCCCTTCCCAATGGATCCGGACTTGGAATCCATACTGGAGATAGACGATCCCCCGTTCCAGAATCTAGAAGACCGGGTAGACCCCGCCAGGAGGGAGGGGACCTACTCTCCTCCCTTCTGGCCAGTCCCGTGCGCTCCCCTGTGTCGCGGAAATCGGCCTCGGCCACACCCGTTGGATCCATCATCATCCATGGAATCCCTGTGGAGGAAAAGATCCTGGAGGAGGGCCCCGTGCGCAAGTCACCCCGTCTTACACGCACCCGCAGGTAGGTAGTGTGTTGTTCTTGAAGGACACCGTTATATATTTCGTGTTTTTTGGGCTTAATTACTCGTGTAATGTGGAGGAGGTATATGCATCTTTGGAATTGATAATCCCCCAGACGTCATAACAGGTAGAGGAGAGAGCATGCAGGCAGTCTCCAGCCGACTGGGTGGAATCAATTAGGGTTAATCTTTTTGGTTATAACACGCCCAATTGCTCTGTAGGGTTAGGGTTTCCGATAAAGAAAGCATATTTTTGTTGTTATCCCGACCGGGGTCTGTGCAATTCGCCTCTGCTGCTGCCTGCAATCCTTACCACCACCCCCCCCCTCACCTGCCTGTGCTACCTTCATGTCCATGTCAACGACCAAGAAGAGTCCCGCTCCCGCGGCGGGAACCAAACGCGACCCGGTGGTATCATTTCTTTTGGACCTTGCTGCGGGGGGTACAGCTGGGGGCATTTCCAAGACAGTTGTTGCTCCAATTGAGCGTGTCAAGCTCATCCTTCAGACGCAGGACGCCTCGTCGCAAATCACAAAGGAGACACGCTACAAGGGTATCTTTGATACCTTTCGTCGTCTCCCCGCCGAACAAGGCATCTCCAGTCTGTGGCGGGGCAACCTGGCCAACGTTGTGCGCTACTTTCCCACACAGGCCCTTAACTTTGCCTTCAAGGACAAGTACAAGCGCATCTTTGTACGTCATGATCCCCGCACCGACTTTTGGAAGTTTTTTGCGGGAAATCTGGCGTCTGGCGGGGCTGCAGGGGCAACCTCTCTGCTCTTTGTTTACCCATTGGACTTTGCACGCACACGGCTTGCCGCCGACGTGGGCAAGGGCGGTGCACGTCAATTTACCGGACTGAGCCAATGCATTAGCAGCGTCTATCGCACGAGCGGGCTCCGCGGTCTTTACGGGGGCTTTGGTGTCTCCATTGGAGGCATCATAGTCTATCGGGCAGCCTTTTTCGGGGGCTTTGACACGGCCAAGAGCATGCTACTAAAGGACCCCAAGAATCCGCCGATCCTGCAATCCTGGTTGATTGCCCAATGTGTGACGACCTCGGCGGGGATCCTCTCCTATCCCTTTGACACGGTACGGCGTCGCATTATGATGCAGGCTGGGCGAGCAGACAAGCTCTACAGCGGGACCCTCGATTGCTGGGCAAAGATCCTGCGTAACGAGGGCCCACGTGCCTTCTTCAAAGGCGCCCTCAGCAACGCGCTGCGTGGCTCCGGTGGTGCCATTGTCCTCGTCCTATATGATCAGTTCCAGAAGCTGATGGGTCTCAGCGGCCATGCACTCTCCGATTAGCAAGACCCAAGCGGTGGTAGTAGTACCCTCAGTACGGAAATTATTGATGTTGCATGAATATATCGGATGATCTCGTCTTCTTCCCCTATACACAACTTTTTTATTTCCTATGACGACGGGTGGTCCCGCTCGTATTGCTGACGGAGTCGCTTTTGATATTCATGTTGCTTCTGCGCGGCAATCCATTGTCGTGTGGATGCCCCATGCAGAAAATAACCACCCAAGCCGCCACAAATCGTACCCATCACAATCTGTCGAGGATCTGCCAGAGGGGTGCAAATGATATACATACACACATGGTAAGAAACGGGGGGAAACGACAATAAATATCGTACAGGAGAGGAGTGCGCCGTTGGGGATCTTGTTTGCCAGCAGCACCACGGCCGTACCAAAGCAACAGCCAAAAATAACCGTGGCGCGCAGCGAGTAGAGGTCCTCTGGTCCCGTCGGAAAGAACATGCAAATTGCTGTATATATATATAAAAGAATGGTCTAGCTTTTTATTAGCTGCGGGCACATCCACCTGCTAAAAAGACTACACATCAGCCACATTATATGATTGGGAAGCCTAACAAAGCAGCATCAATTTTGCATCTAGATCTCTCTACCGCGCCAATGCAATGCGCAGGACCTTCTGGTTGTTGCGCAGACTTGCCTTTAAAAGACGTGTGCGTGTCGTGATCATAATAGAAAGACTTTTCAAACGCACATTGTGTATCCGACCTTCTAACCCGCGCTTTCTGAGCTGTCAAGCCATTTTGGGTCCTTACCGGATCAAAGCATTGTGGCTAAAGAGAACCTTTATTCCATTCCATTGAGGGGGACTGGGTAAAACTCTTTCCATCAGGCAGTTGCATTGCCGAATCATGTATTGAATTTGCGCTCTGCCATTGAGCAGTGCGAACTCAACTATCCATCTTGCTCTCTGTCCCCGTTACCCCCTTTTGGCGAGAATCTTCCCTTGATCCAATGATGGATCAGTTGATAGCGACGTTTCCGGGATTGAGCGTCAAATAGGTCACTATCTTCTTTAAGAGCACGTTCCAGGACTGCATTCGCCACGCGCTCGTACTCTTGAGGCGTGTTCAAGAACCGGAAAATATTCCCCAAGATCTCGGGGAAGACAGGATTTATCCTCCCAACAATGCCCCTCGAAGTGTTATAGACCCCAACAGCATGATCCAAGAACCTGAAAAGACCATCCAACATCTTGGTCGAGCCGACATTGATGCATGTCCTAACGGCGTCCTTCAAGACGCTATTGACTTCAGCAGTGGAGATCTCGAATATCCGGATCAGTTCATTTACCTTGTCGAGATTGTCATTTAGGATATCCATTGAAAGATGATTTACAGCCTGTTCGCGCAGATCATCCTTGTTACCTGGCTCCAACTTCAGAAGCAGTCCCAGAGTACGATATTCTCCAGCCTGCCAGGTAAACTTGGCCATCTCATCAACTAGACCCTGTGGCCAATCATTTTCGTTTTCAATACACGCATATAATGCAGCAAGGCGTTCCTTCCTATCCTCGATCATTGCAACCGCACTAAAATTTTTCAATCCAATATGTGCAACATGCTCATGGATTTTCTTAACACTCTCTCGATAGCGTTCAGGTCCATCTATTACAATTTTGACCAGAACTTTGCCAATGGCTTCAGGCATTTGGTCCATTTGCTCAGCAATACCATCCAGAATTGCTTCAAGGTATGGATCATTTGCACGCCTCAGAGCATTGGCAATCCGATTGGCAATACCACTTTCAAATTCCTGGAGATTCACACACATGAGCTTGATGATTTTGGTAAGATTCTTCCATTGTTTGGTGCAGTAGGCTGCCTCCAAGGCCTTGCGTATTTGATAGGCATACTCTCTCTCATGATCCCTGCAGAGCTCAATCATACCATCCAAGATGGTATGATCTTTTGAACATGCAGCAGCTTTCCACTTGTCACAGTCGTGTAGTTCTGAAATCGGGTCAAATTCAAAAGACCATGATGATGCCACCTCTGCACCGGCAGACTCAAGAACTGTATCCCGGTCTGCAGCATTGATCTCATACTCGTCTAGAATAGGTGTGACTCCTTCACGATGAGTGAATTGACGAGCAGCATCAGATGAGATCACAAGAAGAGCAGTGGCCGCGAAAAAAGCCAATACAATGGATACGTTTGTTGTACACTTCATGTCGATAATTTTGACGCGTGACTGACCGGGGTGTCCCTCTCTTATATAACCCTTTTGATTATACATCCAATCAGCGCATGGCATTCTGCAAATAATTTATTTGGCAAATCGAAGCATGGCAGATTTGGGACAGCTGAGATGCTTGTCATATGGTACCGTGAGAACGATCTGACCTTGTTATTAGCTACAATATCCATTAACCAAAGCGACTGCATATCAGCTACGCCATGTTCTAGTATAGTGGAAAGGCCTAAATGGCAACGCATTGCTACAATTGAATCCCTCATCTGCATTGACACATCATCCTGCAAGATCTGACCGTTGGACGGATCCGCTTTAACAAGATGCCCATGCGATGTGATTACGTTAGGACCTTTCTCCAAATGCACATCACATATTTAAAATTCTTGACTTGTTTGTTGAGCCGTCAAGTCATTTTCGGTCCAAGAAATAAAAATGGACGTCTACAGAAATCTACACACACGCACCATATTGGATGTACTATTGCTCGATGATCTGGAGCTCCTCGATTGCAGACACACACACCTGCAGCTGGTCCATGAACTGGGAGAGGGCCGCACGCAACCGCGCCGCCGTCACCGAGGAAAAGGTTGCCACCAGCGACGAGGACTCCCGGTCCACATGCATATTGATGATGGTGCCGCGGGGGCGAAGCTCGCCCGCAACGCCCAGCGAGGTGCACAGGATCTCGCCGTGCTTGACAAGTGCAAAGGTCAACTTTACTGTGGCCACACAGTCGTGGCTCTGTCCCGCAGTGCCCTCGTCGGACACACTAAAGACAGATGATGCAGGCGTGATGTCACTTGCAAAGCTCTCGCTCCCGCTCCCGCTATCACTCTCACTCCCACTTCCACTCCTGTCATTATGGGGGCGGCTGGAGCCCTGGGGAGGAAGCATCCTGTGCACTGTATGCACTATATACCCCGGCACCCATGATCATAAATAGAACTTGAACAGAACCCGAATTGATCATCCCGTGTAATTTGACGTGTCAGTCTACTGTCAATCGAGGGGATCCACAAGGAGATGGGAGAGACGCTGGTAGCCAAGCATCAGAAATTCATAGGCAAAGAACATGATTGCCGAATTGGGAACCGTCCGCATCAAATGTGCCGTCATCCCACCATAAAAGGCTACCGGGCCCTCCTTAATCCAGATCGTCCTAGCCGTGGTCCACAGACCGCGATTATTGCCTGCTGCACTACCAGCCTGCATGTGGCCCCGGTCCTCGCGGAGACGCGTGCGGAGGACCTCGTGCGGGTAGGCAACAACGGCAGCCGCAAGCTTGGCCCCCGCCGCAATCACTAGATAATCATACCAGCGCATCGACTTGAGTGGATCGTCTCCATCGGAATGGCTGGAGACGGTGGAATGGCGACGAAGGGAGATGGCACGCTTGGCCTGCTCGTAGAGGAGCCACTGGAGGGCGCCCTCAATGGCCCCCAGATACGATGCAGTCAGACCCCGGTACAAACCCCGGACGCCATCAGTCCTGAGCACGTGTTGCACACACTCCCACGAGGTGCGGTAGGGGACGGCTCCGGGACGACCCACCTGCAGCTGCATCTTGGTCTTGACCAGCCAAATGGGATTGGTAGCCGTATTAACCGCAATGCCTGCCACCAGGGCTGCCCCCACATGCACCCACCAGCGATGCGGATCACCCCCGGCCAATTGGGTAGCCAAGAAGGATTTGCACCAGGTGTAGGAGCTAAAGTAGATTGCCCTGCTGGGCATCACCCCTAGAAGTGTTGCCCCGGTGCCACGCCACAGGGCACGAATGCCTTCCAAACGATAAATGTCGCCCAGAACCCCACACGTCTCTGTCACGTGGCCCACTATTCGCATCCCAGGGATTCTCCCCCATTGACTGGATGATGCTATGGGAAAGTGTGAAAGCATTCTTCCCTTGGGCTGCGATCCGGACGATTGCATCCTGGTCTTGACCACCTCCAATGGGTTGGTGATCAAGGCACCCAGGGTGCCGCTCAGTCCGCCCGCCACAAAGGTTGCCCAAAACGGTGCAGAGCTCCTAGTCTTTGCCTTGCCAATGCCACCATTAGACGGTCTTTGCTCTATGGATGTGGACGGCTGGGACTGTATCAATGGGTCGGGCAGTACAGAGCTGGTGCTGTCCATGGGACCGTCAGGTACTTCCCCATTGACCGCATTGGACACATTCGACAGGCTCAGAAGGCCCATCGGAGACAATTTTGCGGATGCCTCCATGGAAAATGAACAGCACTGCTGCAATCGCACGGTCTCGTGACGCCCCGCCGCGCCACACTGCAGATTCGCACACCGCCGGGGTGGTGCACCTGTCCAGGGATTGTTGTGTGTCCGGAGCCCCGGCCATCACTACAATTCAGTGTAATTTGCATGGTAGGCTGGCTGCGCTCCGCAATCCCTGCTCCCCTCTGGGGGAGGATGAGTATGCCAGGAAGGAGTGTCCGTGGCAACCCTCGGTGGCACTCGTCCCTCGTGCGACAGACAGCCCCGCAGTTTACCACAAACGCCGTGATCGACGGCAAGATTACCAAATTTGCCTCAAAGGACCTTGGCGGCAAGTATTGGGTGCTGCTCTTCTATCCAATGGATTTTACCTTTGTATGTCCCACGGAGATTGTCGCATTTGACGACGCCCTTGAAGACTTTGGCCGCCTCGGGTGCAAGGTTATGGCCGTCTCGGTCGACTCGGAGCACTCCCATCTCGCATGGACGCGGATCCCGAGGTCCCGTGGTGGCCTTGCCACCCTGGGAAAAAACAATAATGATATTGTGCCTCCCAAGATTCCCCTCCTGGCAGACCTCACCAAAAGCATCTCCCGCAACTATGGTGTCCTGCTTGAAGACCAGGGTTTTGCTCTCCGTCTTTCCAGCACATTGGGATCCTAAGCTTAGAATTCCACGTGGACAAGTTGTCGCG
>JADMIO011294150.1_pt1 | contig 76358 bp, 72 predicted proteins | sample 8958161 | NCBI WGS metagenome assembly JADMIO01 (sample SAMN16585339, study PRJNA669376) | soil metagenome | isolation source: Crop rotation soil | place: USA: Cullars Rotation, Alabama | collected 2011
CGCGACAACTTGTCCACGTGGAATTCTAAGCTTAGGATCCCAATGTGCTGGAAAGGGCAGGTAGCGCCTCGACAAACGCTGCATCGTACGTGAAGATCGAGTCTATGGCAGGTCTGCAGGACGTAGTCGACAGCCTCAATCGCCGCCTGCGTTGTGCGGTTGTCGTTGATTCGCTGATCGACAACACGCAGTACTACAACACGCAGAACGGGCAGCTCGACCAGTCGCGCACAAATCGCATCCTTACGCGGGGACCCAACGCCGCCGCCGCCGCCTACTTCCAGCCCTTCCGCTCGCCGATCCCCGAGGCGCCGATCCGCATCCCGGCGAATCCGGACCTCGGCATCGAAGCCCGCGTCTACATGCCGGTGCGCTATGAAGGCGACCTGCTGGGTCACCTCTGGGTCCTCGACCCCGAAGCCCGTGTGCCCGACTCCGGCCTCGAGGCCGTCCGTACCGCTGCCGAGGCCGCTGGGCTCATCCTCAACCGCCAGGTGCTGTTGGCGGACCTCGAGCGCAGCCGCGAACGTGAGCTCCTGCGCGATCTCCTCTCCTTCGAGACGTCGATGCGGGCGCAGGCAGCGAGGGAGATGGTCGAAGCCAACCTCTTCGTCTCGTCGAGCGCGGTGCAGGTGATCGCGGTGCAGCTGTTTCATCCCGAGGGTCTAGAGATCAGCGACGCCCGCCGCGCCGATCTCGCCCGCTCCCTCGATGCGGTGCGTTCTGATCTCACGGCAGGGCATGCGATCCACCTCGTCCGCAACGACCACGCCCTCGTCGTCGTCGCGCTCCAGGAGCCGTCGGTTCGCAGCGAAGGCATCGGTGCAATTGCGGAGACGATCCGGCGAAGCGTCGAGGCGGCGCTGGAGCACGCCGAGTCGGCGTGGCAGGTGCTTACGGGTATCGGCGGGGAAGCAGCGACGCTCGCCGAATGCGCTGCCTCCTATGAGCAGGCGCTCACTGCGATCCGGGTATCCCGCGTCGTGCCCATCTTTGCGCCCGTGGCCGAGTGGCGGCAGCTTGGCATCTACAGCCTGCTATCGCGCCTGCCGGTCGAGCAGCTGTCGGCGGACGTCCTGCACCCGGGCCTGCTGCGACTGCTTCAGCAGGAAGACCACGCGGTTCTCGTGCAAACGCTGGAGAGCTACCTCGACGCCGGCTGCGATGCCCAGAAGACGTCGGCGCTGCTCTTCGTCCACCGCACGACCCTTTACTACCGCATGCACAAAATCGAGGCGCTCGCCGAGGTTGATCTCGCTTCGGGAGAAGATCGGCTGGCGCTGCACCTCAGCCTCAAGCTGGCGCGCCTCGCGGGGATTCTCGCGGCGGGCTAGCGACTTATACCCTGACGGCGTTCCACAGGCCAGTCATGATCACGGTGCATCTGTCGAAAGACGCGCCGCGCAGTTTCACGCGGCACGAAGTGTCCTAGCGGAGGCGGTCTTCGCCGAGGGCCTGGCGTTCGGCGACGATGTCGAGTTCCGGGCGCCAGTGGCCGCCGTTGGCGTTGGGCTTTCCGATGCCGTCGGTACGGACAACGCGGACGAACTCGGCGGGCACGGGTAGTCGCAGCCAGGCAGGCTCGCCGTTGTCGCCGGTCATCCAGAGCGGCCACTCTTCCATCTCGAGGTCGGCAGGCTGGAAGGGCGACGTGAGCACGAAGTGGGGCTGGATTGCCGGGAAGCTATCGCCCCTGGCGTCGAAGCCGAAGATGTCGCCGAGCCGTAGGGCCTTCGCGAGCAGCTGCTTGTGGGACCACCCGGTGACGCCCTTGGCCTCGATGGCGATGACGTGGCTGACGCCGTCCGCGTCGAAGGCCACGAGGAGGTCTGTGTCCTCCGGATTGCCGCGCTCGATGCCCCCGCCGGTGACGTAGGGGCCGTCATTCGGCGCGGATGCCATGACCGCTGCGGCGTAGAGCCACGGGATGCGGTAGTCGACAGCCACGAAGGCGTCCGCCGGGACGTCCAGGCCGGTAGCCCTGCTCAGCTCGATGCGGAAGCGATCGCCGAGGCGCAGCTCCGGGTTATCGAGAGCCAGGGCCAGGAGATGAAAGCGCTCCGTGCGGTTAAGCAGTCGCAGGTTGTCGATGTAGCCGGTCACTCGTCCTCCGATGTGTGGTCACGTGGTCGCCTCTACTTTACGACGCCCGGCACGAATGGCTCGGGAGCCCCCAATAGCTCGCTTAGCGCCAAAGATACTCGTGTGAATAATTTATGTCAGCCTCAGTAATGCCCACAAAAGCCCCCGTGAGGTCTATCATGGATGCACGGACATTCTTCACGCGTTAACGAAAAGAACTCAAAATGTCCTCAAGTCCAGGTCTGCCTTCGCACCGGCCCAGACTCACCTGGCACAGGCCTCCAGCCCGAGCGCATTGCCGTTCCGCCGCGCCTACTAACTGAGCATCGTCGTTAGTCGCCACTCGCCGGCGCTGTCGCGGGATGCTCCCTGTTTCGTCGTTAGAGGCGCACCGCCTGGATGGGAGAGAGTCACCACGCAAACCGAAGTTCAGACCTCGGAACGTTATAAGTACCTCGTCGCGGGTGTGTTCATCACGGGCCTCTTCATGGAGATCCTCGACACCACCGTGATCAACGTGGCCTTGCCGACGCTGGGCCGCACCTTCAATGCCAGCAACGCCACCCTCGAATGGGTGATCACGGGCTACCTGCTCAGCCTCGCGGTCTGGATCCCCGTCTCGGGCTGGGTCGGCGACCGCTTCGGCACGAAGCGCACCTTCCTGTTCGCGATGGCCGTCTTCACCGCCAGCTCCGCGCTTTGCGGCCGGGCCCAGAGTGTCGAGGAGCTCGTCTTCTTCCGCGTCCTCCAGGGCGTGGGCGGCGGCATGATGACGCCGGTCGGCACCGCGATGCTGTTCCGGGCCTTCCCACCGGCCGAGCGCGCGAAGGCGGCGGCGATCCTCGCAGTCCCGACGCTGGTGGCGCCGACCCTGGGGCCGATCCTTGGCGGCTACCTCGTCGATGGGCCCGGTTGGCGCTGGATCTTCTATATCAACCTGCCGATCGGCATCCTCGGCTTCATCTTTGCGGCGTGGGCGCTGCGAGAGCACAAGGAGGAGCGGGCCGGTCGCTTCGACATCCCGGGCTTCGTCTTCTCCGGCGCCGGGCTTGCCCTCGTCCTCTATGCGTTGTCGCGTGGCCCGAACGACGGCTGGACCTCGACTCCGGTCCTGATCAGCGGCCTCGGTGGCATTGCGGCCTTCGTGGCGATGGTGTTTATCGAGCTCCGCGTCACCGACCCGATGCTCGACCTGCGGCTGTTGCGTGACCGGATGTTCCGCAACTCGACGGTCGCCTTCTTCATGGCAACGTGTGGTTTGCTTGGCGTCCTATTCCTGTTGCCGCTCTATCTTCAGGAGCTTCGAGGCTTCAGCGCCCTCGAATCCGGACTAACGACGTTCCCGCAGGCGCTGGCGATGGGCATCAGCCTGCAGTTCACCAGCCGTATTTATCCTCACATCGGACCGCGGCGCATGATGATGTTCGGCCTCTTCATCGCCTCGATCAGCTCGGCAATGTTCATGTTCGTCGGCCTGCACACGAGCGTCTGGCTGATCCGCGGCATCATGCTCTTCCGGGGCTTCGGCATGTCCTTCGCCATCGTCAGCAACCAGGCCGCGACTTTTGCGACGATCCAGCCGAAAGACATGGGGCGAGCGTCGTCGCTGTTCAGCACCAACCGTCAGGTGGCGGGAGCATTCGGCGTGGCGATCCTGGCGACGGTGCTGGTCGAGCGCATGGGCTCGCACCTCTCAGCCGCCGCGGGTTCGGCCGGCGATCTTGCAGCGCAGCAGGCATCGCTATCGGCCTTCCACGACGCGTTCTTCGTCGCGTTCGTGCTCGGAATGATCGGTGTGGCTTTCGCCTTCCTCGTGCATGACGAAGACGCAGCCGTGACGCTGAAGCGCCGATTCCCGGCCAAGCAGCAGCCTCCGATCCAGGGCGCTCAAGGTGAAGCGGCTGGGTCGTAAAGACAGGCGTCGGAGGCGAAAATCGAGCAGGTATACTGAGGGCAGCGGCCTTCCGCCGCGATTTGCCGAGTAGTGTAACGGTAGCACCGGAGCCTTTGGAGCTTCTTGTTCAGGTTCGAATCCTGGCTCGGCAGCCATCCTCCATTCGGTAGTCATCTAGAGGTTCGACCTCATAGCGAAGTGGACGCTCCGGCGTCTTGCGGGCTACCTTGAGATCGCTATCTCTCCCATCCAACGCCTGCGCCGTCCCCTGCTCTCCCTCGCCGCTGCTGCGCTGCTGCTTGGCGCCGCCTGCAACGGTGGCGAAGACAAGGCGCCGCGCGTAGAGCCGACCTTCGAGGTCGCAACGGCCCAGCCTCTCCCCACGCAGACGCCCCTCGTGCCGTCGGCTCCCTCGCCGGTTCGACCGACTCCGGCTGCATCGTTGCCAACGCCGCAGCCGACACCGCGCGCCGTCACCTTCAGCTTTGGCAGCGGCGTCGATGGCGGGGACCGAGCGATCGTCACCGGCGTCATCGATGCCAGCCGCAAAGCCCTGACCGCGGCAAGTGGCATCGAGGCGCCGACAACGGTGCTCGCCTTCGACACCCTGCCGGCGCTCTCGCAGGCCTACGCCCGCCTCGGGTCTTCGCAGGCCGCTCGGGCGCCGGACGTCGTGCGACGCCTGCAGAACGGCGTTGCGGAGGCTGGCTATCGCAACGTGGCAGTCTACACGGGCGGCGCCTTCTGGAAGGACGCCGATGCGGTGCAGCGGGCGCAGGCGATCTCCCACGAGTACGTCCATGTCGTGCAGCTCGAGCTGATCGGCGAACGGCTGGCGGCGCAGACCTTCCTCGCGGCGACGAATCAGGTGCCGGCCGGAGGACCCTTCTGGTTGTTCGAAGGCAGTGCGGAGCTCGTGAGCTGGGCGGTGATGCAGGACATCCGGCTCGCGAGCCTCGACGCCAAACTCGACGAGTACGCCCAGCGCTCGAAGGGCGACCGGACCACGCTGGCGCAGATGGAGAACTACATCGGCTACATCGGCGGCGGGCCGGCGGGCGTCGCGACATCGGTGCTCGGCGTCGCCAAGCTGATCGAGGGCCGGCCGGGCTCCGATCTGTTTCGATTCTGGGCGCTGATTCAGACCGGACAGCCGTGGCAGACGGCGTTCGCGATCGCGTTCGGCAAATCCGTCGACGTCTTCTACGCGGAGTTCGAGGCGTCGCGGTGACTTTCAATAGCGGCACATAAGCCCTAAACTATTAGCAACCGAAAGGGAGTAGTCCCCAGACGCGCCCATCGACACACTTCCTGCAAAGCAGGACGGTGGCGCGGTCCTTCCCAAAGGAAGGATGGACGAGACTTCCGGCCAGTCCTTTATGGAAGGACCGGCCGTAGTCTCGAGAGGACAGGCCGGTATAGCGAGGAGATCGCGTGTCGGCCTTTTTTGTTTCCCTTGCCCTCATCTTCTTTGCCGAGCTCGGCGACAAATCTCAGCTCGTAGCCCTGTGGTTTGCGACGCGCTACCGCTGGTGGATGGTCGTCCTCGGTGTCACCGCCGCGACGCTCATCGTCCACCTCGCGTCGACAGCGATCGGCGCTTCGCTGGGCTCGCTATTGCCCGAAGAGGTGCTGCTGATCATCGTCGGCCTGTCGTTCTTCGCCTTCGCCGCGTGGGGTCTTCGCGGGGACACGATTGACGAGCAGGAGGAACGAGTTCGAGCGCAAGGCATCCGGGCCTTCATGCTGGTAACGACGGCCTTCTTCGTCTCCGAGCTCGGAGACAAGACACAGCTCGCGACGATCAGCCTGGCGAGCGATCACGACAGCTTCGTCGGCGTCTGGTTGGGCTCGACCATTGGGATGGTGGCAGCGGATGCGCTCGCGATCGTGGTCGGCATCGTCATGGGCAAGCGCCTGCCGGAGCGTGTGACGGCGATCGTGGCGGCGGTTCTGTTCGCGCTATTTGGCGTCTTGGCGCTGGCCCGCGCCGCTCAGATCATCCTGGAGTAGGGGCTCGACGATTCGACCCGTCCTTACGACGTGGCGCGCTTCAGGGCCTCGACATCGAGGAGACGGATGCTGCGCCGTTCGAAGCCGATCCAGCCCTGGCGCATAAACGACTTCAGGCACTGGTTGACGCTCTCTCGCGTGCTGCCGACGAGGAACGCGAGCTCCGTCTGGTTCAGATACGGCGGTATCGTGAGGTCCGGCTCAGAAGCGCTGGTACCGGCTTTCGCGTGCGTCAGCAGCACCTTCGCGAGACGCATCGGCACGCTGAGGAAGGCGAGGTCGTGTACCAGTGCAAGATGCCGGCGGACTGACTGGACGTGGAAGTCGAGGAGGAACTTGCTGGCGTCGGTGTGGGTCTTGAGGAACTCGTTGAACGCCTCGCGGTCGAGGACGAGGACCTCGCAGTCCGTTAACGCCACCGCGTCACCGGCGCGACGCTGGCGGTCGATGGCGCTGAGCAGGCCGAAGGGCTCGCCGGGGCCTTGGATGCTGTGTGTGAGCTGCCGTCCATCGAAGGCGGTGAGGCGGTGTTTGACGATGCCACTGGTGATCACGAAGACATCCCCCGCCACATCATCGACGTGGTGGATGACCTCGCTTCGCCGATAGGTGCGGCGGCGAATCGAGCCGGTGATCTCCTCCAGCTCGCTGACGGTGAGGCCTGCGAAGAACGGCAGACGCTCGAGCGACCGGAATTCGTCTCTGGTGAGCGAAGGTGCTGCAACCATGCCTGTCACCTCGATGTACTGAGCAAGTGAATTATATGCAGGCCCGCAAGACCCTGGAAGAGAATGTTAGCCAGTTCACAGAGCGCTGACTAGCTGCTTCATATCCCTTCCAATGATGCCGAACTACAGTTGCAACGTCGCTAAACAACGTTTCGTTTGTCGATTCGCCGAGTAACATCGCCCCTGACGCCGAGCGCACGCGATGCTGTTCGCTTGGGCGACATCAGCCACAGAGCAACGGGCCAGATACGCCTCAATCGAGTGCAAGGCCCGCGTGAACGTTAGATACGCACGAAGAAGTAGGAGTCGTCATGAACAAGATCGCGCTTGCACCCACATCTCTGCCCGACACGGGACCGCTGGAGTACGTCAAGGCCTGTGCCGAGGCCGGCTACGAGGCCATCGGCCTGCGAGTCTACCGCTCCCCCGGCGTCAACTACCCCTTCTACCCGGTGGTGGATGACCCTCAGGTCGCAAGTGAGGTCAAGAAGGCGATCACCGACTCGAACCTCGAAGTCGTCGACGTCCTCAGCTTCTACATACTGCCCGATATCGACTTCGAGCCGATGAAGAAGCCCCTCGCCTTCGCGCAGGAGCTCAACGCCACCTACGCCCTCGTCATCGGCGATGACGACAACTGGGACCGCCAGGTTGAGAACTACACGAAGTTCTGCGAGCTCGCCGCGAGCTTCGGCTTGATCACTGCCATCGAAGCGCCGGTCGTCTCTCGCAAGGTCAACCGCCTCGAGAAGGCCGTTAACCTCTGCAAGGCGACCGGTCGCAGCGACGCCGTCGTCTGCCTGGACCCGATGCAGTTCTTCCGTGTCGGTGACACGGCCGACATGATCAAGTCTTACGATCCGGCGCTCTTCCCCTACACCCAGATCACGGACGGCCCGCAGACCGGTGAACGCTGCGCTCTCGGCGCCGGTGGGGCCGACAACTACGGCATCCTCGACAACCTTGCGCCCAACGTGCCAATCAGCCTGGAGTGGCCCGCGCCCAGCGGTTCGAACTACACTCCCGTCGAGTGGGCCAAATACGCCCTCGATGGTTGTAACGCGTACCTGGACGCGTACTACGCAGCGAAGAAGTAGGAGAGGCATGTACCCAATCGTCCTGGCTCCAACGTCCCTGGCACGGGCAGAACCCCTTGAATTCATCGACGCGGCGACGTCCGCCGGTTACGACGGCGTCGGCCTGCGCATCTTCCGGTCGCCCGGCATCGCTTACCCCCAGACGAACATCATCGTCGGCGACTCCAGCATGGAGCGCGAGGTGAAGAAGGCGCTCGCCGACAGCGACATGAAGGTCTACGACGTCCTCAGCTTCTACATGCAGGAAGAAACCGACCTCAACAGCATGGCGCCGGCCCTGTCCTACGCCGCTGAGATCGGCGCCCAGTACGCGCTCGTCATCGGTGACGACCCGGACTGGAACCGCATGGTTGATAACTTCGGCAACTTCTGCCAGCTTGCCTGGGGCTATGGCCTCACAGTCTCCGTCGAAGCGCCCGTGACCCAGCGCCACGTCAACCGCCTGAGCAAGGCTCTGGCGCTGATCAAGGAAGCCGGCCACCCGAACGCGGTGGTTTGCGTCGACCCGTACCACTTCAACCACGTGGGCGACACGGCCGACATGATCCGCGCCGAGGACCCGGCCCTCTTCCCCTACACCCAGTTCGACGACGGCATGGCTGAGCCTGCGCCGCCCGCCGGTCGCTGCATCCCCGGTGAGGGTGTCGTGCCGCTGGCCGACATCCTCGACGCGATGACGCCTGACCTGCCGCTGAGCCTGGAGTGGAGTGGCCCGCGAAACCCCACGACGACCTACACCTCGAAGGAATGGGCCCAGATCGCCATCGACCAGACGAAGGCCTGGCTCGCCGGCTACACCCACGCCTCGAAGAAGTAGCAGAAGGCCGCTTGGGCGGTCGGACGCCGCGTGGTCTTAGATCGCAACGTAGGGGCGCAGCATGCTGCGCCCCTACAAACGCCCCGGCTCCGAACAGCAGTTGGAGACAACCATGAACCCCATCGTCCTCGCGCCGACAACTCTGATGCAGGCTCAGCCCCTCGAGTACATCGATATCGCGGCGCGCGCCGGGTACGACGGGATCGGCCTGCGGCTCTATCCCTCACCGCGCATGACCTTCTTCCCCGTCGTTGGTGACAAGGACCTCGAGGCGAAGGTAAAGGCGGCGATCAAGGACAGCGGTATCAAGGTCTACGACATCCTCACCTGCTACGTGCAGCCGGAGCTCGACCTCGAGGCGATGAAGCGGGCCCATGAGTTTGGGGCGGAGATCGGCGCCGACTACGGCCTCGTGATCGGCGCGGATGAGAACTGGGACCGCATGGTCCAGAACTTCGGCAAGATCTGCGAGAACGGTGCCGAATTCGGTATCAAGATGGCGCTCGAGGCGCCGGTCAACCGCCAGGCCCTGACGACGCTGGAGCTAAACCTCAAGCTGATCGAGGAGGCCGGCACTGACGCCGTCATCTCCATTGACCCGGTGCAGTTCTTCCGCAGCGGCGGCACCGTCGACGACCTCAAGAAGGTCGACCCGAAGCTCATGCCCTACACGCAGCTTTGCGACGGCACCGAGATGGAGGCGATGCGGCCCTACTGCATGCCCGGCGATGGCATCTTCCCGCTGCGCGAGATGCTCGATGTCATGCCTGCCGAACTGCCGCTGAGCATCGAGTACCACCACCGCGACGACCGCTACAGCCACCTCGCCTGGGCGACCCACGTCCAGGATGGCGTCAAGCGCTTCCTCACCCAGTACTACGCCGGCAAGGCGAACAACTAGCCACCAGCGATTCAGCAGAGGCCCGTGGACGAACCCGCGCGGCTCATTCCAGGAGGAACCCATTGGCCGCAAATCGACCCTTTCGCTTCGGCGCTCAGTACACCGGCGTCGACCTCGAGGACTGGCAGAACTTCGCTCGTAAGGCTGAGGACCTGGGCTTCTCGACCATGGTGGCGCAGGACCACTTCGGCCAGCAGCTCAGCCCGCTGCTCTCGCTCGTCGCCGCGGCCGCTGTGACCAAGACGATCCGTTTTGCCGCCATCGTGCTCGACAATGACTTCCGCCACCCCGCCATGACCGCCAAAGAGGCCGCAACGACCGACGTGCTCACCGGCGGTCGGCTTGAGGTCGGCCTCGGCGCCGGCTGGATGATGGCGGACTACGAGAAGACGCACATCCCCTTCGAGTCGCCCGGCAACCGCTACGAGCGTCTGCGCGAGACGGCGCAGATCGTCAAGGCGTTCTTCCACGAGGAGACCGCGGTCACCTACCACGGCAAGCACTACACCATCGACAACCTGGACGCCTCTCCGAAGACGACCCAGAAGCCGCATCCGCCGATCATGATCGGTGGCCGCCAGAAGCGCATGCTCGGTCTCGCCGCGCGCGAAGCCGACATCGTCAGCATCTCGATGCTCGACCGCCGCACGCCCGACGGCCCGCCTGTGCCGACCTTCGGCGAAAAGGTGGAGTGGGTGAAGGCCGCCGCCGGCGACCGCTTCGACCAGATCGAGATCCACGCAAACAGCGGCGGCACTGTCGTCACCGACAACCAGCAGGAAGCCCTCGAGGCTGCGGCGACCCGCATGGGCGTGCCGGTAGAGGACGTGCTCAAGACGCCTGCCAACCTTATCGGCAGCGTCGACGCCATCGTCGAGCAGCTGCTGCAGTGGCGCGAGACCTGCCACGCCTCCTACTTCGTGCTCCAGCACCGCCACATGGATTCCTTCGCGCCGGTGATCGCCAAGCTCCAGGGCAAGTAGTTTCGGCCTGATCTCGACTTCTCATCGCCCCATTCTTTCGCGGAAGGATGGGGCGATTGCTTTTCGGGCGATGCGTGACGGCCTATGGAGGGGGCAGGGCTGGCCCCTGCCCCTTCGTCCGGTGTTGCCTTCAATTAGCCAATGCGAACCGCGCATGCCCCTGTGTCGCCTTGACGAGCGCGGCGTGCGGCGGGACAATCCGCGCACACGAACCAGACACAACTTAAGGAGGCGCTGTCATGGCGACAGAGACACTCACCCGCCCGAAGAAAGACGCCTACATCGAGGAAGACGTCGGCAACATCATGTTGCTGGAGCACGTTAACGTTCAGGTCCCCGACCAGCAGACCGCGATGCTCTTCTACCTCGTCGGCCTCGGCTTCACGCGTGACCCCCACATGATGGTGGGCCTCGAGAACATGTGGGTGAACCTCGGCGAGCAGCAGTTCCACCTGCCGACCAACTTCGCCCAGAAGGTGCGCGGCCACATGGGCCTCGTCGTCCCCAGCCTCGACGCCCTCGCTGAGCGGCTCGAAGGCGTCGCGGCAAAGCTCGCGGGCACCCAGTTCGCCTGGTCTCGCGAAAACGGCTACATCGCCGCCACCTGCCCCTGGGGCAACAAGTTCCGCCTTTACGAGCCCTCGCTTGACCTCGGTCGTATCGGCGTCGGCACGGCGTACGTCCAGTTCGACGTGCCGCAGGGCACCGCCGATGGCATCGCCGCGTTCTACGACAAGGTGATCGGCGCCATCAGCAAGGTCGAGAAGACCGCAGACGGCAAGCGCGCCGTGGTCAACATCGGCCAGTACCAGCGGCTGATCTTCCAGGAGAGCACCGCGCCGGTGCCGGAGTACGACGGCCACCACATCGCCGTCTACATCGCCAACTTCTCGAAGCCCTACCGCTGGCTCTCGGAGCGCGGCCTCGTCACGGAGGAGCCGATGAACCACCAGTACCGCTTCGTCGACATCGTCGACCCCAAGACGGGCGAGAAGCTCTTCAAGCTCGAGCACGAGATTCGCGGCTTGCACCACGTCCAGTACCGCCGCCCCCTCGTCAACCGCATGGCGGGCCAGTTCCTGGAGCCGCGCCGGGTCAACGGACAGACCGTCCTCGGCACGGTGATGTAGCTCACCGCCTCCTAGGCGCAAAGAGAGCGCCCCGTCATCGCGACGGGCCCTCTTCGTGTTCTTTCGAGGCGACAGGAGCTATGCAGCGCCCTCTGCGTTGCGCTTGGCGCCATTGCCGTTGGGTATCGCTTCGACTTCCGGCTCTTCCTCTGGTGCCCGAGTGACGCGCACTCGTTTCACGCGGTGGCCATCCATCGAGATCACGCGGAGCAGGACGCCATCTGCGCGGCACTCGTCTCCGGCGAGGGGCATACGGCCCAGCATGTGGAAGACGCAGCCGCCGACCGTATCGAAGTCGGTGTTGTCGATGTCGGCGCGGAACATGTCGTTGATGTCTTCGATGCTGACGCGCCCATCGACCAGCGCCTCGTCTTCGGAAACGCGCACGATGCTCTCTTCGCCGGTGTCGTGCTCATCGACGATCTCGCCGACGATCTCCTCGATCATGTCCTCGATCGTCACGAGACCCGCGGTGCCCCCGTATTCGTCGACCACGATTGCCATGTGCGTACGGGCCTTTCGCATCTCCGTCAGCAGATCGTCGACGTGCTTCGATTCCGGGATGAAGTACGGCGGACGAGCGACACTGGCGAGCTGAGCCGGCATCGTCCCCTCGACGAGGTAGCGGAAGAGGTCCTTGGCGTAGATCACACCGACGATGGTGTCGGCGTTCTTCTCGTAGAGCGGGATGCGGCTGAACCCGCGGTCGATGATCAGCTTGATGGCGTCAGCAGGCGTCGACTCGGTGTCGACCGCCGCGATGTCGATGCGCGGCGTCATGATTTCACGCGCCGTCGTCTCATCGAGGCCGAAGACGCCGCGGATCATCGTGCGCTCATCTTCCTCCATGGTGCCTTCGGTGTCCTCGAACTCCATCAGGCGCATGAGGTCTTCGTCGTCTTCTTCGGGCGTTCGGAGCATCGTGCGCGCCGGCCAGTCGATGATGCGGGCAGGGATGCCAAACATCGCCTTGAAGATGCCCATCAGCGGCGCCATGCGAAGGCTCCAGCGCTCCGGGTCACGCGCGACGACGGCACGCGACAAGGTCTCGAGAAGCGCCATGGCGAAGAGCTCGATAACGATGACGATCGCCAGCAGCGACCAGTCGTGGCCGCGCTCCAGGGTGACAACCGCGATCGCCAGCGTCGCCGACGTGAACATGCTGAGGTTGCGTCCCAGCGAGAGGGCATGCAGCAGCGACTCTCGCTCCTGGATGTAGGCGTGCAGCACTTCTGCCTGGGGGATGCCCTGGCCGGCCATCCGCCTCACGCGGGCGCGGCTGATCCAGATCAGGCCCGCTTCCGCCGCCGCCACGAAGACGAAGAGCAGCGCGCAGGGCAGGATTAAAGCTAGCGCCAGCCAGCTAAAAGCGTCCATAGGTCTCCTCGTCCAGGACGCGCTCGCCGTCCGGGACGTCTCTTACGACTTTCAGCATCGGCCCGACGATGGCGCCGGCGCCGATCTTCACGCCCGGCATCGTGCTTGTGTTGACGCCGATGCGTGCCTCGGCGCCGAGGATCATCCCGAGCTTGTCGCGCTCGCTGTCGACGCGCTGGCCACCCACCATCGAGGGCACGCTGCGGTGGTCGAGGCGGTAGTTCGCCGTCGTGCCGCCGTAGCCCATCGAGGTCTCGCGGTCCATGACGCTATCGCCGACGTAGTTGTGGTGCAGCTCGACGTGCTCGCCGAGGTAGCTGCGCGCCACTTCGCTGCCGAAGCCCACGACGCTGCGGTTGCCAATGATCGACCCGCGCACGAGGGCGTTGTTGCCGATGATCACGTCGTGGCCGATCAGCGTCGGCGCGGCGACGAAGCCGCCGTTGAACACTCGCACGTTCTTGCCGTAGAAGACGCCGGGCTCGCGCTGATCGTACTCCGCGCCGGGCGACTCGATGCCCTTCGACCAGAGGTCGAGCAGCATGTCCATGACATCGAGCACCTGCCAGGGGTACTTCAACGCCTGCCAGCGACCGTCGTAGACGTGGGCGCGGATCTGCTGCGCGGCCATGAGGTGGCTGACGGCACGCTCGTAGGCGTCATCAGCGTCCGGGACCTTGTCTTCGGTTTCGATGGCTTCGATGAGGACTCGCCACGAGGCGAAGGCGTGGGCGACCAGCGCAACGAGGTCGCTCGGCTCGTTACCGGCGCCGGGCTTCTCGACGATCTCGACGGCGCGTTCGCCATCGAGCCGGAGATAGCCGCCCGGGAAGTAAGTCTGACGTCGCTGGGCCGCGAGCAGCCCGAAAACGCCGTTCTCGCGTGTCGACCAAGCTTCGAGCAACCCGGCGTGCATGCTGGCTTCGACGACGTCGTGGGCCTGCGTCACATAGACCGGCGCGTCGCCGAACGACGTCAGCCCCGCGGCGGCCGCGAGCACGGCATCCGCCATGCCACGAGCTGTCGCTTGGACCGCCAGCCGCACTTCGCCATCAATGCGAGCGCCGATCTCTCGTACGTCGTCCGCCATGTCCGGCCGGACAACGACGACGAAGCGGTCGCAGCCGAGGGCTCGAAGGGTATGGAGGTGCCGTTCGAGCAGACTTTGCGAGCCGAACTCGATCAGCTGTTTGTCACGTAGGGGCCAGAAGCGGTTGGCGGCGCCACCGGCAAGGACGAGCACGATGGGCTGCGTCATGAGAAGAGCAGCCGCCGTCTATGGTCGCCGGGGTTCGTATCAGGAGGTTGGTCTGATTGCATGGGGTGGGCAGGACCGGCCTTCGCTCGGTGCTTGCATGGCCGTCAGTGGGCGGCCGCCGTCCTGCGCTCTGCTGATGTTCCTTTCGTCACCGGTCATCCGACGCGGCGTCTCTCCTTATCTTATCGGCAGGGGCGGAAAGGCTGTCAATACGGGTATGAAGCTAACCCCTGATCACGGCCTACTGTCGCGTTGAGTATGAAGGCGACAGCGCTGGGGAGTGGTAGTCCTAGACGATCGCCGCGGTCGATGAGACGGTGTGGGCGATCTCCCAGAGCGCCTGCGTGACGACCGCGCTGAGCAAGATGCGGTACGGCACATTAAGGAAGACACCGATCAGGCTGAGCTGCAGCAGCTGACGGCCCTGGAAGCCCGCTCGACGCAGCAGGTGCTCGCAGGTGGCGACGCCGAAGAACGTCAGGCCGCCAGCGAGGACGGCGAATCGAGGCAGGGCGCGCCAGCCCTTATGTCGGGTTGTGATCACGTTGCGGGCGGCGCGGGCGTAGACGAACGAGTTGAGGCCCGAGACCCAGACCTTCGCGGCAGAACAGGCGACCGACTTCGCGCGCTGGCCTACGGGTGCTGCCGAATCGTAGGCGGCGGTCTCGAGCATGTCCGGGTAGCCCCTCGAGCGCGCCACAGCGTAGACGACGGTCGCGACGGCCGCCCAGGTCAGCATGATCGGCAGGACGATGACGAGCGGACCAAAGGCCACCAGCGCGAGGAACGCGATGGTGGCCAGCATCGACTGGGCCTTCCAGACAAGGACGAAGGCGCCATGGAGGCGGCCGGGTGCAGAAGCAAACTCGCGCGTCATCCGCGACGCGCGAGCGAAGGTGTTGGCATCTCGATTGAGGACCGCAGGGTTAAGGATCAGGCTACCTCCACGGAACTTGTATCGTCTTCTCTATATGACGGGATTAGGCCCCGGTCGCAGAAGGCCAGATCTGTAACATCCCAGTTAAGCTGCTGTTAAGTTGAACCAACATGCCTGAAACGCGGGCCTTTGGCACGTGTCGGCGGTTCGGTTTCAGTTCGAGTTGAAACGACTCAGGTGAGACGGCTGCCACCATGTGAGGGGCTGCGCTGCCGCCTTTCGCCCGGGGATACGGTCGCAACTCCATCGGCGTAGCGGACGTGGCCGCAGGTCAGACAGGACTCATCGCCGCTCCTCGAATCGAGAAGCATGCGTCCGTTGCAGCGCGGGCAGGGTGCGGTGGTCGATCTTGTGCTCACAACTTCCTCGATATTTCGATTTCGTCTATTTCAGACTACCGAATTAGCGAGGCGCCATGCATTGCAGTTCTCGGGGCGGCCTCGACTAGCTAGTGCTCCGACTCCGCCGGTGCGGTTGCGAACAACGAGAACAGCCACAACAGCGATGGAATGAGGATCGCAGCGCCGATCGGCAGCGCGATCAGAAACGCCTCGAGGGTATCTCTGCCGGCCGCGACGTTTTCGATGCGATCGCCGGGCAGGATGAGGTAGGGATGCTGCGCCGCCGCCCATACTGCCATGACCAGGGTCACGGTTGCGCCGGCCACCACTGGCCCGAAGCGATCGAGGCGCCTCAACAGTACGAACAGCGAGCCGAGCCCGCAGACGACGGCGCCTGCCATGACCGCCACCGGCAACGGCTGCAGCAGCCGGTCGGCGAAGTCATCTGCGGTAGTGAGGGCAACGGGAATCGCCAGCGCTGTCAGCGCACCGAGGGCAATGCTGGCAGCGAAGGCGCGCTGACGGCAGGCCTCACGCACCGGCTCCTCGATCTGGCGCACGAGCATGTAGAACGGCGTCAGGAAGGCGCACACCGCCACGGCGATGAGCCCGCATAGGAGAGGGAACGGTTCCAGCCAGGCCTCCGTCAGGTTGGGCGGTGGGCCACCGACGGCGATCTCGCCGTTCGCCACCGCACCGACGCAGATGCCCATCGCGAACGGGGTGAGGATGCTGGCCATCGAAAACACGAGCCCTGTCGCGGGTACGCCGAGCTCCGGTCCGGCGCCGTAGTGTCTAAAGGCAAACGCGGCTCCACGGAAGACGATGCCGATCAGCGCGACAGTCAGAGGCAGCAGCAGCGCCTCGAAGATGGCGCCGAACGCCGTCGGGAACGCCGTCCAGAGGGTCACGAGCACGAGTATCAGCCAGACGTGGTTCGTCTCCCACACGGGCCCCATCGCGTTGAACATCGCCTCGCGAACTTCGCGACTGCGAGGGCCGACGTTGATGGCGCTCCAGACGCCGCTACCGAAGTCGGCGCCGGCAAATAGCGCGTAGGCCAGTAAGCCGACGAAGAGCACACCCGCCGCGATGTCTTCAAGCGACATGGCGAGGCCTCAAGCGCATGCGAACGCGGGCGAAGGCATCCGGTACGAGCAGCAGGAAGATCAGACCTGCCGTCAGCGCTAGATAGACGACCGAGAACGCCACCAGCAGGAAGACAACGCCCTCCTGCGGTGTCGCCGCATCCGATACCTTCATCACGTGCCAGATGATCCAGGGCTGGCGGCCGAACTCCGTGACGAACCAGCCCGCCTCGATCGCGACGAAGCCGAGTGGGAACGTCGACGCCACGAGCGCCAGCACGTTGCGGCCCAGCGGCACGGCCCGACGCAGCAGGTAAAGGCCGAAGAAGAGGGCCGCGACGCCCATCATGTAGAAGCCGGCCCCCACCATCACCTGAAACGGGATGTGGACGAAGCGCGGGTCAGGACGCTCGTCCGCGGGGAAGTCGCTGAGGCCGCGGATCTCGGCGTCGAAGTCGCGGTGGGCGAGGAAGCTGCCCATCTTCGGGATCTCGATCGCGTACTTCGTCTCGCCCGAAGCGGGGTCGGGGAAGCCGCCGATGCGCAGTGGTGCGCCGCGCTCCGTTTCGAACTGCCCCTCCATGGCCGCAAACTTCTCCGGCTGCTTTTCGGCGAGGAACTGGGCGCTGAAGTCGCCGCTGACGATCTGCAGCGGCATCGCGACGAGGCCTACCGCCATCGCCAGCACGAGCGCGCGGCGGTTGTAGTCCGTCCGATGGCCTCGCAGCATCGCGAAGGCGTAGAGCCCGGCGATCGCGAACGCGGTCGCCACGTACGACGCCATCGTGCCGTGGATTACCTCGTAAGGCATCGCGGCATTGAACATGGCATCGAGCGGCCGGAACTCGGTGATCACGCCGTCGACCATCGTGTAGCCGTCGGGCTGATTCATCCAGGCGTTGGCGCTGATCACGAAGACGGCGGACGCCGCAGCGCTGACGATGATCGGAATCGTCACAAGCCAGCGCGTGCGGTCGGAGAGGCGACCGCGGCCGTAGACATAGATGCCGAGGAAGATTGCCTCGGTGAAGAACGCGAAGCCCTCGAGCGCGAACGGGAAGCCGAACACCTCGCCCCACTGTGACATGAAGGGTGACCACAGTAGCCCGAACTCGAAGGAGAGGATCGTTCCGGAGACGGCGCCGATGGCGAAGAGGACGGCTGCAACTCGGGTCCAGCGCTCCGCCATGACGCGGTAGTCGAGTTTGCCGGTACGCAGCGCGAGGCCTTCGGCGATGAAGAGAAACAGCGGCAGCCCAATGCCCAGGGCCGTGAAGCTGATATGGAAGGCCAGCGACATGCCCATGAGGCTGCGTGCCGCTGTCACCGTGTCCATGCGACAAGCCTACGCCTGTTCGATGCCGGGCGCTGCCGCGAGAAGGTCTATTTTGGTGCTAGTGATTGGCCATGCGCTTCGTCACATAAACGAGGCCGGGCAGACCGCTGACGACCCCGAATCCGACGATGGCCGCCCGAATCAGCAGGCCTGCCGCAAGCGCAGTCGCCGTTTCAACGCTCACCAGGGAGCGCGTCAGCCCAACGACGCTGCCTTCGGCGACTCCGATGCCGCCCGGCAATAGCGACAAGCTGCCTGCGAGGTTAGCGACGGGATAAATGAACGACGATTGACCCGCCAGCTCCGCCGAGGGCGGCAGCCCGAGACCCCACAGCACGACGAAGAAGGCAACGCACTCGAGCAGCCACGCGACCGCGCCAAGCCCAAAGGCGATTAGTAATGGCCTCGGGCGCCAAAGGGCATCGAGGCTCTCGAAGAAGGTCGCAGCGTGGTCGGCCATCGACGGCCCGGCCGTACGCCTCAGCAGAGCGATGCCTAGACCGCGCAGTCGAAGACTCCGCAGCGAGACGATCGCCATCAACGCGAGAGCGCAGCCTGCGACGGCTAACAGCGGCGAGATGCCGAACGCCAACGTGCCGAGAGCTGCGATCAACGCAATCAAAACCACATCAGCGATGCGTTCGAGCAGCGGGACCGGCGCCGTCTGGCTGGCGGGCGTGCCGAATAGCGCCTGGGCATAGGCACTACGGCTGAAGTCGCCGGCGCGCATCGGTGTCAGGAGCAGCGTGTTAGCGCCGAGAAAGCAGGCGAGGTCGGCGACGACGGGTGGCTTCGTCTCGGTGGACGCGGTGACCAGCCAGCGCCAGCGCAAGAACCGCACGGCGTAGTCGGCGACAGCGAGGGCGAGCAGTAACGGTACGAACCGCAGATCGAAGCTCGATAGCGACGTCGCCAGCGCCGACGGGCTGACCAGCACCAGCAGCAACCCGATGCCGAGCGCACCGATGACAATCGGCGCTACAGCCAGCAGGCTCGGACGCCGCCTCGGCTTCGATGGCGTCTCGATCGCCAGCGTGCTCATCGAGACGCCTGCTGGCTACTCGTGGGCGGAAGCGCTGGCAACCGGGACCTTGAAGATGATGAACTCATCGTTCTGGTAGGCGATCGTCACAGGCAGGCTGTCGGCGATGCGCTGGAACTCGCCACCACTGGGCTTGTAGATGAAGAGGTATCGGATATTGGATTCGTCCAGGAGGCGTTGCACCTCGTCCAGCGGCGTCGAGTCGTCCGTGATCTTCCAGGCAACTTCCGACTGAGCGATCTCCTGCTTAAAGGAGAGGAACTCCGGGAAGATGAGGCCGTAGGCGGGGCGTTGGGCATAGCCCTCTACCCACCACGCGTAATTCGCGACGCCGTGGTTGTTGCCCGGAAGAACGACCGTATCGCGAGGCGTATTCGTCCGGAGCCAATCGAGGGCCTGCACGGCGTTCGAGTCCATGGCCTGGAACTTGTCGCGCACGACGACTTCGCGGGAGTGCGCGTTCGGGATGAGGATCATCATCAGCCCAAGCCCCGCGAGGGCAACCGTGGCGCGGCCGGCGGTAACGACCGTCGGACGCAGCGGCAGGCGAGGCAGAACCGACCAGACGTACGTCGCGATCAGGCCGAGACAGAGGAGGGCGCCGGCCTGACCCTGCTGCATGGCCCGGTGTTCATGGGTGAAGGCGTAAACCAGCATCGGTGCGATGAGGATCGACGCGGCGAGGACTCGCAGTCGGCGTGCACCGGCATCGCCGAACGGCAGCAGCGCAATTGCCGGGGCCACGGTGCAGAGGACGATCCACGTCAGTGGCGCCTCCGAGAAGAGGTATGAGATGGCGCCGTTGAGGCCAACGATGTGGCTCGAAGTCGCGTTGAGCGAACCCTGGCCGGCCAGCAGGTTCATGTATTGCAGGTACCACGGCAGACTCAGGAGGCAGGCGACCGCGGATGCGCCGCCGTAGCCGGCCAGCCGCTTGCCGAAAGTGAGCCACTCGGCTCGCAGCTTGAAGGCGGTGACCGCGGCGTAGATGGCGAAGGTGAGGATGAGGACGATGAGCATGAAGTGGTGCGTGAACGCCACCAGTCCGGTTAGAGCGGCCGCCTTCAGCACGTCGTTTCGTGTGCCATCGTGCAGCCAGCGGTCGGCGTACAGCAGGGCGCCGAGAGAGAAAGCGGACGCCAGGAGCTGCGGGTAGCCACCCCAGGCCATCATCTCCATGAGGAACCCGGTCGTGAGCATGAGGACCGTCAGCGCCACGGCTATCGGTTTGCTGCAGGCCATACGTGCCAGGAAGTAGAACGGCACGGCGATTCCGACGGACACGATGACCGCCAGCGTCTTCAGGGCCAGCAGGTCAGGCAGGAAGAGCATCAGGGCCTTTAAGAGGACCAGAGTGCCGGGGAAGTACATGCTATCGGCGGCCTTCACGTCTTGGCCGAAGAGGCCGCGCGTGAACGCCAGCCAGTTGCCGGCATCGGAGCCGGACGGGCCGGGCTCTCCTGCCATCATGGCGAAGCGGTAGACCGTGAAGCCGAGAAGGATCGCGGCGACGACTGACCAGTCGCTCTGCCACCATGGCTTCACATCGGAGGATTCGACGGTTGACGACCGGGCGAGGGGCATCGAGGGCTGGCGGGAGACCGGGGCCTTCAGTCGACGTTCGCGACGGTTCATGCCGCCACCTCCGCAACCTTGCGGCGTCTGACGACAGGCTTCTTCACCACACCTGCCTTCTCAAGGATGGTTTGCGTCGCCCTGACGACGGCCAGAGACTCCGTCAGCTCGACCGCCGGCGGTCCTCCCATGACGTTATCGACGAAGGCGCTGATGATGCGCTCGTGGCCGTAGAGGAGGTTCTTGCTCGCGTAGAGCGCCCCGGAGGTCACGAAGCCGGCGACCGACTGCAGGCCGGCGCCCATCGAGCCTCGCAGGATCTCGGACGGGCCGTGGCGGCCGTCGCTGTGCACGACGGTGATGATGTCGCGGAAGAGGTCGAGTGTAATTACCTTCCGCGTCGTGACGATGCTGACCTTCCACTCGGAGACGGGTGATTTGAAGGCAAGCGTCAGGTTCGCGCTCGTCTGCCCGTTCGACAGCCGTGCTTCCAGCAGCTCGATGGCGTTGCTCTCGCTGCCGGACTCGAAGCGCGCGCGCACGTCGTCGATGCTGAAATCGCCGAGGATGCGGCGCAGCAGGTAGAGGACGTGGGGTGATTCGTCGAAGAAGAGGCCGCCAGGGAGCGCCTGGTACCAGGTGGGCAAGCGGCGGCGCGGGCTGCTGAGCTGCGTCGCGAAGACATGCTGGACTGGGCCCGCGTCCTGCAGCTCGTTTAGGGCTTTGCGGACTGAGCGGGAGAACAGCAGGTTGTGGCTGACGCAGAGGCGCCGGTCCGTCGCTTCCGCGGCTGCAATCATCGCTTCCGCCTCAGCCGGGTTTATCGCCATCGGCTTCTCGACGAAGACGTGGCAGCCGGCCTCCAGCGCCTCGATGACGTTGGCAGCGTGGGCTGTCGGCGGTGTGCAGACGGAGACGAAGTCGGTCGCAAGGTCGAAGAGGTGGTCCATGTCCGAGGTCGAGACGTCGATCCCATAGCGGTCGGCGAGAGCACGCGCGCGCAGCGGGTCCTTGTCAAAGACCACCGCGACTTCGACGCGGCCGTCGCGCTTCAGGGCCGGGATGTGGCGATCGCCCGCAACCCAGCCTGCGCCGATCACGCCGGCGATCAGCTTCCGTTGTCCTGTCCTGTGGCTCATCGCAGCGCCTCCGGGGTATCGATAGCGGAGGCGTTCGGGGCATCCCGCCGGGCCTCCTGCCGCCACGGGATTCGCTGCGATTTCGTCATCTCGATCACCTGTCGTACATCGTGCCCGCGTCCATTGCGGGCAGTGGCTTTACGTTAGGTTGAAGCCACGTAGACGACGATCAGGCGAAACCCCAATCTTGGCGGACCACCGATTAGGGAATGCCCGCGGATAGCGCGAGTCCGGCGGCCACCGCTTTGTCCGGACTGCGCGGGCGGTCATGAAAAGGGTCCGACATCAAACCCGACATCTCGCGCAGTCGCACGGGATGAAATCCCCTAGGCTGCCTGGGGCTGGGCGGTCTGCGGCAGCATTGCCGGGACGCGGCCTCGGGATGCCAGAACGTCCTCGTAGACGGCGAGTGTGTCCCTGGCGATGCGTGGCCAGCCGTAGTCGGCCTCGACGAGGCGCCGGGAGTTGGCGCCCAGCGTCGCGCGCAGCTCCGGCGACTCGATCAGCCGCACAATCGCTGCGGCCAGCGCGGGGACATCTCGCGGCGGCACGAGGAGCCCCGTCTCACCTTCGATGACGATCTCGCCAGTCCCACCCACCGGCGTTGCCACCGTGGGCAGACCGCTCGCCATGGCCTCGAGGACAGTAAGGGGCATGCCCTCCATCAGCGACGGCCGCACGAAGATGTCGCAGCGCCGCATGAGGTCAGCGATGTCGCTACGCACGCCGAGGAACGTCACGTTGTCGGCAATGCCGAGGCGCTCGACCTCGGCTTCGAGGCCTTCGCGAAGGGGGCCGTCACCTGCGAACCAGAACTCGGTGTCAGGTCGCAGCTTCAGGAGCTCGGGGATCGCCTCGAGGAGGTATTGCGGGCCCTTGTTCTGAATCAGGCGTCCGACAAAGCCGACCCGCAGCGGACCCTCAGGCCGGGCCTCTGGGGGGGCGAAGAGGTCGCTGTCGACCGCGTTGGGCTGCACGCACGTCTTCGATCGCGTGGCGCCGAGGTGTCGTGTGTAGTCCGCGACGGCCTGGCTGACGGCGATGACGCGCTGGCTGGCGCGGATCACGGAGCGGCCGAGCGTGTTCTCGTAAGCGAGCACCGGCAGGCGTTGCGGCAAAGGCAGCGCCTCCAGCGAGCCGAGGTGGTCGGTCGAAACCAGCGGGATGTTCAGCGCCTTGGCGGCAGCGGCGCCGATCAGGCTCGTGAAGAAGAAGCGGTTGTGGACGTGCACGACGTCCGGTCGATTGCGCATCAGCTCACGCACGGTGTAGCTGACGAGGGCCGGCGATGCAGAGCACTGCAGGCCGATGAGCTTAGTGAGCTGCAGCGCCGGGATGCGGTGGATGCGGATGCCATCGGAGTCTTCTAGCCGCTCGCCGCCGGCCGTCTGCAAGGTGAAGACATCGACGTCCGCGCCCTGCTTCGTCAGGCCCAGGCTGAGCTCGTGGACCACCTTCTCGACGCCGCCGCCGATGTGAGGTGGGTAGTAGTCCGTAAACATCGCGACGCGCATGCGCTGCATCCCTTCGAATCGCTGAGGTCCGTGAGGGACTCCTGTCGACGCCGCCTGACTTGAGCGGCATCGCGGAATCCCACGCAGCTTTTTCGGCTTCGCGGAGAGAGCGATTGATTAGGGAACACCCGAGATTGGGGTTAGGGGTTGGGTGTTGGGGTTTAGGGATAGGTGCCCACCGCGCTAACCGCGTGCCCTCTCCCCTGCCGGAGGCGAGGGCTGCAATGATGCATAGCCTGGAGCCATTTCGGTCGTGGATCGTCGACGTAGCGTAGGGGCGCAGCATGCTGCGCCCCTACCACGTCTCGTACTAAAACGTCGATTCGACGGTTCCACCCGTCGACCGGGTGAGGGCTAGTCGCCGCCCTTCGGAGCCTCAGTCTTCGCGGGGCCGATCCAGATCGTCTTCACGTTGACGAACTCGCGGATGCCGAACTCGCTGAGCTCCCGTCCGTAGCCACTGCGTTTGATGCCACCGAAGGGCAATCGTGGGTCCGATGCCACCATGCCGTTGATGAACACGGCGCCGGCCTCGATGTCTCGGGAGAGACGCCGGGCCTTGTCGATATCGCGAGTCCACAGCGCGGCGCCGAGGCCAAACGGCGTGTCATTCGCCAGCTCGATGGCGTGGGCCTCGTCGCGGGCGCGGATGATCGCGGCGACCGGGCCGAAGGTCTCTTCGCTGAACACGGGCTGCTCGCGGGTGACGCCGGTGATCACCGTTGGCTTGTAGAAGAAGCCCTTCCGCTCCGGCGCTGACCCACCGGCGGCGATCTTGGCGCCGTCCTTGGCCGAGCGCTTCACCTGATCATCCAGCGACTCGCGCAAGTCACCGCGGGCGAGCGGGCCGACTTTGGTGTCGCGGTCCATCGGGTCGCCGAGGTGTAGCGCCTCAGCGGCACCGGCGAAGCGGGCCTCGAACTCGTCGGCAATGGCGTCCTCGACGATGAAGCGCTTGGCGGCGATGCAGCTCTGGCCGCTGTTCTGGTTGCGGGCCGTGATGCCGGTTGCGACGGCCAGACGCAGGTCGGCATCCTTGAGCACGATGAACGGGTCCGAGCCACCCAGCTCGAGCACCGTCTTCTTCAGCGCCTTCCCTGCCGCCGATGCGACCTTCGAGCCCGTGATGTCGCTGCCGGTCAGCGTGACGGCGCGGATACGCGAGTCCTGGATCATCTTTTCAATGTTGCTCGAGTTGATCAGCAGGCTCTGGAACGCGGCCTCCGGGAAACCGGCGCGCCTGAATACGGCAGCAATCTCGAGCGAGCAACCGGGGACGTTGGAGGCGTGCTTGAGGATGCCGGTGTTGCCTGCCATCAGCGCCGGCGCGGCGAAGCGGAACACCTGCCAGAACGGGAAGTTCCAGGGCATGACGGCCAGCACGGGGCCAATGGGGTCGAAGGCGACGTAGCTGTCAGTGGCGCTGCTCGGATGAGGCAGGTCGGCCATGTAGGCCTGCGCGTTCTCGGCGTAGTGGTCGCAGCACAGGGCGCACTTTTCGACCTCTGCTTCGGCCTCGACAATAGGCTTGCCCATCTCCTGCGTGATCAGCTTGGCGAGGCGCGCCTTCTCCTTGCGAAGATCGGCCGCGGCAGCCCGCATCAGGCCTGCGCGGTGCTCGAAAGACGTCTTGCGCCAGTCGGCGAAGGTGCGAATCGAGGCGTCCATCGCCTTTTCGATGTCCGCGCCCGAGGCCTCCTCATAGCGCTGCATGACCTCTTCTGTGGCCGGATTAATCGATTCGACTGCCATGATTCAACTCCTTCGACTCGCCTCTGGATCGAGAGTAGCGCTTCCTTCGTGACAGAGGCGTAAACAACCGAGATGCCACATCGCGCGCAGGGCAACGAGAGCGACGCCAGACCCTGACAGTTCCCTGATATCGGGGCGCCGAATCCTCACAGGGCCCTTTGGAGTCGCGGCGCATCGTGACTGCATGACAGTCGAAGATCCTCCTCAAAGCCCTGAAGCCAACGAACCCAGCGTCATCCGCCTGCCGCGCCGCAGCATCCTGCCCGGTAGCGAGCAGCTCGAAGTCCAGCGCGGCAGCAAGCCCGGCGACCGCCTCGTGCGCCTCAAGCGCCGCACCAACCGCAGCTTTGAGAGCGGCGAAGACGGCACCATCCTCGCGACCGAGCGAGCAATTGCGCCTCGGACGGGGCTCGAACGCAACCTGCGCTGGCTACGTCGCGTCACCGTCGGCAAGCCACTCGCCACCGAGGAAGCAGAAGAGCAGCGCCTGCCAAAGCTCAAGGCGCTCGCCGTCTTCTCCTCGGACGCGCTCTCTTCCTGCGCCTACGCCACGGACGAGATCCTCATCGTCCTCGCTGCCGCCGGTACGGGTGCGCTAACGCACTCGATTGAGCTCGGCCTGGCGATTGCCGCGCTTCTGACCATCGTGGCCATCTCCTACCGTCAAACGATCAAGGCTTACCCCAGTGGCGGCGGCGCTTACATCGTGGCGCGCGAGAACCTCGGCGATGGCCCCGGCCTCATCGCCGCAGCATCGTTGGCCGTCGACTACGTCCTCACGGTCTCGGTGTCGATTGCCGCCGGCGTGCTCGCGATCACGTCGGCCTTCCCGGAGATGGCGCCATACCGGGTCGAGATCGCCATCGGCGCCATCGCGTTGATCACACTCACCAACCTGCGCGGCATCCGCGAGTCCGGCACGATCTTCGCCATCCCGACCTACGGCTTCATCGTCTCGTTCGCAGTGCTCATCGTCGCGGGCTTCGTTCGCGTCATCCTCGATCCCGGCCTGCACGCCGAGGTGCCAGAGTCTGCCTACGTGCCGGGTGCGTCCGCCGTCAGCGTGTTCCTGCTGCTGCGAGCCTTCTCGTCCGGCTGCACCGCCCTCACAGGCATCGAGGCGATTTCGAACGGCATCCCGGCCTTCAAGAAGCCGGAATCGAAGAACGCCTCGATCACCCTGGTGTGGATGGCAGCGATTCTGACCACGTTCTTCCTCGGCATCACGCTGCTTGCTCACCAGCTGCAGGTTCAGCCGGCTGAGGAGGTCTCAGTCGCGGCGCAGATAGGCCTCACCGTCTTCGGCAAAGGCATCGTCTTCTACGTCATCCAGGCATCGACAGCGCTGATCCTCATCCTCGCGGCGAACACGTCCTACGCCGACTTCCCGCGTCTCGCCTCAATTCTGGCGCGTGACAAGTTCCTGCCCCACCAGTTCACCTTCCGCGGCGATCGCCTTGCGTTCTCGAACGGCATCATCGTCCTCGGGCTGGCCGCATCGCTGCTCGTCATCATCTACGACGCCGACGTGACGCACCTAATTCCGCTCTATGCCTTCGGTGTCTTCGTCTCGTTCACGCTGTCGCAGACGGGCATGATCCGACACTGGCTGCGTGAACGCGAGGCGGGCTGGAAGCGCAGCATCGTCGTCAACGCGACGGGCGCTCTCGCGACCTTCGTCGTCGCGGTTATCGTCGGCGTCACGAAGTTCGAACACGGCGCCTGGATCTCGATGGTGATGATGGGCGTCCTCGCGATCGTCTTCTGGACGACGCACCGCCATTTCCTCAACGTCGAGCGCCGTCTGCACTCCGGGCCGATGAAGCCCGTCAAGTCTGGTGCGCCGCGTCGTCAGGCCGTGCTCGTGCCCGTCGATGAGATAAACCTCGCCTCGCTGCGCACCCTGAGCTACGCCCGCACGATCTCCGACAACGTCACCGCCGTCCACGTGACCGGCGACCGTCACGAGGGCATCGAATTCCGGCGCCAGTGGGAAGATGCGGTGCTCGACGTGCCACTGGTGGTCATCGACTCGCCCTACCGGTCCTTCGTTGCTCCGTTTCTCTCATATCTCGACGCGATCAACGGCCGCAAAGACGGGGAGTTCGTCACGGTGCTCGTGCCGGAGCTGATCACGGCCTTTCCCTGGGAACGATGGCTGCACAACCAGTCCGCCCGCCGTCTCCGCAAGGCCCTGCGCCGTCGCAGCGACGTGGTGCTCTCGGAGGTGCCGTACGACCTCTCGTGCGAGTACGACGCGAAAGCAGCCGTGGCCTCGAAGTAGACGCGACTTGGGTCTGAGGCTCGTACGGCGTAGCCTGTAGGCATGGAACGCAGCGAGCCTCAGACTAAGCCCGGCCTCGTCAACATCACTCTGCTCGTCGGCGACCTCGTCTGCTTCCTGATCTTCGCGGGCCTTGGCCTCCGCAGCCATGAAGACGGCGTTACGGCTAGCGGGCTCCTGCGGGCGGCGGTGCCCTTTCAGGTGGGCTGGCTCGTCTTCAGCTTCGTCACGGGCCTGCAGCGCAAACCGACCACCGAGCCACGAGAGCTCATCAAGACGTGGGTGCCTGCGTGGATTGTCGGACTCGTGCTGCGCAGCCTGGTCTTCGGACGGCCGTTCGCGCCGACCTTCGCCGTCATCGCGTTCCTCTTCAACTCCGTCCTGCTCTTCGCCTGGCGCGGACTGATCGCGCCGCGACTCCTCAAGGCGAAGTCCTAGCCCGGCACGAAATCAAAAGGCCCGAGTTGCCTCGAGCCTTCTCCTCACTTTGTCGAGAGCTGAATGCCTTTACACCGCCTGTGAGAGGCGACGCCGAATCGGCCTGGGCAGGTGTCGCGCGGCGCGGCCATCCGACTCGAGTTCGTCGATGCGTGCCTGCAGCTGAGTCACCTGCTCCTTAAGCTCGAGCAGCTCCGTCAGCGCGTCGGCTAGCAATACGTCTGTCCTGCCGAACTCGACGGGCTTCGTGTGGCCGCCGCCGATCGACATGGGGCGGAAGGTGGACTCGATGCGGTCCATCATGGAAAGAAGTGGCAGTCGCGGCAGCATCCTTGTTGCCGCGACAGGCGCCAACGCAGCCTTGCGGTCTTCGACGGCCAGATGGACGAGCGTCGCACCTAGCGCCATGATTCCAATCCCGAGAAGAAGTAACTCCATAACCGACCTCCTGCCGATGGAGTTAAATTACGCCCCGCCGAAACGACCTAGTATCGGGAACAACCCTCATATTTCGCCGCATAACCCTAATGGTCTCGGACCGGTGCATTGCAAATCCATGGCCCATCATTTGGCCCTATGGATGCCCCGATTCCCGTTGCGGCTTATACTGCGCCGTTAGGAAAGATGCGTAAGAGAGGATTACTAGACCCATGACCACACCAGCCACCCCTCCCCCACTGCCGACGCTGACAGAACTCAAGCTCAACGACCAGATCACGGACCTGATCAACAACTCCTACGTGCGCGGCTTTCCGATCATGATTGCCTACGTCACCGCGGACCAGAAGCCGAGCATGTCCTTCCGCGGCAGCGCCTTCGTCTACAGCGACACCGAAGTCGCCGTGTGGGCGCGCAACCCGGAGGGCGGCATCCTCAAGGCGATGGCCAACAACCCCAACGTCATGCTGACCTACCGCGAGCCGAACCCTGAGAACGGCCGCTCGAAGGCGATCCTGAACATTCGTGGCCGAGGCCGCGTCGATAGCTCAGAGGCCGCTCGCCGCAAGGTCTACGACGGCATGCCCCAGCTCGAGCGTGACTCCGACAAGGACTTCAACGGCCTGCCCGTCATCGTCGAGATCGACAGCCTCGACGGCATAATGCCCGGCGCCCGGCTCGCGATGCGCCGTTAGTTAGCCAATAGCCCAGGTAATGTCGTAGGGGCGCAGCATGCTGCGCCCCTACATTTGTTTTCAACGATGTGCAGGGGCTCGACTCGCTAGTGGCCCTCGCCGCCCTCATCGCGGTTGTAGGCCTCGTGTAGCAGGTCGGAGCCGCGGGCCTCGTGCAGGCGCAACGAGGTCTGGATGCGGACGATGTGCTCCTTGAGCATGTCGACGTTGACCTCTTCCATCGCTATCTGGTCCTCGAGTTCTGTGACGAAGTCTGCGATTTCGTGCTGCAGACGCGTGTGGTCGAGGCGGATCTGCTCGGCGCGCCGCACGAGGAAGGGCTTCACCTTGATGATTTCGTCCAGGGAACCCTGGGTGGCCTCGGATTCGCGCACGTGGCGCTCGAAGACGCGGCGCAGGGCCTGCAACGAAGAAACCACCGTCTTCGCCCATTCCTTCGCGTTCGGCACGCCACCATCGAGCGACGCGGCCAGTGACTCGCCCGCCCTCATGAGGGCATCGCGCTGGCGGGTAGCCGGGACGGCCACCGGCGCGGCTTCGGCAGGCGGCGCCTCGACGGCTGCAACAACCGGGGTCGCGGCGGGAGCGGCGTACTCAGCCACAGGGGCGGGCACTTTGCCCGCGTAGGTCAGGATCGTCTCGATGATGTCGTCGTGGTTCAGGTTGTCGGTGTTGATCGAGATGTCGTAGAGGCGGGGGTTGAGAAGGTCGACACCGTAGGCGCGCTTGAAGAACTCGTTGCGCTCCTTGTCAGACTTCAGGACTGACGCCAGTGCGGTCTCGAACTTCTGGCCGGTCTCCGCAGCGAGACGTTCGGCGCGCTTGTGCTCGCCGCCGCAGATCAGGACCTTGAGCACCTGGGCCTGAGTCTGCAGGATAACCTGCCCTGCGTGACCGACGATGACTGCTTCGCCCTGGTCTGCCACCTCACGCACCACGTCCTCGACGAAGTAGCGGTAGTCGTTGGTATTCAACTGCCCGATCGCCGACGACATCGCCGCGGCGCTGGGGCCCGACAGCAGCGTTACGTCCTCGTTGATCAGCGAGCTGCTGGCCATGAGGCTCTGCACGAGGCGCTGCAGGCGTGACCTGCCCTGCTCCGCCTGCGCCACCATCTCCGGCGAGACACCGGCATCCTGCGCGGCCTTCGAGGTGATCTCCCAATCGACGTAGTGATATCCGAGCTTTTCGGCGACCGTGCGCGCGATCGCGAAGCCGTCCGACCCGAGCTGGACCGCGAAGGTGATGGTCGAAGCTGTCATCTGAGCTCTCCCGCTGGAAAAGGATGCCGCCAGACGGATGAATTATTCCGTCACCAAGCCGCGCATCGGCGCCCGAATGGGGTGTGGGCAACAGGGATTGTAGTCCATAGCAGTCTGAGCAAAAACCGGAATACGGCTTCGGCAATGGCAAGGATTCGAGTTTTAATACCAACGCAAATCAGGGCGAACATCACGCATGAAGACTCGACGGAATGCTTCCTACCGCGCTGGAGAAATGCGTGTAGAATTTGCGCCGCAGACGGCAAGCGATGAACCAGGAGGCGAACGATGAAGCGCAGCACGGACCGGATTCTCACTACCCACGTCGGCAGCCTGCCGCGCCCGGACGACCTCCTCGCCATGCTCATGGACCGCGAGCAGAACAAGCTCACCGACATGCCGGCCTTCGAGGCTCGGGTGCGTCAATCGATAGGCGAAGTCGTCGCAAAGCAGCGTGAGATCGGCATCGATGTGGTCAACGACGGTGAGTGGAGCAAGCCCGACTACTCGACCTACATCAAGAACCGCTTCACGGGCTTCGAGGGCGAATCGACACCCAACTCGCCGTCCCGCGACATGCTGGAGTTCCCTGAGTTCGGCCCGTACCGCCGTGGTGTCGGCGTCAACAACGCGGCGCGGCCGAGCTGCAACGGCCCCATCGCCTGGCGCGACTTCGAGGCCGTGAAGACAGACATCGCCAACCTCAAGGCGGTAGCGGGCGATGCGCCCGAGGTGTTCATGACCTCGGTATCACCGGGGCAGGTGGCTCGCTTTCAGGGCAACACCTACTACAAGACGGACGAGGAGTACCTCTGGGCCCTCGCCGATGTCCTCAAGGACGAGTACAAGGCGATCACCGACGCGGGCTTCACCCTGCAGCTCGACTGCCCCGACCTAGGCTCGGGCTGGAACAACCAGTTCCGCGACGCCACCCTCGAGGACTTCCACAAGATCGTCGACATGCACCTCGAGATCCTCGACGCGGCGACGAAGGACTGCCCGGCGGAGCAGATGCGGCTCCACCTCTGCTGGGGCAACTACGAAGGCCCCCACAACCACGACATCGCTCTGAGCGAGATCATCGGCCCCATCCTGCGCTCACGCTCGATGGGCATCTCGTTCGAAGGCGCCAACCCGCGTCACGAGCACGAGTGGAACGTCTTTCAGGACACCAAGCTGCCAGACGGCAAGTTCGTCATCCCCGGCGTCATCGACTCCACGACGAACTTCATCGAGCATCCAGAGGTCGTCGCCCAGCGCATCGAGCGGTTTGCCGCGGTGGTCGGCCGCGAGAACGTGGTTGCGGGCGGCGACTGCGGCTTCGCGACTTTCGCCGGCTCGCCCACGGTCATGCCGCGCATCACCTGGGCAAAGCTGGGCTCTCTGGTCGAAGGCGCTCGCATCGCCAGCGAGCGTCTGTGGCGGTAGTTCGGTTTAGGTGTCGGGCGGGCTGAACTCGACGTCTCGTCGGACGATTTCGGTTAACGCTGCAGCGTCTGTCCAGGCTTCGCGCAGTTCACTCGAGACGAAGTCCGCTCAGGGGACGCCTGTGATTAGCACCCAGTAATGGACGTAGCTGCTACCGGGAGCGCTCGCGTAGCCGACACCGACTTCGACCGCGCTGGCGTCCGAGATGATCGAGTTGTGCGCCGGGCTGGCGATCCATGTCTTCGCCGCCGCATCTGCGTTCGACTGACCTGCTGCTAGCGCTTCACCTTTGAAGGAGCCGCGGTAGCCTGCCTTCGCGATACGTGTTTCCGCAATCGAGCCATCGACCCCGGTGTGGCCGAACGAGTTCGTGCTGCCCATGAGCTGCGCGTAGGACGTAGCTGCTGCGTTGAGAGCGCCATTCGCGACAAGCGGTGGGCGGCCGTTGGCGGCACGGTACTGGTTGATCAGAGCAATCGCAGCGCTGGCTGAGTCACCCGAAGGCGCTGCCGCCGCCGGTGGCTGCGTCGCTGAAGGCACCGCGCTCGCCGAGGCGCTGGGCGACACGCTGGCCGCAGGCGTCGGGGATGGCGTTCGAGTTACGGACGGACTGACCGTCGGGCTGACGGTACCGGAGGCAACGGCTGTTACCGACGGGCTCGGCGTGCCGGGAGTTCGCGATGGCGTCACGGTCGCGGACGGGTCGGGAGTTGTCGTGCTGAGCGGGGCGACGGTCGAGGGAGCGGCACTGCTCAGGCTGAGCGCGGCGCCTGCTGCCAGCGGCGATATGCCCGCTGTGCGGCTCGAGGCCTCAGTTGCGAAGCCGCTCGCGTCGGGCGCGCGGGCGCCAACCTCCGCGGTCGCCGTAAGCTCGCTCGCCGCGAGGGGGACGCCGCATCCAATCAAACTGAGGTTCAGGAGAATAAGGGCCGAACCAGCGAGCCAGACCGCTCGGCCACGGCTCCCCGCCGGTTTAAGCATCGGTTCCACTCTAAAGTCGTCATAACAAATGCGTCAAGCGTAAGCAGTTCGAGCTTGCTGCCACATCCCTCGATCTGGGCTGGCGGCCGTTCGTGGCTGCAGGGGCGATGAGTGCTTTAGAGCTTCAGAGCGAGGATCTCGCGGCTCAGCGCGCCTGCCTTGATGTGGACCCGGATGTCCATCACACGCACCTTCGTCGTCCTGCCGTTGGCGTCGATGACGACCTCGTCGCCCTTCTCGAACCGGTAGTCGGACTCGAGCGAAACAAGCAGGTCAGCTTTGCGCGGCGCGAAAGGGTCGGATTCGTAGATCTCTGTCTTCATGGATCGAGTATAGCCCGGCGTCAGTGGAGCGCCTGGAGGCCTATTCGTACCGCAGGGCCTGCGCGATCGGGATGCCCGCCGCCTGGCGCGATGGAATCAGGGTCATCAGCAGCGCAAACCCGAAGGCCGCCGCGCCGATCACGCCAACCTGAAGCCACGGCACCGCGAAGCTGGTCACACCCTGATTAGCGAACTCCTGCGAGATCAGCTGGTACGCAAGGATCAGCGCAAAGAAGATGCCGCTGACCACGCCCATGAAGGCGATGAACGCGGCCTCCATGAGGAAAGTCAGGCCGATCATCTTGCGTGTGTAACCGATGGCCCTGAGCATGCCGATCTGCTGCCGTCGCTCAACCACGGTTCGGAAGGCGATGACGCCGACCGCGGCGACGCCGACGAAGAGGCCGAGGCCCATGAAGCCCTGTAGCAGGTAGAAGAAGCCGCTTTGCACGGCATTGAACTCGTTCAGCTGCTGGCGGAGCGATTCCGCTTGCGCACCCGAGTTGATCAGCGCCGCTTCGATGTCGCGGGCTGCCTGCTTGTTGTCGACGCCGGGCGCCGTACGGATGAAGTAGCGGCGCGCGTCCGGCGCAGCGAAGACATCGGAGTAGGCTGCCTGGGACATGTGCATGCCGCCGAAGAGTGTGCTGGCGCCCTGCTGAATCACGCCGATCACCTTGATCGCACCCATCTTGCCCGTCTTCAGGTCCGTCATCATGACAACGACCGGCTCAAACGTGGCTTCGTCGGCCTTGATGCCTTCGATGAAGCCGGCGCCGAATCCTGCTCCCGCCAGCGCATTCGAATCGACGACGGCGAGGCTGGGGTCGCTCGCAAGGGCGGCCCACACGGCCTCATCGGACGCATAGCCGATGCCCTTCGACTGAAGGGGAATCCGTGAGTTGTCGAAGAATTCCTTACTGTCACCCCAGATCGCGTAGCCCTCGTATGTGTCGGGCGCACCGCACTCGCGGCCGGGTCGCCTCTCGCAGACCTGGGCCGTAAAGCGGGTCGAAAGGGATGTCGGCGCTACGGCTTCAATCTGGTTAGCAACCGGCGATTTCGAGGCAACCAGTGCGCCCCTCAGGTCGCCAATCGGGTTGATCGGCAGCTCAGCGACATCGATATCGAAGCCCCCGAGGGAGTTGTCGCTGAGATAGAGGCGGTTGAAGTTGTGGTTCATCGAGGACATGACGGTGAGCGCGAACACCACCAGGCAAAACATCGCCATCGTCATGCCGGTGCGCGAGCGGTTGGCGAGTGGGTAGGCGACCGCCATCTTGATCGAAGGCAGGAGGCCGCCCAGATACCGGCCGAGCGCCGTAATCGGCCCGAGGATAATGTCTGCGTTGTAGACCACGATGAAGGTCGCGGCGACCGTCACCATGACGCCGCTGAGGAAGAACATCTCGATGTCGCCGTCGGCCTCGCCGAAGACCGCCTCGACCAGCCCGACCGAGAAATCGATCTCCCAGATGTAGATCAGGAGGACGCCAACCAGCGTGAACACCAGCCGCTCGTTGCCGCCGAACGACCTCGCGATGAGCGCGACGCCCAACGGGATGAGCGAGAGGCCGAAGAGCAGCAGGAACGCGGAGTGGCTGCTGGCGCCGAAGTAGGTCGACACAAGCCCGACGAAGACAAAGAGGAAGCCCATCTGGAAGAGGCGGAACGTGCCGTAAAGCATGATGGTTCCGCCGATCACGCTCGCGATGACCGTGGCTGCGCCGCCAGCTCCACCGCCGGCGCCGATTACAACCATGCCGAGCACGATGATGGCGAGGCTGATGCCGCGCTGCTTCCAGAATGGCGCCTTGAAGATGAGCTTCTGGAGCGTGGGCCAGATGCCGTAGACGTTCCACATCGGTCTCTGGGCAGATGGCTCGGGGATGTCACGGATGGCCCGGACGATGTTGATGTAGCTGACGCGCCAGGACGAGAAGGTCACGGTGAGGAAGGTGAGTACGACACCGAGCGAGTACGAAATGACCAGGCTGCGTGGCGTCACGTGCGGCGAGATATCGATATCGATCTGGGCGAAGATGCTCGACATCACCTTGCTCATCGCGAAGGCGACTGCGACACCGAGCGCAGCGCCGACAGCCGCCGCCCCGACGTTGTAGGCCATGCCCTCAGCCAGGAAGGCATGGACGATGTGGATGCGGCGGGTTCCAATCGCTCGCGCCATGCCCATCTCTGGCTTTCGCTCGGCGGCGAGCATAACGAAGATGAGGAAGATGAGCAGGACACCGGCGCCGATGGAGAAGAGGCCGAAGACGAGGAAGAAGGTCGTGAGAATGTTAGCGCCGAACTCCGCGACTTCGACGCCGGTCTTCTTCACGTCGACGACTGCCAGCGTGTTGCCGCTGTTGGACCCGAGGGCCGCATTCAGCTCTGACTCGGCGCGGTCCGCGAGCTTGTAGCCGCCCCGGGCATCGCCCCGGTTAGAGACAGCGATCATGGTCAGCTGACCGGGGGCGTTGAACAGCGCTTGCGCCGCCTGCAATGACATGACGCCGCCTTCGCGACGCACGGAGACGCCGCCCGCCCCGGCAAGACGCCGGTCCTGGACGACTTCGCGGATCTTGAATTTGATGGGCTGCGCACTGACGACTAGCGTGACGGTGTCGCCGGCTTCGGCGTCTAACTCGTCCGCCGCGGCCTCGTTCAGGTAGAGCTCGTTCGGCCCCAGTTGGTCGAGCGCCAGCCGTTGGCCGCTCTTGGTCTGGATGTCTGGAAGGCCGTTCGCCGAAGACAGGTCCAGGCCGACGACGTTGAACTGCGGGGCGCTGAGCTTCTTGTCTTCGTTGATTCCCACAGCGACGGCCGAGTACGCGGGAATCACGTAGTCGAAGGTCTCGCTGAGCTTGAGGTTGGCCAAGATGCCGTTCACGGAGGCCTGAGTGAAGGGCTGATCCATGACGAGAGCGAGCGTCGCATCCTCGAAGGCGTTTTCTTCCGGTGCCCGCACCTGGATGATCTCGTCCATCGACCCCAGCACCGAATAGACCTGAGAGGTGATACTGCGGTCCACGGTGTCGCCGGTCGTGAAGGCGGCGGAGATGATCACGGTGCTCAGCATCAGGCCGAGGACGATCAGCGTTGTCTGGGCGCGACGGCGAGGCAGGTTTCGGATGCCCAGCTTGAACATGACGCGGTTGGTCAAGGCGACGTAGGTCACGCTGCCCAGCGCCAACGCGAGGAGGGCGACGAGGACATACATGATGATGTCCATCGAGACGCCGAAGAGTTCGTTCATGCTTAGGGCATCCGCGCAGCGCGTGCTGCACGTGCGGCGCCAGCCCGGGCCCTGCCGCCCTCGGTGATCGTCTCGCTGACGATCTCACCGTCGAGCATATTGATGATGCGAAAGGTGCGTTCGGCAACCCGGATGTCGTGGGTGACGATGACGAAGGTCTGACCGTTGTCCCGGTTGAGGGCAGAGATCAGGTCCATGATCTCGTCGGCGTTCTTCGAGTCGAGGTCGCCAGTCGGTTCGTCTGCCCACACAATCGCGGGCTCATTGACGAGGGCGCGCGCGATCGTAACGCGCTGTCGCTGGCCACCCGAGAGCTGAGCCGGCTTGTGCCCGGACCAATCGGCGAGGTGGACGAGGTCCAGGGCATGCATGGAGCGTTCGCGAGCCTCACGGGCCGGGACGCCGCTGACCAGGAGCGGCAGCTCGACGTTCTCGACGGAGCTCAGCACCGGCAGCAGGTTGTAGAACTGAAAGACGAAGCCCATGCTCCGCGCGCGATACGTGCTCTTCGCGTCGTCGTTCAGCGAGGCGAGATCCACGCCATCGACGCTGATGACGCCGCCATCGATCGAATCGAGGCCGCTGAGGCAGTTGAGCAGGGTCGTCTTGCCACATCCCGAAGGCCCCATGATCGCCATCATGTCGCCGCGCGGCACCGCCAGGGAGACACCCTTCAGCGCTTGCACTTCGAGGTTGTCGCTGGCGTAGGTCTTGATGACCTCGACAGCTTCCACGGCGAGGGTTCGCCTGGGCCGGGGAGTAGGGCTAGTCATGATTGGGATCCTTGAGCAGGAAGGGGTGGTGAGGGCAGCGGATAAAAGCGAATGCTCCTTCGTTTATATCGGATCGGAGGCTCCTGGGTCAACCTGGAGGGATGTCCACCGCACTCGATCGTTACGCTCCCACCAGGGCTAACTCACCGTCTTCGCGATCTGTTGCGATCGATTGAAGCACAGTTATGAACACGAGCGCGAAGCTCAGCTGCCTGAGCTTCGGCTCGACGGTCAGATAGCGGCGACGATGACCTGGATCACCGCCAGCACTTACATCAGGCGGACGAGCCCCCGGTGTCCCGATGCTCTCGCCGCTGAGAACACCGAGCCCGGCGAGAAGCACTGCAACTCCGCGAGCGTGCATGTCCGGGTCTGCTCCGCCAGGCCGGCTGCCTCCAGGTCATTGCGACACCTCCTAGCTGTTCAGGATCTCGCGAAGACGGCGGTACTCCGCTTCGTCGATTTCGCCACGGGCGAAGCGGCCTCGCAAGACGTCTTCCGCGTTGTCGCCAAGGAATCGCCCGCGGCCGCGCCAGCCCGGGCCGCAGCCCCAGACGCGGAAGGCGAAGAAGAAGATTGCTATGAAAAGGAGCCAGAAGAGGGAAAGAACCACATATGTCCATGACCTCCGTAGTGGGCTGAAAGGAGCCCAATTGATGCTATTGCGTCCATCTAAATCATTACCCTTCCACCGGCCACGTCTAACGTGATGCCGGTAATCCAACTCGAGGCGTCAGAGGCGAGAAACAGCGCGGCGTTGGCCACGTCGTGTGGCGTGCCGATGCGGCCGAGCGGATGCATCGCTGATACCTGTTCGCGGACCGCGGGCGGCATGCGCTCGAGGTTGCGCTCGGTGAGGATGGCGGAGGGCGCGACGCAGTTGACGCGCACGCCCTTCGCGGCGAACTCGTTGGCGATGTGGCGCGTAAACATGACGATACCCGCCTTCGCCGCGCCGTAAGCAACCGAGGCCTGCGACGGTAAGCGCCCCGATGTCGAAGACATGGTGACGATGGCACCGGAGCCGCGTTCGATCATCGCGGGCAGAAATGCCTGCACCGTGAGCAACGTGGCCGTGAGGTTGGTATCGATAACGTGATGCCAGGTCTCTTCGTTGAGCTCCAGCGTTGGAATCGGGCTGCCGGCACCGGCGAACGCCATGAGGATGTCGGGAGCGCCGAAGGTCGACACGACCGTCTGCGCGGCTGCAGCCAACTCCGAGCTATCGGTACAGTCGGCGACAACAGCTATCGCTTCGCCGCCCGCCGCGCGAATCTGGCTAACGACGCCATCGAGCGCCACGACATCCCGTCCGTTGACCGCGACGCGCACGCCATTGGCGGCGAGAGCCCGCGCCGTCTCAGCGCCGATACCTCGGGAGCCGCCGCTGACGAATGCGACGCGTCCGGCGAGGTCGGGATAGTTCGGCATGGTCTCGGTCATCATTCATCCCTCCGGCCGCCTGCAGCGCCCTCGAGCGCGGTCAAGCGAACGAGCGCCAGGGTACTGAGGAGCGTCATCGCAATGTGCAGGAAGTCGTTGGCCTCGGTCCGGGCCGCGGGTATCGAGCCCATCGAAAGCCGGACCATGCCCCAAAGCACCCCGAGGAAGCAGTACCACAACGCCATCCTGGCGATGCGCTCAGCGTTAGGCTGGCGGGTCAGTCGTGCCGTCAAAGCAATCGCGAGGCTCAGCGCCCCAAGGCCCTCGACGATTGCAGCCGGGATGACGCGGGGCTCGTCCCAGGTCGCGAAGCCGAGAGGGATGTCGACGCCTGCATGGCCAAGCCAGCCAGCCACGAAGAGCAGGAGGTTCGCCGCCATGAGCGCAATCAACAACGCATCTGGACTTCCGGCACGCCTTGCCACCGGCGCGTTCGCCTCATGGCGCATCGGTCCGCTGAAAGACGCCATCGCTTAAGCCGCAATCGGCGGGGCGATCTCGCTGAGCTGGATCGATGCGAGTTGCCAGTTACCTGCCTCGTTCAACCAGACCTGAGTGACGCGGAAGCTGCCATTAGAAGGACGTCCCATGTATGTGCTCGCCTGAGTCTGTGTGCCGATAAGCAGTCCGACGCCGTTCGCGAATTCGCGCTCGGTCACATCCGTCCACTCGAAGCTGTTGTTGTGCAGGCCGCTCTCGTAGCGTGTCAGCCACTGCTGGCGATTGAGCACGAACCCTCTCGGCCCTACGGCTGCGAAGCCGGCATGGAGGAGAGGGGTGAGGGCGGCGGAGTCATTGTTCCGCTCTGCGGCCTCCCAGCGGTTGCTGCATTCCATGAGTTGATCGGTCATATTTGGCCTCCTAGTTTTCATTAGACATACTGTATGATTAATTAATCGAGGGAGTCAAGGGTGTTAGCATTCAGAACCGTAAATGAGCCCACGAGCCTATAAGTCAGACGAGCGCCAGGCTGCCGTGCAGGTAACCCGGGGTCGCATCGTCGCGGCGGCCCGGGAGCTCCTCTCTGCTCCTGACGGAATCGCTTCCTTCACGCTCGATGCCGTGGCTCGCCAGGCGGGCGTAGCGCGCATGACCGTCTACTACCAGTTCGGCTCGCGTACAGGCCTGTTAGAGGCGCTTTACGACAGCCTCGGGCAGACCAGCCTCGTACCCCGGCTCCAGTCCGTGTTCGTCGAATCCGACCCGGTTGCGGCACTCACCCGCCTGATCGATGCCTTCAGCGGCTTCTGGTCCGACGAGCTCCTGATCACGAGGCGCCTGCGTGCGCTCGCAAGGCTGGACTCCGAGGTCGAGGCCGGCATTGGCCGACGCGATGCGTGGCGGCGAGCCCACCTCCACAATGCCATCGAGAAAGCCGCGGCCGCGGACCCACGCATCGCATCTGCCATCGAGACGCCGGAGACCGAAGACGTCGTGTACTCGCTGACCAGCTTTGAGTTCTTTGACGTCATGGCGGGGCAGACGGATCCATCGACGGCGAGTCGCCTCGTGCGGGAGCTCGTGGTCTCAAGGCTCGGCGTTTCTGGTTGACAGGTGGAGCCATGGTGTATATTGCATACACCATGGAACGAAAACAGATTTACTTAGCCGAAGACCAGGTTGACGAGCTCAATCGTCTTGCAGAGGAACGCCACGTCCCTACGTCCTCCCTGATCCGGGACGCCATCGCGCAATACCTGGAGAAGGTAGAGCAGCCTCAACTCCGTATCGCGGAGGAGCATCCGCTCTGGGGCATTGTCGGGCTTGAGAAGTCAGACGAGGCACCCGCGGATGGTTCCGTGAGGCATGATGAGGTCGTCGACAAGCCACGGCGTCGTCGCAGTAGCAAATGACGACTGCGTTCGTCGACACCGGCGCCTGGATCGCCCTGCTCGTCCAGAAAGACCAGCACCACGCCGTCGCACGCGACTTCTTCCATTCGATTGCGCGTGACGTCCGGCTCGTAACGTCCAACTACGTGCTCTCGGAAACGCTGACCTGGCTGGCTTATCACGGCATGCGCGAGACGGCCTTCCGGTTCAAGGAGATGGTGGACGCGTCCGAGCACCTCAAGCGGCTGACGATGGCGTGGGTGACGGAAGAGACGCATGGCTACGCCTACCGCATCTTCGAGGAGTGGGACGACCAGGACTTTTCGTTCTGCGACTGCACCAGCTTCGTGCTGGCCCGTCAGCGCGAGGTCGATTTTGTCTTCGGCTTCGACCGCCACTTCCGCAGCCTCGGCTTCGATCTCCAGCCTTCCGTCGAGTCGTAACGGATCCTTAGCGCTGCCACACTGCGTCGCAAGCAGCCCTCGGCGGTGACAGCCGGACAATGGTTCTCTACAGATATCCCGCGCCCCGCGCGCTTAAAGAGGAGAACTATGACCACAACCGACCGACCGTTTCTCGCCGACATTGAAGAGATCCGTCGCCGCGCCCGCCAATCGATGGAGCAGGGTGCAATCACGCCCGAATACAAGCTCGACCTCACCCGCGCTGTCGAGATCCTCAACGAGGTTCTCGCCTCCGAGATCGTCTGCGTCCTGCGATACAAACGCCACTTTTTCATGGCGAAGGGCCTCAATGCCGAACCGATTGCCGCCGAGTTCGCGCAGCATGCCGCCGACGAGCAGCTTCACGTCGACGAAGTAGCGCTGCGAATCACCCAGCTCGGCGGTGAGCCGAACTTCGACCCGGATGGCCTGCTGACCCGCAGCGTCGCCGAGTACAAGCCGGGCACGAGCCTCGTCAACATGATCGAAGAGGATCTCATCGCCGAGCGCGTCGTGATCATGTGGTACGCCGAAATCGCGCGCTGGTTCGGCGACGGTGACATCACCACACGTCGGCTGATGGAGAACTTTCTCGCCAAGGAAGAAGAGCACGCCGACGACCTCGCCAATCTCCTGGCAGATATCTCGTCCCGCCACCTGTAAGATGGCCGCGTGAGCGGTCGAATTACGGAGCATCTGCGCGAGCTGGCCGGCCCAAACTGGGCTGCTCAGCTCGCGCATCCTTTTGTCCGCGGCATCGGCAATGGCAGGGTCGACCGCGCTTCGTTCGAGTTCTGGGTGCGGCAGGACTACGTCTTTCTGATCGAATACGCCCGCCTCTTCGCCATCGCGGCGTCGCGAGCGCCCGACCTCGAGACGATGACCGCCTTTGCCAACCTGACGCACGAGACGCTGGCGACCGAGATGAGCCTGCATCGCGCCTACGCAGCCGAGTTCGGTATCGATGCTGCGACGCTGGAGGCCGAGGTCAAAGCTCCGGCGACGCAGGCCTACACCGACTTTCTCCTGCGCACGGCGACGCTAGGCGATTACGCGGAGCTGGTCGCAGCCCTGTTGCCCTGCATGTGGGGCTTCAGCACGATCGGCCAGACGCTCGAAGCGGCAGGCCGACCAGACGATCCGTTGTGCTCAAAGTGGATCGAGATGTACGCATCGCCGGAGTTCGCAGAGCTGGCCGGCTGGTGCCGCGACCTCCTCGACCGGCTCTCGACGGGCCTCGATGACGTCGGGCGCTCGCGACTAGAAGCTGTTTTCCTCACGAGCAGCCGCTACGAACTCGCCTTCTGGGAGATGGCACATCGGCGAGAAACGTGGCCCGTCGTTTAGCCACAGAAGGACAGACTTCCACAGATTGGGTTTAGCGATAGGACGCGATGCGCTTGCCCAACTTTCAGATGACTCACCTCTGGTGAGCTAAAAGGGGAAGCCGTCGAATCTCGACGGCTCTCCGGCACTTCATTTCCTGTGCCAATCCAGTGTTGACCCCGTGGCTAAGCCTTCGGTGGCTCGTTGCCATAGGTGCCGGCAGCAGCAAATGAGGCAGCGCGGGCGCGTGTCTCGTCGATCTTGTTGGTCGGGATCGGCTTTGGGCCACCGAGACCGAAGGCGTAGAGCGTAATCTCCGCCGACTCCTCGACGGTGACGTTGGCGCGCACCGCGCCGGCGGTTGTCTTGTCGAAGGCCAGGACGCCGTGGTTCTCGAGCAGGACGGCCTTGATGCCCTGGTACTGCTTGAGCTGCGCCTCGATGTTCTTCACGGACTCGTCGGAGCCGCGAGGGCCGTAGCCGGCAACCGGAATGCCATCGACCATACCGTTGCGCACCATCGCCTCGTAGGCCGGCGGGATGGGGCGGCCAGCGACTGCGAAGCCCGTGGCGTACGGCGAGTGCGTGTGGACGACGCTGCCGAACTCCGGGCGGGTGCGGTAGACGATGCCGTGCATCTGGATGATCTCGGCGCCGACGGGCATGACGGTGCCCTCGATCAGCGTGCCATCGAGACGAAACAGGGCGATGTTTTCCGGGGCCATGCTGGCAAGCGAACCGCCGGCCGTGAGAATGAAGGCGTCTTCGTCCGGGATGCGCATGCTGATGTTGCCGTGCAGGCTCTTGGTCATGATGCCGGAGCGCACGATCTGCTGCGTCGCCTCGATGACTTCCTTCTTGTAGTTGTCGATGTTCATCTTTTTGACCTCGCGCGAATCTGGTCTGCCGTTGGGCCGTAAGTGGGGACCGGCCGGAGTGGTCTTCAGGCCTGCGAGGTTTGAGCCCTTCGCGTCCCGAATTGGTGGTGGCAGTATCTGTCTGCCCTCATGCGTCGTCAACTTTCTAAGCTTTCGCGCGGACCGCTTCGGAAGATTGCAGCGTCAACTTGAAGGAGCCGGGGACAGGTGCAGCGAGAGTCGATCGACACAAGATCGTGAGGTGTTCCCTACATCGCTTTCGGCATCAGGGCGGTACTCTTGATCTACATGAATCTTCGCCGCTTCGTCCCAAGCCTGCTTTTCGTCTCGATGACCCTGATGGCGTTGATCATGATGACGGCCTGCAGCGAGTCAGAAGCGCAGCAGGGCGACCCGGACAAGATCACGGTTGTTGGCAAGAACGGCGCCAAGGGCACCCTCACGTACGAGCTCGCGGATGACGACTCCGAACGCAGTATCGGCCTGTCAGGCAGGCAAGCACTGCCGGAAGACAACGGCATGCTCTTCGTGCTCGACGAACGCCGCGCCGGCTTCTGGATGAAAGACACGCTGATCCCGCTATCGGTCGCGTTTATCTCTCGCTGCGGCGAAATCGTCTACATCGCCGAGATGAAGCCGCAGGATCTGACGATCCACAACACGCCTCGCGATTATCACTTTGGCCTCGAAGCAAACGCGGGCTGGTTCAGCAAACACAAGCTGGATGTCGGCGACACAGTGCAGCTTCCGAAGCAACTCAAGCCGCCGGAGTGCACCTAGTAGCTGTCAGCAACCAGCTTTCAGCGCTAAGCGGAGTCCGCAAGTCACGCTTCCTTTGCGCCGGCGGCCCCCGCATACCGTAGCCGAGGCTTTCCAGCCTCGGTCGGCGTCTGATGCGGCACGGGCGCGAAGATTCTTACCCATCCTTGTCTTTGCGAGCGACAGCGAAGCAATCTCGGGCTAACGCCTCGTCGTCAACGGCGATTCGTACCGCCCCAAGACACCTTCGCCGGCCACCAACCTGAGCGCCGCAGGGCGACAGCCCGAGGCCGGGCTCGCGGCCTCTCCCTGTCCTACCGGCCCTCCCTCCCCGCCACGGCAGGGAGGGAGGGAGATAGACAACGAGGCTTGTTCACCCATACGACACTTGCGGGATGATCAACGCAAATCCTCTCTCTGCCGGGCGGAGGGAGGATTTGTCGCGGAGCGACTCGGAGGGAGGTCTCAGTCGTCCCGCGCGTTAGACCAGGCTCTTACGAGCAGCTAACGTCGAGCGTCTTGATCGCGACGATGGCGCCGGCGCGGACGATGATCTCCGCCTTGCCGCTCGAATCCGCAGGTGCCAGGTACGAGACTGTAGCGAGCCCGTCTTTCGTCGTCTTCGTCGCAACGACGGTGCCGAGGTTCGCCGAGAGCGTCAACTCGGTGCCGTCCTTGACGTTGTAGCCATCGACGTCCGTGACCTCGAGAGTCAGGGACTCCATGCTGGCGCAGGTTGTCGACGTGATCGGCGAGAGGATGTTGATGGTCGAGGCCGGGCCGGGACACGGCGCCGCGCCGTCCACCTGGACCCAGATGTACTGCGAGCCGATCGCGTCGTAGAAGACGTCATTGCGCACCTGCTGGTCGGGACCGCTGCCAGCGCCTGGCGTTGGGCCGAAGAGCGCCGGGCCGCCGAGCAGCACCGCGCCTGAGCCGATGCCCGCCGCGCTACACGACGGCACCTTACCTTCGAGCACGTTGACGGCCGAGCGTGACGTCGTATTCGACGCGGCGCTGACTGTGGCTGCAGACAGAGCAGTCACCGCTACGAGAAGGCCAGCCAGGAGCCCGAGCCGAATTGAGAATTGCATCGCCTCTACTTTAGACGACTGATCAATTAGATTCGAGTCCTTCCAGGCTTCGCCAACGGAAAGCCCGCGGAAGCAGGCTAAGATTGGCAGCATTGCACCGATAAGCCATCGCCGGACTCGATGACGAGACGGCTGTTCCAGGAGGAAGCACCCGGATGATCCGTTCTCTGCGTGGCAAGACGCCCGTTATCCACCCCACCGCCTTCGTCAGCGAAGCCGCCTACGTCGTTGGCGACGTCGAGATCGGCGAAGGCAGCAGCGTCTGGCCGGGCTCAGTGATCCGCGCCGAAAGCAAGATCGTCATCGGCAAGTTCACCTGCGTCCAGGACAACACGACGATCCACGCCGATGGCCGCGGCGCCCAGATCGGCGACTACGTGGTCATGGGCCACAACGTCATGTGCCACGCCGCGATTGTCGAAAGCGGCGCCGCCCTCGGTAACGGCTCCATCGTCAACAACGACGCTGAGATCGGCGCTAACAGCATCATCGCTTCGGGCGCCGTCGTCCTCGATCGGGCAAAGATCCCCGCGAACTCGCTGGTGGTCGGCGTGCCAGGCGTCGTGAAGACGCAGGTCACCGAAGCGCAGGCAGACCGTTTCAAGCGCACAGCGGAGCACTACTCGGAGCTCGGGGCGGAGTACCTCGCGGCCGGCCTCGGAGACAAGGGCGCCTAGCCTGCCCGATCGCAGGCCTCGCATCCTCTTCGTCTGCGGCCGCAACCGCCTGCGCAGCCCGACGGCCGAACGCATCTACCGCCGCGACACCCGCATCGATGTCAGGTCGGCCGGCGTAAGCACATCCGCGACGCACGAAGTCTCTGAGGCCGACATCGAGTGGTCAGACCTGATCCTCGTCATGGAGACGAAGTACGCTGCGGCCATCCGACGCCACTTCCGATCGTCCGATCTGCCGCCAATGAGCTCGCTAGAGATTCCTGACGACTACGCCTTCATGGACGACGAGCTTGTCGAGCTCCTCGAAAGCAGCGTCGAGCCCGAAATCGAACGGCTGCTTGCGGTCTTCGACGCGACGGACACGGAAGCCTGAGCGGCACCGAGCCCGGCTTCGCTAGCGTTCCGTGATCGTCGTGACGCCGGCGCGATTCAGCGCCTCGAGCTCATCCCACGTGTAGCCGGCCTCGAGGAGCAGCTCCTCCGTGTTCTGGCCCAAAGCGGGGCCGCCCCCCTGGATCTTTGCCGGCGTGGCCGACATGCCCACGGGCGGACCGTGGACGCGCATCTTGCCGAGGATCTCGTGGTCGATCTCCTGAAGGTAGCCGTTCGCCCAGAACTGCGGGTGCTCGGAAACGTCGCTGTAGGTCAGCACCGGGGCGTTGGGCACATCGGCGTCGACGAGGATGCGCTCCCATTCGCCGCAGGGCTTGGTTGCGAAGACAGCAGCTAGCAGGTCGACGAGTACCATCTTGTTCGCGACGCGGTCGAACGGGCCTTTGAATCTCAGGTCGTCTTTCAGTTCCGGGCAGGCGGCATCGCACATGCGCTCCCACATGTCCTGGTCGTTCGCGGCGATAGCGATGTACTTGCCGTCCGAGCAGGGGTAGTGGGTGTACGTGGCGGCTCGACGCTCCTCGAAGCCGGGCTGCTTGCCGGTGCGGAGGAAGCGAACCATCGGCATCGCCTGCATCGAGGTCAGTGAGCCGATGAGCGACGTGTTGACGTGCTGCCCTTCGCCCGTCATCGCTCGTACGAACAACGCACTGGCGATTCCGAAGGCAAGGGTGAGGCCGCCTAGCTGGTCCGCGAAGCCACCGAACAGCGCATGAGGCGGCTTGTCCGGGCCGCCACCCTGCTCACTCATGATGCCGCTCAGCGCCTGGGCCACGTGGTCGAAGCCGGGTCGCTCAGCCCAATCGCCCTCCGGCCCCCAGGCCGACGCGGAGCCCATGATGATGTCGGAACGAATCGCGTTCAGCGATTCGTAGTCGAGGCCCCAGCGTTTCATCACCCCGGGCCTATAGTTCTCGATCACCACGTCGCAGCTCGGGATCAGGCGCTTGACGACCTCGATGGCTTCGGGCCTGCGCATGTTCAGGACGATCGACTTCTTGCCACGGTTATGCGCCTCGAAGTAAGCGCTGAAGCCATCCGGCTGGAGGCCACTGCTGCGGCCGGGCTCGCCGCCGGGCTGCTCAACCTTGATCACCTCGGCGCCCATGTCGGCAAGTAGGACGGTGCCCGAAGGCCCCTGCTGATGTCGCGTGAAGTCCAAAATGCGGATGCCGCTGAAGGCTGAAGCCACGGTGTTCCTCCTCTGCGCCACACCTGAACGGTAAGGCGTCGACGGTTCGCGGTGTATATTACGGCAGCATTCTGGAGGAGCGGGAGAACCTGATGAGCGATATGCGCGGCACCACGGCGATTGTCGGTATCGGAGAGACGGACTACTCACGCAACTCCGGCCGCAGCGAGCTCGTCCTCTCGCTCCAGGCGATAGAGGCCGCCCTCGACGACGCCGGTCTCAAGGCAGAAGACGTCGACGGCATCATGCGATGGTCGGTCGACACGTCGGCCGAGAACGACATCGCCGCCAACCTCGGTGTCAAAGACCTCGCGTTCTACGGAGAAATCAACGCCGCGGGTAACCCCGGCGCCGCGCTCGTCGCCCACGCGGCCGCGGCGATTCACTCCGGTCTCGCCAACGTCATCGTCATCTACCGAGGCATGAACGGCCGCTCGGGCCGCCGCTACGGCCGCGGCGACGTCACGGGACGCGGCGGACGCGGCGGCGGGCAGTTCACGGAGCCCTTCGGCAACCTCGTCCCGCAGCACGGCCTGGCGATGATGACGCGCCGCCGCATGTACGAGACCGGCGTCACGAGCCGCCAGTTCGGCGCCACGGCCTCAATCATCCGCTCCCACGCCAACCGCAACCCGCGCGCGACGTTCTACGAGACGCCTTTGAGCATCGAGGACCACCAGAACTCACGCTTCGTGGTCGAGCCGCTCCACCTCTTCGACTGCTGCCTCGAGACGGACGGCGGCGGCGCCCTCATCCTGACCAGCGCCGAACGCGCCCGCGACCTTAAGCAGCAACCGGCCTACATCCGAGCGGCTACGCAGGGCGGCTCCGCTATCGACCGTGGCTACACAGACACGACGGCCACCCACACCGGCCCTCGTCTTTTCAAGATGGCGGGACTGGGGCCGCAGGACGTCGACGTCGTGCAGATCTACGACCACTTCTGCCCCTTCGTAATCTTCTCCCTCGAAGACTATGGCTTCATGAAGCGCGGCGAGGGCGGGCCCTTCGTCGAAGCAGGGGGCATCTCGGTCGATGGCGGCTCTCTGCCGGTGAACACGTCCGGCGGCCACCTCTCCGAGGCCTACATGCAGGGCATGAACCAGCTCCTCGAAGGCGTGCGCCAGATCCGTGGCACCTCGACAGCGCAGGTCGAAGACGCCGAGGTGTCGTTCGTCGACACCGGCGTCGGCGTCGGGGCTGTGCTGTTCACCAAAGACCCGTAAGCGAGCACCGGTGCCGTGGTGGTTCGAGTGCCGAGACTAGACGCCACCTCGAGCTGCGTCGGGCTCGACCATCCTGAGTGACTCCGGCACGGCTTTCTTAGATCCGTAGGCAAGCCTTGGGTGGCCCATTGTCGCTCCGAACGCGAGCAAAGCAATCAGTGCCAGGCTACCGGGCGCCAGCGTTGGTGCGGAGCCGTGGAGCGTGTGTTCCACCACGGTAGTCGTCGATGCCGTGGGACGGATCTCGCGCTCGAAGCTGTAGTTCGCCTCGAAGTGCTCGTAGAGGCCGAGCAAACTGACACCGAAAGCCGCCACCATAAGAATGCGCGTCAGCCAGAGCGTCACAGGAGCCGGCCTCACGATGGCTGCCAGGATCCCGGCTGCTCCGATAGCACAGACGCCGAACGGAACGAGCTGCAGGAATTCCTTGTCGTGATCCTCGAACCAGAGCTCGAGCGCGATCGCCGCGAATGAGAAGAGTGCGAGTCCCAGGAGAAACAGCCGCAGCCGTCCCTCCCAGATAGAGTCCTCCCGCGCGACTACTACTCGCATTGCGCTACTTGAGCAGCGACTTCGCAGCGGCAGCGCTGTCGGCGGTGGTCACAGTCGTGAGTTTTTGCAGGAACGCATCGTTGTTGGGGTAGGGTCGGGCGGAGGTGAGCTGGCCGACGTTGGCGTCGGTCACGCCCGGTATCTGCTTCAGCGTTTCATTATCGGAGGCGTTAGGGTCGACAGGCACGAAGACGTACTTCTCCCAAGCAGTGACCTGGTCGGCGCTCACGTATTTGCCGATCTCCTTGCGGAACTGCTGGATGCTTACGTACGGCTTGTATTCCAGAAACTCGCGCACCATATTGCTGGGAAAGTTGGGGATAACGCGCTGGTAGTCGGCGCCTGTTGCGCTGTTGAGGTTTAGTTTCGCCGTCGTCACAGGTGTAGGCGCATTATTCGCCGCGGGTGTTGTCGCCGGAACGGTGGTTAAGACTGCCGCGGGCTGATCGGAGCCAGCGCCCACAGGCGTGTCGGTCGTCTTCTCGTCCTCGCCTCCACAGGCCACCAGAAGCAGCGCAATGCTGATTGGAACAAGGGCGCCAAGGCCAAGTTTGATATATCGATTAGCCAAGAATTGATCCTCCAGTAGAGCCCGCTATCGCGAGCCAGTCCCTACAGCGTCCCACGCCGGGCGCTCCCGTTGGTTAAGGGCTACATCAGAGACTGCAAAGGGGATGTTACAGATGGCTCTGCGGGGTGAGTACCGCACTTTGTCGCCCGGATGAGTTGCAGACGGACACAAAGAAGAGGCCTCGGATTGCTCCGAGGCCCCTCTTGTCTTTTCGGCGATGAGCTACTTGGCGTACTTGCCGGAGACCTGCGGCGGCAGACCCTCGAGGCCGGCCTCCTTGCGGGCGAAGCGCGTCTGGCGCTCCCACTTGCGCTTGAGGTCGTCCTCAACCTTGATGTGCAGGCGGCCGAGGCCCTCGGTCTCCAGCTCGATCAGGTGGCCGTCCTCGAACGGGTGCAGACCGCGGTGGTTGGTGCCGAGGGCGAGGATGTCGCCGGGCTCCAGCTCGTGGGCCTTGCTGACGAAGGCGATGCAGTCTGGGATCTTCGTCGCCATGTCGGCGGTCGTGTAGTCCTGCATCAGCTCTTCGTTGTTCCAGAGCTTGACCTGCAGGTTGTTCGGGTCGGCGATCTCGTCCTTGGTGACGATGAACGGACCGATGGGCGCGTAGGTCGCGCGGGACTTCATCGAGTAGAAGCCCGCGACGGGCATGCCGCGCGCCGAGCCATCGATGAAGTTCGTGTAGCCGAAGATGTAGCTCTCGGCGTCGCCGGGGGCCACGTGGCGGGCCTTCTTGCCGATGACCAGGGCAACCTCAGCCTCGCCCTCGAAGACGGAAGCCGGGACATCACCCAGGACCAGCGTGTCGCCATCGCCGATGACGGCGTCGGGGGACTTGTGGAAGGCGTCGGCGCCGCGGACGGCAGCCATACCGTCGTTGTAGTTGACGGCCATGCAGATAACGCGGCGCGGCTTGGGCAGAGGGGCGCGGACGCGGACGCTGCTCAGCGGCACGCCAGAACCCGAGGCGGCCTTGGCTTCGAGCTTGGGCTTATAGGTGTCCCAGTTCTCGATCACGCCATTGATGATGTGCTGGGGCTCGAGGTGGGGGATGTCATTGACGACGTCGCTACAGTCGACGACGTTGTCTCCATTCATGACACCGAACTTGTAGTCATCGAAGAACAACAGCTTCATATGAGGTCCTTTCGGTCCGGCCTGCGCCGGTGTTTCGCGGGGTTAAAGAAAAGCAAGCGCAGTATAGGGGATTCCGCACAGCGGTACAGCCCGTCAGCCCTTCGGGATCAAGAGAAGCGGCCGAATCTAAGATCAAGGAGCGTTTTATCGGTCTACTGGCGTGAGCCTGTCATTCGTACAGGGCGCGGATCTCGGCCTCGCCGAGCCTGCGGCCTTCATCTGTCGACATGCCCAAATCGGAGGAGGGACCGATGTGGCCATTTGAACGACGGTGCCGTTGTGGCGCCTTCTTCTTACATTGGAGTCCGTTTCGCAGCCGGTGCGTGCAGTGCCACCTCGAACATCTCGACCGCGTCGCGCAGCGCAGACAGACTAGCCGCTAACTGCTGCTGTACCATCGCCGCGTAGTCCAGATCAGGGGAGCGGGACGATGTGGCCGGGTAGTAGACGCTGTCAGTGCGGCAACACGTTTCGCCATTGGAATCCCCTGCATACACGCTGTCCCGCCTGCGACACTCGTCGCCTTGACGACGAGTTCGTTCTGCTCATCCATGAAGCGGACGCCGCCGATGCGCCCGAGTGGCAGTCCCTGCTATCTCGCGCCGGCATCGAGTCACAGATCAACTTCAGTTCCAAGAACGACTGGGGCCGCGAGGCCAACGCGCCCATGCTGGCTAGCCTCCGCGTCAGGGTCAAAGACGCCGAGCGGGCATCCTCGCTCCTCGAGTCGCGGGAGGGCCAGCCGCCACCGATAGGTGAAGGGCCCTTTGTGCAGGAGGCCCGCAAGATGAGCACTGTGCTGGGCCTTCGCCGTACGCGACGCCGCCGTTAAGCCACACACTCAACGTGGAACCCGCGCCGAATGGCCGAAAGCCGTATGCTATGCGGCGACCATTAACGGCTAACTGACCTACATCCCAACACTTCGGAGGTAAGGAATGCGAGTAACCCAGGCGATTGCCCAGGCAATCAAGGCGGAGGGGACCGAGTATCTCTTCGCATACCCGGTCAACCCGATCATCGAGGCCTGCGCCGAGATCAACATCAAGCCGATCATCGTCCGCCAGGAGCGCACCGGCATCCACATGGCAGACGCTTACAGCCGTCTGCACACCGGCGGCAGGGTCGGCGCCTTCGCCTGCCAGAACGGCCCCGGTACCGAGAACGCGTTCGGCGGTATCGCGCAGGCTTACGGTGAGTCCGTACCGCTGGTCTTCCTGCCCGGCGGTCTGCCGCGTGGCCAGGTCGGCTACCACCCGAACTTCAACGCCTTCCTCAATTTCCAGCACATCACCAAGTCCGCCGAGCAGCTGAACAACCCCAGCCTCGTCTGGGAGGCGATGCGACGCGCCTACGGCCAGGCCCGCAACGGCCGTCCCGGCCCGGCGATGCTGGAGATCCCGAACGACGTCTTCATGGAGGAGGTGCCGGACTTCCAGTACATCCCCACGCCTCGCGTGAAGAGCGGCCCCAACCCCGGCGATGTCGACGAGGTCGCCCGCGTCCTCATCGAGGCCGACCGCCCCATCCTCTACGCCGGCGCCGGTGTCCTCAACGCCCGCGCATGGGACGACCTGCGAGAGCTGGCTGAGCTGCTCGAGATCCCGGTGACCACCTCGCTCGAAGGCAAGAGCGCCTTCCCGGAGAACCACCCCCTGTCGCTCGGCTCCGGTGGCGCTGCCAACCCGGCGACAGTTGCGTACCACGTGCAGGACGCGGACGTTGTCTTCGGCATCGGTGTCAGCTTCTCGCGTACCGGCTTCGGTATCCAGTGGCCCCAGAGTGGCAAGACCTACGTCCACGCCACGAACGACGCCCTCGACATCGGCAAGGACGTGCCGGCCAGCCACGCGCTGCTCGGCGATGCCGGCCTGACCCTCAAGGCACTGATCCAGGCTGTCAGCGAGCGCCTCGGCGGCAAGCCACGCGGCAAGATGGAGCAGATCGTCTCCCGCATCAAGTCGCAGAAGGAGCCCTGGCTGCAGCAGTGGATGCCGAAGCTCACTTCGAACGACACTCCGATCAACCCTTACCGCGTGATCTGGGACATGATGCACACCCTCGACGTCCCGAACACGATCATCACCCACGACGCCGGTAGCCCCCGCGACCAGATCTCCCCCTTCTGGGAGTCCACCTCGCCGCAAAGCTACATCGGCTGGGGCAAGACGACGCAGCTCGGCTACGGCCTCGGTCTCGCGATGGGCGCGAAGATGGCCCAGCCCGACAAGATCTGCATCAACGTCTGGGGTGACGCCGCCATCGGTATGACGGGCATGGACTTTGAGACCGCCGCCCGCAACAACATCCCGATCCTCTCGATCCTGTTCAACAACTACTCGATGGCCATGGAGCTTCCGGTCATGCCCATCTCCACCGAGAAGTTCAACAGCACGGACATCTCCGGCAACTACGCCGACTTCGCCACCGCCCTCGGCGGCTACGGCGAGCGGATCACGGACCCGGCAGAAATCGTCCCGGCCCTCAAGCGAGGCGTCCAGCAAACCCTAGACGGCAAGCCGGTTCTCCTCGAGTTCATTACCCAGAAGGAAATCGAGTACTCGCTGCGACGTGGCGCCAGCAACCTGCCGCCGCGCGCCCGCGACTAGACGACAGGCAGACTCGCAGACGGGCAGGTCGCCCGGCTGTTCGACAACGCAACGAAAGGGGTCCAGCGATGGGCCCCTTCGTCATTCTGGAGCGCCCTCACCCGGCGCTTCGCGCCAGCCTCCCCCCTGCGGGGGCGAGGGTTCAGGACTCCAAACGTACCCTTGAAAGGGCGCGTCGACTTGAGATACACGTAGGGGCGCAGCATGCTGCGCCCCTACAGATGCCTCGGCGGTCCTCACGAGCTGGAATTTCACTTCGATCCCGGAATTCGATCTCCACAGACACAACATCGTCGGTTAGTATCTGACGCGACGCGGTGCTTTTTACACCGAATTCCATTGCGCGGAACCTAGTGACAGATAGTCGATTCCGCAAGCAGGGAGTGCAGAGGGCGGCGCAGCCCCTCTGCCGGAGGTCCAGGGGGTGCCCCCCTGGTTCACTCCCCACCCACCAGCGGAGCAGCGCGATAGCGATGAGAAGCGACGTATGATGGCGCCGCAGAGTAACAAGCCAGAGGAGAACGACAACGATGCCGGTAGGTCAGGGCGAATTTCGATACGAGCTCGTAGAGGACTGGGAGCAGATCCCGAACGGCTGGAGCCACGGCGATGTCGCCGGCGTCTCGACCGACTCGCAGAACCGGGTCTACGTCTTCAACCGAAGCGACCACCCGGTCCTCATCTACAACAGCAACGGCAGCTTCATTAAGTCCTGGGGCGAAGGCATCTTCAAGCGCCCTCACGGCATCACGATCCACGAAGACGTCGTCTACCTCGTCGACGACAGCGACCACACGGTGCGCAAGTTCACCCTCGACGGAGAGATGCTGGAGATGCTCGGCCTGCTCGACATCCCGTCCGACACCAACTACGACGCCAGCGCCCGGCCCGCCAACCTGCTGACGATCACGAAGGCGGCAGGCCCGTTCAACCGCCCAACCCGCGTTTCTGTGGCCACCAACGGCGACCGTTACGTCTCCGATGGCTACGGCAACGCCCGGATCCACCGCTTCTCGCCCACGGGTGAGCTGCTGCAGTCGTGGGGTGGCCCCGGCACCGGACATGGCGAGTTCATGCTGCCCCACAGCGTCTGGTCCCACACCGATGGCCGCGTCTTCGTCTGCGACCGTGAGAACGACCGCATCCAGATCTTCGGACCGCAGGGTGAATTCCTCGATTGCTGGGACAACGTGCAGCGCCCCGGCGACCTCTTCATCGATGCCGACAACAACGTCTACATCGGCCACATGTACCACCAGCCCGGCCTGATCTCGATCTCCGGCATCGCCTGGCAGGAGGAGCACCCGGCCTCGATGAGCGTGCGCGACATCAATGGCAAGGTGGTTTCGCAGTTCGGCGCACCGCCGAAGGAGGACCCCTGCATCGCGGGTAACTTCACCTCGCCTCACGGCATCTGGGTGGACCGTCAGGGCGACATCTACGTCGGCGAGGTGAGCAAGACCTCTTACGAAGGTGGCATCTTCCGCCCCGGCTGCCACACGATCCAGAAGTTCCGCCGCGTCTAGGGAGCACCACCAGCAGCGGGCAGCGACACAAACCGAAGGGGCGCAGCATTCTGCGCCCCTTCGACGTTCCGTCTGAACTCAAGGGTGGTAGCCGTCCGCGAAACGTGGCAACCTCTAGGGCGATTCAAAGTTAGGTAAGGAGCTACACATGGCCTGGTACGTCGTCATGAGCAAATCCATCGGCCCGCGCGAGGCGATCCGAGGCCTAGAGCCACTGAACCTCGCCTGGATGAAAGAGAACCACGACAACGGCAACGTGCTGTTCAGCGGCCCCACCAACCAGGGCGTCGGCATCTGGGTGCTGCGCGGCAGCAGCATCGACGCCGTCAAGGCGCTGATCGCCGAGCACCCGTGGGTGAAGGCTGGCCTTCGCGACGTCAGCGAAGTCTACGAGTGGAACGTGCAGCAAGCGCTCGGCATCGGCCGCTTCGAGGGCTCTCCGCCTCCTGGAGTCGGCCCCGCCTAGGTGAGGGTCAGCCCAGATTTGGCTGAGAGGGCAGCGAACACGCCCATCCCAGTCCTCTCTCGCAAGCCGGAGATGCTCGTGGGTGTCGTCTCCGACACCCACGGCTACCTCGACCCGCGGCTGGTCGAGGCCCTCCGAGGCGTCGATGTCATCCTCCATGCCGGCGACGTTGGCAGCTCTGACGTTCTCGAACGCCTGGGAGAGATGGCGCCCATCATTGCTGTGCAGGGCAACAACGACATGCCTCTGGGCGGCCTGGGTCTCGAGACACACCTGAACGTGACGCTTGGTGGCGTTACGGTGCACCTCGTGCATGAGCTACCTCATGCCCGCCCGACAGACCTGACTCGTGTCATCGTCTTCGGGCACAGCCACAGGCAGCTCTACGAAAACCGGAGCGGCATCGCCTACCTCAACCCAGGCGCGGCCGGCCGTCAGGGCTTCCACAAACTCCAGACGGCCGCCTTGATGCGCATTGACTCCGGACATGTAGAAGTTGATCTGTTAACGCTCGGTCCTCGCGAAAAGTCGTCGAGCACAGCTCGATGAAGACGGCCCCTCTCCTCGGAAGGAGGGGTTGGGGTGAGGCCCCACCGGCCCGCGAGAACAAAGAAACGCCCCGTCGCGATGACGGGGCGTTTGAATGTTACTGCCAGGTAAAGGTTAGAAACCCTCGGGGTTGAAGCGCTTCTCGTGCTCGTCGATGAAGTCCTGCACGCGCTTCTTGTTGTATTCGCTGCTCTTGAACTTGTCGATACGCGTCCAGGCCGTGACGGCGATCGTGTCCGCCTCCATGCCCGTGTACTTCGACATGACGACGAAGCGGCGGCGGTCGATGTTGTCCTTCGCCACGTCCTCGAGCTGCTTAATCACGTCGGCGTTGTCGGTGTTGTACCAGATAACGATGCCGCCATGCTCCATATTGTGGACCAGGTTTTCCTTCGGCGCCGGGTTTTCCAGAACGCGGAAGGGCATCGGCGTCGGAGAGTGCGGACCGGAGGTGGGCGGGTTGCTGTTGTAACAGAGCGGGTTGGTGTAGTTCTTTGCGGTCATCTGCTCATCGGTGCAGATCGGGATCGTCACGCCCACACCCTGGTGCTCGCGGTCGTCCATCGTGGGGATGCAGGTCGCGTCTGTGCAGAGACGGCCGTCAGCGCCGGGATTGGGCTCCACGTAGGTGCCGGGCAGCTTGGGGTCAGAGTCCATCATCGCCTTCTGCCAGCCGACAGGGCCGGTCGAGGGATCCGAGTTCGCCTGTACGACGGCGTAAATCAGGACGCCGATGAGCACGACGATACCGAAGGCGATCGCAACGGCGGTCACCGGGATGTTGTCGAAGCGGCCGCTCTTCACCTGCGTGGGCGTGCGCCGCTCGCGCGAAGCTCGGGGGGCGCCACCACCGGGCAGCTTAGCTTCTCTCTCGGCTCGTTTTTCGAGTCGTTTCGTACTATTAGCGCGTCTGCTCACTCTTCCTCCCAGTGCGTCGCCGCGGGTACGCGACGCGCTCGCATCGATTATAGGCAAGCCTCGCCTTGGGCACCAAGGTCAGGTGCGGAGGAGCGACCCGGCGGGCCCAACCGGTCTTATTGTGACGTTTACGTAAGCTCTGCTATACTTCGCAAATCCGTTGAGACCCGGAGGCCGTGTGGACTTTTCCAGCTTTCCCAAGTGTCAGAAGTGCAAGACTGGTGACCTCGTTCCCCTGTCTGACTTCGGTAGTCAGGGCGCTGCCATCCACTACAAAGCTTGGGTCTGCACGAACCCCGAATGCGGCTTCAACCTCAAGATTCGCAACGGCGACCTCTACGTTGATGAGCCCATCTCGAGCGGCGCGGTACACACGCCCCGATACCGCTAGAAACCACACGAATCGAACGACTAAGGACCGCGATGCGGTCCTTTTCTATTGCTCCGCCGGTCGTCCAATCGCCAGATAGCGCATGCCCGAAGCTTCTACCTTCAACGGATTGAGGGCCCCTCGGCCGTCGAGGATGACGCTGCAGCCCGGTAGCGCGAGACCGAGGTCGAGGCCGCGGTACTCGTCATGCATCGCCTGCAGGATGGCGCCGTCGATGGCCTCAAAGGGCGGCAACGTGGACGGCTCGAATCCGAGCTCTTCGATCTCATCATCACTGAACAGCGGGTCGTGGACGAGGACGTGGGCGCCGCGCTTCTCAAGCTCTGAGACCAGCAGCAACGTGCTCGAATACGCTGCCTCCTTGACGCCTCCGCGATAGGCCAGCCCGAGGATCAGCACCGTCGCGCCGGTAACACCATGACGCAGGCTCTGGTGCAGCAGCTCGACCGCGTGGATGGCCATGGCGTCGTTCACGCGCCGGCTCGTCGTGATGATCGGCTGCTCGCCTGCCTCGATGAGGAAGTAGGGGTAGACGGGGATACAGTGGCCGCCAACGCCGACACCCGGCGAGTGCAGGTGCGAGTACGGCTGGCTGTTCGAAGCCCTTGCAGCGATGGCGTAGTCAACGCCCAGCTTCTCGGCGGCCATTGCCAGCTCGTTCGCCAGGGCGATATTGACGTCGCGGTAGATGCTCTCGGCCAGCTTGGCGAATTCGGCGGTTTCAGCGTCCGGCAGCAGCATCACGTCCGCGTCCAGCATCGTCCGGTAGAAGTCGACCGCCCGGGCGCCGGCAACGATATCGAGCCCGCCGGCGAGCTTCGGGTAGGTCGCGAGGTCGCGGAACATCGTACCGGAGGAGACACGCTCGGGGCTGTAGGCGACGTGGAAGGCGCCCTCCGGTAGACCGGAGGCAAGCCGCATGCGGCGGCCGAAGCGCTTGCGGGTCGTGCCTACCGGCACCGTGGTTTCGAGGATGACGAGGCTGCCTTCGTGCAGGCCGCGGCCGATCGCCTCCGCGGCGGCGTCGAGGGCGCGGTAGTCGGGCTTCATCGCGTCGTCGAGGGCTGCGCGGACGACGACGACGACAACATCGCTTTCAGCGACACCGGCGGTCGTGTCCGTCGTGGCGCTGAGGCGGCCGCTTTCGTGCGCCTTTGCCACGGCTTCTTCGAGGCCAGGTTCACCGCCGACGGGTGAGACGCCGGCATTAACGGCATCCACGACGGCCGGGTCGATGTCGCAGCCGATCACGGTCGCGCCCTTGCCGGCGAACATCGCGGCCAGAGGCAGGCCGATCTTGCCGAGACCCACGACCGCGACGCGGGTCGACATCTCGGCTACCGTCTTACGGGACCTTCGCCGGGGCTTGGGCTTGTCTGTTGTCTCGCTCATGCATCCACCCGCTGGGGGACGACGCGCTCGCCGCTACGCGCGGACGCCGTCAGTGCATCGCAAATCGAGACGGCGACAAGAGCGTCGTGGGCGCTGACGGGCGGCGGCGCCTTGTCGTGCAGGCAACGGGCGAAGGCTTCGAGCTCGGCTCGTAGCGGCTCCTTAGGCTCGATGGCGATCTGGGCGTCGACATCGTGCCCTTCGTCGGATGTCGACCAGCCGCGGGTGCCGGGACGGCCGTGGGTCGAGGGTCCGATATCGAGGGTCAGCGTCTGGCGCGCGTAGTCGAGAGCGAAGATTCCCTTCTCGCCGCGCACTGTGATGTCGCGTAGCCGGTGCGAGGCGAGCCAATTCACGTCCAACGTACCGAGTGCGCCCGTAGCGCCTGCGGATGCCTCGAAACGCAGGACGCCCAGCAGGCTGTCCTCCACGCTGAGGCCTAGGTCGGCGCGGGCTTCCGCATAGACATGCTCGACTTCGCTGCCGAGGACGAGGCGCATGACATCGATGTCGTGCAGGGCGCTGTCATGAATCACGTTGACGTCTCGCGTGCCGACGACCATCGGGCCCATACGGCGCGCAGTGATCTGGAGCACGCGACCGACCTCGCCCGCCTGCACGCGGCGCGTTAGCTCCTGCACAGCCGGGTTAAAGCGCTCGATGTGTCCCGGCATCAGCGTCACGCCGGCAGCGGCTGCCTTCCGGACGATGCGCCTGCCCTCCGCCAGCGATGGGGCCAGTGGCTTCTCGACCAGCACCGCGCAGCCCGCATCGATAGCGGCAGTTGCCACCTCTTCGTGGAGATGGGCTGGTACCGCAACCACAACAGCGTCGAGCTCAACATGGGCGAACATCGTGGCGAAGTCGGGATAGGACGCGGCGCCGGTCACCCTGACGGCAGACTCGATGCGTATGGGGTCGGGGTCGCAGACGGCTGCCAGGGTGACGCCCTCGAGCTCGCTGAGTACGCGGGCGTGGTTGGCGCCGAAGCCGAGACCGACGACCGCAAACCTCAGGTCAGGGGCGTTGCTCACGACTGAACCGCGGGTGCCTGCTTGAGCGCTTCGAGCGACTCCGCCCAGGAATTGACCGCATCCACGACCTGATCGAGGTCGGCGCGGCTCAGCCGGTGATGCACGGGCAGCGACAGCACCTCGGACGCCAGCCGCCTCGCGACGGGATAGGCGTCCCCGTCGTAACCGAGGCCTTGGTAGAGGGGGTGGTCGGGCAGGATGCGGGGGTAGTGCACGGCGGACTCGACGCCTCGCTCGCGCAGCCAGGCGATGAGCTCGTTACGGCGGCCATCCGGCACACGGACGGCGTACTGGTGCCAGACGTGGCCAAGCGGCTCGACCGGCTCCGGCGGCACTGCGACACCTCGGAGCTTCTCCGAAAGGTAGGCGGCGTTTACGCGGCGTGGCTCGGTGAACTCGCCCAGGCGGTCGAGCTGCACTAGGCCGATCGCGGCGGCAATGTCCGTCATCCGGTAGTTGAAGCCGACCTCGATACTGCTGTAACGCTCGCTCTCGCCGTGGGAGCGCAGGCGGCGCAATCGAGCGGCGAGCTGCGGGTCGTCCGTCGTGACCATGCCGCCTTCGCCGGAGGTCATGTTCTTCGTGGCGTAGAAGGAGAAGCAAGCGGTGCCGAAGTTTCCGGCGCGCTTGCCTGCGACCTCCGCGCCATGAGCCTGAGCCGAGTCTTCGATGATCGGCAGGTTGTGCCGACGGGCGATGTCGCAGAGAGCTTCCATCTCGCAGAGACGGCCGTAAAGATGCACCGGCAGCAGCGCCTTTGTCCGAGGCGTGATCGCGGCTTCGACGAGCGCGGGGTCGATGTTGCCGTCCTCGCGCACATCGACGAAGACGGGACGCGCGCCTATCGCGAGCACCATGTTGGCAGTCGCCTGGAACGTAAACGGCGTCGTCACTACCTCATGGCCGGGGCCGACATCGTGGGCCAGCAGAGCGACGTGCAGCGCAGCCGTGCCGTTGCTGACGGCAATCGCCTCGCGGGTATGCGAGACGTCTCGGGCGAAAGCCTCTTCGAGCTCGCGGACACGGGGGCCGCTGGCGATCTGGCCAGACTCGAGGACGCGCATCACGGCGTCTCGCTCGGCCTCGCCGATGTCGGGCTGGGCGATCCTAATCACGGCTGTGGGACTCCAGGGGAGGCAGCTCGTAGGTGTCGTCGCAGCTGGTGCAGCGCCAGATAGCGCCATCGAGACGCAGACGATGGGCGCAACGGCAGACGTAGCCGACGAGCTGCGCGGGATTGCCAACGACGAGGCCGTAGTCCGGCACGTCGTTCGTGACGATGGCGCCGGCACCAACCATGGCCCAGCGGCCGATCGTGAGGCCTGTGAGCACCATGGCTCCAGCGCCGATCGAGGCACCGTAGCGCACCAGCGTCTTCTGAGGCTCCCAGTCTTCGGTGAGGATGAGGTCACCATCGCGCGTAATCGAGCGGGGGTACTTGTCGTTCGTGAAGCTCGCGTGGGGTCCGACGAAGACCCCATCTTCCAACGTGACGCCCCGGTAGACGGAGACCCGGTTCTGCAGCTTGACCTTGTCGCCAATTACGACGCCCGAGTCGATGAAGACGCTGTGGCCGAAGTTGCAGTCAGCGCCAACCACCGCACCCTCGCGGATGTGGGCGTGGTGCCAGATGCGCGTGTTCGGGCCGATAGTCGCGCCGCGCTCTACCTCAGCGGTTGGGTGGATCACGTTCCAGTATCTCGACGATCTGCTTGGCTGCCGTCCCATCGCCGAAGATGGGAGGCGGTGCGGCATTGGGTCTGGGCGAATGTGCCGCGTCGAGAATTGCTTGCGGGTCGCAACCGGCGAGCACGTTCCAGCCACTGGGCAGCAGTTCCGGCCATTCCGTATCTTCTCGAAGCGTAACACAGGGCACTCCGAGGAAGTAAGCTTCGCGCTGCACGCCGCCGGAGTCCGTCAGCACGGCCTTCGCGTTCGTTTCCAGCGCTAGCATCTCGAAGTAGCCCACCGGATCGCCGAGGCGCAGGTTGTCGGCAGGAACGATGCTCGCCGCTCTGAGCGCCGCCCTCGTCCGGGGATGCAGAGGGAGCACAACCGGCAGCTCGAGACGCCCCAGCGCCTCGAAAATGGAGCGCAGGACAGCAGGATCATCTGTATTCGCTGGCCGGTGCACCGTGGCCAGGTAGTAAGCGCCTGGTTCGACGCCGAGGCTTCGAAGAAACGAAGGCGCCCGGCCCTGCGCCTCAGGCAACGAGGCGAGCAGCGAGTCGTACATCACGTCGCCGACGAGGTGGACACCGTCGACGATGCCCTCCTTCTCAAGACATGCCACCGAGGCCTCCGTTGGGCAGAACAGCCATCGCGAGACGTGGTCGGTGACGACGCGGTTGATCTCCTCAGGCATCGCGCGGTTGTAGCTGCGAAAGCCGGCCTCTACATGTGCGACCGGGATACCGAGCTTCACGGCAGCCAGCGCACCGGCCATCGTCGAGTTCGTGTCTCCAAAGACGACGACGGCGTCAGGCCGTCGCGCCTCGAACACCGCCTCGAGGCCTTCGAGCATTCGGGCGGTCTGGGCGCCCTGGCTGCCGGAGCCGGCTTCGAGGTTCACTTCCGGCGCGGGCAGACCGAGCTGGCGAAAGAAGACGTCGGACATTTCCTCGTCATAGTGCTGGCCGGTGTGGACGATGACTTCTTCGTGGCCGCGATCATGCAAGGCGCGGCTGAGCACGGCGGCCTTCGGGAAATGCGGACGCGCGCCGACCACGCTGATCAGCTTCACGAGACGAGCCCCTAGGCCTGGGCGGCGATGTCAAAGCGCGCCAGGGAGTGCATTCGGGCCGGGATGTTGCCGGCGCGGCGCTGTCGATCCGTTTCGAGCACCCTTACGGCCTCGCGCAGGGCCGCGCCCTCGAAGTGGAAGGCTGAGACGGCAGAGAGGACCTTCTCGTGAGTCGTTGGCTCCAGGCGTTCGTGCTCGCCGGTGAGGGCCTCGGTGCGCTTCTCGCCGGGTCGCAGGCCCGTGTAGATGATGTCGATGTCCTTACCAGGCTCGAGGCCACGGGCGCGGATCATGCGCTCTGCCAGCTCGCCGATGCGCAGCTCATCGCCAACATCGAGCAGGAAGATCTCGCCGCCCTTGCTGAGCGCTGCCGCCTGGATCACGAGGTTCGCGACCTCGTTGACGGTGAGGAAGTAGCGCGCGACTTCCGGGTCGGTAACCGAGATCGGCCCGCCGCCCTGAATCTGGCGCGTGAAGAGGGCAAGCACGGTGCCGCGCGTGTCGATGACGTTGACGAGCCGCACGGCACAGAAGCGGGTGCGTCCGGCAGGCATCGAGCTGATCAGGAGCTCGCCGATGCGCTTCGAGGCGCCGTAGATGCTGCTCGGATTGACGGCCGTATGGCTTGAGAGGAAGACGACCTCTTCGGCCTGTACGGCCTGCGCCGCTTCGAAGACGTTTAGCGTCCCGAGCACGTTGGTCTCGAAGGCCTGGTCGGGGTTCTCTTCCATCATGCCGAGGTGCTTGTAAGCGCCGAGGTGGAAGACTACCTGCGGCCGCGACGCCTCGAAGATATCGTCCAGCTTCTGGCGGTCGGAGATGTTGCAGAGCCACGGCTTCACCGGCGTCTTGCCGCCCGACTTCTGGTTCATCTCGACCCGCAGCTCGTGCAGGCCGGTCTCGTTCATGTCGATCATGTGGAGCGCCGAGGGGCCCATCGCCATCACCTTGCGTGTGAGCTCGGCGCCGATAGAACCCGCCGCGCCAGTGATCAGGACGGAGCGGCCTTCGATGATGCGGCGGCAGGCGGCCGCGTCGACGTCGAGCGCCTCGCGGGCTAGCAGGTCTTCCATCGTGATCTCGCGCATCTCGCCACGCTGGGCCCGGCCCTCCATGACCTCGGAGAGCGGCGGGACGAGCCGCACCTGGACCTTGGCACTCTCACAGAGGGCGAGGAGCTCCTGCAGGTCACCTGAGCTCTCAGTCGACTGGGCGATGGCGACGACGTTGATGTGGTGCTTCTGCAGAATGTCGGGGATGTCGTAACGGTTGCCTTCGACCGTGATGCCGTGCACACGCTTGCCACGCAAGGCAGCGTCGTCGTCGACAAAGGCGACGGGGCGGAAGGGACGCTCGCGGTTGTGCTGCAGCTCCCACGCCAGCATCGAGCCCGTATCGCCGGCGCCGACGATGAGGACGCGCTGCGAGGGCTTGTCGGCGTTCTCGCTGAGGCCTCCCGTGTTCCAGACTCGGGGCGCCATGCGCACGACGCCGTGGAACAGGAAGATAAAGGCGGCGCTGATCACATTGACCGACAGCGGGATCGGCCGTTTCGGCAGCAGTGCGTTCACCGTGAGGATGCCGGCGGTGACGATGGCGACGGCGCCAAAGAGCAGCAGCGCATCCCGGACGCTGCCGTACTGCCATGCCGTCCTATAAACGCCGAGCACCTGGTACGAGAGGATGTAGGCGATCGCAATCAGCGGCCCGGCCCACACGAGCTGGCCCCAGGATTCTGAGGGCACATCGCCGTCGAACTTCAGCGTCAGCGCGAGGGCGTAGCTACCCAGGACGATAGCAACGTCGAGGCCGAGCGACAGCAGGGATCGTCCTGCTCGTGAAAGCCGGTCCGGGGAGTCTGAGGGAGTGTAGCCGTTGCTCAACGAGCGCCTTCGCGGCGGGCGACCACACGGAATGTCTTCAGCATGATGGCGAGGTCTCTGGCAAACGGATGCCGGTCGACGTAAGCAAGATCGTAGGCCATCATCTCGCCGTACGGCAAATCGGTTCGGCCATGAATCTGGGCGAGGCCGCTGATGCCGGGCTTCACGGCGTGACGGCGTCGCCACTCCGGCTTGTACTGCTCGACCAGCTCGATCTCGTCCGGCCGCGGCCCCACGAGGTGCATGTCGCCGCGCAACACGTTCAGCAGGTTGGCTATTTCGTCCATGCTGCAGGCCCGTAGGGCCCGGCCGATGCGCGTCTTGCGGCCTCGAGACTGGAAGACGAAGTTCTCCATGTCATCGATCCGGGTTTCGACCCGCTGCTCGGTGGGTGCAGACACCGTCATCGAGCGGAACTTGATGATCTCGAAGGGCTTCTCGTCTTTGCCGACGCGCTTCTGCTTGAAGAAGACCGGCCCCGGCGACTCCAACTTGATCAGTGCCGCAACCGTCGCGAGCAGCGGGCTGAGAACAGCGAGGCCGAGCATCGACACGGCGACATCGAAGGCGCGGCGCCGCGGGTCTTCACGCTCCGGCGCCGGACTAGCGACGCTCTGCAACGATCTCCTCGACGGCCTCGACTACGCGGTCAACGTCCACGTTCTCCATCAGCGGGAAGAGGGGCAGCGACAGGATGCGGGCGAACTCGGACTCCACCACCGGATAGTCGCCGACCGAGAAGCCGAACTTCTCGCGGTAGTAGGGGTGGTAGTGCACCGGGTAGTAGTGGACGGACGTACCAATGTTGCGCGCCTTGAGGCCAGCGGCGAGCTCTTCGCGCGTCAGGCTCGTGTCGCGCAGGCGGATCACGTAGAGGTGCCAGTTCGTCGTCACGTCCGGGCTGATTGCCGGGCGCTCGATCTCCGGGATGCGCTCGAAGCCGGCGTCATAGCGCTCGGCAAGCTTACGGCGTTTCTCGTTGAACTGCGGCAGACGCTTCAGCTGGCCGAGGCCGATCGAGGCCAGCAGGTCGAACATACCGTAGTTAAAGCCCGGCGCGCTCATCGTGTAGAAGAGGCTGTTGGTCTCCGCCGAGTAGCGCTTCCACGCATTGGAGTCGAGGCCGTGATTGCGCAGCGCCGAAGCCTGGGCCGCTAGCTCCGGGTCGTTCGTCGTGAGCACGCCGCCCTGGCCAGTCGTCATGTTCTTCACAGGGTAAAAGCTGAACACCGTCGCGTCGCCGATGCCTCCGACGGGCCGTCCTTTGTACAGCGAACCGGCCGCCGTTGCAGCGTCTTCGATGACGCGGAGGTTATGGCGCTTGGCGATGTCGATGATCTCGTCCATGCGGGCAGGGTGGCCGGCGTAGTGGATCGGCATCAGCGCTTTCGTGCGAGGCGTAATGTGGCGCTCGATCTGCGACGGGTCGATGTTGAGGTCGTCGGCGGCGATGTCGGCCAGCACCGGCGTCGCGCCGCTGTGGACGATGACGTTGGCGGTCGCCGGGAAGGTCAGCGGCGTCGTGATCACCTCGTCGCCGGGACCGATACCGGCCGCAAGGAGCGCTAGGTGGAGGCCGGCAGTGCAGGAGTTCACGCCGACGGCGAACTCGGTGCCGACCATCTGCTTGAACTCGGCCTCGAAGCGCTGGGTCTTGGCGCCGTAAACAAGCCAGCCGGAGCGCAGGGTATCGACGACCTCTTCGATGTCGGCTTCATCGAGGTCTGGTTTGGCGATGGGCAGGAAATCGTTTGCCAAGCTGCCTCCCGAGGGCATTCTGATGCGGGTGCAGGTTGCGTTCGGGGGTTCGTCCGGCCGGTGGGGTTACACCGTCACCGAGGCCAGGAAATGTGTACGCAGAAAGGGTATCACCTCTAGAAGCCTAGAGACCATCCAGCCGCCCGGCGCCTTAATCAGCATTCGAGTCAGCGGCGGCACCAGCGTCGTCCCCCGCACGACGATGTCGTGTCCGGGGAAGAGACTCGGCAGCTCGTCCGGACGGAGCGGCCGCACAGTGCGGTTCGTCGGGTTGAGCCGGAAATCGTACAGGATGATACGGCCGCCTCGCTTCGTCACCCGCAGCATCTCGGCCGCCACCCTGCGCCGTGCTGCCTTGTCGACCACCGACGAGAGAAACGTAAAACCGAGGACGAGGTCGAAGCTCCCGTCGGCCCACGGCAGGCTCTGCGCATCGCCGAGGCGGATGTCCGCGGACGGCAGGTTGGACTTCGCGCTCTCGACGCGGTCTGGCAGCAGGTCGAGGCCATGCAGGCCGCCTTCGGAGGCGCCGTAGCGCAGCAGATCCCGCAGGACGGCGCCATCGCCACAGCCGGCATCAAGGACGCGGCGGCCGGTGAGCGGCAGCATGTTGGCGCGCCGCAGCAGGTCCAGGAAGACACGCTCCCGTCTCTGGTAGATGAAGAGGTTTGCAGGCTCCCAGTACGCGTAGCGGTTATCGAGCCCGAGCTGTGCCCGCCGTGCATACGCATCAACCACACGCTGGGCTTCGCGGTTGATCGCGTCGTCGTTGCTTGTCATCGCCGAAAGACTCGCTTGGCGAAGCCAGCAATCAATCCTGCGCCGGCGCTGAGGTGGATGCAGGCGAAGGCCGGAGGCAGGTACTTCGCCTCACCCGGACCTGCACGCTTCGACAGGCTGAAGGACGCTCCAAGGTTTGCGAGCCCGTATGCCGTCCCTGCAGCCATCGTCAGCCAAAGGAAGCGGCGGTCGACGACACTGAGGACGAGCCCACCGCCGAGCGCCATCACAAGCGCCGAGGGTATGAGATGGCGGGGTCGCAGCCGTTGTGGGTGTCGCTCGAGAACGGCGGCCTTGGCGAGACCGTACCGCCAGTACTGCACCGCGAGGGCAGACAGGCTGTCGCGACAGTAGTACGTCGACCGGATGGCCGGCGAGAGCATGATGCGGCCACCAGCGTCTCGCAGGCGGTAGTTGAGCTCGTCGTCCTCGCCGCGGTCGATGTCTTCCGCAAACGAGCCGATGCGCTCAAAGACGTCGCGACGGTACGCGCCGAACGGCACCGAGTCCGTCTCTTGCGCCGCAGCGTCAGGGTCGCGAAACGACGCATCGCCGATACCGAAGCGGGACGACATCGCCAGCGCTATCGCCCTGCCGATGACGCCGCGCCCCACAGTCTCGATCGGCCCGCCTGCGCAGTCGGCTGCGGTCTCCTGCAGGACGCGCACGTTGGCAGATACGAAGTCAATCGGTATCTCCGTGTGGCCGTCGACCTTGAGGATGATGTCGCCGTTCGCCGCCGCGATGCCGAGGTTCATCGCGGTAGCGGTCGTGCGACTGGGATTGTCGATTACTCGCAGCGTCAGGCCGTGTCTCGAGGCAGCCTCGCGTGCTTGATAGACCGTCGCGTCCGTCGAGCGGCCGTCTACCAGCAGGACCTCGAAGCGCTCCCGCGGGTAGTCCTGCGCCGCGATCCCGGCAATGCACGCCTCGATGAACGCCACTTCGTTGCGCACCGGCAGGACGATCGAAACAAAAGGCGTCTCGACCAAGTCAGCGGCGGAAATCGGGGCGGGCGTGGGATCGGCGTTCGTGGTCAGGGACGGCCTCGCAGCGCGCGGATTCGAGTCGTCTCAGTTTAGCGGGTCGAGTCCAGTACGCCCATCGGCCATTGAGGCGATATACGCGTCAGCGTAAAATCACGTTGTGCAAGGCCGACAACGCCCTCGTTTGCTGATGCCGACACAGTCGGAACTCGTGTCGCTTTCGCCGCTGCCTCTTAGCATTCGGCCGGCAAGTCCCGGCGAGCAACGAACTCGACTTCACCGCCAAGGCATTCCTGGTTGCGATGGCCGCGATCACAGTGGCTGAAATCGCCCTCGGGCTGTATACGCCGGTCATCAGCACCCTCGGGGTGTTCGCGCTCCTGATCAACACTCGCTTGCTTAAGCGCCCCGGAGCCGGAGAGGCTCTGAAGAAGTTGGGCTCGCTGCCAGCCATGGCAGTGGTAATGGCGATAGTCATCCTTTTCGCTGCCCACTTCGCCGCCGGTCTGCCGTGGCAGGAGACCTTCACGTGCATAGTCGGCGCTATTGGAGTCGGCCAACTGGCCATCACGCTCGGCGTTCTCGCCTCGACTCGCCGTAACCGGTGAGCTGAGGGCTCAACTACCCGGCAGCGAAACACCACTGCGCCAGTAAGCCGGGATGAATCCCTAGTCCTTGCGGCGCGCCAAGACTCCGTAGGCAGCCGTGCGATGGCCACCCTCGAAGTAGGGACCCATTACCTGATCGAGGATTGCAGCCGGTATAAGCAGCAGAGGGCTGAGCGACCAGACAACGCGCTTGAGCATGCGCTGCGTGAAGTTCAATTTCGGAATCCACGGCCATTCAGGCCCAGGCGCCAGGCGCATTAGCCGGACGAGCACGCCGATCATGAATCCGGACTTCATGTGACACTCGCCCCAATGCCACTGCACCGCCTCGAAGCCCGTCTCGGCAAAAAGACGCTCGAAGTTCCGCTCGGTTAGGAAATGTTGGTGCTGAGGCTGCAGCCAGCCGTACCAGTTGCCACCGACCATCTTGCCCAGCGGACTGATGGGGTTCGGCACTTCGATAAGCAGGTATCCGCCCGGTACGAGCACGTCATGGGCAGCCTGGATCTCCTCGCGAGGCTCACGCGTGTGCTCGAGGTAATGCATCATGCTGATCACGTCGTAGGAACCGGGGATGGTTGGGGCCAAATCCGGGAAGAAACCTTGATGAGCTTCGGCGACCCAGCCCCGGCGCTTTGCCTCGTTTATCCCCTCGCCGATATCGAGGCCATCGAACTGCGTGTCGGGCCAGATCTCCTTCGCGAAGAACGGTAGGTGGCCATAGCCGGTGCCAACGTCCAGCCACCGCTTCGGCTGGGTGTAAGGCTGCAGGCGACGAGCGCGGCGGCGATACGTCTCCTCTTCGACTTCGAACATCAGTTGGATGTTGGCGCCGTTGAGACCGTCGTAGGTATCACGGTAGTAGTAGTCGAGACCGGCAATCGTCAGCCGGGGATTCTGGAATATGTGGCCGCAAGCACGGCAGCGCTCCAGATAGAACTCGCCCGGCTTCATCACGGTCACGTCGTAGGCGTGGATGTAGACCTCGAGCGCGTCGCTCTCGCAGAGCGGGCAGGTCTGACGTCGAGGCTCCAGCAATGACTCGGGGCCACCAGCAATTTCGGCGGCGTAGCGGTCCCCGTCCGCCTGGTCGAAAAGAGGTGCGGCGGGCTTCCAGGTCAACACCGCGAGCAGCCAGCGCCATATCTCCAGCAGGGGGCGCAGGAGAATCGTTAGCAAGGGATCGCGGATGCGGATCGGCGTGTCTTGAGACGCGAGTAAGGGCTGGACATTGAAAGCTGCCAAGGTCAGCAGGCGAACGCCTTTCGGCCGGGCGAAGGCTCGAAGAGGGGGCAGAAGCATCGCCAACTCAATGAGAAAGACCAGTGGGGTCAGAACCGAGAAGTATTCCTGCTTGTGACGTCCCCTCAGACTCGAATCCTCGCGGGCGAATCCCAGCCCCGGCGCGACAGCCACCGAGAGGTTGGCGCCATATCGACGGAGCGTCTTGGTCGCGTACACCATCTCGGGCGTATCGGCAGGCGTCTTCATCCCGCTGCGTTCAACCAGATCCTTCGAAACGAGCATCGCGAGGCCGGCGATTTGCCCCACGTCGAGGCGCTGCTTGCCCGCGCCCGGCGCGTTCGAGCGCGAAATGAGCTCAAGAAACGCCACGCCATCGACCTCGCCCGGCAGCAGGTCGACAACGTCGAAGCCACCTTCGCGAGCGAACGCGCTGGCTGCCCGGCGGGTCGCGTCATCGACGGTCACACCAGGCGTAATCCAGAACACGTGGTTGGAGGATGGCTCGTCGTCCGAGGGTGCGAGAACCGGCAGCTTCGCGGCTTGAGCGCGCGCTTTCAGAGCTCCGACGACGTAGAGCATCGCCGGCAGTAGCGCCATAAACATCCGAAAGAGGCGCGTGAAACCGCCGGGAGCCGAGTCCGTTGTCTTAGCCATCTCTCGAGTCTATGCGGCCTGCCATGCAGCTTCAATGTCCGTATCGGCAGGGCTCGATGCATGTCTGCCGTGGAATCAGGCACTGCCGGTTACGGCCGTCGACTGGCCGTCTTCCTTGCGGCGGGCCAAAACACCGTAGAAGCAACTACGGCGCCCTGATTTGAAGTACGGCGCGGTCAGGTAATCCAATACACCAGCCAGGCCGAATGCCAGTGGGCTTAGGAGCCAGATCGCCCGCGTGACTGTGCGCTGGACCAGGTTGGGTTTGGGAAGCCAGGGCCAGTTCAATCCGGGAGACATTCGAACCAATTTGGGCCACAAGGCGATTATGAAGTTGACCGGGACGTGGCATTCACCCCAGTACCACTGAAGCGGCTCGAATCCAGTCTCAGCAAAAAGCCGCTCGAGGTTCGCCTGGTTGAGCATGTGCTGATGTTGCGGCTGCACCCAGCCGTACCACTGGCCGCCGATCATTTTGCCGAGCGGACTGTCAGGGTTCGGGATTTCGATTAGCAGATGGCCCCCGGGTTCGAGGACTTCGTGGGCTGCCTTCAGATCGACCCGCGGATCTCGCGTGTGTTCGAGGTAGTGCAACATGCTGACGACGTCATAACTACTCTTGAGGTCGGGCGCCACGTCCGGGAACAGGCCGTAATACGCATTCTCGACCCAGCCGCGCTTACCGGATTTGTGGATCGCACCACCGAAGTCGAGGCCATCGAAGCGAGTCTCCGGCCAAACCTCCTTCGCAAAGAAGGGGAAATGACCGTACCCGGTACCCACGTCCAGCCAGCGCTTCGGTGTCGCGTAAGGTCGCAAGCGTTCGGCCCGCCTTCGGTACACGCCCGCATCCGCCTCATACATCAGCTGCATGCCGTCAGAGTTGAGACCGTCGTAGTTATCCCTGTAGTAATAATCGAGGCCTGCTATCGAGAGACGCGGGTTCTGAAAGACGTGACCGCAGTCATGACAGCGGTCCATGTGGAATTCGCCGGGCTTGTTTAGCGTCACATCGTGGGTGCGGAAGGCCAGCTCCAACGCAGCGCTCTCGCAGATTGGGCAATTAAAGCGCCTCGGTTCGAGCAGCGTCTGCGGGCCGTCGCCCAGCTCCGCCGCGTAGCGCTCCCGATCGGCATCGGTGAACGGAATATCCGGCTTCATCGTCACGACCGAGAGAACCCAACGCCAGAGCTCGATCAGATTCCGAAACAGCGCCGTCTGTAGCGGGCTACGGATTCGAAACGGTGTGCCGGATGCAGCGATTAGCGGCTGTAGGTTGAAGGCAGCGAGGATGACCGCACCGCGCAGCCACGACCTCTTCAAAGCACCCAAGGGCTGCAACAGGAGCACGAGCTCGACTACAAAGGCAAACGGTGCGGCGATCAATAAATAGCGCTGCTTGAGGCGCCCTCGAATCGACGGCTCTTCACGGGCGAAACCCAGGTCAGGGGCAACTGCGACGCCGATTCTTGCTCCGTAGCGCTTGAGGTCACGCGCCGCTCGGACAATCTCCGGCGTATCGGTTGGCACCGGCAGCTCGCTCTTTTCGACCAGCGACTTTCGGACGAGGATCGCAAAGCCTGCAATCGGTCCAACTTGAAGCCGATTGCCGCCTCCGTCCGCGTGGGACCGCGAGATCAGCTCCATGAGCGAGTCCCCGTGGACTTCGCCTGGCAACAAGTCGATCACATCGAGTCCGTGCTCATCGGCATGGGCAACAGCCGCCCGCCGGGTGGCATCGTCCACCGTCACACCGGGCGTGGACCAGACGACGAAATCGCCCGGCGCTTCCCCGTCAGATGGCTGCAGCACCGCGAGTTGTTTGGCTCTCGCCCGGGCCTTGAGCGCCGAGAGCACATAGATGACTACGGGCAGAAACGGCCCAACTAAGCTGTATAGCCGTCTTAAAAGGCCTGCTTTTGACGACTGAGTGGACGCTTCTTCGGTTCGTGCCATGGGCAAAGCCTAGGGACGCTGACCCGGTGGTGCAATGCCACATGGCCAACCTTGCAACGACTACGCGCGGTTGCGACGGCTCCGCTTGAACTCGATTTCCCCCAGCTCAGCGAAGGCGTCAACCATGACCTCGCGCTTCTTCGCCTCGGTGACGTGGGTGTAAATCTGGGTCGTGTTCGGGCTCTCGTGACCCAGGAGCTCCTGGACGACACGCAGGTCGGCGCCGCCGTCGAGGAGGTGGGTCGCGAAGCTGTGACGCAAGAGGTGGGGATGCACCGCCTTCGGTAGCCCTGCCTTGATGGCGTACTTCTGCACCATCGTCTGGACGGAACGGGGCGTCAGCCTGCCACCGAATCGATTGAGGAAGAGCGCACTCTCCGCCGTCTCGAGCAGGTCCGGCCGACCGTCGCGCAGATAAACCTCGAGAGCCCGCGTCGCCGGCTCACCAAAGACGCCGATACGCTCCTTGTTGCCTTTGCCTCGCACGCGCACGCTGGCATCGCGGAGGTCGATATCGCCTAGGTCCAGGCCGGCGACCTCGCTGACCCGCAAACCCGCGGCGTAGAGCAGCTCCATCAGCGCCTTGTCTCGCAGCGAGGCGGCATCGACCCCGTTCGCGGCGGCGATCATGCGATCGATGTCCTGGGACGTGAGGACGTCGGGCAAGCGCCGCCCGGCCTTCGGGCCTGTGACGCCGTAAAACGGGTCGTTCTCAATCAGCGACTCGCCACGCATCCACTTGTAGAAGCTGCGAATCGTGCTGACCTTGCGGCGGATACTAGCGGGCGCTGTCCCGGCATCGAGGAGCACCGCAAGATAGCGGCGCAGATCGATGCGCGACGCCGACTTCGGGTTAACCTGCCAGCCATCGAGGGCGAGCAGGAAGCCCGTCAGGTCGGTGCGGTAGTTCCGCAGCGTGTAACTCGAGAGGTTACGGATGCCGCCATGCTGGCTGAGGTACTGCTCGAGCAGGAACGCAACCGCCTCGGGAAGCTGAGGGGCCTCGTCGTCGGGATCCGAGGCGCCACGCCGAGCCTTCGGGCGAGGTCGCGCGCCAAGAGACGGCGTCACCGGACTTGACGCGCCAGCCATCCGGCCTCGCGCCGGGCGAGACGCTGACGCTCCGCGACTCGTCGGCAGAGCGCGATTCGGCAGCGCCCGAGACGGGCTCAAGGGCTCAATAGCTGCGGGTGAGTCTTCGATGTGGCGATTCGCCGAAGCCAGGCCGGAGCGGCGTGCGCGCGGCGGCTCGGCGTCGGCTGTCTCCCCGTCTGACCGCGGGTTGGTCATCTGGGCCTTCGTCCGCTAGCTGGCGTTCGCCGTGAGTTGTGGCGTCACTGGTACGCGGTCGACCGCAGCTGAGGCTGGGCCGTTCCACTCGCAGTTCGTGCAGCGGGCACGACGGCCGCGTTCGGCGACGATCATGCCCTGGCAGTCAGGGCAGACCTGCGTCATCGGACGCTGCCAGCTCACGTAGTCGCACTCCGGGTACTTGCTGCAGCCGTAGAAGCGCCGCTTCTTGCGCGTCTGCCGCTCGACGATTTCGGCGCCGCACTTGGGGCACGGCACGCCGGTCTTCTGCAGCAGAGGCTTGGTGCCTTTGCACTCCGGGTACTTGCTGCAAGCCAGGAAGGGACCGAAGCGGCCGCGCTTCACGACCATGGCCGAGGCGCAGGTGTCGCAGACCTCATCGGTCGTCTCCTGCTCCTGGTCGCCATCCGGGCGGGTGTATCGGCACTCCGGGAAGCCGCTGCAGGCGAAAAACGGCCCGAAGCGTCCGAAGCGCCGGATCAGCGGCTTCTCGCACTCGGGACAGAGCTCGCCCGTCTCCTGCTGCACTTTAGGGGCCGCCTCGGCGGTTTCGAGCGCCTCACTCAGCGGGTTGTAGAGCTCACGGACGGTGGGCTGCCACAGACGGGAGCCCATGGCGATCTCGTCCAGCTCCTCCTCCATGCCGGCAGTGAACCCCAGGTCGACGACGTTGGGGAACTGCTCGACCATGAAGTCGTTGACCACGAAGCCGAGCTCGGTGGGCTTGAGGGTTCGAACCTCACGCTCGACGTAGCCGCGGTCCTGGATCGTCGACATGATCGGCGCGTAGGTCGAAGGACGGCCGATACCGTTCTCTTCCAGCGCCTTCACCAGGGTCGCCTCTGTGTATCGCGGCGGCGGCTCCGTGAAATGCTGGTCGCTCTTGATGCCACGCTGGAACAAGGGATCGCCGTCGGTCATCTCAGGCAGCGGGGCAGATAGCGTCTGCTCGGCTTCATCCTGGCTGACCGGCGCACCTTCGTCCTTCGCCTCTTCGTAAAGCTGGCGGAAGCCTGGGAAGCGCAGGGCGCTCGCCGTGGCGCGGAGCTGGTAGATGTCGGCAGCCTGCTTGGCGTCGATGTCGACGCTGACGCTGTCGAGGACGGCGTCCGCCATCTGACAGGCGACAGCGCGCTGCCAGATCAGCGTGTAGAGACGCCGCAGGTCGTTGTTCAGGCCTCGCAGGTCGGCCGAGCCGGGGTCGCGCTCGATCGAGGTCGGGCGAATCGCCTCGTGGGCTTCCTGTGCGCCCTTACGCGCCTTGTAGACACGCGGCGCAGACGGCACGAAGTCACCACCGAAGCGCTGGCCAACGTACGAACGGATTTCAGCCACCGCGACGTCAGCGAGGTTGGTACTGTCGGTACGCATATAAGTAATGAGGCCTTCGCGGCCGGCGCCCTTGATGTCGATGCCCTCGTAGAGCTGCTGCGCCAGCGCCATCGTGCGGCGGGCTGTGAAGCCGAAGCGCCTCGATGCTTCCTGCTGCAGGGTGCTCGTCGTGAACGGCGGCGAGGGGCGGCGGTGGATGTCGCGGCGGCGGACCGCCTTGACGGCGTAGTCTGCCTGCTCGAGCTGCCTCGAAATCGCGAAGGCATCGGTCTCGCTGTTGACCTCGAAGTTGCGGACACCTTCCTTGCCGCGCAGACGGGCGACGAATTGCGCCGCGTCCTGGGTGTCGGCGGTCGCCAGGGTGGCGTCCAGCGTCCAGTACTCCTTCGGCACGAAGGCGAGGACTTCACGCTCGCGATCGACGACCATCCTCAGCGCGACAGACTGCACGCGGCCGGCGGAGAGACCTCGACGCACCTTGCGCCAGAGCAGCGGGCTGATCTGGTAGCCGACGAGACGGTCGAGGACGCGCCGAGCCTGCTGCGCATTGACCAGCGCAAGGTCAATGTCGCGCGGGTGCTCGAAGGCTTCCATGATCGCGTTCTGAGTGATCTCGTGGAAGACGACGCGCTGCAGGGTTCGACCGGGGACACGGTCGAGCTCGGCTGCGGCGACGAGGTGCCAGGAGATGGCCTCACCTTCGCGGTCAGGGTCTGTCGCGAGGTAGATGGCACCAGCCTTGGCGGCGGCTTCCTTAATCTTGTTCACGACCTCACGCTTCTCGCGCGGGACGATGTACTGCGGCTGGAACTCGTTAGCGATATCGACGCCCAGCTTGGACTTCGGCAGGTCGCGCACGTGGCCGACCGATGCCGTGATCTCATAGTTCGAGCCCAGGATGCCCTGAAGCGTCCTCGCTTTCGCCGGCGACTCGACGATCACGAGGTCCTTCGCCGCACCGCGACGCCGGGTGGCCGTCGCGCCCGCGGTGGATGCGGCGGTCGTAGCCTTCGTCGTCGCCTTCGCCTTGGTCGCAGCCTTTGCCTTCGCCGGGGCCTTGGCCTTCGTGGTGGCGGCAGCCTTCTTTACAGGCTTCGCAGCCACCTCTTCCGAGGTCAGCTCTTCCTCCGAAGTTGGCTCTTCCAAGGTTGCTTCTTTTGTCTTGCGTGGTGCCATTGGCGGGAAAGTTCCCTTGTCCCCTTCTTATGTTGCCTTATACGTTACCGCGACTTCGCGAGCGCGGACAAAACTCATTGGTCCAACCTGACGGACAGCACCCTTGAGCTCGAGCACGGCAAGCGCGCTCGAAACCGTGCCTACCGGCAGGCCGCTGGCCCGTTGCACCTCGTCGATGTGAGTCGGCTGGCTGGAGAGCAAGCGTAGCAGTTTCGCCTCGGTGGGGTCGGCGGTGACCTGAGGCAGCTCCAGCTGGTGGTCAACCGTGGTCAGGTTGAGCTCCTCCAGTATATCCTCCACCTTCGTCACCAGCCGGGCCTGGCCATCCCGGATCAGCTGATTCGAGCCCCGATGGGTCGTCGAATAGATGCTGCCAGGTAGGGCGAAGACTTCTCGATTCTGGTCAAGGGCCATGCGAGCAGTAATTAAAGCACCGCTGTCAAGATCACCTTCGACAACCAACACCCCGAGGCTTAGCGCGCTGAGGATGCGATTGCGGCGTGGGAAGTACTCGCTGCGGGGCTGCGTACCCAACGGGTAGTCGCTGACCAGCGCCCCGTGCTCGGCAATCGACACTGCCAGCTTGGCGTGCTCCGGCGGGTAGACGAGGTCGAGACCGCAGGCCAGCACGGC
>JADMIO010603915.1_pt1 | contig 76355 bp, 58 predicted proteins | sample 8958161 | NCBI WGS metagenome assembly JADMIO01 (sample SAMN16585339, study PRJNA669376) | soil metagenome | isolation source: Crop rotation soil | place: USA: Cullars Rotation, Alabama | collected 2011
GCGACTTCAAGTCACGTGAATTCCAAGCTTCGGATCCCACTGTGCTGGAAAGTCGGCTTCGGGCCGATCGAACGGCTGAGCGGCAACGTCGCGCACCTGGTCATCAACGGCTTTCCGCCGGCCGAGAGCGAGGCGGCGCAGGAGGCGATCGCTACGCTGATGACTAAGGTCGCCGATGCCGACGCCCTGCTCGTCGATCTGCGGGCAAACAATGGCGGGAAGCCGGACACGGTCGCGCTCGTGTTGAGCTACGTGTTCGACCCAACGCCGGTGCACATCAACGACATATTCTCGCGCGACACGAACTCGATCCATCAGTGGTGGACGCTGCGCCATCTCAAGGGGACTCGATTCGGCGGCAAGAAGCCCGTCTACGTGCTCACGAGCAAGCGCACGTTCTCCGGAGGCGAAGCGTTTGCATACGACCTGCAGAGCCTGCGCCGCGCGACAGTCGTCGGTGAGACGACCGGCGGCGGGGCGCACCCGGCCGGGCCGCGCGCGCTCGACGAGTGGTTCACGATCGTGGTGCCCTGGGGTCGACCGATCAATCCGATTACCAAGACGAATTGGGAAGGTGTCGGGGTCGTGCCCGACGTCGAGGTGCCCGCCGCGGCTGCACTCGACGAAGCGCATCGCCGCGCGCTCGCTGATATTGCGACGGCACGCGGCCGCTGATCTTGCTATCGGACATTGGGTCGGGCGGCCCAACCTAGAATTTCGCAGAAGATAGATTATGTAAACTGACGACGCTGCGCCGCGGGCGGGGGCTGATGCCATTGCCCGGCGCCCAAGCCGCGGTTCAAGGATCGCGGTTCAATACGTGAAGGCGAACAGCGTGCCGGCGTTCGACAGCGCGAAGCCGCGGCGGCCTTCGAAGCTCACCGCGGCGGTGATGCCGTGCGCGGTCTCGAGCCGGCCGAGCTCCTGACCGTCGGTCGCACGCAGCGCGAGCAGCGCGCCTAGCGATTCGGCCACGTACACGTTCGGGCCGCGCACCTCGGTCTTGCCCGGCGCGCCGCGCTCGACGGCGTGGCGCCAGCGCAGCGTGAGCGTCGGCAAGTCGATGCAGACCACGCCGGCCTCGGCCGACGACAGCAGCAACGCGTCGTCGGTGGCCGTGATCGAAGTGACGCCGCGCAGCTCGCCTTCGTGCGAACGCACGGTGCCGGTCGACAGCTCGAGCCCGTACAGGCCGCCCGAGAACGACGCGGCGTACACGAGGTCGTCGACCACGACCGGCGTGGTGTCCACGTCGGTGAAGCGGCGCGTCGAGTCGAGATCCTCGAGGTCGAGCGACGTATCCGTGGCCCAAAGCAAGCGGCCGTCGCCGGCGTCGAGCGCGACCACGGTGCCGTCGCCGAAGCCGGTCAGCAGCTTGTTGCCGACGCGGTTCAAGCCGGCGTGGCCGGAGATGGAGAAGCCTTCGTGCGGCTCACGCCGGTAGCGCCACAGCACCGAACCGTCGGCGCGGGCCAGCGCCAGCACCGCGTCCTCGTCGGTCACGATGTAGATCGCGTCCTCGCTCAACAATCCGGCTTGCGAGACCGGCGCGCCGAGCTCGGCCTTCCAGCGCTCGCTTCCGTCGCTGCCGCGCAGCGCGAACAGCGTGCCGCGCACGTTGGCGACGTAGACCTCGTCGCGCTCCTCGTCGACCGTGGGCTGCGCCTCGATGCCGGCCTGCGCCTTGACCGCGTACAGCTTGCGGCCCGATGCGTCGAGCGCCCACAGCTCGCCGAGGGTCGAGCCGGCGTAGACGCGGCCGCTGCGCGAATCGATGCTGGGCGCTGCGCGCTCGACCGGTACGTACGGACCCGTGAACGGCGGCGCGAAGTCGAGCGCCCAGCGCACGAGCACGCCTGGCCCGGCGCTCTTGCCGGTTTTGTCGACCCAGTGCAGGTCCATCGTGCGCCGCGAGCGCGACGTGGCTGCGCAGCCGGCGATCAAAGCAGACGCGAGCAGCAGCCGCAGCGCGGCGCGGGACCAGCGCACGGCTCGCGGCTGCTTCACCGCGGGGTGTCCTTATTAGACTTGGACGGTGCGCTGTTTTGCGCCGGCGCTTGCGCCGGCGCGCCTTGTGCCGGAGCCGGGATCTTGATCGTGGTGCCGGTCGAGGTGCCCGACTGCACCTGCTTCTCGAGCTGGTCGATCACGTCCTTGGACAGGCCCTTGTCCTTGCCCTGGCCGCTCTCGAGCTGCTTGCGCAGCGCATCGATGATGTCCTGGGTCAGGCCGCTGCCGGTGGCCTGCGGCCCTCCCGGCGCAGCGCCCGCCTGCGTGTTCGCCGCAGGGATATCGGCGCGCAGCTTGGGCGCGTTGAGCTCGACCGAGAGCTCGGTCAACAACGTCTCGGCATCGGAGACCACGCTCTCGAAGCGCATGCCGCCTTGGTCCGCCGGACGCGCGCGCTCGGCCTTGACCAGCGCTGCCAGCATGTCGGCGGCCTTTTGCTTGTTGCCGAGCGCGATCTGCATCCGCGCCTGCTGGTAGTCGGCCGGGACCTTGAAGGCACCCTTGTCGATCGCGCCCATCTGCGCGAAGCGCTTGGCCGCCTCGTCGTACTTCTGCTGAGACGCGAGCACGTAGCCCAGGCCCTCGAGCGCCTGCGCCTGCAGGAATGGATCGAGATCGCTGCGGTCGGCCATCGCGGCGTAGATCTTCTGCGCGTCGCCCACCTTGCCGAGTTGGTTCAGCGCGTTGGCTTCTCCCAGCTTCGCCCAGGTCGCGGCCGGCGAGTCCGGGAAGCGCTTGGCCGTGGTCGCGAACGCCTCGCTCGCCTTCGCCGCGCGCGCCTGCAGCGTCGGATACGATTCTTCTGGCTCGTCACCCGCGGTTTCGCTGCCGGCAGGCACGATCGGCGCGTTGGCGGTCGTGAGCGCGGTGATCAACGAATCGCCCGCCTCGCGATGGCCCTTGTTGAACTGCGCCGCGAGCGTCGGCCAGACGGCGATCAAGGCCCCGACTGCGACGAGGCCGATCAACAGGTTGCGCTGGTGCTGGTCGAACCACGTCTTGGCGCTGTCGACGCTCTCGCTCAGCTTCGTCGGCAGGACAGGCGCGGTGCCCTTCTTGGCTTGCTTGGCCGAGGCCTTGGCTTGGCGGCGCGCCGCCAGGCGGCTCGCTGCCGTGGATCGAGCGGGCGTTTGCCCGCCCTTTTCTTCTTCGCCTTGCGCCACCGCCATACTCCCGCCGACCTCGCCCTTACGCGCGTGGCGGGCGAATATACACTCGGTCGATCTCAAGTCAAACCGCCGCTTTGCGCGGCAAAAGCCGCATCGCCGGCGCCCTTCCGGCGTGGTACATGCCGCACGTGTTGCGGGGGCTGCTGACGTTGGGCGCTTGTGCGTTGCTCTGGCTGAGCGCGCCGGGCATGGCTCACGCGTACGAAGATGAGATCACCCTCGGCCTCGGGATCGGGTACTCGAACCTGTTCGTTAAGGACATCGAGGACGCCGGGCCGACGCCGGAGCAGGGCGTGGCACTGGATGTGTCCGGGTCGTATGGCCTCGGGCCCGCGTGGGCGCTGCGCGCCCGCGCGACGTGGGGCATCCATCCCTCCTCGGTGGATGCGCTTCAGCTCGTGGTCGGGTCGGTCGAGGCGCTGTACCTGATCGACGTGGTCGAGGTCGTACCGTACTTCGGACTCGGCGCTGGCGTGTTGGGCGTCTTCGAAGGTGGCTTCGTCGCGCCGGAGACGCACGCCGTGGTCGGAGCCGACTATCTGCTCTCGCGAACGCTGGCGCTCGGCGTCGACGTGCGCGTGCACCTGTTGCCGACCGAGCTGGATACCGCGCCGGTGTACCTGGCCGCGCTCGGTACCGTGACGTTCATGTTCAATCGCTAGCCGCGGCCCGCGAAGGAGCGGGTGGTGCCCTGCCCTCCTCCGGCGCGCCGACGACGAGCAAGCCGCGCAGCCGCGCCAGCGTATGCGGCCCGACGCCGCGCACGCGAAGTAGCGCATCCAGGCTGGCGAAGGCCCCGTGCGCCGCGCGGTCGTCGACGATGCGCCGCGCCAGGCTCGGGCCGATGCCCGGCAGGAGCTCGAGATCGGCGGCCTGCGCGCGGTTGAGATCGACGCGCTGGCCATCGCGCAGGGCGCGCACCGCCGCGGGCGTTGCCGCCGCGACCGGACGCTGCGCGGGGGGCGCGACCGCCGCGCGCGGGATGCTGGCGAGGGCGACCAGCGCCAGCGCCGCTGCGATCGCACACAGCGCACCTGACGTCGGGCGGTCCAACATCGGCGGTTCATCGGCCGCGCGCCCGGCACGTTGCCAGGCGTTGCACGGCCCGGGGCCGGAACTTCTTCGCGCCGCCTTTGAAGCCGGCCTCGGGACGGGCGTCGGAGCCCGCATTCGCTTGTATTTGCACAGCGCATTCCGCAACTTGGCGGCCATGCTCAGGCTGCTGCGCCGCTTTGGCTACGCTCAGGCGCGGCCGGAGGCGCGCTGGCGCCGGCCGGCGCGCTGGGCGCTGCTGGCGATCGCGTGTGCCGGCATGACGTGGGTCGCCGCCTTCGTCGACGGCGCGTCGGTCGTCGCGCCGGTGCGCGGCGCGGCCTGCGGCCCGCTCGAGATCGTGGATCGAACCGGGCACACCCTGCGCAGCGTGCCAGCGCGCTGCGGGCATCGAGGTCGTGCGCAATGGACCGCGCTGCGCGACGTGCCGCTGCTGTTGCGGCAGCTCGTGATCGCCTCCGAGGACAAGCGCTTCGCAGAGCATGTCGGCGTCGACCCGCTGGCGATCATGCGCGCGGCCGTCGAAGACGTGCTCGCGGGACGGCGTGTCTCCGGCGCCTCGACGCTTTCGATGCAGCTCGCGCGCATGCTGCACCAGGCCGGCGAGTCGCGGACGTTCGGCGCCAAGCTGCGCCAGGCGTGGCAGGCGTTCGCGCTCGAGCGGCGCATGAGCAAGGACGAGATCCTCGAGGCGTACCTGAACCACGCCTATTACGGCGCGGGGGCCTACGGCGTGGCCGAGGCAGCGCGCGCGTACTTCGACAAGGCGCCGCGCGCGCTGAGCGATGGTGAAGCCGCGCTGCTGGCGGTGCTCCCGCGCGCGCCGAGCGCCTACGATCCGCGCAAGCACATGGACGGCGCGCTCGCGCGACGCGCGCGCGTGTTGCGTATGCTCGCCGCCGTCGGCGGTCTGTCGGACGAGCGCCTGCGCGCGATCGAGGCCGAGCCGATCGCGCTGCGCGCCGGCGCCGCGACGCCGTTCGAGGCGGGGCACTTCGTCGATGCGGTGCTGGCCAGCGTGCCGGACGCGGAGTTGCGCGCGGGCGGCGTGCTGCGCACGACGCTCGACCTCGACCTGCAACACGCGATCGAGCGCGCGGTCGCCGAGCACGTCGCGCGCATGCGCGACGCCGGCATGACCCAGGCCGCGGTGGTGGTGCTCGACACCGCGACCTCGGAGGTGCGCGCGCTGGTCGGCTCGGCGAGCTATGCCGACGCGCAGGTCGACATGGTGACGCGGCGGCGCCAGCTCGGCTCGCTGCTCAAGCCTTTCGCGTACGCGCTGGCGATCGAGGGCGGTGAGAGCGCGGCCAGCATCGCGCTCGACGTCGGTGACGTGCCGAGCGACTACCGCGCGCGCGACTGGGTCGGGCACGAGGCCGGGCCGATCTCGTACCGCGAGGCGTTGTCGGGGTCGTACAACCTGGCTGCGGTGCACGTGCTCGAGCGTGTCGGCGTCGAGGCGCTGCGCGCGCGCCTGCGCCAGGCCGGCATCGGCGATCTCGACGCGTCGCCCGACGACTATGGCCTGTCGCTCGCGCTCGGCTCTGCGCGCGTGCGCCTGCTCGACGTCGCGGCTGGATATGGGTTCATGCTGCGCGATGGCTTCGTGCGACGCGCGCAGTTGGTCGACTCGCTCGAGCGCGTGTACGGCCCACGCGCCGACGAGCCGGCGTGGCGCCCTGCCGAGTCCGGCGAAACGCGCTTGTTCCCGCCGGCGGTGAGCACGGCGTTGATGGACGTGCTGAGCGACGACGCCGCGCGCCACCGCCGCTTCGGCCGCGACCTGCCCGTCGAGGGCGTGGGCGACGTCGTGGCCAAGACCGGCACCGCGTCGGGCATGAGCGACGTGAGCGCGGTGGTGGCGAGTCGCGAGTTCATCGTCGCGGCCTGGGCCGGCCGCCTCGACGGCGCGCCGGCCGAAGGCTTGAGCGGGATGTGGGGCGCTGCGCCGCTCGCGCGCCGCGCGCTCGACATCGCGTTGGGTGGCAATGCGCCGAGCTTGCCGTCGCGCAGCGCGGCGCTCGCCACGCGCGTGCTCGACGACGCACAGATGGAGCGCGCGCCCTCGCGCGAGCTCGAACCCTGGGCGGCGCGCGCGCGCGTGCTGTCGGCGCGGACGCCGTCCGTCATGAGGAACCGTCGATGAAGACCTGCGCTGGTCCGTGGCTATGGTTGGCCGTGGTCGTGACCGCGTTCGGCTGCGGGCCGAGCGCATCGCCCAAGCCCTCGCGCGATCTGGCGCGCGTCACGGCATGGAAGCCCGGCGATGCGATCCAGCGCCTCGACGCGGCGCTGCAGATCACGTTCGACCGGCCGATGGTCGGGATCGACGCGGTCGGGCCGGCGCTGCACGAGATCCCGGTGCAGATCGAACCGGCGGTGCCGCTGCGCGCGCACTGGGACGATCGCCAGACGCTGGTCGTGCGGCCGGAGACCGAATGGAAAGCCGGCCACCGCTACACCGTGCAGTTGAGCGGCGCGCTGGCCGAGAACGTCGCCGAGCCGCGGCGCTCCACCTTCGACGCGCAGCCGCTGCGCCTGAGCTGGCTGACGCTGGCCGGCGACAACGTGCCGCGCGAGCCGCAGTTCGACGCGGTGTTCAGCGCCGGCGTCGACAACGCGGCGGCGGCAGCGGCGTGCGCGCTGGTGGCCGACGACGGCAAACGCATAGCGCTCGCGCCGCGCACGCCGAACCTCGAAGAGGCCAAGGACAAGGACCCGCAGCGCGCGCGCTTCAGCGTGCGCGAGAAGCTCGCGCTCAAGACGCACTACGTGCTCGATTGCAAGGGCCTGATGCCCCTCGGAGGCGACGCGCCCTTCCGCCGCGATCGCGACGCGACGGGCTTCACCACCCACGGCGTGCTCTCACTCGCTCGCGCGCTTCCCGAGAGCGGGACCGCGCTGGCGCCCGAGCGCGCGAGCCTGTGCCTCGAGCTGTCGACGCCGGTCACGAGCGATGAGCTCGCGCGCCACGTGCACGTCTCGCCCGAGCCCGCCGGCCTCGCGCAAGGCTGGTACGAGCGCGCATGCGGCACCGAGTGGGTCGCCACGCATCGCACCAACGGCGTGCTGTTGCCGGCGCGCGGCGAGTTCCGCGTCACCGTCGACGCCGAGCTCACCGACGTGTTCGGCCAGCAGCTCGGCAAGGCGCGGCAATGGACGTTCAAGACCGGCGACCGCGTGCCGGGCCTGTGGACGGTGACCGGCGTCGGCGCGGTGCTCGAGTACGGGCGCAGCGGTCACGCGGTCGGTACGCTCAACCTCGCGAACGCCGCGCTGACGTGCGCCACGTTGACCCCGGCGCAGTTCGCGTCCGGCTTCGATCGCTTCTCGGCCTGGGCGTTCCAGCCCGAAGACACCGAGCCACGCGATCGCGTGCCGCCGCCGTGGCAATTGGCCGGGCTGACGCCGAACGTGCACGTGCTCGACAGCCGCGCCGCGCCCAACGCGGCGCACGTCGCGCCGATCGATCTCGGCGCACGCTGCGGCCGCGGCGCGGGGGCGCCGGGGCTTTACGCGCTCGAGCTGAAGCCGGACGCGAAGAGCATCGCCGGCGGGCGCCAGGGTGACGCGCCGGCGCGCTTGATCGCGAACGTGACCGATCTCGCGATCGTGACCAAGCGCGGCACGGCCGGCGCGCTGGTGTGGGTGACGCGCTTGTCGAACGGTTCGCTCGTCGCCGGCGCCGAGGTCGAGGCGCTCGACGCGGGCGGAAACGTGCTGGCGACGGCGCGCACCGACGCGCGCGGCCTCGCGCGCTTGCCGCACCTGCCCCCCGCCGGCGACTCGGAGTTCTTCGCGGTGCGCAGCGGCGAAGACGTCGCGCTGACCGGCACGCACTGGATGTGGCGCGACGGCCTGCAGAGCTGGCAGCTCGACGTGCGCGAGGGCGACGACGACCCGTTCCGGCTGTTCGTGCACAGCGATCGCGGTGTGTATCGCCCGGGCGAGCGCGTGTTGCTGCATGGCCTGGTGCGGCGCGTCAGCGACACGGGCCCTGCGCGCATCCCCGGCGACCGGCGCGTGTCGCTGCGGCTCGAGGCCGAGAACGAGGTCGTGTACCAGCGCACGCTCGAGCTCAGCGACTACGGCTCGTTCTCCGCCGAGATCGATCTGCCCGCGCACATGCCGCTCGGCTGGCATTCACTGGTCGTCGAAGCGGCGGGCAAGCAGGAGTCGTTCTCGATCAACGTCGCCGAGTTCCGTCCCGCCACGTTCGAGATCACCGGCGGCCCCGCACAAACCGAGGTGCTGGCGCCGGCGCAGGTGCACGTCGACGTCGCGATGCGCTACCTGTTCGGCGCGCCGGTCGCCAACTCGCCGTTGCACTGGACGGTCGAGCGCACGCCGGCCGCGATCGCGCCGGCGGACTTCGAGCAATTTCGCTTCGAGGACTCGGCGCCCGCGCTGCCCGGCGAGGAGCCGTGGCCCGAGGCGCCGTCGGGCGTGCAGCTCGAGCGCGCGGCCAAGACCGACGCGCAGGGACACGCGCAGCTCGAGTTCGCCACCGAAGCGGCGCGCAGCCCGACGCGTTACTTGATCAGCGCCGAGGGCACCGATGCCGGCGAGGACCGCGCCGCGCGGCACATGAGCGTGCTGGCGCACTCGGCCGAGGTGTATGTCGGCGCGCGCATGACGCGCTGGGTGTTCGGCGCCGGCGAGCCGATCGAGGCCGAGGTGGTGCTGGTCGATCGCGAAGGCAAGCCGGTGGCCGGACAGGCCAGCGTCGAGCTGCGCGACGAGCGATGGAAGTGCGACGACCCGCTCGCGGGCTGCACCGCCGAGGTGCACGCGCTCGAGAAGCAGACCGTGAGTGTGACGGCCGGCAAGCCGGCGCACGTGAGGTTCGCCGCCAAGGCCAACGGCACCGTGCACGTGCGTGCGGAGACGAGCGATGCCGGCGGACGCCGCTCGCGCGCGAGCGACGCGGCGTGGGTGTGGTCGGATCACGCCACCGGGCCGTACGACGACCGCGTGGCCGCGCCGCTCAACGTCGATCGCCGCGCGTACCGCGTGGGCGAGAGCGCGCGCGTGGCGTTGCAGACGCAGCTCGCACCGCAGCACCTGCTGGTCACGACGGAGCGCGCCGATATCCTGTCCGCGGACGTGGTGCCGAGCAGCGCGGGCATGCCGTCGGTCGCGCTCGGCCCCGTCGCCGCGCCCAACGCGTTCATCACGGTCAGCGGCATGACGCCGCGCGCGGGCGATGGCAAGGCTGGTGCGCCGCGCCTCGTCTCGGGCGCACGGGAGGTCAAGGTCGAGGGGCCCACGCGCGCGCTCGCCGCGCGCATCGAGCTGGCGCGCGACGCGTACCGGCCGCGCGAGCGCGTCGAGGGCGACGTCCTGGTGACGCACCTCGGCAAGCCCGTCGACGCCGAGGTGGCGCTGGTCGCGGTCAACGAGAGCGTGCTGCAGTTGACGTCGTTCGCGACGCCCGATCCGACGCTGGTGTTTCACGCCCCGCGCGGCCTGTCGGTGCGCACGGCCAGCAACATCCCGCGCGTGGTCGCCGATCCGGCGCAGGCGGCGCAGGTGCCGCAGGTGGCACGCCTCGATCGCACGGGCGGCGAAGACGGTCCGGGCGGTCGCCCCGACGCGCGCAACGACTACGTCGCCGCGGCGTACTTCGCGCCGAGCCTGCGCACCGATCGCCACGGCCGCGCGCACTTCGCGTTCGACGCGCCGACCGATCTGAGCGCGTATCGCGTGATGGTGGTCGCCGCCGCCAAGGACGATCGCGTCGGCTCGACCAACGCGCGCTTTCGCGTGCAGCAGCCGCTGTCGCTGCACCCGCTCGCGCCGCGCTTTCTGTCGCGCGGCGATACGCTCGAGCTCGGCGCGCTGGTGCACGACTCGACCGGCGCCGCCGGCGCGGCTGTGGTCGAGTTTCATGGCTCGGGCATGGCGCTGGCGAGCGAGCGCGCGGCGACGACGGGCAGCGCCCCCGAGGAGGTCGTGCGCACGCAGGCGCGCGTCGGCGATGTCGACCGCGCCACGTTCGACGTCGGCGTGCGCAAGGGCGCCGAGTCGGATCGCGTGGCGCGCGACCTGCACGTGCGCCGGCCGCTCGACACGGAGCTGCGCGTGCTGGCGCAGCAACGCGCGCCGAAGCTGAGCGCCGGGCTCGCCTGGCCCAGCGGTATCGATCGCGACTTGAGCCAGCTCGAGATCACCGTGGATCGCGCCGGCCTCGCGCCGCTGGCGCCGCTGCTGGTGGCGGTGGTGAACTACCCCTACGGCTGCACGGAGCAGACCGCCGCTGCGCTGACGGCGCTGGCCGCGACGCCGGAGTTGGCGCGCGCGGTGCTGCCCGGCCTCGACACCGAGGCGCGGCTGCGCGCGCGCATCGCCGACGGCGTGGGGCGCTTGCTGCAAGCGCGCGCCGACGACGGCGGCTTCGGCTTGTACCCGGGCATGAACGGCCGCCCGTGGCTGAGCGCGATCGTACTCGAGGCCGCGCTGGCGGTGCGGCGCGCCGGCCTGCCGGTGTCCGATGCGCTGATCGACGGCGCCAAGACTTCGTTGTCGAGCTGGTTATCGAGCAGCGACGTCCGCGCGCTGACGCCGGGCGAGCTCGAGATCGCCGCGCAGAGCGCGCTGCTGCTCGGCCAGAGCAGCGCGCCGCTCGACACGCTCGAGGAACAATTGTGGCAACAGCGCGCGCGGCTCACCACCGACGGTGCGGCGTTCCTGCTGCGTACGTGGGCGGTGCGCGGCAGCCACGAGGACCGGCGCGCGCTGCTGCGCGATCAGCTGCGCGCTGCCAAGTGGCTCGGTCGCGCGCGCGATCCGGAGGCGCCGTTCGCGTCGCCGGAGCGCAGCACGGCGCTGGCCCTGCTCGCGCTGCTGGACGACGCGCGCGAGCCCGAGCTGGCGCAGAAGTTCGCGGCCTGGCTGATCGAGCGCGCCGGCGATCCCGAGGCGTACTTCTCCACGCGCGACATCGCCGACACGTTTGCCGCGCTCTCGGCCTGGGCGCGCGGCCGCGCCGCCGGCGCGAGCCAGCTCAAGGTCGGCTTGGGCAAGCAGGTGCTGTGGCAAGGCGCGCTCAGCGGCGCGCAGGTCGTCGCGGTCGCGCGCAGCGCCGGCCAGGTCGCGGCCGGTGGCGAGGTCTGGGTCGAAGCCGACGCCGATGTCAGCGCGTCGATCCGGCGCCGCGACGTCTCGCCAACCACCGAGAAGGTCGCCTTCTCGCGCGGACTGTCGGTCGTGCGCCGCTACACCCAGCCCAAGACCGATCAGCCCCTGGCGCGGCTCGCGCTCGGCGACATCGTGCAGGTCGAGATCGAGCTGCGCACCGACCGCGCCGTGCGCATGCTGGCGCTGACCGATCCGCTGCCGGCCGGCCTCGAGCCGCTCGATCCGGGGCTGTCCAACGGCGGGCTCGCCGGCTGCGCGCGCTGCGAGGACAACCAGGGCTTCGATCACGTGCGCCGCCACGACGACCGCATCGAGGCCTTCGCCGAGTGGCTGCCCGCGGGCAAGCACGTGCTGCGTTATCTGCTGCGCGCGACCACGCCGGGCGCGTTCGCCGCGCCGGGCGCCAGCGCCACGTTGATGTACATGCCGGACTACTTCGCGCGCAGCAGCGTCGGCACGGTCGGGGTGGCGCGCTAACCGCGGCTACTTCGCCGGGTTCGTGCCCTGGTCAGCGGGGCGATCCGACTTCGTGTCGCTCTCGCCGTCTTCGCTCTTCGGCTGCTGCTGCCCGTCGCCTTCGGCAGGCGGCGGCTGATTCTTCTTGGTGGCGTCCTTCAGCGCATCCGTCGGCTGCGTCTTCGCCACCGGCGGCGCGCCGTATTCCTGGCTCAGCTTGCGCCCGAGGTGATCGAGCAACATGCGCTCGACGTAGCTCGCCAGTGCCGGCACCTGCACCACCACGCGCACGCCCTCGACGCCGTTCTCCAGCGTGCGGATCACCTCGACGCTACCCGGGTGCTGTTTCTGGCCGTCGTTGAACTTGAACAGGAAGTAGCCCGAGTCCTTGTCCTTCTCGGTGATCGGGCTCTCGAACTCCACGCGCAGCATGCGCACGGCCGCGGTCCACACGCGCGTAAACGGATAAGGATATGTCTGCTCGCGACGCGCCTCGGCGTGCCCGCACAGGACCCCCGTCCAAAGCAAGGCGACTGCCAAAGCCAAGCCAAGCGTTCGCATCGTGCGTCCGTTGTGCGGCTGCCCGGTCCGAATCGCCAAATTTTCGGCAGGTTTGGAGGGTAAACCGCGACTCAGCTCGCAAAACGCGGCTCGAGTTCGGTCAGGTTGAGCTGCTCCAGGATCTGCTGGAGGCGCTTCTTCGCGCTGGCGCGCGGCGGTGCTGCGCTGCGCCGCGCCACGATCAGCTCGTTCTTCAGCGAGTGCTCCCAGCCGACCAACTCGGTGACCGTCACCGCGTAGCCGTGCGCCTCGAGCTGCAGGCAGCGCAGCACGTTGGTGACGTGACTGCCGAACTCGCGCGTGTGCAGCCCGTGCCGCCAGATCTCGGACAGCGCGCCCTGCCCCAGCGACTCGGCCTTGTGCTTGCGCAGCACCGCCGCCACCTCGGCCTGGCAGCACGGCACCAGCACCACCGCCTTGGCTTGCTTGCGCAACGCGAACTGGATCGCGTCGTCGGTCGCGGTGTCACAGGCGTGCAGCGCGGTCACGACGTCAACCCGGGCCGGCAGCTCGGCCGCGTCGATCGACTCCTGCACCGATGCGTTCACGAACGACATGCGCGTGAAGCCGAGCTCGGCGGCCAAGCGCCGGGACTTGTCGACCAGCTCCGGCCGCGTTTCGATGCCGTACACGTGCCCGGCGTCGCGCGCCTTGAGGCAGAGGTCGTACAGGATGAAGCCGAGGTACGACTTGCCGGCGCCGTGATCGGCCAGGCTCAGCGCACCGCTCGCATCGAGCACCTCGCTTAGCAGCGGCTCGATGAACTGCACCAGGTGATAGACCTGCTTGAGCTTGCGCCGCGTGTCCTGGTTGAGCTTGCCCTCGCGCGTCAGGATGTGCAGTTGCTTGAGCAGCTCGATCGACTGACCCGGCCTGATCTCGGGGATCGGCGGCGCGGCCGGCGCACTCGGAGGCTGTGCTGGTTTGCGCGCCATGTTCCGTGCTCACGCTTGCGGCGGCGGCGGCGTGCTCGTCGGCGGAATCGTGAGCAGGTCGCGCATCCGCACGTGCAGCGCGTACAGCGGGATCACGCCCGCGAGCACCATCACCGCGGACTGCATCAAGTAGAGCAGGAAGATGAACACCGCGCCGGGCCCGCCGACGAGCTGCTCGGCGAAGTACAGGCGCAGCGCGGCCGAGACCGCGAGCTGGAAGTTGCCGAACAGGCCGGGGCCGGTCGGCAGTAAGATGCCGATCGCCAGCACGCCCATCACGGCCGCGGCGTGCCCGAGCTGCATCGGCAAACCGCAGCCGATGCCGAGCAGCCACACGCCCACGGCGTTGCAGCCCCAGTACAGCACCGACTCGGCCAGGAACCCGAACGCCAGCCGCGCGTCGCCGATCGAGCGGATGCCGTCGGCGACGTTGCCGACCTTGGTCGCGAGCGTGTGCGCCAGCGAGGGGAAGAGCTTGCCCAGCGTGAGCCGCGTCAGCGTCATCGCGAGCTCGCGTTGCCACAGGAACATGCCGAGGGCGATGAACGCGCACGTGAACACGATCAGCGCTGCATAGCCGTACGTCGGCAGGTGGGCGGCGATCGGATCGTGGGTCGGCACGCGCTTCAGCACCAGCAGCGCCCACGCCACGCACAAGCTCGTGATCAAGCCGTCGATCACGCGCTCGACGGCGACCGTGCCGAGGCCGACCGAGATCGGGATGCCGTGGCGCATCTTGGTCAGCGCCGGTCGCGCCAGCTCGCCCAAGCGCAACGGCAGCGCGAAGATGGCGAAGAAGCCGATCCAGTTGAGCAGCACCACGTCCTTGAGCGGGACGCTCTTGACCGGAGCGATCAAGAAGCGCCAGCGGCTGGCGCGAAAGTAGTGCACGAGCAACAGCGACGCGCCGTACACCGGGATCGTCCAGCTCGACACCGCGCGCAGCCGCTCCAGCGACGGCACGAGCGGCACACCGCCACGCGCGAGCAGCCACGCGAACAGCGCGCCGAGCGCGATCGAGATCAACAGCTTGGGCCACACGCGCGACAGCGCCGAGCCTTGCGGTTCAATCGCGACGCTGCCGTCGCCGCTCATGACTCGACCGTGCCTTCGAGGATGTTGCGCGGGTGGATGCCGAGCATGCGTTCGGCGTACGCGCCGCCGCGCAGCTCGCGCAGGCGTTCGATGGCTTGCGCCACGATGTCCACGTCAGCTGGGCGATGGCTGTCGCTGCACGCGGCGTAGTACAGGTCCTCCTCCAGCATGCGCTCGGCGGTGCGACGGGGCGTGCGCCCATACTTGCCCGTCAATGACATCACGTCGAGCAGCGCCACCGCGCCGAGCTCGACCAGCCGCGCCAGCGGCGCCGACGACGCGAACAGGGCCGGATAGCGCTCCGGGTGAGCGATCACCGGCCGCACGCCGCGCACCTGCATGCGGAACACGCGCGTGTCGATGCCGAGCGGCAGCTGCTCGGGCGGAAACTCGATCAGCGCCGCCTTGCCGCCCGGATAGGCCAGCATCTCGTTGCGCTCGAACAGCTGCCAGAACACGTCGTCGCAGAAGTGCTCGGCGCCGAGCAGCAGCTCCGGCATGCCGGCCGAGTCGCGGCTCTCTGCCACGAAGCGCTCGAAGCGCTGCACCAGGTCGGGCTTCCTGTTCTCGAACATGCCGCTGCGGATGTGCGGCGTCGCGGTCACAGCGTCGTAGCCCAGCTGCTTGAGCGCCTGGCACAGCTGCACACCCTCTTCGAGCGTGCGCACCCCGTCGTCCACGGCGGGAATGTAGTGACAGTGCAGATCGACGAATCCGTTCATCAGCTGGCCGGTTCCCGCCCGATCTCGTCGATCGCCTGCAGCAGCGCGTCGCGTTCGTTGAGCTCGGGATGGTCGAGCACGCGTTGTAGCAGCTCCTCGAGCACTTTACCGACGCGGCGACTTGGGGGGATGCCGAGGCGCTTCATCACGTCGCCGCCATCGACTGCCAGGTCGCGCAGGCCGAACGCGTGGCCGGCCTGCTGCGCGGCCTCGATCCGCGCGCGCAGCCGCGCCAGCGACTCGATCTGATCGCCGGCGTCGCGGCCCTTGGCCAGCACGTCCGCGCGGGCGAGGTCGAGCAGGTCGTCGAGGCGATCGAGCCCCACGCGCTGCACGAAGCGGCGCACCGCGGCGTCGGTCCACTCGTCCGAGTAACAGACCAGATGATGGCGCACGAGGTGCACCACACGTTCGCGCTCGTCGTTCGAAAAGCGATACTGCTTGAGCCACTGCTCGGCCATGCGCGCGCCGACCGTCTCGTGGTTGTAGAAGGTGTAGTCGTTGGTCTTGTCGGAGTGTGCGCGCGTGCGCGGCTTACCGACGTCATGCAGCAGCCCTGCCAGGCGGTGCACGGCGCCGCGGCCGCACGCGTCCATGCACTCGAGCGAGTGCCGCCAAACATCATACGCGTGGTAGCGGTTCTGCTCGCAGTCGACGGCCTCGAGCAGATCCGGACACGTCACGCCCAGGATGCCGGTCGTGCGCATGACCTCGAAGGCCCGCGACGGCACGCGCGCGTCGAGCGCGCGCAGCCACTCGTCGCGCACGCGCTCGGGCGACACGCGCCGGAACGCGTCGAGCGCGCCCGGGATCGCCCCGCGCGTGGCCGGCTCGAGCTCGAACTCCAGCGTGGCCGCGAAGCGCGCTGCGCGCAGGACGCGCAGGCCATCCTCGCCGAAGCGGTCCTCGGCGCGCCCCACCGTCCGCAGCACGCGGCGCTCGATGTCGGCGATGCCCCCAAACGGATCGATCAGTCGATCACTGAGCGGGTCGTACGCCAGCGCGTTGACCGTGAAGTCGCGCCGCGCCAGGTCGCGCTCGATGTCATCGATGAAGTACACGTGGTCGGGGCGGCGGCTGTCGCTGTAGTCGCCCTCCCCGCGCAGCGTGGTCACCTCGTAGCTCTGGCCGCGCAGCAGCACGGTCACCGTGCCGTGCTCGATGCCAGTCGGGATCACCCGCTTGAACAGCCGCATCATGTCCTGCGGCGTGGCGCTGGTCGCGAGGTCCCAGTCCTTGGGTACCCGCTCGCGCAACAGGTCGCGCAGGCTGCCGCCCACGAGCCATGCGCGGAACCCCCCCTGCTCCACCCGACGGCACAACTCGACCACGGGTTCGGGAATCACACCGCTCGGTACGCGTTGTACGACCATCGAGAGCTCCGGCCCGCGCGCTAACGCACAACGCGTGCCCGGCGCAATGCTGACGCCGGGCTTGAGGACCGGCAACCTGTGCCCGGCCCGGACCGTGTGTCACCGGGTCGGGCCAAAAAGACCCGAGCACCGCGCGAGCGCCTGCTACACTGCTTGCGTTGTCAGCCACTTACCCACGAGCCCAACCTGCATGAATCGCTGGCTAAGACCGATCCTCGCACTGTTCGCCGTAGGCTCCGCGTTTTGCATCACGTTCGTCTGGCCACAGCAAAACGGGCTCAATTTCGATATCGACACGTCGCCGCGCGCGCAAGCCGCGAAGACGCGCGTGCCGTACGACCTCTCGCAGGTCCGCGTCCTCAAGGCGGTCATCACGAAGGTCAACCAGAACTATGTCGAGCCCGAGCGCATCGACCACCGCAAGATGCTGCTCGCCGGGCTCAACGCGATCCAGAGCTCGGTGCCGCCGGTCATCGTCCACTACGAGCAAGGCGACCCGACTCTCAAAGTACAGGTGAACGATCAATGGGGTGAGTTCCGCGTCGACGACGTCAACTCGCCGTGGTCGCTGACCTGGCGCTATCAAGAGATCTTCCGGTTCCTGCAGAAGCACCTCGAGCAGGACGAAGACATCAAGCTGCGCGACGTCGAGTACGCCGCCGCCAACGGCATGCTGCGCACGCTCGATCCGCACTCGATCCTGCTCACGCCGGACGAGTACTCGGAGATGCAGCTCAGCACGCGCGGCGAGTTCGGCGGCCTCGGCATCGTGATCTCGATCCGCGACGGCCAGCTGACGGTGATCCGTCCGATGCCCGGCACTCCCGCCGCGCGCGCCGGCCTCAAGCCCAAGGACCGCGTCGTCAAGATCGACGAGGAGTCCACCCTGAACATGCCGCTCGAAGAAGCGGTGCGCCGCCTGCGCGGCACCCCCGGCTCGAAGGTCGCGGTGTGGGTCGTGCGCGAAGGCGCCAAGGGCTGGCAGAAGCCCAAGTCTTTCGACCTCACGCGCGCGGTGATCCACATCGAGTCGGTCGAGTCGCGCATGCTCGAGGGCGGCATCGGCTACGTGAAGCTGACCAACTTCCAGTCGAACACGTGCGACGACCTCGAGGCCGCGCTGGCCAAGATGCACAAGGACAACCTGCAGGGGTTGGTGATCGACCTGCGCGACAACCCCGGCGGCTTGTTGCAGCAGGCGGTGTGCGTCGGCGACGTGTTCCTGTCGAGCGGCACGATCGTCACCACCTCGTCCAACGACCCGGAGAAGGCCGAGCGCAAGCTGGCCCGCGCCGAGGGCACCGAGCCCAACTACCCCGTGATCGTGCTGCAGAACGGCGGCAGCGCCTCGGCGAGCGAGATCGTCTCGGGCGCGCTGAAGAACCACGACCGCGCGCTGATCGTAGGTGAGCGCACCTTCGGCAAGGGCTCGGTTCAGGTGCTGTACAGCGACGACAACGACGGCTGGGCGCTCAAGCTCACCATCGCCCAGTACCTGACGCCGGGCGACATCTCGATCCAGAGCGTGGGCATCGTGCCCGACGTCGAGATCGACTCGATGACCGTCAGCCCCGACGACATGGACATGTTCGTCGACAGCGGCTACCTGCGCGAGTCCGACCTGGCCGCCCACCTGACGCACAGCCGCGCGCACGACGGCCAGAAGCCCGCGCACATCATCCGGTACTACCTGCCGGAAGAGACGCGCGAGCGCCTGCGCGAAGCGCGCCCCGAGGACCTCGAGGAGAACGAGCGCGAGGACGAGTTCCTGACGCGCTTCGCGCGCGAGCTGCTGGTGCAGGCCAAGCGCGCCGGCCGTCGCGAGCTGCTGCGCGACGCCGAGCCGGTGATCGAGTCGACGCGCGCCAAGGAGATGAGCCGCGCCGAGGGCGAGCTCAAGAAGCTCGGCATCGACTGGAGCGAGGGCAAGGACGAGGGCGCGAGCCCGGTGCTGGTCACGGTCACTACCGACAAGAAGGACAACGTCGGCGTCGCCGGCGAGCCCTTCAACCTCAAGGTGACGGTCGAGAACCAGGGCAAGGCGCCGCTGTACCAGCTGCGCGCCACGACCAAGAGCGACAACCGCCTGTTCAGCGAGCGCGAGCTGGTGTTCGGCAAGCTGGCGCCGGGCGCCAAGCAGACGTGGTCGACCACGCTCGGCGTGTGCAAGACCGACGACAAGGACAAGGCCGAGGGCGGCGGCAAGCGCAGCTGCGTGCTGCCCGAGACGCTGCGCGAGCGCGCCGACGGCATCAAGGTCGTCTTCGACGAGGCGCACGGGCATCAGCCGCAGCCGGCCGAGATCCGCACGCGCGTACAGGCCGAGGAGACGCCGCAGTTCGCGTACACCGTGCACGTCGCCGACGACGCGCGCGGCAACGGCGACGGCCAGGTGCAGCTCGGCGAGATGGCCACCGTGTACATGCGCGTGCGGAACGTCGGCAAAGGCACGAGCAAGCAGACGGTCGGCAACCTGCGAAACCTGAGCGGCCCCGGCATCCTGCTGCACGCCGGACGCTTCCAGCTGCAAGAGCTCAAGCCCGGTCAGGAAGCGATGGTGGCGTTCAAGTTCGAGGCGCTGCCGGCGTTCCAGGAGCCCGAGGCCAAGCTCGAGGTGTCGATCATGGACGAGCGCCTGCGCGAGGCCGCGGGCGAGAAGCTGATCGTGCCGATCGCCAAGACGACTGCGCAGGTCGAGGCCGCGAGCGGGAGCGTGATCGCGCGCCCCGGCGCGCGCGTGCTGGAGGCACCGGTGCCGAACGCCAAGGCCATCGCGCAGATCGAGGGCGGTCCGCTGCCGCTGCCGGTGCAGGCCAAGGTCGGCGAGTACACGCGCGTGGATCTGGGCCAGGGCCGTCCCGGCTGGATCAGCGAGCGCGACCTGCGCGGTGGCTCCGGCAAGGGCGGGCATCTGACCGACACGCTGGCGCACATGCCGCCGCGGCTCGACATCGACTACGCCAACACGCAGGTCACGCGCGAGCCTTCGCTGCGGCTGAAGGGCCGCGCCGAGGACGACACGCTGGTCCGCGACCTCTACGTGTTCGTCGGCTCGCGCAAGGTCTTCTATCAGTCGAACCGCAACGCGGCCGAGCCGCGCAAGGTCACTTTTGATACGACGATCCCGCTGCGTCCCGGCATCAACTACGTCACGGTGGTCGCGCGCGAGGACAACGAGATCATGTCGCGCGAGACGTTCATCGTGCGCCGTGACGGCCCCGACGGTGCGCTGCTCGAGACACCCAAGGAGACCGAGCAGGACTTCTACGAGCTGATGGAAGGCAACAGCGGCGGCGGCGACTGATCGCCGTGATTCAGCCGGCTTGACGCGACACGCACGAACGGGCATGACCCGCGCCATGCTCATCGTCTGTCTCGACCTCGAAGGCGTGCTGATCCCCGAGGTGTGGATCAACGTCGCCGAGCGCACCGGCATCCCCGAGCTGCGCCTGACCACACGCGACATCCCGGACTACGACGCGCTGATGAAGCGCCGGCTCGGCATCCTCGACCAGCACGGCCTGGGCCTGCCGCAGATCCAGGAAGTGATCGAGACGATGGAGCCGATGCCGGGCGCGCTCGAGTTCCTCGACGGACTGCGCGAGCGCTTCCAGGTCGTGATCCTCTCCGACACCTTTTATGAATTCGGCAAGCCGTTCATGCGCAAGCTCGGCTGGCCGAGCCTGTTCTGCCACTCGCTCGAGGTCGACCCCAAGGGCCGCATCACCGACTACCGGCTGCGCCAGCCCGATCCCAAGCGGCAGGCGGTACGCGCGCTGCGCGGTCTCAACTTCAAGACCATCGCCGCCGGCGACTCGTACAACGACACGACCATGCTGGCCGAGGCCGACGCGGGGATCCTCTTCCGAGCGCCTGCGAACGTGATCCGGGACTTTCCGCAGTTCCCGCAGGTTGAGTCGTACGATGCCCTCGCGCGCGAAATCTCGGCCGCTTACGCGCGGATCCAGTGAGATCGCGCCATCGGCGGATCTGCCGAAACACCATACAGTGTGTGCTTTGGGGAACTTTACACCTGGGCCGAAGGGTGCTATCGGCCGCCACAGCGTGCCAAAGTTGATCGGAGCGCACGCACCGAACCGCGCCGTCCCGGGGGAGCATGCCTAGTACATCCAGCAAGTTGAGCAGCAACAAGGGGCCCGCCCGCTCCATGAGCCAGACCCGCCTGGTGGCTGCCAAGACCACGGCCAAGCCGGCCAAGCTGGCGGCAGCGCCCAAGCGCGCCTCCTCGCCGCCTCCGGCGGCGGCCAACATCGGCAAGGGCAAGGCGCCGCGTGCGGCCGCGGCCCCCGCCACGGTGTCCACCCGCCCGAGCAAGCCACCGCCCGCGGTGGTCGACGAGCGCCCCACCAAGGGCGGCCAAACCAAGAACGAGCTCAAGGCTCAGTTCGCCAAGCTGTCCAGCGCCACGGCCCAGATCGGCGGCCTCAAGCGGAGCCTCAACAAGGGCTTCTTCGACGTCGGCGTGCTGCTGACTCAAATTCGAAACGAGAAGCTGTACGAAGTGAAGGGCTACGGCTCGTTCGAGGCGTTCGTCGAGCGCGAGATCGACATCAACAAGGTGACCTGCATGAAGCTGATCCGCATCGCGGAAGCGCTTCAGCACGATCAGGCGCTGGCCGCGGGCTTCGAGCGCGCGACGGCTGCCGTCTCCGCCCTCGACGGCGAGACCGAGCTGGCGGCGGCGTCGCGCCCGGGCGGCAGCCCGTTGGGTGGCGTTCCGCTGCACAAGCAGTAACACACGCGTCCGGATGGAGCTGATCATCTGCTAGCGCTCTTCACGGCGCTGTTGTGCGTTGTGGCCAATGCGTTCTTCGTGGCGGCCGAGTTCGCGCTGGCGCGCGTGCGGCCGACCGCGCTCGACGCGATGGCGCGCACGGGCGACAGCCAGGCGGCTCACGCGCTGCGCATCACGCAACGCCTCAACGAGTACCTTTCGGCCACGCAGCTCGGCGTGACGCTGTCGTCGCTCGCGCTCGGCTGGCTCGGCGAGCCCGCGCTGGCCGATCTGTTGCGCGGGCCGCTCGCCCCGCTCGGCCTGAGCGGCGCGGCGGTGCACGCCATCGCGGCCACGGTCGCCTTCAGCATCATCACGATGCTGCACATCGTGCTCGGCGAGCTGGTGCCCAAGTCGCTCGCGATCATCGCACCCGAGCAGGTATCGCGGCTGACGGCCGCACCGATGTCGCTGTTCTTCCACGCGACGTACCCGCTGCTCCGGCTGTTCGTGCGCCTGTCCGATGTCGTCTTGCGCAGCGCCGGCGTGTCGGGCGGCGAAGGCGAAGTCGCGGGCAAGGTCACCGCCGAAGAGATCCGTCTCATCATCGAGGCCTCGTTCGGCAACAGCGACAGCGAGAAGCTCAAGCAGCAGTTGCTCGAGCGCGTGCTGCGCGCGACCGACCGTCCGGTGCGCGCGCTGCGCGTGCCGCGCGTCGACATGTACACGCTGTCGCTGACCGAGAGCATCGAGCAGTGGTCCGACACGGTGCGCAAGACGGGCTTCAGCCGCTATCCCGTGACGGAGGACGGCAACCCCGACCACATCGTCGGCTACATCTACGTGAAGGACTTGCTGCTGGCGCAGAAGCCGGCCAAGGGCGGGCCGCGCGCTCTGACGCGTGACATCCTGTTCATCCCCGAGTCGCTGCCGGTCGGCCAGGCGCTCGCGCGCTTTCAGCGCAGCAACATCCCGATCGCGATCGTGAACGACGAGTACGGCGGCACGAGCGGCCTGATCACGGTCGAGGACGTCGTCGAGGAGTTGGTCGGCGACATCCACGACGAGCTCGACATCTCGATGCCCACGATCGAGACGCGCGAGGACGGCACACTGGTCGTCGCAGGCACCGTGCCGGTGGGCGACCTGCCGCTCGAGGGCCTGGAGCTCGACAACAAGGCCAAGGGCGACACCGTGAGCGGCTACATCATCGATCAGCTCGGCCGCCTGGCGCATCCTGGCGACCGCGTGCAGATCGGCCAGTACGAAGCCACGGTCGAAGACGTGCGTCGACGGCGCATCTGGCGCGTCGCGATGCGGCCGTACGTGCCCAGCCTGCGCCCGACCAGCGTCACGCCCAAGGCCGAAGAAGTTTAGGTCTCAGCACGAGGAGCGGAGCGACCACCGCGGGAGGGTGGGCCCCGCCGAGCTTTGCTCGGTGGGCGGGAGGGACGCGTGTCCCTCCCGTTATCCAAGTTCGGCGCCGCGCCAGAGCCAGGGCTCGAACAGGTCGGCGAAGCGGGTCAGTACTTCAGGCAGCTCGCCCGTGAGGCGGCGGTGATGCCAGAGCGCGGCCGTCACGACGTCGACGGCGAACGAGACCGGGATCTCTTCCAGCGCCGGGCGGCCGGGCAGCGCACGCGAGTGACGCTCGACGTCGTGCGCGGACGCCAGCGGCTCGAACACCGTGTGCACCACGCCGCGCTCGCGGTTCCAGCCGAGGCCGAGGATCTCGACGAACTGCCCGTGCAGCGGCCGCACCAGGAGCGCCGCGCCTTCGGCGGCGTCGCCGGCGAGCATCGCGCGGCAGGTGGTGTCGCAGCGCAAGCCCACACCGCCGCTCGCCGAGATCTCCGACGCGATGTAGCGCGCGAGTTCCACGTCGTCCTCGACCGCGAGCAACGGCACGAGCACACCCGACGGGCACATGCCCGCGTTGTGCGTGTCCGTGATCACCGCATCGATCAGCCGCTCGCGTTGCGGGCGGTCGAGCGCGGCGTAGGCGAGCGCGAGGCCTTGCGCGGCGGAGGCGTTCTCGACGGCCGCGATCAGCAGCGCGCCGAACGGTTCGTCGGTGCTCGACCCGCGCACAGCGTGTGCGCTGCGCGCAGTGTCCGCGCGCGCGCCCGCCTTGGCCAACGTAGGACGTCCTGTCCGCCCCGAGAACGACACCGCACCGCGTATACACGCCTCGCGTGGTGAAGAAAATGAAAATCAGCGGGCGATCGCAAACTGCACGTTCTCGAAATATATTCGGCCACGGTTGCAACGTGGATAAAGATCCGCAGGACGATGAATTCATTCGGCAGTACGACGCGTTCGTGCGCGGCGTCGTAAAACACACGCGCGCACAGCTCGGCATCGAAGGCGATGCCGAGGACCTGATCGCCTGTGCGTTCGAAGGATTGATCGAAGCGCGGCGCCGATTCGATCCAGCGCGTGGCGTTCCGTTCAAGTCGTTCGCGTACTACCGCGTGCGCGGCGCAGTGCTCGACGGCGTACGCAGCATGGCGTATCTGCCGCGCCGCGCGTACGCGCGCATGAAGGCCGCGGAGGCGTTCGATCTCGAGGGCGAACCGGCGAGCGAAGCGCAGGCGCAACACGCGGGCGCTGCAGCGCAAGACGCCGAGTCCAGCTTGCGCGCGCTCGACGGCATCTTGGGTCGCGTCGCCGCTGCGTACTGCACGGCGGCCGGCGCGCAAGAAGAAGACGCCGAGCCGAACAACCCGGAGCACGCCGCGCTCGCCCGCGAGCGCAAGGAGCGCGTGCGCCGCGCGCTCGATCTGTTACCCGACCAAGAGCGCCAGCTGATACGAGGTCATTACATAGAAGGTCGTAACTTCGACGATATCGCCAAGGACCTCGGGCTCTCCAAGTCGTGGGCGAGTCGGCTGCACACGCGCGCGCTGGCGCGCATGCGCGACGCGCTCTCGGACTAGGCGGCAGCGAGGATCAGCCGCTTGCAGCTCGTTCCCTTCATCGCGTTCTTCGTGTCGGGCGCGTCGAGCCTGATCTTCCAGCTCATCTGGAGTCGCCTGCTGCACCACGTGTTCGGCTCCTCGAGCGTCGCCATCTCGTCGGTGGTCAGCGTCTTCATGGGCGGCCTCGGCCTCGGTGCGTGGCTGTTCGGGCGCATCGCCGATCGCGTGCGGCGCCCGCTGTTGCTCTATGCGTGGGCGGAGCTCGGCGTCGGCCTGTTCGCGCTGTGCGTGCCGCTGCTCGTCTCGCCCGAGGGCTTCCTCGCGCACGTCAACGCGCTCTTGCACCGGCGCTTCGAGTCGGGGTCGACCGGGCTGATGCTGGCCCGCTTCCTGTGCATCGCGCCGGTGCTGATCGTGCCGACCACGCTGATGGGCTCGACGCTGCCGTTGCTGTCGCGCCACTTCGTCGGCGCCTCCGAGCGCGCGGCGACGGTCAGCCGCCGCGTGGGCGCGCTGTACGCGGTCAACACGCTGGGCGCGGTCACGGGCGTGTTCCTGGCCGGCTTCGTGCTGATGCCGAACCTCGGCGTCGCTGCCGCGAACCGGGTCGCGGTGCTGATGAACTTCGCGCTCGCGGCGAGCATCTTCGTGCTGCGCCGCCAGCTCGGCGAAGGCCGAGCACGGCCGGTGGATACGGATACGGATGCGGATGCGGATTCGAATTCGGATGCCGAGGGGCCCTTCCCCGCTCGTGTCCGCATCGCCGCCGGCGTGGCATTCGCGGCGTCCGGCTTCTGCTCCCTGCTCTACGAGGTCGTCTGGTCGCGCGCGCTGGTCAACACCATCGGCGGCTCGGTCTATGCGTTCGCCTTGATCCTGATGACGTTCCTGACCGGCATCGCCGGCGGCAGCGCCGTGGCGGCTCGCTGCCTCGGCCACGGTGCAGCGCGGCGCAGCGGGGCGCTGGCGTTCGCGTGCGCCCTCAGCGTGGCCGGCGCGCTGCCGTGGGGGCTGCAGCTCGGCTTCCTGGCATGGGCGGCGGTCGGCGCGCTCGGCGCGGGCTTGTCGGCGGCCGTGGCGGCCCGCGCCTCACGTCGCGAGCGCGAGCGCGCGCTGCTCGCCGGCGAAGCCGAAGTCGAGCTTGCTACACCCGCGCCGTCTTCGCCGGTCGCGGACGTGGCGCTCGTGCTCCCGGCGCTGCTGCCGGCGCTCGGCGCGCTGGTCTACTTCCAGAGCCGGCTGGCCGGGCTGGTCGCGTCGGCGGTCGCGCTCGGCGCGCTGCTGATCGCCGCGCTCGTGCTGCTCGGGCGGCGTCTGGTCGTGCTGCTCGCCGCGGTCCAGCTCTTCATCGCGCTCGCGACGTGGGTCAGCGACCTGTGGGCCGATCAGATCTCGTTGGCATTTGCCGCGATGGTGGTGCCGTTCTATCGCGTGCTCGGCGAGCACGTCGACCGCGTGATGGCGATGATGTTCACCACCGCGGCGCTGTGCGTGCTGCCCTCGGCGCTCGGCATGGGCGCGATGTTCCCGCTGACCATGCGCGTGTTCAGCGCCGGCGGCGCGCGCGTCGGTCGCGACGTGGCGGTCGTCTACACCGGCAACACGCTCGGCTCGATCGCCGGCGCATGGCTGCCCGGCTTCGTGCTGATGGCGACCTTCGGCATGCAGGCGACGTTGCACGTCGGCATCGCGATCAACGCGCTGCTGGCCGTGTGCATCGTGCTGTCGATTCCGCGGCCTGGCGCGCGCGCCGCGATACAGCGCGGCGCGTTCGCGGCGATCGTGCTGGCGCTGGTCGGCATGCTCGCGCTCGCCACGGTGCGCCCGTCGACGCTGCACTGGAACCTGACCAAGATGACGCTCGGCGTTTTCCGCATCTCGCTGGCCAAGGACGTGCTCGATCAGGAGACCTGGGGCGAACCCGACCTCGTTTACTACCGCGATGGCCTGTCGACGACGGTGTCGGTCGAGCGCTGGGGCCGCCACTACTCGCTCAAGAACAACGGCAAGGTCGAGGCCAGCAACGGCGACGACATGCCGACGCAGATCATGGTCTCGGCTTTGCCATTGCTACTGCACCAGAAGGGCGCGCGCGGGCTCGACGCCGCGATCATCGGCCTCGGCTCGGGCGTGACCGTCGGCGCCGCGATGCAGTTCCCGCTCCGCTCGCTCGAGGTGATCGAGCTCGAGCGAGCGGTCGCCGAGGGCTCGCGCTTCTTCGCGCACGCCAATCACCTCGAGTACCCGCTGCGCGAGTTCCCGTACGTGCAGATGCCGCGGCTACGTCTGATCAACGACGACGGGCGCAACTACCTGGCCAGCACCGACGCGCGCTACGACGTGATCATCGGCGAGCCGAGCAACCCGTGGCTGACCGGCGTCTCCGACCTGTTCACCGCCGATCACTTCCGCATCGCCAAGCGCAAGCTGCGGCCCGGCGGCGTGTATTGCGAGTGGGTGCAGCTGTACGAGATGAGCCCGGAGAACGTGAAGATCATCTACCGCACGTTCGCGTCGCAGTTCCGCTATGTCGTGGTGTTCTCGGCCGAGGATCTCTCGAGCGACACGGTGCTCGTCGGCTCGGACTCGCCGCTGCCGCTCGACCTCGCGCACCTGCGCGCCGGCTTCGCCGCGCCGGGCGTCGCAGCCGAACTCGAGCGCGCCTACGTGCACTCGCCGTTCGACGTGCTGGCGCGGGTGCTGCTCTCGAGCCGCGCCGAGGTCATGCGCTACACGCAGATCGAAGAGCGCCGCGGTCCGAACGGCTTTGACGCCGTGCCGGCCTCGACCAACGCCGGCCCTTGCGCCGCGCCGCAGTGCCGGCGCACGCCGTCGCCGATCAACACCGACGACAATGCGCGCATCGAGTTCGCCGCGCCGCGCGACCTGATCGGCTTCGAGCGCTACAAGGGCTACCTGCAGACCATCTACGCCGACACCTGGCCCTACGGCAGCCTGTCTGGCCTGCTCACAGGGCTACGCACCGCGCCCGCGCAGCGCGCGGACGACCACGCCGAGCTGGCGCTGGCCTTGCTCGCGCACGGGCGCCGGCGCGAGGCGAGCCGCATGCTCGAGGCGGGCACCGCGCTGGCCACGACCGACCGCTTGCGCTTCGCGCGCGCAATGTACGAAGCCCTCGGCACCGGCCCGGACATCGACCCGCGCCTGCGCGCCCCCACGCCGGACCCGGCGATCGGCGAGGCCAACCGGCGCTTGCTCGACGGCTACGCCGAGGTGCGCGACGCGCTCGCGCACGGCGACACCAAGCGCGCCAAGACGGCCATGGAAGGTATCCCCTCATCGCTGGTACGCCACGCGGGCCCGGAGATGCAGTACCTGCGCGCGTACGCGCTTTACCGCGCCGGTGACTTCGACCTGGCGATCGGCGACCTCGAGGGCCTGGCGCGGTCGGAGCCGGGCTTCGTGAGCGACCGGCCCGAGCTGTATTTCTTTCTCGCGCGTTCTCACGAAGCGCTCCAGCATTTCGATAAGGCGGTGCGCAGCGCGCGCGTCTATGTAAACGCCCAGATGCGAGTAGAGGCCGAGGAGCGCGCGCGTTTACAGGCGAGCGACTCGGCCTTGCAGTGACGCTTGTTTCCGCGCGGCAACCGCCGCAAATCGTGTTGATCCGGATGCCGCTCGGAGGCGCAAAGCGCCTTGCAAACCGGTCCTGAACGGCTACATTCGCCCCCGACAACGCAGTCCCAGAGTATTCTCCAATGGCTACGAAAATCGCGATCAACGGGTTCGGGCGCATCGGTCGCTGCATCGTGCGCGCGATGCTCGAGAACAAGACGACCGGCCTCGAGTTGGTCGGCATCAACGACCTGACCGACGCCAAGATGCTGGCGCACCTGCTCGAGTTCGACTCGGTGCACGGCCGTTTGAAGACGCCCGTCGTGGCCGAGGGCAACACGCTGCACTTCGCGGGTCTGAAGGTGCCGATCTCGGCCGAGCGCGATCCGTCGAAGCTGCCGTGGAAGGCGCTCGGCGTGGACATCGTGCTCGAGTGCACGGGCCTGTTCACCTCCAAGGAGAAGGCGAGCGCTCACCTCACGGCGGGGGCCAAGCGCGTCATCATCAGCGCGCCCGGCGGCGCCGACGTCGACGCCACGTTCTGCTTCGGCATCAACCACGAGACGTTCGACGCCAAGAAGGACTTCGTGGTCTCGAACGCGTCCTGCACGACCAACTGCCTGGCTCCGGTGGCCAAGGTGCTGAACGAGAAGTTCGGCATCCTGAAGGGCCACATGGTCACCGTGCACTCGTACACGAACGACCAGCAGCTGCTCGACCTGCCGCACAAAGACATGCGCCGCGCGCGCGCGGCGAACCTCTCGATGATCCCGACCACGACCGGCGCTGCCAAGGCGATCGGCCTGGTGCTGCCCGACCTCAAGGGCAAGCTCGACGGCACCTCGATCCGCGTGCCGACGCCGAACGTGTCGCTGGTCTGTCTGACCGCGCAGGTCGGCAAGCAGACCACGCGCGACGACGTCAACGCCGCGCTGAAGGCCGCCTCGGAAGGCGCGCTCAAGGGCGTGCTCGGCTTCGAGCAAGGCCAGTTGGTCTCGATCGACTTCAACGGCAACCCGCTGTCGTCGATCATCGACGCGCCGCAGACCCAGGTCATCGGCGGCGACCTGGTCGAGGTCCAGTCCTGGTACGACAACGAGTGGGGCTTCAGCAATCGCATGGTCGACCTGACCAAGTACATCGCGAGCCACAGCTGATCGACCGCGCGCGCTCACGATAGGCGGGACACCATGGCCGGCGAGATCCGCACCATCTCCGACTTGAACCTGGATGGGCGGCGCGTGTTCATCCGCGTCGACTTCAACGTCCCGATCGAGAACGGCAAGGTCACCGACGACAGCCGCATCCGCGCCGCGTTGCCGACCCTGCGCGCGGTCGCCGAGCGCGGCGCGCGCATCGTGCTCGGCTCGCACCTGGGGCGGCCCAAGGGCAAGCCCGAAGCCAAGTACTCGCTCGAGCCGGTCGCCGAGGTGCTGGCGGCGCTGATGCCGTGCGAGGTGCTGTTCCCGGACGACTGCCTCAGCGAGGCGGCGGGCAAGATCGTCGCCGACCTGCGCGAGGGCCAGGTCGCGCTGCTCGAGAACCTGCGCTTCAATCCCGGCGAGGAAGCCAACGACGAGAACTTCGCGCGCAGCCTGGCCAAGCTCGCCGACGTCTACGTCAACGACGCCTTCGGCGCGGCGCACCGCGCGCATGCGTCGGTCAGCGCGCTGCCCAAGCTCTTCAAGGAACGCGGCATCGGCTTGTTGATGCAGCAAGAGGTCGAGGCGCTCGACCGCCTGCGCAACAACGCGCCGCGCCCGTTCGTGGCCGTGCTCGGCGGCGCGAAGGTCAGCGACAAGCTCGGCGTGCTCGAGGCGCTGATCGAGCGCGTCGACGCGCTGCTGATCGGCGGCGCGATGGCCAACACGTTCCTGGCCGCGCGCGGCGTGCCGATGGGCAAGAGCAAGATCGAGGAAGACCGCTTGCCGCTGGCGCGCAGCATCATGCAGCGCGCCGAGGAACGCTCGGTGAAGCTGATGCTGCCGAGCGACGTGGTGGTCGCGGGCAGCCTCGACGCCGAGCGCGGCGACGTCACGTCCATCGCGCACATCCCGCCGGACGCGATGGCGCTCGACATCGGTCCGGCGACGGTCGAGGCGTTCCGGCGCGTGATCGTGCCGGCGCGCTCGCTGTTCTGGAACGGCCCGATGGGTCTGTTCGAGCGGCCGGCGTTCGCGCGCGGCAGCCTCGGCGTGGCGCAAGCGGGCGCCGCATGCGCGGGCTTCACCGTCGTCGGCGGCGGCGACAGCGTCGCCGCGGTCAATCAGGCGGGCCTGGCCGGCGACTACGACCACGTGTCGACCGGCGGCGGCGCCTCACTCGAGTACCTCGAGGGGCGCTCGATGCCCGGCCTCGAAGCGGTGCGCACGTGAACCCGCAGCTCCGCCGCCCGCTGGTCGCCGGCAACTGGAAGCTGCACAAGACCATCGCCGAGTCGCGCGCCCTGGCGGCTGCGCTGCGCGAGCGCCTGGCCGGTGCCAAGGCTGAGGTCGTGCTCGCGCCCGTGCTGACGGCGCTGTCCGCAGTCCGCGAGGCCGTCGCCGGCAGCCCGATCGGGCTCGCGGGCCAGGACGTGTTCTGGGAGGCGCAGGGGGCATTCACCGGCGAGGTCAGCCCGGCCCTGCTGCGCGACGCCGGCGCCAGCCATTGCATCGTCGGCCACTCCGAGCGCCGGCAGTTCTTCGCTGAGACCGACGAGGGCGTGCAGCGCAAGACGGCTGCCCTGCTCCAGGCCGGGCTGACGCCGATCGTGTGCGTCGGCGAGAGTCTGGCCCAGCGCGAGGCGCTCCAGACCGAGGCCCACGTGCTGCTGCAGACCGGCACCGCCCTGGACGGCCTCACGCCCGAGCAGGCGGGCCGCGTGGTTATCGCTTATGAACCGATCTGGGCGATCGGCACGGGTCGAACCGCCAGCCCCCAAGATGCCCAGGCCGTGCACGGCGCCATCCGCGGGCTGCTGGTCCAGCGCTTCGGGCGTGCGCTGGCCGACGGCATTCGGATCTTGTACGGTGGCAGCGTCAAATCCGACAACGCGCAGGCCCTGATGGCCGAGTCCGATATCGACGGAGCGCTGGTCGGAGGTGCGTCGCTCGACGCAGCCTCGTTTGCCGCGATTGTCGCGGCAGCAGAACCCCCGAAGTAAGACAGCATCGTCATGATTACGTTTCTGACCGTCATCTACGTGATCGTCTGCGTGTTCTTGATCTTGGTCGTGCTGCTCCAGGCCGGTCGCGGCGGCGGCATGGGCGCTGCGTTCGGCGGCTCGAGCCAGACCGTCTTCGGCGGCGCCGGCGCCGGCAACTTCCTCACGCGCCTCACCGTCGTGATGGCGGTGCTGTTCATGGTCCTGTCCGCCAGCCTCGCGTACAAGTCGTCGAGCAGCGACAAGGCGCTCGAGAACGCCGACAGGGCGATCAAGCTCCGCGAAGAGGCGCGCAAGCTCTCCGACAAGGACAAGAAGGCGGCGGCCTCGGACAGCAAGGCGGCGCAGAGCAGCAGCACGTCCGAGCAGCCGGCGGCGAACCCGCCGGCCGAGAACGCCGCACCGGCGGCCGAGGGCGCGCCGGCCGAGGCGCCGAGTCAGCCGGCGCAGGAAGCGCCCGCCGAGACGCCGTAAGCAGCTGCGCGCATGCGTACGGCTCTTCTGCTGCTCGCGTCGAACGTGTTCATGACTGCGGCCTGGTACGGCCACTTGCGCCACCGCCAGGTCCCGTTGTGGCAGGCGGTACTGGTGAGTTGGGGAATCGCCTTCTTCGAGTACTGCCTGCAGGTGCCGGCCAACCGCATCGGCTACGTCGCGGGTTTTTCCGCGGCCCAGCTCAAGACCATGCAAGAGGTGATCACGCTCGCGGTCTTCGTGGTGTTCGCGCAGCTCTACCTGAACGAGCCGCTGCGCTGGAATGTGATGGTCGGTTTTGCCCTGATCGCCGCCGGCGCGGCATTCGTGTTCAAGCCGTGGTAGTCCAAGTGCGCTGAGATCATCGAAGTGGCAAACAGCACCCCTCCGCCGCAACGGATCTCGGATGCTCCGACCGATCCGTCCCTGAGCACCACGGGCGAGACCTCGCGCTTGTCGCGTGCGGAGATCGAGCGGCCGCCGATCCTGGCGCTGACGCTTGGCGCGCTGGGCGTGGTCTACGGCGACATCGGCACCTCGCCGCTGTACTCGGTGCGCGAGTGCTTCCACATCGCCGGCGGTGTCACCCCGACGCCCGAGAACGTGCTCGGCGTGCTGTCGCTGATCACCTGGTCGCTCACGCTCATCGTGGCGGTGAAGTACCTCACCTTCGTGATGCAGGCGGACAACGAGGGCGAAGGCGGCATCCTCTCGCTGCTCGCGCTCGTGATCAAACCGGGCGACAAGTCGGAGCCGCCGCGGGCGCGGCGCGCGCTTGTGCTGGTGGGCCTGCTGGGGGCGTCATTGCTGTACGGCGACGCGGTGATCACGCCCGCGATCTCGGTGCTCGGCGCGGTCGAAGGTCTGGCGGTAGCCACGCCGGTCTTTCACTCGTGGATCGTGCCGCTCACGGTGGCGATCCTGATCGCGCTGTTCTCGATTCAGCGCCGCGGCACGGCCGGCGTCGGCCGCATCTTCGGCCCAGTGATGGTGCTGTGGTTCGCCACGCTGATCGTCATCGGCTTGCCGTGGATCTTCCGGGCGCCCGAGGTGCTGAAGGCCATCAACCCCGTGCACGCGGTCGGCTTCCTGCTGCGCCATGGTCCGCACGGCTTCTTGCTGCTCGGCTCTGTCGTGCTGTGCATCACCGGCGCCGAGGCCGTCTACGCGGACATGGGCCACTTCGGCAAGCGGCCCATCCGCCTGGCCTGGTTCTGGGGCGTGTTCCCTGCCCTGCTCGTGAACTACTACGGCCAGGGCGCGGTGCTGATCCGCAACGGCGCCTCCGCGCTGCACAACCCGTTCTTCGCGCTGGTGTCCGGCTGGCTCGTGTACCCGCTGGTGGCCATCGCGACCGTGGCGGCGATCGTGGCGTCGCAGGCCCTGATCTCGGGCGCGTTCTCGCTCACGAACCAGGCGGTCCAGCTCGGCTACTGTCCGCGCCTGAAGGTCGTCCACACCTCCGGTCACCAGGAGGGCCAGATCTACGTGCCCGAGGTGAACGCCTGGATGATGCTGGCGTGCGTCGCGCTGGTGCTGGTGTTCGGCGGTTCGTCGGACCTGGCCTCGGCCTACGGCATCGCCGTAACCGGCACGATGACCGTGACGACGGTGCTGTTCTTCGCCGTGATGCGCGTGCGCTGGGGCGTGGTGCCCGCGCTGTTCTTCTGCGGCGTGTTCCTGGTCATCGACCTCATGTTCTTCGGTGCCAACCTGGTCAAGGTGCGCAGCGGCGGCTGGCTGCCGCTGGCGATCGGCATCGCGCTGTTCACGATCTTCACGACCTGGAAGCGCGGCCGGCGCGCGCTGAGCGAGCGGCTGCAGTCGTCGGCGCTGCCGCTCGAGCCGTTCCTGAAGGACCTCGAGACCCAGCCGCTGCTGCGCGTGCCCGGCACGGCGGTGTTCATGAGCTCGAACTCCGAGAGCGTCCCGCCGGCGCTCTTGCACCACTTCAAGCACAACAAGTCGCTGCACGAGCGCGTGCTGCTCTTGTCGATCATCACCGAGCACGTGCCCGGCGTGCGCCGCCGCGAGCGCGTCGAGACGCGCGACCTGGGCCAGGGCATGTATCACATCGTGGCGCACTTCGGCTTCATGCAGACGCCGCGCGTGCCGGACGTGCTGCGCCAGTTCCGGCGCATGACGAACCTCGACGTCGAGCTCAACAACACCAGCTTCTTCCTCGGCCGCGAGACGCTGCTGGCGACCGGCCGCTCGGGCATGTGGCGCTGGCGCGGCATGCTGTTCGCGTTCCTGTCGCGCAACTCGCACACCGCGACGGAGTTCTTCGGCTTGCCCCCGGGCCGCGTGGTGGAGCTCGGCATGCAGATCGAGCTTTGATCCGTGACCCCGGGTAGACCTGGAGCGGAGCGCACAGCGCGGAGCGACCCGCGGGAGGGTGGGTCCCACCGAGCTTGGCTCGGTGGGCGGTAGGGTCGCGTGACCCTCCCGGCTATTAAACTTACTTCACGCTCAGAGAGAACGGCGTGAAGTTGGTGTCGCGGTCGTAGACGTCGACGCCTTCGGCGCGCTTGAGCGCGTTGACCACGCGGTACGTGATCGGCGTCGCCACGACTTCCCAGCTCACCTTGAGCACGTAGTTGGCCAGCATGACCTGCAGCAAGAGCTCGTTCGGCCAGCTGCCGAAGAACGCCAGCGGGTAGAACACGACCGTGTCGCAGGCCTCGCCGACCACGGTCGAGCCGATCGTGCGCATCCAGAGCATGCGGCCCTGGGTCCGGATCTTGAGCTTGGCCAGCGTGAACGAGTTGGCGAACTCGCCGCAGAAGTAGCCGACCAGCGACGCGAGCGCGATCCGCCACGTCGAGCCGAACGCCTGCTCGATCACCGCTTGCCCCGTCCAGCCGTCCGCAGGCGGCAGGTGCACGACCACAAAGCTCATGATCGAGGCGAACAAGAGCGCGCTGAAGCCGGCCCACACCACGCGCCGCGAGCGCGCGTAGCCGTAGACCTCGGTCAGGATGTCGCCGAACAGGTAGCTGAGCGGGAAGAACAGGTTGCCGGCGCCGAACGCGTGCGGCGTGCCGAACAGGTTCACCTGCGCGATCTTGCTGACGCCGATCAGGTTCGCGCAGAGCAGCACGCACACGAACGCGGCCATGATCAGGTCGTAGTAGCGAAAGCTACTCGCGCTGACGTTCGAGGCGATCTCTGGGTGGGGCGAGTCGTCCATTCGGCGCGGCAGACTGTAGGCCCCGTTATCTGGGCAAGTCCAGAGGCTGGCCGATGTCGACCATGCGCAAGGCGGCTTCGGCGTCTTCGATGTAATTGCGGTGGCCGTGCTGCGCGGCCAGATCGAGCACTTCGCGCAGCCGCGCGCGTGCCGAGTCGGCGTCGCCCTGCTTCTGTTCGATCACCGCCAGGAAAAACTTGCCCTGGATGACGTCCCAGACGAACTCGTGCTTTTCTGCGTAGTCGATCGCCTGCAGCACGCGCGCCCTGCCCTCGGCCGAGTTGAAGCGTGTGGCGTCGATGAAGCCGAGCGCGCGGATGTTCGACATCTGCAGGCGCGCGTAGCCGTTCTCGACCGCGGTCTCGTAGCTGCTGCGCAGCGCGGCGAACGCGCGGCGGTGGTCGCCCATGCGCAGGAAGGCCTCGCCCATGTTGTGGGCGTTCAGCGCCGCCTCGTGGTGCAGTCCGGCCTCGCGCGCGATCTCCATCGCCTTGGCCGCGGCGCGCGCCGAGGCCTCCTGCTCGCGCGCGTGATAGTGGATCTGCGACTCGAGCCGGTAGAGCTGGCCCATCATCGCCGCGTCGCTCTCGTCGGTCAGGCGCTTGGCCTGTTCGAGCGTGGCCAGCGCCGACTGCCGATCGCCCATGCGCGCGTAGGTCAGCGCCAGCGGCGTCAGACAGCGCAGCTCGGAGGCCGAGTCCTTCGCCTCGCGCGAGAGTTGCACGGCCTCGCGCAGGAACCCGACGGCTTTCTCGTAGTCGCCGCCGCGCGCGTCGGCGTCGGCGGTGGCGAGGAAGACGTCGCGCGACAGCTCCCAGTCGGTCAGGCCGCGCGCCATGTGCTGTGCCTGGTCGAACCAGCGCCGCGCTTCCTCGATGCGCGACGCGCCGACCAGCATGCGCCCGCGCCACATACAGAAGCGGGCGTTGTGGCGGTCCGAGCGCGCGCTCTCGGCGGCCTTGAGCGCGCGTTCCATCAGCTCATTGCCCTCGGTCAGGTTGCGGTTGCGGAAGCAGAGCCCCGCCAGCCGGTCGTACAGATCCAGGATCTGCGGGCGCTGCTTCGGGTCGCCGTTGGACAGGATATCGATCACGCGCCGCAGCTCGGCGATGGCGCTCTCGAGCGCGCCCTCTTCTTCCAGGCGGTCGACCGCGCGCAGCAGGTAGTGCACCGCCTGCGCGTCTTGCCCGGCTTCCTGGTAATGGCGCGCGAGACGATCGGCCATCTCATCGATGCGCTCCGGGTACAAGCGCACGATCGCCTCGGCGATCGCCGCATGGATCTCCTTGCGCGCCTGGACCGTGACGCTCTCGATCAACACCTGGCGCGCCAGGCCGTGCGCGAACATGTGCTCGCTCGGACCGTGCGGCGCGACGATGCCGCGCATCTCCTTCGACTGCAGCGCGTCGGTGACGGTCTTGAGGCCCTCTTGCGCAGCGGCGGCCACGATGTCGGCGTGGAAGCGCTCGCCGGCCAGCGACGCGACCTGCAGCACGTAGCGCTCGGTCGGGCCGAGCTTGGCCACGCGCGACGCGATGATGCCGCGCAGCGTCTTCGGGATCTCGACGTCGGCCACGTCGCGGTTGTGCCGCACCTGTCCGTCCTCGAACGTGATCGCGCCCGAGCGCTGCAGCGCCTTGAGGTACTCCTCGACGTACAGCGGGTTGCCGCCGCTCTTGGTGGTGACGTCGCGCAGCAGGTCGAACGGGATCTCGTCGGCGCCCATGCGCGTCGCGACCAGGCGCGCGATGTCCTCGTCGCTGAGCGGCAAGAGCCGCACCTCGGTGAAGTTCGGAAGGTCCGACCAGCGCGGCGCGTAGCCCGGGCGGTAGCACAGGAACGCGGCGATACGCGCCTTGGACACCGCGCGCAGCATCTCGTCGACGATCGACAGCGAGTCGGCGTCCATGTGCTCGGCGCCGTCGAAGGCGAAGATCGTCAGCCGGTCCTCGGCCAGCTTGCGCAGGATGCGCAGCAGCGCGGCCTTGAGCGGGCGGTGCCCCGTGCGCTGCGGCGCGTCGGCTTGCAGACCGAGCGCGGCTGCCACTGCTCCTTGCTCGATCGACAACAGGCCCAGCGCGCGCAGGCGCGTGGTGCGGCCGCGCACGAGCGCCTCGGGATCGAACTCGTCGATGCCGAGCACGCCGCGCAGCATCTCCTGGATCGCCGACAGCGGCACCTCGCGCATCTGCGGGGTGAGCGTCGCGACGTGCAGACCGACGTTGTGGCCGGCCAGGCCGAGGCGCCGCATCGTCTCGGACAGGATGCGCGACTTGCCCGCCCCGGCTTCGCCGTGCAGGCCGACGACCTGCAGCTCGGCCTGGTGCGCGCGAGCCAGCGCCTCGCCGACCTTGCGCAGCTCGGCGCGGCGGCCGATGAAGCGGCCCTGCGCCTCGGCCATGCCGCGCTCGCTGGCGAGCAGGTGCAGGTTCGCCTCCGAGCGCCCCGCCGGCACGAGCCGGAAGCGGCTGCGCAGCGCGATCTCGGTGCGGTCGTCGGCGACGATCTGGCCGTCGCCCGTCCCCTTGGCCTGATCCCAGATCGTGCGCATCAGCTGCGCGTAGTTCTCGTCCTTCAGCAGCGTGCCGCCGAGGTCGACCAGCACGCGGCCCGAACACACCGCGATCGCGGCGCTGGTCGAGCGGCCGGCCTCGGCAGCGGCGGCGGCGGCGCCGCGCGCGAGCTGCAGCGCACAGCGCGCCGCGTTGTCTGCGTCGCGGCCGTCCGGGTCGAGCTCGCCGAACAGCGCGATCAGCGCGCGCCCGCTCGCGGCGCCGGGCGGCAGGTCGGCGCGCTCGATGCTGCCGCCGAAGCGCTCGACGATGTGCGCCACGGTCTCGTCGCGGATCGCGTCGTCGGCGTCGAGCCGCAGCGCGAGCGCGGTGACGTCGCGCCACTCGGTGCGCTCGCGCGGCGCGCCGTTGATCGGCGTCGCGGTCGGCTCGAGCTTCGGGCGGCGCCCGCGCTCGACGCGCGTGCGCTCGCGGTCCGGCAGCGGATCGTCGAATGTCGTCACCTCGAACACCGCGGCCAGCCGGTCGTCGCTGCGGTTCACCTCGTCGGTGCCGGTGCGCACCGCGGCCAGGTGATCGGCCAGATCGCGCGCACTGACGCGACGGCCCGTGGTGTAGAGATACTGGATCAGGTCTTCGTACAGCTCGCCCGCGCTCTGGTAGCGGTCCTCGGGGTGCGCTGCCATCGCGCGGCGCACGATACGGCCGATCTCCTCGGCGAGATCGGGCACGACCTCCTCGACCGGCGTGATCACGCTGCTGCGGATGCGCTGCAGCGTGTCGTAGCTCGACTGCGCCTGGAACGGGTTCTGCCCCGAGAGCGCCTCGTACAGCAGCGTGCCGGCGCTGAACACGTCGGTGCGCGCGTCGAGCTTGGCGCCGATCAGCTGCTCGGGCGACATGTACGCGTACTTGCCCTTGATCACGCCGAGCTCGGTCACCGCCTGCGCCACGCTGCGCGCCTTGGCGATGCCGAAGTCGGTCAGCTTCACCTCGCCCTCGAAGCTGAGCAGCACGTTCTGCGGCGAGACGTCGCGGTGCACGATGTTCAGCGGGCGCATCTCGGCGTCACGCCGGCGATGCAGGTAGTCGAGGCCCTTGGCCAGCTCGCTGATCAAGAACACCGCGAGCTCGGGTGACAGCCGGCGCTTGGCCTTGGCCGTGCGCTTGAGCATCGCGGCCAGGTCCATGCCGGCGACGTACTCCATCGCGATGAAGTACGTGGCGTCGGCCTGGCCGAGGTCGAAGACCTGGACGATGTTTGCGTGCGAGAGCGTGACCGCGATCTTGGCTTCGTCGATGAACATCGAGACGAAGCGCGGGTTCTCGCTCAGCTCGGGCAGGATGCGCTTGATGACGAGGATCTTCTCGAAGCCCTCGACCCCGTGCGCCTTGGCCTTGAAGACCTCGGCCATACCTCCACGCGCCAGCTGCTCGAGCAGCTGATACTTGCCGTAGAGGATCGGGGCGTCGTTGGGCATCGGGGAGCGGCGACGTGCGAGGAGCGCGACGTTCGAAGGATCCAAGTGCAACGCGCGAGTACCGTCCACGAACGGAAGCGCGATGGCGTGCTTGGGGCTGCACCTCGCTCGACCGTTCCTGTTCAGAACTGACTTCCTACACGGGCCTCCGCGCGCAGCGTTGAAGTATACGTGCGCCCTGGTCTCCGACGCCATGCCTGCGGGGTATGTGGGTTTCGTTGCCCCAACGTGGGACGATGGGCGTGTAAGTGTGTGTGAGCCTGCCGACCGCGTGAACGGGGCCGCGCGCGCGAACTAGTACTCGCGCAGCTCGAGAGCGTTTGCCGTGGGGCCCAGCGTCGCCTCGGCGCCGGTGCACGTGGCCGCGGTCCAGGCCACGTCACGGCCCGCGCCGATCAGCACGCGCACGCTCTTGGGATCCTTGCCGTCGAACGACGCGTCCTCGCCGCTGCTCAGCGCTTTGTCCTTGCCGCGCAGGCTGACCGCGAGCGGCCGCACGTACGCACCGCACACGGTCAGTCGCCCGACGCAGTCGGAAGCTGCGAGCTTTTTGATCCGGCTGTCCTCGAACTCGGCAGCGTCGTTCCACAGCACGAGCTGCGTCTCGGGCTTGCCGCTCACGTAGCGCGTGATGCGCAGCGTGCGCGCGCCGTCGGCCGCGCTCGCTTGTGCGACGGCGAGCGAGTCGCCCTCGCCGAACGGGAAGGCCCAGCTCGGAACGCACAGGCGTTGCGTGTCCGGCTCGGCGTCGCCCTGGCCCATGAACCAGTCGACCTCGAGACAGCCGTCGTCGTCCGTGCGCACCTCGGCCAGCTCGAGGAAGCCCTGCGGCGCCGTCAGCGGCGTGAACGCGAGTGAGTCGGCGTCGTCGGCGAACTTGCAGGTCGGCTCCGGCGGCGTCTCGCCGAGCTCGAACGCGTGCAGGTCGTCGCCGGTGGCGAAGCTCCATTTGTCGTTCTTCTGCGTGACGGTGATGCGGCGCGCGAGCCGCTCATCGTCGTCCGCCGGCACGAAGCTCTCGATCTCGTCGAGGTCGCGCCAGTACACCAGCTTGCGCTCGCCGTCGTCGAACGCGATCGACGCCGCGCCGCACTCGGTCGTGTCTTCGTCGTCGGCCAGCGCCACCTCCTCGTCGGGATCGAGCGTGACCTCGCGCGCGGCGTGGAACGCGTCTTCCGTCAGCGTGCTGACGCGGTCGTCGCGATAGATGCGGCAGCCGCCGGCGCCCTCGGTCGACGTCAGCAGCAGCGCCAGGCGGCGATCGGTGCCGTTGTGCAGCATGGGCGCGTCGCTGCGCTCTTTCTTGTCGGAGCCGCCGGCGCTGGTGCCGAGGCAAGCCAGCGCGGCGAGCGCGACGCCGCCGCGCTGAAGCAGTTGACGCGCGCGCGATCGGGACGCGCGCTGCGGCGGCGCGCACAGGAGACCGCCGATCGGCAGCGCGCACAGCGCCCACAGGTCGCTCGCATCGAGCCAGATCCGCGACCTGATGCCGATCGCGCTCAGCACCTGCTCGACGGCGTGCGCAGCGGCCGGCACGAGCTTGATCGCGCACAGCAACATCCCGACCGCGGCCGGCGCGACGAAGCGCACGGCCTTGCGCTCTGCGCCGAGCAGCAGCGCCAGCAGCGGCGGCGCGACCAGCATGCCCGCGAAGTCACTGAGCTTGCCGGTCAGCGCGCCCGGCAGCACGTGCGCGGTCTTGAGGACGTGGTCGTTCAGCAGCAGCAGCGCGAGCGCGCTCCACCACAACGGATGCGCGAACGCGCGCGGATGAAGGAGGCGATCGCTCCAGCGAAGTGGCATGCGCATGGGTCCGACTCCTTGCAAACGCACGCGCGCAGTCTAACGGCAGCCCGCGCGCGGCAACCAGCCGCCGCCGATCAGTGCGCGCGCTTTTGGTCCGTGCGCTCGAGGCCGCGCCACATTTGGTGCGCTTTGCCGGCCGCGGCCGTGTCGCCGATCGCCTCGAGCAGCCCGGGCATGACGATCTGCACGCCGGGGTGCGCGCGCAGCTGGCCCTCGAACGCGGCGCGGAACGCCGCCAGATCGGCTGCGCCCGGCAGCACGATCTTGCCGTACACGAGGCGGTGTTCTTCGGCGGCCTCGTGGCGGTGCTTGCGCATGTGCTCGCCGCTGGCGCAGCGCGGGCACAGCATCTCGATCGTCTCGCGGTGGATGAACATCAGCGCGCCGTCCGGCAGTTGGTCGCCGAACGCGGCCACCTGGCCCGGCGCCTGCTGCAGCGCCACGAAGCGAAACCGCCGCTCGTCGCCCTTGCGCAGCACGCTCAATAGCGGAAAGCGCGGCACCGGCTTGCCCTCGTGCTGGCCGACGCTCACCGGCGCCGGTTCCCACAGCACGACGTCACCGTAGTCGATGGACGCGTCGCGGTACGAGGCGCTCGAGACCACGCCGTGCAGCGGGCTGAGCGGCGTCACCCAGAGCAACTCCAGGCTGACCGCGCGATCCTCGATGCTCGAGGCCGAGCCCAGGCCCGAACCGAGCGTTGCCGCGCGCACCTGCAGCGGGGGCAGCCCCTCGACGCGCGGCATGTCGTTGCTGCCGAGCTGCGCGTCGTGGCCGAGCTTGCGCAGCGTCTCGACCGCGAGCGTTCCGTCGCCGGTGGCGACGGCGCAGATCGCGACGTTCCACAGCAACGCGCGCTCGTCGCCGAGCGCGGCCTGCGCGCGGCGATAGGCGGCCAGCGCGGCGGGGAAGTCGTGCCGCGCCTTGTGCAAGAGCCCGAGGTTGAACCACCACGCGCCGCGCTCCGGCTGCTCGGCGAGGGCGGCCTCGAGCGCCGCCTGCGCGGCGTCGTAGGCGCGCGTCAGCCGCAGCGCGTTGCCGCGTCCGACCAGCAGGTAGGCGCGCAACTCGCGCTGCTCCGGGTGGCGAGGCGGGAGGGCGTGCCCCTCCCGGTCATCGAGCGCGCTCAGGCAGCGCTCGGCCGCGGCGGCCGCCAGCTCCGCGGGGCCGTCCTTGGGCTGCGGCTCGTCGGCCGGCGTCAGCTCGGCGCTGCGGATCAACGCATCGCAGGCGCGCGTCACGAGCGCAGCGTCCTCGCCGAACGCGCCCAGGATGCGCTTCACCTCGGCGACCAACGTCGGGCGCGCGGGCTGGAAGCGCAGCAAATCGAGCCACGCGGCGGCCGCAGCGGGGTCGGCGTCGATGCGCGGCTCGAGCGGAGCCATCTCCTGCCAGGCGAGCGCCGTATTGCCGGCTTCGAGAGCCGCGCAGGCGCGTTCGAGGATCTGCTGGGCTGTGTGGGGCATGCAGGGAGCGAGCGAGTGCCGCGGTTCTACCGCGCCGGCGGCGCTTCCAGCTCGACGATCGTCTCGCCGGTCACGACACCTGGCCCGACCGTCACCGTGATCAGCGACTGCTCGCCCGGCTGGTGGCGCGCGAGCAGCTTTTGCAGGTCGGCCATGTTGTGGACCGGATGCGAGTCGAGCGCCAGGATGATGTGCCCCGTCCAGGGGATGCCGAGTTGTGAGATGAACGCTGGGGGGCGATCGCGTGCGCCGAGCAAGCCCGCGCGCGCGGCGGGGCTGGTCGGCGCCACCTTGATGACACGCACGCCGCGATACCCGCGCGCGCGAAAGTCGTCGCCCTGCACGCCGAGCCAGACGCGTTCGTGCGCACGCGGGGCGGCGTCGGCGGGCTCGCGCTCGCCGGCGCGCGCGCCCTGGGCGGCCTCGGTACGAGCCTGTCCGAGCGCTTGCTCCATGCGCGCGAGCAGCTCCTTGACGTAGGCGCTCGGCACCGCGAAGCCGATGCCCGCGCTGGCGCCGGAGCGCGACAGGATCGCGGTGTTGATGCCGACGACCTCGCCGCGGGCATTGACCAGTGGGCCGCCGGAGTTGCCGGGATTGATCGGCGCGTCGGTCTGGATCACGTTGCGCACGGCGCCATCGCCGATCGCGCCGACGTCGCGGCGCGCGCTGACGATACCCTGGGTCAGCGTGCCCTCGAGCCCGTAGGGGCTACCGAAGGCCAGGACGCTCTGGCCGACGCGCACGTCGTCCGAATCTCCGAGCGGCAGCGGCTTGGCGCGGGCCTCGCCCTGCACCTCGATCACCGCCAGGTCGTGCTCGGCGTCATAGGCGAGCAGCACGCCCTGCCGCATCTCGCCGTCGCCGAACCGTACCCGCAGCCGGCCGCTGAAGCGTGCTCCGGATGCGACATGGGCGTTGGTCACGACCCAGCCGTGTGGAGCGACGATGAAACCCGAGCCCGAGGACTGCCCGGCGACTACCGTCACCGTGGATTCCTTGAGGCGCTCGGCGATGCGGATCCGCTGTTCTTCCGAGATTTCCGCGTGCGCCGGGTTGCTGCTCAGGCCGACCCACAGGGCGGCCAGCGCGAACGAGAACCAACGTGACCAGGCTGACATGTCGGTATGGATGGCCATGCCTACGCCGGATTCAACCCCGCGTCCCCCAGTTTCATGCCGTTTGGACTTCGTTGTGGGCAAGGCCGAACGAGAAATCTTACAATCGCGGCTGGGAGCGGCGGCAGTTACGCGCACTTCGCGACGGCCGACCGAGCACGAGCTTGAAGCGTACCGCCTTCGGCCTGACGGACATCGGTCGCAAGCGACTGTCGAACGAGGACACCTTTCTCGTCGACGACGAGCTCGGGCTCTATGTCGTGGCCGACGGCATGGGCGGCCATAACGCCGGCGAGGTCGCGAGCGGCGAAGCCGTCGACACCCTGCACGGCATGGTCAAGCAGGAGGAACGCGCGCTGCGCGAGTTCGACGCGATGGCGACGATCCCCGACGAGCCGTTGCCCGGCCCGATGCGCAAGACGCTCCGCCTGCTGGAGAGCGCGGTGCAAGCGGCGACGTACATGGTGTTCAGCCTCGGCGAGGCCAACCCCGAGCGCAAAGGCATGGGCACCACGATGAGCGCCCTACTCCTGCGCGGCGGCTATGCGATCACGGCCCAGGTCGGCGACAGCCGCATCTACTTGATGCGCGAGGGCAGCGCCGAGCAAGTCACCGAGGACCACACGCTGGTCGCCTGGCAGGTCAAGAAGGGCATCATCACCGCCGAGGAGGCGCGCCACTCACGCCAGAAGAACGTGATCACGCGCGCGGTCGGCTCGCGCGACTACGTGCAGGTCGATACGCGCCTCTTGGCGACGCGCCGCGGCGATCGCTTCCTGCTGTGCTCGGACGGGCTGCATGGCTATCTCGAGGACGTCGAGATCGCCGCGCTCGGCCAGATGAACGTGGAGCACGCAGCGCGGCGCGCGGTCGAGCTCGCCAATCAGCGCGGCGGCCGCGACAACATCACCGCCGTCATGATCGATCTGGCTTGATCAGGTCGCCGTCGCTGCGGGATCGATCGGCGGTGTTGGCGGCGGCGCCGGTGGTAGCGAGCTGCGCGGCACGCCGAGGAAGCGCTCGCGCAGGAACAAGAACAGCGTCTGGATGATGCTCAGCACCGGGACCGCGAGCAGCGCGCCGACCAGGCCCGCCGTGTGCTCGCCGGCGATCAGCGCGAACACCACCAGCACCGGGTGCACGCGCGCCGCGTCGCCCATGATCTTCGGATTGAGCACGTGGGCTTCGAGCTGGTGGATGCCGACGATCCACGCCAGCACCAGCACCGCCAGCCCGAAGTCCTGCGTCAGCGCGACCAGCACCGCGGGGATGCTGCTCAGGATCGAGCCGAAGATCGGGATCACCGACATCACGCCGGCGAGGATGGTCAGGAACGTCCAGTACTTGAGCCCGAGCGTGTAGAAGCCGATGCCGGACAGCACGGCGTTGATGCCGCAGATGATCAACTGCCCGCGCACGACGCCGGACAGCCCGCGATCGATGCGCCGCACCAGATCGTCGAAGTCGTTGCGGCGCCCGACTGGATAAAGGGAGCGCGCGAAGTCGAAGATGCGCTCGGTCGTGATCAGCAGGTACGCCGAGACGACCATCGTCAGCACGAACCCGAGGACGCCGCGCGCCAGCTTGGCGACCACGCGCTGCGCGGTCTGCAGCACGGTGACGCCGGTCTGCTCCGGGGTATCCATCGCGCGCGAGGCGGCTGCCGTGATCGCGCTGGCGATATCCATGCGGCGCTTGGCGCGCGGGCCGCCGGGCTCGATGCGGAACGAGTGGTCGTTCTCGGGCACGACACGCAGCCCCGTGGTGGGCAGCACGACCTGATACGCGCCGCCGGGCAGCGGGCGCACCTCGAGCACGCTGGGCGGGAGCAGTGGCGGCGCGTCGCCGCTGGTGATGGAGTCGGCGATCGTCGGGTCGGGCTTGGGCTCGGGCAGGTACGGCGCGGCGGCCTCGCGCACCCGGCGATTGAGCTCGGGCAGCCACTTGTGGCGGATCTCGGCCACCGCGCGCGGGGCTTCCTTGCTCAGGCGGCCGAGTTCTGCGGCCAGGCGCGGGCCGGAGAACGTCACCAGCGCCGCCAGCAACCCGATCAGCGTCACGTACAGCGCCAGCACCACCGTCCAGCGCGGCGGCTGCCGGCCGCGGATGCGCACCTGCTGGCCGAGCGCGACCAGCGGCGAGAGCACGTACGCCACGACCAGGCCGAGCAGGAACGGCAGCAGCACGTCGCTGAAGGCGAACAGGATTATCGCCACCAGCACGCCGCTGACGCCGAGGAACCAGCGCCGCCGCTTCTTCGATCCGGGGCCGTTGGCCGGCGGGGTAGTCATGTGCAGCGAGTCGTGCTCGCTCGCGCCGGTCATGTGCGTGGCCTCCGAGTCACACGATAGCGCATCGCTTCACGGAGGCACGGACGCCGACGCGAACGCCGACTTCGCTGGGCACGCGCGCGTCGCGAGGCGAAGCCCGACGACGCGCGCTCCGTTTGAGGTCAGTCCTTGGCGAGATCGCCGAGCTTCGACTTGAGCACGTCGCCCAGCGTGGCGCCGCCGCTGCCGCTCGGGCCCACGGCTTTGCCCGCGCCCGGCTTGTCGCCGCGCGCGCGTTCCATGAACTTGAGCGCCTCGGCGGTCTCCTCGCGCTCGAAGGCGCGGCGGAACGAGAGCGCGATGCGGCGCTCGTCGGCGTCCATCGAGATGATCTCGGCTTTGACGATGTCGCTGTCCTTGACGCGCGAGGATGCGTCGCCGCCCCAGTCTTCCGGATACTCGGAGACGTGGACCAGGCCCTCGACGCCGCGCTCGATCTCGACGAACACGCCGAACTCGGCGATCGACTTCACGCGCACTTCGAGGATGGTGCCGACCGGGTAGTTCTCCGGCAGGCGGATCCACGGATCTTCGTAGAGCTGCTTGATGCCCAGCGAGACCTTCTTCTCGGCGTGGTTGATCGAGAGGATGATCGCCTCGACCTCGTCGCCCTTCTTGTACAGGTCGGCGGGGTTGTTGATGCGCTGCGTCCAGCTGAGGTCCGACTTGTGGACCATGCCGTCGACGCCCTCGGCAATACCCACGAACACGCCGTAGTCGGTCAAGGAACGAACCGTGCCGCGGATGATGTCGCCCGGGTTGTACTTGGAGGCGAACTCCTGCCACGGATCCTGGAGCAGTTGCTTGAGGCCCAGGCTGATGCGCTTGGCGGTCGGGTCGACCTCGAGCACCTGACACTCGACCTCCTGGCCCTCCTTGAGGACCTTGGACGGGTGCTTGGGCTTGCCCCAGCTCATCTCGCTGACGTGGATCAGGCCCTCGATGCCCTGCTCCATCTCGATGAACGCGCCGTAGTCGGTGAGCGACATGACCTTGCCGGTGATGCGCGTGCCGATCGGGTAGCGGGCCTGCGCCTGCTCCCACGGGTCGTCCTGCGTCTGCTTCAAGCCGAGCGAGACGCGCTCGGTCTCGGGGTTGTAGCGCAGGACCTTGACCGTCACCTCGTCGCCGATCTTGAAGACCTCGGACGGGTGATTGACGCGGCCCCAGCTCATGTCGGTGATGTGCAGGAGGCCGTCGATGCCGCCGAGATCGACGAACGCGCCGTACTCGGTGATGTTCTTGATCGTGCCGGTGACGACCTGGCCCTCTTCGAGGCGCTGCAGCGTCTGGGCCTTGAGCTCGTTGCGCTCTTTCTCGAGCAGCACGCGGCGCGACAGCACGATGTTGCCGCGCTTCTTGTTGAACTTGATGACCTTGAACTCGAAGGTCTGGCCGATCAGCTTGTCGAGGTTGCGCACGGGGCGCAGGTCGACTTGCGAGCCGGGCAGGAACGCCTTGACGCCGCCGCGGATCGAGACCTGCAGACCGCCCTTCACGCGCGCGGTGATGGTGCCTTCGATCAGCTCATCGCGTTCGCACGCGGCGCTGATCTCGTCCCACACCTTGAGCTTGTCGGCCTTCTCTTTCGAGAGCGCGACGAGGCCGTTCTCGTTCTCGCGCGCTTCGACGAGCACGTCCACCACGTCGCCAGCCTTGACGCTGACCTTGCCGCTGGTGTCGATGAACTCGTTCGCCGGAATCACGCCTTCCGACTTGTATCCGATGTCGACTATCACCGTGTCGCGGTTGACCTTGATGACAGTGCCCTGGACGATCTCGCCTTCTTTGAGCGAGTCCGCATGCAGCATGGAGGCGTCGAATAGGCTGGCGAACGACTCCTCACGAGTGTTGGCAGCGGTAGTGGCGTGTTCTGTGCTCGTCATAGTGTTTGCGGGAAGCCCCTTTCCTCAGAGTCCTTGTGCCTCCATCTCGCGTGGCGCCGGCAGGCGCCGAAGTAACTCGAACAGAGTGGATAAAGCCGTGGAATCTTTGGGCGGGGCAAGCTAACCGAAGGGGTACGTACTGTCAACCAGACGATCCCCTTATCGGATCACCCCTTAGAGTTTGCGCATGCGCCTCATGCACCTGCCGCGCGTGCGATGGATACCAGGCGCTCGACGACCTCTTCGACCGCGAGCGCGGTCGAGTCGACGATCACGCTGTCGGGCGCGGGCTTGAGCGGGGCGACGGCGCGCCCCGAGTCCTGGGCATCGCGCGCGCGCACTTCGTTTAACGTGGTGTCGAAATCGGCAGTGATGCCGCGCGCTCGCAGGTCTTCGACGCGGCGCGCCGCACGCCGTTCGGGCGAGGCGGTGAGGAAGATCTTGGCTTCCGCATTCGGAAACACGACCGTGCCGATGTCGCGGCCCTCGAGCACCACCCCACCCTGAGCCCCCAAACCGCGCTGGATTCCGAGGAGCGCCTGACGCACTTCGGGGTGCCGCGATACATGGCTGGCGCCCATCGAGATGTGCGGCGTGCGGATGTCGTCGGCGCGGTCTCGGCCCGCCACCTGCAAGCGCGGGTGGCCGGTTGGGTCGCTGACGAACGCCAGGTCGAGCGCGCTGGCCAGCGCGCCGAGCGCGACGCCGTCGTCCCAGCTCACGCCCCGTTCATCGGCGGCGATGGCGACGCCACGGTACAGCGCTCCGGTATCGACCAGCACGTAACCCAGGCGGCGCGCGAGCTCGGCGGCGACCGTGCTCTTGCCGGCGCCGGCCGGCCCGTCGATGGCGACGACGATGCGCTTCATGTCGCGTCTCCAGTGATCTCGATGCGCGCGCCGAGCGCATGCAGGGCGTCGAACAAGCCCGGTTCATCGCGCACGAGGTCGGTGGCGTTGTCGATCACGGTCTCTCCCTCGGACGCGAGCCCGAATATCACAGCCGTCAGCGCCAGACGATGGTCTTCGCGCGCGTCCACTTGCGCTGCGCGTAACTGTGCGGCGCTCGCGACCGAAAGTCCCGCGCCCTCGACCGAGCACGCCGCGCCGAACGCGCTGACCAGCGCGGCGAGATCATTCCAGATCGCGTCGCCCGCGGGCGCGAAGCACTCGCCGTCGTGCAGCGACAGGCCGCGTCTTGCGCGGGCGCCGAGCAGGAGCAGCGCCGGCAGCGCATCGCCGGCGCGCGCGACGACCTCGCCGCCGAGCGCGCCGCCGCGCGCGGTCGAGGCCTGCACTTGCACCTCGGCGATCGGTTCGTTGCCGGCGCGGTCGCCCTTGGCGACGACCAGCAAGCGCGCACCGAGTAGGCGCAACGCGTCGAAGAACCCGCTGCGCGTCGGGTTCATGCCAACCGCGCTCAGCGCGACGTGGCTACCGGTGATCGCACCGGCGGCGGCGGCCACGAAGGCCGCCAGCGTCGTGTCGGCCGGCAGCTCGATGCGCCCGTGCGATTGCAAGCGACCGTCCCACTGCGCGGGATCGAAGCCGGCCATCGAGCCCAGGCGCCGCACCGGTACGCCGAGCGCGCTCAGCATGCGCTCGACGTGATCGGGCGAGAGCAGCGGCTCGGATACGCTGGTCGGCGCGGCCGAGAACAGGCCCGAGACGAGCAGCGCCGCCTTGGCCAGTGGATCGGGCGCGGGCAGCGCGCATTCGATGCCGTCGAGGCGTTCATCCTCGAGCAGCGGCGCGATCGACACCGGCGCGCGCAGTGAAGCGCCGCTGCGCCCGTTGGCGGCGATCTGCGCGCCGCGCGCGCGCAGCGCGCCGATCAGGTCGTCGAGCGCGTGCTGATCGGCTGCCGGATCGAGCACCAGGCGCGTGCCGAAGCGCTGGCCCGACGCAACGCCCGCGAGCAATGCGAGCATGTACGGGCTGCGGCCGCAGTCGAGCGCGTCGCGCGCCATGCTCAGCGCAGCGCGCCCGCGCCCGCGAATGCGCAGCTCGCGCGTGCTCGCGTCGATCGCCACGCCGAGCGCGCGCAGCGCAGCGCAGCCCGCCGCGATGCGTGCGCCGCGCAGGTCGCCGCCGATCGAGGTCTCGCCGTCGGCCAGCGCGTGCAGCACGAGCGCCAGCGACGCGATCAGCGCGTCGGGCGGCAGCTCGACCGTGCCGCGCAGCGGCACGCCACCTGTGATGCGGACGCGCGCCGAGCTCACGTCACGTCTCGTCGGCTTTGTGCGGCGCACAGATCGGCGCGCGGTCCCCGAGCATCGACTCGAGCTGGCCGGCGAGGTCGTCGAGCGCCTGTGCCGAGAGCTCGAGCGCGACGCTCAGCTGCTCGTTCTCGGTGGTGACCTGCGTATTCTCGATGCCGACCGAGAGGCCGGTGAAGCGCAATAGCATGCGCGCCTGGTCGATCAGCGAGCGCAGCTGGGCGCTGGCATGACCCGCCGCTTCCGCGCTCGGGTACAGCACGTGCAGCTCGCCGCGCGCGCCGTTGTCGAGCGTGAGCGACAACGCCGCCGAACTGCCGGACAGGTCGCGCGTTACATCGCCGGCGCCGAGGCTCGCCAGCGAGCGGGTCAGGCGCCGTTCCACGTCGTCATCGATGTGCATCAACAGCGCCGCGGCGCGCGTGTTCAGCCACGCCGTGCTGTCGACGTTGCGCATGAACACCGGATCGGCGAGCCAGCTCTGCGCTTCGCCGTCTGCGACCGACAGCACTGCGCTCACGTCGCTGTGCGTGCCGATCGCCAGCAGGTGTTCGTCGAGTTGCACCGCGCTCAGGCCCGCTGCGTTCAGCACGATGAAGCGCCCGCGCGCTTCTTCGCTGATCGGCTCGGTCGCCGTGCCGGTCAAGCCGAGCGTCTGGGTCAGCGCCTCGCGCGCGTCGCCCGCCGTGTACTGGCCGCGGAACACCGCGACGCCGCGCGCGCCGCTGGCCGGTGCGGTCGGGTCGGTCGGCGTGCTCGACACGTAGCGCGCCGCCACCACGCGCTGCGTGCGCTCGGTCAGCCAGCGCGCGTGCTCGTCGTCGATGCAGCCGCGCTGCTCGGCGAAGCGCTTCGCACGCGCGAACAGCGGCGACGCGCGCAGGCCGTCGATGTCGGCGCTGAACACCGCATGCGGCAGCGATGGCAGCAAGCGCGCCGGGTCTTCGGGCAGCTTCGGCAGCGCCGGCACCTTGACGACTTGGGCCGATGCGGGGCCCTTGGCCTCGCTCGTCGAACCGCCACAGGCCAAAGCGAGCTGCGCGCAAGCGAGCACAGCTACGGGCAGGAGCAAAGACAGGCGTGGTGAAGTTTGCACGCCGGGAGTTGAGCTCAGGCGCGCACTTCGCGCAAGGCAGCCAGCAGGCGGTCGTTCTCCGCGGGTAGACCGACGCTGATGCGCAGGTGCTCCGGCAGATCGGGGATCGGACGCACGATGACGCCGAGGCGCAGCAGCGCAGCGTGGATCGCGCGTGCGTCGGGGCCGAATTGGACGCACAGGAAGTTGGCCTGGCTGGGTGCGACCGACAGCCCCTGCGCCGACAGCCCTGCGTGTAGGCGGCTGCGCTCGTGCGCGTTCTGGGCGACGCCGCGCGCGACGTGCTCGCGATCGTCGAGCGCGGCCAGCGCGGCGGCCTGCGCCAGGCCGTTGACGTTGAACGGCACGCCGGCGCGCGGCAGATAGCTCAGCAGCGCGGCGGGGCCGACCGCATACCCGACGCGCAGCGCGGCCAGGCCGAACGCCTTGGAGAACGTGCGCAGCACGATCAGGTTCGGCGACAGCGCGCGCAGCGAGAGCGCGCTGGTGTAATCGGCCGCGTCGGCGAAGTGCACGTATGCCTCGTCGATGACCGGCACCACGTGTGCGGGTAACGAGCTCAGCAAGCGGCTCAGGTCGGAGCGACCGAGATGCGTACTGGTCGGGTTGTTCGGGTTGTCGAGGAACAGCAGCTTGGTGTTGGGGCGCACGGCTGCGAGCAGCTTGTCGACGTTCCAGAACAGCCCGCGGTCGAGGGGCACCTCGGTCGTCGGCACGTCGGCGACGCGCAGGCACAGCCGGTAACAGACGAAGCTGGGCGTGCCGATGACGGCGTGGTCGCTCGGACCGGCGAACACGCGGCACAAGAGGTCGATCAGCTCGTTGCTGCCGTGGCCGAAGGCCAGCTCGCCGGGCGTGACTTCGTGTAGCGCCGCGAGCTTCGCGCGCAGGGTGAACGCCGTGGTGTCGGCGTAGCGGTGCGCGTCACCGGCCGCGGCGTGGATCGCCGCCACTGCTCGCGGTGAAGGACCGAGCGGGTTTTCGTTCGACGCCAGCTTGATCGCGTGCGCGATCCCGAGCTCGCGTTCGAGCTCCTCGGCCGGCTTGCCGGGAGCGTAGGCTTCGACGTGGGCGAGGTGCGGCCGAGCGAGGGAGTCCGCCATAGCAGGAGTGTAACGCCCCGTTGTGCGGACTGTCGCGCAGCGCCGAGTCCGGTACCGAATTCGCTCAGTCGGTGATCGGGTAGCTGCCGAGCTCGCGGACGTAGCGGCTCGCGGTGCGCAGTTCCTCGATCGCGGCCAGGATCGGGCGATCGGTGACGTGGCCGTCGACCTCGACCAGGATCAGGTAGCGCCAGTTCCAGCCGCGCGCCGGCCGCGTCTCGAGTCTGAAGATGTTCAGCTTGCGATCGGCGAACGGGCGCAGGCACTCGATCAGGATGCCGGGCGCATCGTGCAGGGCGAGCACGATGACCGTGCGGTCGCGCCCGGTGCGCGGCGGGAAGTCGCGGCCGACCGCCACGTAACGCGTCTCGAGATCGGACACGTCCTCGATGCCGCGCTCGACGTACTGCAACCCGGATTGCTCGGCCACCCACTCGGTGGCGAGCGCGGCCGCATCGGCTTCTTCCTTGGCGCGCTGCGCGGCGATCGTGCCGCTGCGTGTGTCGAGGATCGATGCTTGCGGGAAGCGCTTGCTCAGATAACTCTCGCACGCGGCGATCGCGCTGGAGGAGGCGTAGATCTTCTTGATTTGATCGCGCTCGCTGGCCTGAGAGATCAGGTGAAACGCGCGGCGGACGCGGATCTCGGCGCAGACCTTGGCGTCGCTGCGCGCGAGCAGGTTGAGGGTCGCGGTGACCGCGCCGTCATTGGAGGTCTCGAACGGCATGATCGCGTACGATGCCGCGCCGCGGTCGACCTCGGACAGCGCCTCGGCGGCGTTTTCGGTGCAGTGCAGCAAGGCCGAGCTGCCGTATTGCTTGCGGGCGGCGAGGTGGCCGAACCCGCCCTCCTGGCCGACGTACGCCACGCGTTGCGGCGCGATCATCGCCGTGCTCGCGGACAGGATCTCCGTCATTACCGGACGCACGGCGTCCCTCGGGAACACGCGCACGCGCTCGACCATGTGCGCGATGACCTCGTGGTCGCGCGGCAAGCTGAAATACGCCGCGGGCGACTCCTGCTTGAACGCGGCCACGGCCTTGACCGCGCGTGCGCGCGCGTCGAGCGCTTCGGCGAGCGCGGCTTCGGCGGACTCGAGTGCGGCGCGCAGGCGTTCGATCTGTTGGTTGTCGTCCATGATCGCTCCTGCATGATGGGCGATCCATGGTGGCCGGGCAACGCGCGCGCGGCGTTTCTTCCGGGCCGTGCTCGATCAGCGCTTGGGCGGGAGTAGCTGCTGTAGCCGTGCGAGCGCGACCAGCGCTTCGACGGGCGTCATGCGCTCGATATCGAGCGCACGCAGTGTAGCTTCCGCGTCCGAATCCGGGCGCGGTGCGTCGTTGGGGGCGAAGAAGTCGAGCTGTGTGCTTTCGGTAGCGCGGCGTGCGCGCAGCGATACCGCCGCACCGGAAGGCACCGTGCCGCCCGCCTCGAGTTGCGTCAGCAGGGCGCGCGCGCGCGCCAGCACGATTTCCGGGATGCCGGCGAGCTGCGCCACCGCCACGCCGTAGCTGCGGTTCGCGCCGCCCTCGACGAGCTTGTGCAGGAACACGACCTCGTCGCCGTATTGCTTGGCCGCGACATTGAAGTTGCCGACGCTAGGTCGCGTGCGCGCCAGCTCGCAGAGCTCGTGATAGTGCGTGGCGAACAACGTCCGGCAGCCGATCGCGTCGTTCAAGTTTTCGGCCACTGCCCAGGCGATGGCCAGGCCGTCATACGTGCTAGTGCCGCGGCCGATCTCGTCCAGGATCACGAGCGAGCGGCGTGTCGCGCCCTTCAAGATGCTCGCCGTCTCGTGCATTTCAACCATGAACGTGCTCTGGCCCTGCGCGACGTTGTCGCTGGCGCCGACGCGCGTGTAGATCCGGTCGACGACGCCGATGCACGCTTCCCGCGCCGGCACGAAGCCTCCGGCCTGGGCCATGATCACCGCCAGCGCCGCCTGCCGCATCGCGGTCGACTTGCCCGCCATGTTGGGGCCCGTGATCACGGCCATGCGCATGCCCTGCGCGTCGAGCTCGATGTCGTTGGGCACGAAGCGACCCGCCGGCAGCGCGCGCTCGACGATCGGGTGGCGGCACTCGCGCAGCGACAGCAGGCTGCCGTCGTCGACCTCGGGCCGCACGTAGTCGTGGCGCTGCGCCACCTCAGCCAGCGCTGCATTCACGTCGAGCTCGGCCAGCGCGTGGGCCAGGCGCTTGATCTCGGGCGAGCGCGCGCCGATCGCGGCGCGTAGCCCGGCGAACAGCTCGAGCTCGAGCGCGCGCAGGCGCTCGTCGGCGTTGAGGATCTTGGCCTGCACCTGCTCGAGCTCGTCGGTCGTGAAGCGCTCGCCGCCGGCCACGGTCTGCTTGCGCCGGTAGTCGGCCGGCACGGCGCTCAGCTTCGAACGCGTGATCTCGATGTAGTAACCGAAGACCTTGGTGAAGCGGATCTTGAGCGCGTTGATCTGCGTGCGCTCGCGCTCGCGCTGCTCGATCGCGGCGATCACCTCGGCGCTGTGCTCGCGTAGCTGGCGCAGCTCGGCGATGCGCGGGTCGTGCTCGGCGCTGAAGATGTAGCCGTTGGTGGCGGTCGCGGGCGGTTCGTCGACCAGCGCGGCGCTCAGCTCGGCGCACGTCGCATCGCAAGTGTCTTCCGGCACGAGCGCGGCGAGCGCGTCGTCGGTGCCGCTGGCCGCCGCTGCCGCGGCCAGGCGCGCGCGCAGCTGCGCCGCCACGCGCAGGCTGTCGCGGATCGCGCCCAGGTCGCGCGGCGTCGCCACGGCCAGCGCGGCGCGCGTCGACAGCCGCTCGAGGTCGGCGATGCGCGATAGCTCGAGTTGCAGCGCGTCGCGCAGCGGCGCATCGCGCAGCAGTGCGTCCACGCGGTCGTGCTGGCGGCGGATGCGCGCCACGTTCGTGAGCGGCGCGAGCAGCCGGCGCCGCAACAGGCGCGCGCCCATCGCGGTCCTGGTCGTGTCGATCGCGTGCAACAGCGAGCCCTTGCGATCGCCGCCGAGCGTGCTCACGAGCTCGAGGTTGCGCACGGCGGCGTCGTCGAGCAGCAGCTGGTCGCTCGGGTCATACGGCGCGATGCGCTGCACGTCGAGCGCGCTGCCCGGCTGCGAGGCCTGCGCGTACTCGAGCGCGCGCGCGGCCGCCCGCAGCTCCAGCGCGCCGAACGCCCCCTGCGCCGCTGCGGCCTGCAATACCGCGCGCACGCGCGCGTCGCCCTGACCGGCCCGCGCGTCGTCGCCGCTGCTGACGCGCAGCGCCGCGCGCGGCAACAACGCCCGCAGCTGCGGCTGCAGCGGCGCCAGCGCGGACTCGATCAGCAACTCGCGGGCGTCGAGCCGCACCAGCTCGGCCAGCACGTCGGCGCTGCTGGCGAGCCGGCACGCGCGCACCTCGGCGGTCGACAGCTCGATGACCGCAAGACCATACCCGGCGTCGTCGCCGGCGACGCTGGCGAGGTAGTTCGGTGCGCGCGCGTCGAGCGCGTCGGGGTCGAGTAACAGGCCCGGCGTGATCACGCGCACGACCTCGCGCGGCACCACGCCCTTGACCTTGGACGGGTCCTCCATCTGCTCGCAGATCGCGACGCGCTGGCCCTGCTCGATCAGCTTGGCGATGTACGCGGCCGCGGCGTGGTGCGGCACGCCGGCCATCGGAATTGCGACGCCGTGCTCGTCGTTACCGCGCGAGGTCAGCGTCAGCCCGATCAGCTCCGCGGCGAGCACCGCGTCCTCGAAGAACATCTCGTAGAAGTCACCGAGGCGGAAGAACAGCAGCGTCTCCGGGTACGCCTGCTTGGCCCGGAAGAACTGCTCCATCGCGGGGGAGCGCTTGCCGGCCTTTGCCATGTGCGAGCCTCAGAAGAACGAGGAGTCGATTCCCGGCGGAAACGCGTCGAGCGTGATCGGTACGAGGCCGCGGTCCTGGATGTCGACCAGGTACAGGTACTGGTCGACCTGGTTGTAGCGCAGCTGGACGGGCACCACGCTCGCGGCGCCGCCGAAGCCGAGGCTGCCCAGGTTGCAGATCAGCTTGGACGCCGGCGTGAGCATGCGAATCGCCAGCGACAGGCCCGCGGGCGGCTCGTCGACGGGGTCGTCCTTGCCGGGCTTGCGCATACGAAACGTGAACGCGTGGTTGCGGAACGTGCAGCCCAGGCGCGCGCGCCCGCGTGCGAGCGGATCGGCGCCCTTCTCGACGACGCAGCGGCCGGCGCCATCGGGCGCGACCGTCTGCGGCAGCCCGTTGAGGTGCTGCGCGACCAAGAACGAGTCGCGCGTGCGCACGAAGTACGTCATCGGGCGGTCGCCGAGGCACTGCTGCAGGTCCTTGTACGTGCGGAGCGTGCCGACGGGCTGCAGCAGCCCTTCCTCGATGACCAGCCGATCGCGGTAGGCACGACGGATCGCGAAGCGCGGCGCGAGCGTGGCGTCGTCCTTCAGCGCCTCGCGCGCCGCGTCGCACATCTTGAGCACGTCTTCGCCGGCCTTGAGCTGATCGAGCCCGACGTCGCCGAGCAGCGGCGTGGTGATCTGGATCTGATCGCCCGTCGGCGGGTCGGCCTCGGCGTTGCACTCGTCGCCGGTGTAGGCCGCCGCGATCGCGTCGTCGCCGAGCACGCCGACCGAGCAGAAGTCGGTCGGCGCCAGCACCTCGGGCGAGCCGGTCAGGTTCGCCGGATCACCGGGCGCGATGAACACGGCGTCCGACCCGGCGGCGCCGGGGATCGCCGATTCGTAGGTGGCGGCCCAGCTGTTGACGCTGACCTTCCACGGGTCGGCGCCGGCGCAGAGCAGGGCCGGCGTGGCTCCCGCGCAGCGATCGAAGCCGAGCGCGGTGCCGCCGTCGACATCGGTCGAGCCTTCCTCGTCGTCGCTGTCCTCCGCGGGCTCGGGGAACACGACGCTCTGGTTGCGCTCGCAGGCCATGCAGTCGAGGCTCGGCGCGTCGGGGCTGCCGCTCGTGCCGTCGGGGCGCACGTTGAACAGCAAGCCGTCCACGGCGAACGCGAACGTGCCCACCTCGGGCGTGAGCTGCTGGACGTCCTCGCCTTCCTCGGTGATGAAGTTGCCCTGCAGGCGTTCGTGGTTGCGCAGCACGGCCGGTGCGCGCACGTCGTTGGGACACTTGCGGCACGCGTCGCCCTCGCCGTCACCGCCCTTGGCGCCGGCGTCGAACAGCTCCATGTCGTGCACATCGACGATGCGCACGCTGCCGTCGGTGGTGGCGATGGCCAGGAACACCCCGCGCAGGCGCGCGGGATCTTCTTCGGGGTGGTTCTCGTCGTCGGTGCAGTAGCGGTCCGGCGTGTTCGAGTTGGCCGGTGCCGCGCCGCCGAACACGTACTGGCCGACGGGCTCGTCGACGTTGAATGACGGATGCAGCACGGTCAGCGCCGCGGCCGCCGGCGGCGTACCGACGTCGAGCCAGTCGGTCAGCTCGATGCGATCCGGACGCGCGCTCGGCGCGGCGTTGACGTTGATCAGCCGATCGTTCTCGGTGACCAGCACCGAGCCGTCCGTCGCGTCGATCGCGTACACGTACTGCGTCGCCTCGTCGTTGCCGACCGTGACTGGCACGTGCGGGGTGACCGCCACCGCCCTGGTCGCGACGCCGGTCACGATCGGCGCCAGCAGGCCATCGCTGCCGTCCGTGCCCGGTGCGATCGCATCGAGATCGATGGCGTGGATCAGCGGCAGCGCCTCGTCGGATACCAGGATGCGGCGCGTGCACGCCGAGTCGCCGATGCAGAATGCGTCGAGGGCCAGGCCGCTCGGCCGCGGCGCGTGATCGAGCATCTCGTCGCTCAGGGTCACGTCGGGCGCGGTCGCCGGCGTCGCCTGCGGGAAACCGCACAGCTTGCCGTAGGGCGCCGCGGCCTTCGCGGGCGCCGGCGGCTGGGCGATGCGGTCGGTCGAAGCGGCAAGATCGATCGACGCGATGTTGTCGGTGTCGATCCGCCCGTAGTCGTCGCAGCTCGTGTCGCCGTCGTCGGCGCAGCGCAGGATCGGCAGCCACATCACGCGGCCCTGATCGGGCACCGCCACGATCAGCGCGTTCTCGTCCGGCGCGAGCAGCATGCGCGTGGGCGCGGCCGCGACCGAGCCGGATGCCGACGGTGCCGTCAGTGGCACGACCTGCACCTCGGCATCGCCGGCGTTCAGCGGCGTGACCAGCTCCTGCGTGCGCAGCACGCGCACGTCACGGCTGCCGAACTCGGCCACGTACGAGAGCTCCGGGTGGTTCGGCGGCACGACGATCGCGACCGGCAGTTCGCCCACCGGCACGAAGGTGAAGCCGGGGATGTCGCGCCGGCTGTCGAGCACCTTCGACGACGCAAAGTCGACGGCGGCGACCTCGCCACGCGAAGCCTGCGTGACCAGCGCGTGCATCACGTGGTCCTCGTCGACGAGCGCGGGGGGGCACTCCGCGAGCGGCCTGACCTCGTCCTTGACCACGCACACGAAGTCGACCGAGTTCGGCTGTTCGAAGCGCGCCGGCGCGGCGGGAGGCTTCTGGTTGTTGCAGGCGGTCAGGCAGGCGATCAGCACCAACCCGAGCCAGCCGCGTCGCGGCGCGATCATCGCAGCTCCTGTAGAATCCGCGGCTCGCCGACCGTGGCGACGATGCCGATCGCCTGATCGCCGCGGCCCTCGCTGAGCGGCGCGAGATCGATCACGCGGATGACCGACGAGCGGAAGTCCGCCACGTAGACGAGTTGCCGCGCTTCATCGAGCGCGAGGTCGAACGGACCGCTGAGGTTCGGCACGACACCTGCGGTCAACATCGTCTGCAGGTCGATCACGAACAGCTCGCGCGAGTCGAAGCACGAGACTGCAGCGAGGCGCTTGCCCGCGACGTCGCCGGTGACGACGCGCGACGCACCGATACCGACGACCGCCGTGCGGTCGACGCGCGCGTGGTACGGCACCTCGTCGGTGGCGTTCGGGTCGGGGACAGGCGTGTTCTGCGGCGTCACGTCCACGAGCAGCAACGCGCTCGGATCGCGCGACAGCACCAGCGCGCGCTCGCCCTGGAACTGCGCGCCGCCGGCCGGGAGCGCCGGCACGAACGTGATGTCGCGCGTGTCGGCGAAGGGCGCGACGCCATCGAGCTGCACCAGGCCGGCGTCGTACAGGAACGCGTGCTGCACGTCGGCGCTGCCGTCGGCGTTCTGCGGTACCACCACGCCCACGCGGCCGAGGAACTTGAAGCCCGCGCCGGAGATCACGCTGAAGTGCACCAGGCGCGTCTCTGGATCGAGCGCGAGGCTGCTCAGCTGCGGCGTCAGCCCGTCCAGGGTATCGACCAGCAGCAGTTCGCCACGCTTGCACACGTCGTTGCTGACCGGACAGCGCACGAACAGGCTCATCTCTCCGCCGGCCGAGGTGCCGCCGCGGTGCGCGACGATCACGTAGTCGCCGGCCGTCTCGTCGACGCCGTCGGCGATCGCGCTCAGATTGCCGCTCAGCATCATCACCGGATCAGCCGGCCACGACAGGCGCGCGTCCTTGGCGTCGTCGCTGCTCGGGTCCTCGCCGCTCTGCGCGTAGACGGGGCAGCCGCCGCCGCGGCACGTGAGCACGTCGTCGTGGTCGGCCTCCGCGTCGAGCTCGGTCGAGCCGAGGTTGGCGTCGGTGCGCGTGGCCGAGAACAGCGTTTTGCCGTCGTCGGACACCGAGAGCGCGGTCGAGAACGGACTGATCAGGATCTCGTCCTCGAGCACGTCCTTGGTCTGGATGGTGCAGTCGGCCTTGCCGCGGCAGTCATCGACCTTACGCTCGAGCTTGTCGAGCGAGTACGCCTGCAGCGAGCCGTGCTTGTAGCGCAGGTCGAAGTCGCTGTTGGCGACGAACAGGTAGCGCGCTGGTTCGCCGCTCTCGTGCTTGGACAGCGTCACCGCGTTCGGGAAGTACAACAGTCCGCGCGGCGGCTCGTCGCCCGGATTGTCGATGTTGCAACCGAGCGCGGCGAACAGCGCGAGCCCGGCAAAGTACGGCAAAAGGCTGGCGCGGCCCGGCATGGCTGGCGGACAGTAGTCGTTACGCTCTTGTGCTGCAAGCGAACGTGAACGTCGCGAGAGAGCTCGAAAAAGAGCCTCAATCCCAGGGGTCGAGGACTTCGCTTTCGACGCCGCGCTTGGGCTTCTGCTTGGCCGGCTTCTCGGGCTTTTGCTCGGCTGCCTTGGGCGCTGGCGTCGGGCGATGCGCGGAAGGTTTAGGCTGTGCGCTGAGCGTGACCTTGAGCTCGTCGTCGGTCAGCGCGCTGATCGAGAAGGTCTTGTTCTGGTAGCCGTTGGCGCGCAGCTCGAGCTCGACCTGCTCGTTGTCCTTGGGCTTGTCGAGCGAGACCGGCGTCGTGCCGACGAGCACGCGCGCGCGATACAGCTCGGCGCCTGCCGGCTCGCTGCGCACGGTGATCTGCGCTGGTGACGGCGCCGGTGCAGCCGGTTCGGGTGTGCCCGGCGCGGCGCCTGTTGCAGTGCCGGGAGCGGTCGGTGCGGGCGCGCTCGTTGGCGGTGTCGGAACCGCCGCCGCCGGCTGCACCACGTTGGCGGGCGCCTCGGCCGGCTTCGATCGGAACGCGTAGAAGCCGACGCCGGCCAGCGCCAGCAGCACGGCGGCGCCCGCCATCATCGGCAGCGGCGACTTGCGCCCCGGAATCGTGTCGTCGGAAGTCGGCTGGCCATGGCCGAAGGTGACGCGCCCGGCCGTGTTCATCTCCGGCGCCGTCTGTCCGGCCAGCGTGCTGCGGTGCACCTGGTCGACGACCGCCTTCGGCGTCAGGCCCTGGTCGACGGCCTCCAGATCGGCGACGAGCTCGGTCATCGTCTGGTAGCGAAGCTCGGGCTTCTTCGCCAGGCACTTGAGGATCACGGCCTCGAGCGCCGGCGGCACGTTGACCGGCGGCGGCAGCTCGTGCGGCGGGATCGGGTTCTCGTACAGGTGCTTGGTCAGGATGCCCATCAGGTTGTCGGCATCGAACGGCACCTGGCCCGTCGCCATTTCGTACAGGATCACGCCGACCGCGTAGATATCGGTGCGCTGATCGACCGCGGTGCCGGCGCACTGCTCCGGAGACATGTAGTGCGGCGTGCCGAACACCTGCCCGGCCTGCGTGAGCTTGCTGGTGGCGCCGCCGACCTTGGCGATGCCGAAGTCGAGCACCTTCACGAAGTCCTTGTCGCCGCCGCGATCGATCAGCTGCACGTTGTCCGGCTTCATGTCGCGGTGGACGATGCCGATCTCGTGCGCCGCGCCGAGCGCGCGCGACAATTGCTTGGCCACGTGCAGCGTGCGCTGCAGGTTGAAGCGTTCCTGTAGCAGCGCCGTGGTGAGCGACCGGCCGCTCAGGAACTCCATCACGAAGTAGGTCGAGCCATCGCGCAGCGAGCCGAAGTCGCTGATGTCGATGATGTGCTGGTTGCCGATCTGCGAGGCGCTCTGCGCTTCTTGCTTGAAGCGCGCGACGATCTCCTCGTTCTTCGACACCTCGGGGCGCAGGACCTTGATCGCCAGTTGCTTGCGCAGCGCCGTGTGTATCGCCTTGTAGACGATACCCATGCCGCCCTCGCCCAGCACCGAGTCGATGCGGTAGCGGCCGTCGAGCACCTGGCCGATCAGGGGATCTTGGTATTGGGCCTGCATGGTCGCCGCGTCCGGCTGAACTTCTGCTGCCCCGCCGACCCCATTTCCGCCAGGTTCGGACATTCGAGCCGGTCTACCTCTACCTATCAACAGGCTGTCGGTTCGCGGAGTTGCGACCGGAGCGCATCGATCATTGGCGATCGCATTCCTCTGGTCAAGCGCTGCGCGCGACCCACCAAAAGCCGGGAAGATCAGCCGTCGTCGTCTTCGTCCTCGTCGTCCTCGTCGTCGAAGTCGTCGTCGTCCTCGTCGCCCGCGTCCTCGTCCAGGTCGTCCTCGTCGAGGTCGGCCTGTGCGGTATCGTGCACTGCGCTTGTCTCGGCGCGGATATCGGCGTCGGCCTCGGCCGAAGCCTCGGCCGGTGGCGCCAGGGTATGCCCATCTGCGTCCTCGGCCGCGTCCGCTTCCGCGGCCAGCTCGGCCAGATCCTCGTCCGAGATGTGGCCGGCCTGCTCCTCCTCGAGGCGTGCGGCTTCTTCGGCGGCCGCCAGCTCGGCCTCGGCGTCCTCGACATTTTCGCCGGTCTTGCGCTTGAACAACGCGCGGTTCTCGTCGCTGAGATCGGTGAACTCGCGCAGCGTCGGCAGGTCCTTCAGGCTGCGCATGCTGAAGAACTCCAGGAAGTAAGCGCTGGTGCCGTACAGCAGCGGCCTGCCGGGCTCGTCCTTGCGGCCGAGCATCTTGATCAGGTTGCGCTCGAGCAGCACGCGCATCGCCGAGCCGCTATCGACCCCGCGCACCTCGTCGATCTCCGGCCGCGTGATCGGCTGGCGGTACGCGATCAGCGCCAGCGTCTCGAGCTGCGCGCGCGTCAGGCGCACCGGCTTCTGCGCGACGAACTCGCGCACGTAGTCCGCGCAGGCGTGCGCGGAGCGGAACTGATAGCCGGTGCCGACCTCGATCAGCTCGATGCCGCGGCCGCGGTATTCCTGTTGCAGCTCGGCGATCAGCTCGCGCACGACCGCGGCGCGCGCCTTGACCGCGCGCGCGAGCTGCGCCGCGGTCACGATGCGCTCGCTGACGAAGATCAGCGCCTCGAGCGCCTGCTTGGTGCGCTCGCGATCGATCTCCGGCGCCCCGCTCGCGGGCGCGATCTCCGAGACCGAGCGCAGGCCGGTCTCGGACGTCTCGCGGCTCGGCTCGCCGTCTTCGCTTTCCGGCGCTTCCGCGCCGGCTTCGGCGCTGGCGTCCGCGTCCTCGTCTGCGTCGGACGCCCGGGCTTGGTCCGCGTCATTCGTTTCTGCGTCCGGCACGGGGCTCAGCGCGTGCTCGCCGGTCTCGGCCGCTTCGGCGTCCGTCTCCTCTGGCGCTTCGACGGCGGCTTGCTCCACCGCCTCGGCCTCGGCCGCGGCGCCACGCCGGCGCTTGGATCGTCGATTGCTGGGTGCGCTCATTCGTCCTCGGGTAACTGCGCCTCGGGGGCTTCCGTCGCCTGTGGCTCACCTGCAGCCGTCTCCGGCGGCGGGATCGTCGGCGCGTCCGCATCGAGCAACGCGTACTGCACGTGCAGCGGCGATTGGTAATCGGCTTGGTAAATGCGCGCGACGCGCATCTTGGTCATCTCGAGCAGCGCCAGGAACGTGACCACGATCTCGTAGCGCGTGACGTCGCCCTCGAACAGCGACTCGAAGTCGCACGAGCGGCGCTCGCGCAGCAGCTCGGTGATCTGCGTGATGCGGTCGTGGATCGAGATGCGCTCGGCGGTGATCTCGAACGCCAGCCGGTCCTTGGCGCGGCCGAGGATGGCCTGGAACGCGTCCAGCAAGCGGAACAGCCCGACGTCGGCCAGCGGCGCGGCCTCGATCTCCGCGGCGCCGAGGCCGCGGCCGAACACGTCGCGCCCGACCACCGAGCGCGTGCCGAGCTCTTCGCTGGCGGCCTTGTACTTCTGGTATTCGAGCAGGCGCCGGATCAGCTCCAGGCGCGGGTCGAGCTGCTCGCCCTCGTCTTCTTCCTGCTGGTCGGTCGGGGCCTGCGGCAGCAGCATCTTCGACTTGATGTGCGCGAGCGTGGCCGCCATCAGCAGGTACTCGGCGGCGACGTCGAGATCGAGCTGCTGCATCATGCGCAGGTACTCGAGGTACCGCTCGGTCACGAACGCGATCGGCAGGTCGAGGATGTCGAGCTCGTGCTTCTTGATCAGGTGCAGGAGCAGGTCGAGCGGACCTTCGAACGCCGGGAGACTCACGCGGAACTGCGCCTCGCGCGGTGCGAAGTCGGCGACGTTCGGTTCGGTTTCCTCCATCCGCGGTACTCCGTGCTGCGCCGGCGGGTAGCGCAATTGCGCGGATGCTACCAGCCCGGTCGCGACCGATCGCTGCAAATTGTGTCGAGCCCGAAGCGCGCGGCGCGCGTGCGATCGGTGCGCCCGTGGAGCACGTCGCCGCCGATCGGATCACCCTCGTGATTGCTGCGCGCCACTTCCGCTCGTCTACATCGTTGAGGTTATTCAGGCATCACTGATAAATTCCACGTGATATGGAGCTCCGAGCGTCTTGAGCGCGCGCTGTGCCCGTTGCGGAAGCCCACTCGCCGCCGGCAAATCGGCGTGCACGCGTTGTTCGCGCGGTGGCGCGATCGTCGCGAGCGCGGCCGATCTGCAGTACGGCATGCGCGATCTGGAGATCGGATCCGACCTGCAGGGCGGTCCGGCGATCGAAACCGACGAGCCCGCCGCCACGCCGCGGCCGCGCAAGAGCAGCGGCACGGCGCACCGGCGCTCGGCGGCGACCCTACGCGATGGTACCGATGCCGCGGCGGCGCCGGCGCGCGAGCGGCCGGAGCGCGCGATCTCGGGCAAGGTCGTCGCGGCCTCGGCTCCGCGTGCCGCCGCGCAGCCTGTCGTAGATCCGATGGCCTCGTACGGCCGCGGCATGATGCTCGACGACGATCCGTTCAACGCGTCGTTCGGCACACAGGGTGAGCTGCCCTCGCTCGAGGTCGAGGGGCGCGAAGAGCCCCCGGCCGCGGCGATCGCCTCGGTGGCGCCTCCCGTCGAGTCGCTGAGCCCGCCCGTGCCGGTGGAGACGCCGGCCGAGCGCCGCGCGCGCGAGATCCACGAGATCGCCGGCTACGGTCCGCCGCCGCTGAAGCCGATCGGCGCGCCGATGTATTGCGTGCGGGTCATGCTGCGCAAGCGCGTGCTGGATGAGACGCTGGCCGCGCTGTCGGCGCAGCGCAAGCGCAGCGACGATCACGCCCAGGCCGAGCTCGCGCAGATGGGCGAGGCGCTGTACGCGCTGCGACGCGATCCGCGGCTCGCGCCGCTCGGCAAGCTGATCAAGGCGCTGGCCGGCGCCGAGGCGCGCGTCGGCGACATGCAGGCCCAGGATCAGCGGCGCCAGCAGAGCAACTCGCAGGACATGGCGCGCATCGATCGCGAGCTGGCTGCGTGCGAGCGCGACACCGCGCCGCTGCGCGAGGCCGAGGCGCGCGCCGAGGCCGACATCGAGGCGCTCAAGGCCGAGATGCGGCGCGCCGATCTGCAGCGCAAGAAGACCGAAGCCGAGCTGGAGGCGCTGCTGCGCGCCAAGCCGCCGGCCGATCCGGAGCGCGTGGCGGCGGCGCGCGCCGAGCGCGATGCGCGTCACGGCCAGCTGCAGACGTTCGGCATTCAGCTGCGGCCGCTCGAGGACGATCTGGCCGCGGTGCGCCGCGACCTGGCCAAGCACTTGCGCGCCGTCGCTGTGCTGCAGAGCGAGAAGCAGACCTCGATGGCCGCGCTCGAGCGCGCGCAGCAGAACCACCGCGTGTCGTTCGGGTCGGCCAGGGACGGCCGCACGCAGGTGCTGGTCGCGCTGGCCAACGCCGGGCTCAAGCACGGCCTGGGCGAGCTGGTGCCGGACGCCGAGCGCAGCGCGTACGAGGCCGCGGCGCGCGCGCAGCACAAGCGCGCCGAAGAGGAGCTGCACCGCGCGGCGGTCGCGTCGTTCGACGAAAAGGCGTACACGCGCGGGCTGGTGATGCTGCTCGGCAGCGCGGGCTTCGTGTTCGTGACGCTCGCGCTGATGATCTTGCTCTGAGCGCTTGCTGCGCGGTGCGCGAAGCCCGCGTCAGGCGTCGGCGCGCAGTTCCTTGAGCGCGTCGACCACGGCATCGACGTGCCCGTTGACCTTGACCTTCGGGAAGACCTTCTTGACCTTGCCGTCGGGGCCGATGATCACGGTGCTGCGAATGATGCCGAGTGACTTCTTGCCGTAGAGCACCTTCTCGCCCCACGCGCCGTACTTCTCGATCATCTTGCCGTCCGGATCGCTGAGCAGCGGGAACTTGAGCGCGTACTTGTCCCGGAACTTGCAGTGTGACTCGAGCGAGTCCTTGCTGACGCCGACCACCGTCGCGCCCAGCTTCTGCAGTTGCGCGCGCGCCTGGTTGAAGCCCTGCGCCTCGAGCGTGCAGCCGGGCGTGTTGTCCTTCGGATAGAAGTACACGACCAGGTACTTCCCCTTGAAGTCGGCGAGCGCGACCTTGTCGCCCGCATCGGAGGTGAGCGTGAACGCCGGAGCGGCCTTGCCTTCTTCGATCATGGTGCCGCCTGAATCGCACGGTCGCGCGCGTGGTACAACCGCCCGGTGTCGATTCGCGGCGCGCGCATGTTGGTCGCCGGAGCGTGCTCGCCGCTCGGCCAGCATCTGGTCGAGGCGTTCCTGGCCCTCGGCGCGCACGTGATCGCCGCTGACGCGCTGCGCACGCGCCTCGAGGCGCTGCGCGCCGAGCTGCGCCAGCACGAGCGGCTTTGGGTCGCGGAGTGCGACTTCGGCGATACGAGCGCGGCGGCCAAGTTGCTCGGCGACGTCGCGCGCGACGAGGCGCTCGACTGCGCGGTCGCGGCGCTCGCCGCCGACCGCGCGCGCTGCGCGGTGTTCGTGCAAGCGGTGGTCGCGGCGCAGGCGCGTGCCGGACGCGGCCGCGTGCTGCTCGCGATCGCGGGCGCGCCGGGCGACGCAGCGCCGGCGGCGCTGGTCGAGTTGCTCGCCGGGGTTGCACCTCAGGCAGCGCCGCACGGGGTGTCGGTGTGTGGCGTCACGCTCGATCTCGCGCAGCCGGCGGCCCTGGCCCGAATGGTTCTGTTGGCCGATCCCGAGCGCCCTCCCCCCAGCGGCTGGCTCCACGTGCCCTAGCCTGGCTATCGCTGTGCGCGCGCCTCGCGCCGCTTCGGTACGAAGCGTGCCGTGCGCCGGGACGCGCTACACTGGGGCGTGTCCGCAACGATCGTGATCGGAGATGTGCACGGCTGCGCCGATGAGCTCTCGGCGCTGCTGGCCGCGTGCGGACATCGCAAGAACGATCACGTCGTGCTCGTCGGCGACTTGGTGGCCAAGGGGCCCGACTCGCACGGCGTGCTCGCCCTGGTGCGCGAGTGCGGCGCGCGAGCGGTGCTCGGCAACCACGACGCGAGCCTGCTGCGCCTGCACGCCAAGCTCGCGGCCGGTGAGACGATCCCCGCTGGCCGCGCCGACCAACTCGCGCTCGCGCGCACGCTGGACGACGACGATTGGGCGCTGCTCGCTTCTCTGCCTTACTGGCTGCGGCTGCCGCAGTTTGACGCGCTGGTGGTGCACGCCGGCGTCGTGCCCGGCATCGCGCTCGAGCAGCAGGATCCGGACATGCTGCTGAACATGCGCACGCTGGACGCGCAGGGCCGGCCGTCGCGCCGCCCCGACGGCGGCGTGCTGTGGGGCACGCTGTGGGAAGGCCCGGAGTTGGTGCTCTTCGGCCACCACGCCAGCGTCGGTCTGCAGCGCCACCCGCACGCGATCGGCCTCGATAGCGGCTGCGTGTACGGGCGCGAGCTCACGGCCTACGTGCTGCCGGAAGGCCGCTTCGTGTCGGTGCCGGCCAGGAAGCAATACGTGGCGATCGCCGGGGCGCGAGCGTGAACGAACGCGCGGTGGTACGCATCGCGGCCGGCAGCGCGCGCGATCTCGGCCGCGACGCTGTGCGCGTCGTGGCGCTGCCGCCCGAGCGCGGCCGCATCCCGCGCGAAGCGCTGGTGCTGCGCGACCGCGCGGGTGTCGTGCGCGCGTACCTGAACCGCTGCCAGCACCTGCCGATCCCGCTCGACGGCGGCTCGCGCCGCTTCTGGTCGGCGGATGGACAGCACCTGTTGTGCGGCACGCACGGCGCGCACTACCGGCGCGAGGACGGCCAGTGCGTGCTCGGACCGTGCCTGGGTACCAACCTGCTCGCGCTCGAGCTCGAGTGCATCGGCGACGAGCTGCACATCTGCCTGCGCGAATAGAGCAGCTAGATCAGCGCGGCGCGCCGCCTGCGGCTGCGAGCTGCTCGGCGGGCACTTCGCTGTTCACGAGCGGGCTGCGGCGCTTGGTCAGCACCTCGCAGCCGGTCTCGGTCACGAGCACGGTGTGCTCGAACTGCGCCGAGAGCGAGCTGTCCGCGGTGACGACCGTCCAGTCGTCGTCGAGCACCTCGCACGCGAAGCCGCCCGCGTTCACCATCGGCTCGATCGTGAACACCATGCCGGCCTTCAGGCGCTTGAGCGTGCCGCGCGTTCCGTAGTGCGGCACTTGCGGCGGCATGTGGAACTCGCGGCCGATGCCGTGGCCGACGTAGTCGCGCACGACCGAGAACCCCTGGGCCTCCGCGTGCTCTTGGATCGCCGCGCCGATGTCGCCGAGGCGGCTGCCCGAACGGACCTCGGCGATGCCGAGCTCGAGGCACTTGCGCGCGGTCTCGACCAGGCGCCGCGCCTCTGGCGACGGCGTGCCGACGAAGAACGTGGCGCTGGTGTCGCCGTGGAAGCCGTTGACCTTGGGCAAGTAGCTCGTGACGTCGACGTTGACGATGTCACCGTCGCGCAGCACGCGCGTGCCCGGGATGCCGTGGCACACGACCTCGTTGACGCTGGTGCAGACGCTCTTGGGGAAGCCCTTGTAATTGAGCGGGGACGGCACCGCGCCGTGCTCGATCGTGTAGTCGTGCACGAGCTTGTTGATGTCGTCGGTCGTCATGCCGGCGCGGATCTGCGGGCCGACGAACAGCAGCGTGTCGGCGGCCAGCTGGCACACCGCACGCATGCGGTCGACCATCGCGGGGGTCATGATTTCGACTGCAGACACGTCTTCGTCCCGTCGAGCCAACGTAGAGCGTGAGCGGCGTCGCAGCAAGCCTAGAACGATGCGGCGCGAAGCGCGCGCGAGGGGATAAAGCTTCAGCGACTCAGCCCGTGGTGTTGGCGAAAGCGAACGTCGCCATCAGGTAGATCACCACGATGCACACGCCGAGGAAGCCGAACCCGAAGGCGAACAGCCGCGGGGCGGTCCAGTACTCTTCTTCGCGTTCGATGCGCGGGTTTGTCTCGAGCTGCTGCTTCGGTTCGCTCACGAGGGCTTTCTCCAGGTGCCGGCTACATAGCCGCTGCTCGTGAACGCGTCAATCGCGAGCGCGCGCGCCGGCATACGCCACAAAAAAAGAGGACCCGGTGGAGGCGTCCACCGGGTCCTCGGCACTCGAGCAGGCGAACGACTCGAGCGCGCGAAACTTCCGAGTCAGCGGCCGAAGTCGAGTTCCTGGGCCTCGTACTCGCTGTGCTCCTCGTATGACCGGTAGCCCGCCTCGGACTCGAGATCGTCGACGCAGAACCCGAGCTTGTTCATGGGGCGAATCTCCTCGCGCTCGAAGTCGGCGAACGTTCCGTAATTCTTGGGACCGGCGTGGGATTTCATCGAAATTCAGGCCTCCGAAAACGTTGTGTCCTACATCTTCCGACACGGTACCACCCGGCCGTACAAGCTCCCAAAAAAGAGCAAGATTGAAACGGGAAGATCGGCTTGCTAAGACCCGACCCCAAATCGATGAGCCGCGTGGTCGCGATCTCCAATCAGAAGGGCGGCGTCGGAAAGACGACCACCGCCGTCAACCTCGCGGCGAGCATGGCGGTCGCCGAGCAGAAGGTGCTGCTGATCGATCTCGATCCGCAGGGCAACGCGTCGAGCGGCGTCGGCATCACCGAGCGTAACGGCGAGCGCTCGATCTACCCGGTGCTGTTCGCCGAGGCCGCGATGGCCGACGTGACCCAGCCGACCGAGCTGCCGTACCTCGAGGTCGTGCCTTCCGCGCGCGATCTATCCGGCGTGGAGGTCGAGCTGGCGCAGGTCACCGATCGCGCGACGCGCCTGCGCGATGCGCTGGCTTCGGTGCGCGAGAACTACGACTACGTGTTCCTGGATTGTCCGCCGTCGCTGGGCATCTTGACGCTCAACGCGCTCGTCGCGGCCGACGTGGTGCTCGTGCCGATGCAGGCCGAGTACTACGCCCTCGAGGGGCTGAGCGACCTGGCCGGGACGATCGAGCGCGTGCGCGCCACGCTCAACCCGAAGATCGAGATCCATGGCGTGCTGCTGACGATGTTCGATCCGCGGAACAACCTGTCGAACCAGGTCGCCGAGGAGGTGCGCAAGCACTTCCACGTGTTCGACACCGTGATCCCGCGCAACGTGCGTTTGGCCGAAGCTCCGTCGTACGGACGCCCGGTGATCTTGTACGATGCCGGCTCGCGCGGGTCCCACGGCTATCTCAGCCTGGCGCGAGAGATCCTCGAGCGACAGCCCGCGGTTGCGTGACGAGCATGGTGGATAGCAAGCGGCGTGGATTGGGGCGAGGACTCGACGCCCTGCTGCCGGCGATGCCGAGCGCGCCTGCGGGCAAGCCGGGCGGTGACCCCGCGCGCAGCGGGCCGGAGTCGTTCCTGGCGCGCATCGAGGACGTGCACCCGAACCGCTCGCAGCCGCGCACGCGCTTCGACGACAAGGCGCTCGACGAGCTGGCCGCGTCGCTGAAGGAGATCGGCATGCTCGAGCCGATCCTGGTCCGGCGCCGGCCGGCGGGCGGCTTCGAGATCATCGCCGGCGAGCGGCGCTGGCGCGCCTCGCAGCGCGCGGGCCTGCACGAAGTGCCGGTGTTCGTGCGCGAGCTGAGCGAGGGCAAGGCCTTCGAGGCCGCGCTGGTCGAGAACCTGCAGCGCGAGGACCTCAACCCGCTCGAGACCGCGCGCGCCTATCAGCGCTTGATCGAGGAGCACAGCCACTCGGTCGAGTCGGTGGCGCAGTTGATCGGCAAGGACCGCTCCACGATCGCCAACGGCATGCGCCTCTTGAAGCTGCCCGAGTCGGTGCTGGACCTGATCGAGGAGCGGCGCCTGTCCGAGGGCCACGGCCGCGCGCTGCTCGGCGCCGCCGACGTGGGCGCGATGGAGCGCCTGGCGCGCGAGGCGGTGGCGAGCGACTGGAGCGTGCGCGAGACCGAGCGCCGCGCGCGCATGCAGGCGCAGAAGAAAAAAGACGGCGCGGTGGCGGCGAAGTCGGCCAACACACGCGATCTCGAAGAGCGGCTCACGCGCAAGCTGGGCACGCGCGTCGTGCTGGCGGACCGCAAGGGCAAGGGTCACCTCAACGTGTCATTCTCCAGCTACGACGAGCTCGATCGGTTGATCGAGGTCCTGCTGGGAGGCAACGCATGACGGCACAGCTCATCGACGGCAAGCAGGTCGCCGCGCGCGTGCGCGCCGAGGTGCAGACGCGCGCCGCGGCCTTCGAGAAGGCGCGCGGCCGCAAGCCCGGGCTCGAGGTCGTGCTGGTCGGCGACGACCCGGCTTCGCACGTGTACGTGAACAACAAGGAGAAAGCGGCCAACGAGGTCGGGATCCGCGGCGCGGTGCATCGCCTGCCGGCGACGGCGACACAGGCCGAGGTGCTGGCGCTCGTGCAGCAGCTCAACGCGCGCGAGGACATCGACGGCATCCTGGTGCAGTTGCCGCTGCCGAAGCACATCGACTCCGAGGCCGTGATCGCGACCGTCGACCCGAAGAAGGACGTCGACGGACTGACCGCGATCAACGCCGGCCTGCTCGCGCTCGGGCGTAAGGGCCTGCGGCCGTGCACGCCGTTCGGCTGCATGCGGCTGCTCGACGAAGTCGGGTGCAACCCCGAGGGCAAGCGCGCGGTCGTGGTCGGCCGCAGCAACCTGGTCGGCAAACCGATCGCGCAGATGCTGCTGGCGCGCAACGCCACCGTCACCATCGCCCACTCGCGCACGCCCGATCTCGGCGCCATCGTTGCAGAGGCCGACATCGTGATCGCGGCGGCCGGCAAGCGCGACCTGATCCGCGGCGCGTGGGTCAAGCCCGGTGCGGTGGTCATCGACGTCGGCACCAACCGCAACGACAAGGGCAAGTTGTGCGGCGATGTGGAGTTCGATGCCGCCAAGCAGCGCGCCGGCTTCATCACGCCCGTCCCCGGCGGTGTAGGTCCGATGACGATCGCGATGCTGCTCAGCAACACGATCGACGCCGCCAACGCGCGTTGAGCGCTGCGGGTCGTCTGTCATCCGGATGTTGGTGGCACCATCGTTGGTGCCCAGCCGTTGGTGCCCAGCTGTTGGCGGATTTCCAAATACGTTTTGGTGCCTGACAGTGCCTGGATGCGTCATTCGGTGTTGGTGTGTTGGGTCGTGCTGTTGGGATGCAACCTGTTGTTGGCATGCAGCGGTGCGGTGGAGAGCGGTTCCGGCGACGAAACGGATCAGCAAGCGGTCGCGAGCGAGTTGCGCAGGTGGCGCTGGCCGCGGCCGCGCGACGCGGGCGTCCCGCAAGCCGGCAGCGGCGGTTCGACGAGCGGCAGCGCAGGCACCGGCCAGGCCGGCATGGGCCAGGCCGGCATGGGCGGCACGACTGGTACCGGCGGTACCGGCGGCAGCGGTTCTGCAGGGACTCCGAGTGGGACATGCTTCGCGGCCACGCGCCTGTGGTTCGACGACTTCGAGACCGGCGACTACCGGCGCTGGACATCGCAGACGTACAACACCAACTGGGGCAACGACTGCCAGAGCAACGCGCTCAGCACGCAGACGGCGCACAGCCCGAGTCACTCGCAGCGCTCGCAGATCACGTGCGCGTACACGGCGGAGGGCAACGTGCAGCGCGGCTACGGCGGGCTGCAGTTCTCCGGCGACTCGGTCGTGCCCGCGTACACCAACAAGGGCGTGGGCATCGACGCGCCGAACGGCGTGGTCACCACGATGTGGACGCGCCTCGACAGCCCGACGGTGTTTCAGAACGGCAAGTGGTTGAGCCTGTGGACGGCCAGCGGTTCGTGCGACTGGTCGGACGAGGTGCTGACGCTGGGCATCGAAGACTCGTCAGGCAGGCTCGCGGCTGCGCACTACGACGGCTCGCGCACGTTCGCGAGCAACGCGGCGCTGCCGCGTGGCCAGTGGGTGCGCATCACGGTCTACGTGAACTACTACTCGGGCGTGATGCACGTCTGGCAGGACGGGGTGTCACAGGAGCACGTGACCTTCCACCGCGACTTGCACACGATTTGCCAGTGGCACTGGGGTCTGTACGCCAGCGGCAACAACGACAATATCGTGCTGTTCGAGGACGATCACAGCCTGTGGAAGCTGAACCAGGCGTGGACTGACTGGAACACCGAGCCGTACTTTGACCACGGCGTCAGCGTATGCGCGGCGAACTAGCCGCCCCGAGGACGATTGATGCTGCCGAACGCGGCGGCGCGACTATAGTTGCCGATCGTGGGGACGCGAGCGAGCGGTAGCTTGGCTATGCAGTGGCTGATCGGCGCGGCCGCCGTGCTGGCGGTCGCGTGCGGCGGCTCGTCAAAGCCAGGGCCGGATACGACGGCCCCGGGAACCGGCGGCGCGGGCACGACCCACCACGATGGCAGCGCCGGTGCCGGCGGTTCCTCGGCTCCGCACGGCAGCGGCGGCGCGCCGGAGCAAATGGTCGCAGGCAGCGGCGGTAGTAAGGTTGCACCGCCCGACGGCGACGGCGGGACGCCTCACGGCAAGGACGCCGCCACGCCGGAGCCGGACGCGGGCGAGCCGCCGCCGGACCTGAGCCCCGAGCTCTACGACCCGGAGCGCGTACCGCTGTTCGAACTCGAGCTGTCAGACGAGTCGAAGGCCGCTCTCGAGGCCGACCCCGACACGTACGTGCGCGGCACGCTGCGCTACGGCGACGAGACGGTGAAAGACATCGGCGTGCGCATCAAGGGCGAAGGCAGCAAGCGCAAGCTGAGCGAGAAAGCGGCGTTCAAGATCAAGTTCGACGAGTTCGTCGACGATCAGTCGTTCCGCGGCTTGCGGCGCCTGACGCTCAACAACATGGTCGAGGACCCATCGTTCATCGCCGAGCGCCTGTCGTACGACGTGTTCCGCGCCGCGGGCTTGCCGGCGCCGCGCTGCAACAGCGCGCGCGTGCGTGTCAACGGCGAGGACTACGGCGTCTACAGCAACGTGGAGGCCGAGGACAAGACGTTCTTGCGCCGCTGGTTCGACAGCGACGACGGCAACCTGTACGAGGAGGCCCAGGTCGACTTCTACGTCGGCACCGAGAACATGTTCGATCTCGAGACCAACGAGTCCAAGAACGATCGCTCGGACCTGAAGGCGCTGCTCGCGGTGATCGAGATGACTGACATCGACCCGGGCGACACGTTCGTCGAGGACATCAGCACCGAACTCGACTTCGAGCACTACCTGCGCTTCACCGCGGCCGAGGCCGCCGTGAACCAGTGGGACATGTATTCGTACACGGTGTTCTATCCCAACAATTTCCGCATCTATCGCGACCCTTCGCAGGACAGGTTCGTGTTCTTGCCGTGGGGCATGGACATGTCGAACGCGCCCTACCCCGAGACCGGCACGCCGTTCATCCGCGTATTCGAGCTCTCGCACTCCGGCGACCGCCAGAATGACGTGGTCACCGCCGGCCAGCTGTTCCGGCATTGTATGGACAGCGCGCCGTGCAAGGCGAGCTACGCCGAGGTGGTCGAGCAGATCGCGCAGGTCTACGACGACCTCGACGTCCCGGCGCTGGCGAAGCGCTACCACGAGCAGGTCAAGGACCTGGTCTACGACGATCCGCGCAAGGAAGTCACGGACGACGAGTACGATGCCGCGTACGCGAAGCTGTTGAGCACGGTCGAAGGCCGCACGGCCGCGCTGCGCGCCGACCTGCAGTAGCCGCAACACACCCGGGGCCTACCTGATGGGCAGCGAGCGTTGCCCCCCTTTCGGCGCCGCTGACTTATAGGAGGCCCGTCATGAAGGCGGTCGTATTTCACGGCATCGGCGACGTGCGCCTGGACGATGTGCCCGAGCCGAAATTGAAAGAGAAGACGGACGCGATCGTGCGCCTGACCGGCAGCGCCATCTGCGGCACGGACCTGCACATGGTTCGCGGCACGATGAGCGGCATGAAGCCCGGGACAGTGCTGGGCCACGAAGGCGTGGGCGTCGTAGAGGAGGTCGGGCCGTCCGTGCGCAACCTCGCGCCGGGCGATCGCGTGGTGATCTGCTCGACCATTGCGTGCGGCGCGTGCGTGTACTGCCGCGCCGGCTATACGTCGCAGTGCAACGAGGCCAACCCAAACGGTCCCGCAGCGGGCACGGCGTTCTTCGGCGGCCCTGCCCTCACCGGCCCGTTCGACGGCCTGCAAGCCGAGTTGGCGCGCGTGCCGTACGCGCACGTCACGTGCGTGAAGCTGCCCGATGCGGTCACGGACGAGCAAGCGATCCTGCTTTCGGACATCTTCCCGACGGCGTACTTCGGGGCCAAGCTGGGTGAGATCACGCCCGGCGACACGGTCGCGGTGTTCGGCTGCGGGCCGGTCGGCCAGTTCGCGATCGCAAGCGCGCGCCTGCTCGGCGCCGGTCGCGTGTTCGCGATCGACGCGATCGAGTCGCGGCTCGACATGGCGCGCGCGCAGGGCGCCGAGATCATCAACTTCGAAAAAGAAGATCCGGTCGCGATGCTCAAGGAGCTGACCAACGGCACCGGCGTCGATCGCGCCATCGATGCGGTCGGCGTGGACGCCAACTGTGCGCACGGCGGTCCGGCGGCGAAGCAGGCCAAGAAGCACGCCAAGCAATTCGAGCAAGAGGTGAAGTCGATCGCGCGCGAGACCAAGCCCGACGGCGACAACTGGCATCCGGGCGACGCGCCATCCCAGGTGCTGTTGTGGGCGGTCGAGGCGCTGGCCAAGGCCGGCACGCTGGCGATCATCGGCGTGTATCCGCAGTCGGCGATGACGTTTCCGATCGGCCAGGCGATGAACAAGAACCTCACGCTCAAGATGGGCAACTGCAACCATCGCCGCTACGTGCCGGAGCTGATCGACATGGTGCGCATGGGCCGCATCGACCCGACCGCCGTCCTCACGCACGTCGGCCCGCTGGTGTCGGCCATCGAGGCGTACAAGGCATTCGATCGCCGCGAGGCCGGCTGGACCAAGGTCGAGCTCAAGCCGCAGATCCACGCCGGGCAGCAGCCGCTGCGCTCGCACCACCCGGTGGCTTGAACGAGGAGCGCGCGTCGTGGTGGCGAAGCACAAGGCACACGACGAGGCGGGCGAGGCGGACTCGGCCGCCGCGTTCTTGCCCGCGCGTCGCACCCTCCCCGCGCTGCGCGCGGCGGCCGAGCACTGCCGCGGCTGCCATCTGTACCAGCGCGCGACGCAGACCGTGTTCGGCGCAGGCGCGACGCACGCGCGCGTGATGTTCGTGGGCGAGCAGCCCGGCGACGCCGAGGATCGCGCCGGCAAGCCGTTCGTGGGACCTGCGGGGCGCGTGCTCGATCAAGGCCTCGAAGCCGCCGGCATCGATCGCGACTCGGTCTACGTCACCAACGCCGTCAAGCACTTCAAGTGGGAGCCGCGCGGCAAGCGCCGCCTGCACCAGAAGCCCAACACGCTCGAGACCCGCGCGTGCCTGCCGTGGCTCGAGGCCGAAGCCGCGGTGGTCAAGCCGGAGGTCCTGGTCTGCCTGGGCGCGACCGCGGCCCAGACGCTGCTCGGCCGCGCGTTCCGCGTCAGCACGCAGCACGGCCACCCGTTGCCGACGCCGTACGCCGGCGTCGCGGTCGCCACCGTGCATCCGTCGTCGATCCTGCGCGCGCAGACGCCGGAGGATCGTCACCGCGCGATGGCCTCGTTCGTCGACGACCTCAAGGTCGTGGCTGGTCTACTGCAAGGTCACAAGATGCGCTCGCGGGCGATCTCGCTGGACGTGCGTCGTAAAGTGTGACACCCGCCTATTGGACCTTTCCAGCACATTGGGATCCTAAGCTTAGAATTCCACGTGGACAAGTTGTCGCG
>JADMIO010888857.1_pt1 | contig 76354 bp, 69 predicted proteins | sample 8958161 | NCBI WGS metagenome assembly JADMIO01 (sample SAMN16585339, study PRJNA669376) | soil metagenome | isolation source: Crop rotation soil | place: USA: Cullars Rotation, Alabama | collected 2011
GCCGCGACTTCAAGTCACGTGAATTCCAAGCTTCGGATCCCACTGTGCTGGAAAGTCGAACTGCTGACGGATCACGTCGATGCGCAGATCGGAGAGACCCACGCGTTGCAGGACGCCGGCCATCACGACCAGCACGTCCACCGGCTTGCCTTCGCGCAGCTTCGCGACCCCAGCGTCGGTCGTGATGTCGACGCCCTCGACCACGTCGGCCCCGAGCTCCTCGAGCTCTTTCGACTTCGCACGACAGGTGGCGATCACCTGATCGCCGCGTTTTTTCAGGAGTCGCGCCATCTCGAGGCCGATTCCGCGGTTCGCGCCCACCACCATCCAAGTGCTCATCGATGCAGGATAGCGCTCACTCGTGTCAGGTCAGGAAGTAGGCGGCGACCGAGAACAGGGCAGACAGCGTCGCGACGATCGCTTGGATCACGCCGAGCCTGCGTACCGAGCGCAAGGTCGAATCGTCCTTCAACGTCTCGCCCGAGAGCCGCGCCTCGACGGCTGCGTTCCGTGCATCCATCGACGCTCGGGCGGACCACCACGCGCCGGGGACGGCGCAGACGAACACGATCGCGAGCTCCGGCCGATGTGGCGTCACCAACGCGAGCACCGCGCTCCAGGCGAACACCCCGCCGAGCACGCAGCGCACGATCGCGGGCGTGCGTCTGACCTTCGCGAGCGGCGCCGTTCGCTGGACCTCCGGGGCGTCGCGGTAGCCCATTCCGGTCGACAGCATCCCGCGCAACCGATCGGGCGGCCAGCGCGTACCATGGCTTGGGTGAATACCCGACTGTTCGTCCTCGCTGCGGCCGTGCTGCCCGGGCTCGTGCTCTCGCCTGCGAGCGCCCAGCCCTTTCCCTGGCCGAGCGCGTCGAGCTTCACGCTGCCGCCGTTGCCCTCGGTGTTTCCGAGCATCGGTTCGTTCCCGCTGCCGTCGACGCCGTTCGGCGTTCCGACGGTCGTGCCCTCCATTCCGACGACGGCGGCGAAGACCGGGCCGTTCACCAAGGGCGTCGACTTCTCGATCAAGCCGCGCCTCGTGGCACCGACGCGGACTCTGCTCGCGAACGCGATGCCCTTCGCCCGCTACGCGCCCGACGGCGAGACTCTTCTGCTCGCGGGCGCCACCGCGAAGGTGCGAAGCAAGTCGAACCCGAGCGGCGCGCCTCTCCCGAAGACGAGAGCCTACCGCTCGGCCTTCTCGCCCGATTCGAAGCGCTTGGTCACGACCGACGAAGACGGCCAGCTCGTCGTGTGGAACGTCGCCAACGGCGCGGTGGTGCGAAAGATCGACAACGCGGTCAAACAATACGGCACGCTCGGAACCAACAAATACTGGGCAGCAGAGGTTGGTTTTCCCGACAACGACACTGTCTATCTGCACGACGGCTGTCGGCTGAAGAAGCTCGACCTCTCGAGTCCCACGTCGACGTTGGTCCCGATCGGCTCGGCCGATCTGTGCGGTCACGTGCGCGTGTCGAACGACGGCAAGCGCTTCGTCGTGTCCGAAGAAGGCAGCAAGGCCTACGGAGAAGGCATCTGGTACACGCGTTCGAGCGTCGTCGATTCGAGCACCGGCGTCGCCAAGGGGTTCGTGGACGAAGCTAAGGTCGGCCCCTACACCGACGTGCAACTGTCCCCCAAGGGAGATCGACTGTGCCTCATTCGCAAGGCGCTCTCGCTCGCGTGCGCGTCGATCGACGACGGCCAGGTCGACGACATCACCGCCGCGAAGGTCGACCGCTGGTTCGCCTACGATGCAACCGGCGAGCACTTGCTCTACGCGGACCGATCGGACATCTCCGTGCCCACGAAGAACCTCTACTCGGTCGACTTCGCCGCGCGCACCGTGCGCCGCATCGCTCCCATCCCGCGGGGGATCACCGGTTGGGGCTACTTTGCCGGGTCGAAACGCGTGGCCATCAACGGCGAGTTCGACGGCTGCATCGCCTTCGATCTCGAGGCCGGTTGGTCGATGTTGGTCCTCGGCCCCAAAGAGAGCGCAGAAGGCTTCTTCGCCGTACCGTCGAACCCGAAACGAGGGATCGCCGGCAGAGCGAACGGACCGTCACGCGATCTGTACTGGGTCGACTTCCCCGATTGAGGATGGTTCGTCGTTTGCACAGTCGCCGCCGGCATGCGGACGAGACAGCGTAAAAGCCGAATTCTCACTCCGCAGTCTTTGCGGTTCAGCCCATTCGTTGCGGCCTGTATCGCGTTGAGCGCGTGTGGCGGCGAGGCGAACGTCGAGGAAGCGACCGACGCGGCGGAAGACACGGGAACCGAAGCGATCGACGTCGCCCCGGAGGACACCTTCGTCGAGCCGACCGACTCGACGGAGATGGACGCGACGGAAGACGACACGATCGAGAGCGACACGGCGATGGCCGATGCGCCGGCCGCGGACGCGCCGAAGGCGGATACTGCTGTCGCCGATACGATCGTTGCGGACACGACGGTCGCCGATACGTTCGTTGCCGACACGACGGTCGCCGACACGATCGTTGCGGACACGAAGGTCGCAGATACGTTCGTCGCCGACACGAAGGTCACCGACACGACCGTCGCAGACACCACCGCTGTCGACACGTTCGTGCCCGACGTGGCGAAGGACTCGCCCGGCCCCGACGCCGTCTCGTGCAGCCCGACCTGCAAGACCGTCGTCGGCACCTGGACGATGCTCGGCGGCGTCGGTCTGCCTGCCAACAAGATCCGCTCACTCGCGGTCGACGGGGCGGGAACCATCTACGCCGCGACCTGGGTCGGCCTCTATCGATCGAAAGACGGCGGCGCGACCTTCACGCTGCTCGCAGCACCGACGACCAAGAGCAATCCGGTCAACACGGCGATGATGAGCCTGGGGCTCGATCGCAAAGGCAATCCGATCGTGGGCGTCATCCCTCCGGGCCCAGCCGCCACGAGCAACGAAGCGGTCCTTCGCTTCGACGTCGTCGCCAACACGTGGGCCACGGCGACGATGAGCGCCGGGATCAACACCGGTGGCTATTTCCCGCTCGGATTCCGCAACGACGTCGACGGCAACCTGCTCGCGACTTGGCCCTTCCGCAACGACATCATGCGCTCCATCGACGACGGCGCGTCATGGACCAACGCCTTCCCCATTCCGAACACGACGCACGTCCCGCCGAGCGGCCCGTCGGCGAGCGTGAAGGCTGTTTATGGAATGGCCAGTCACCCGCAATCCGGTGAGCTGTTCTGTGGGACCGAAGGCGATCAGTGGTGGCACTCGACCGATCGCGGCGTCAGCTGGTCGATGATCGACGCAGGCGGCGCTTCCGCGCTCGCACAGGAGCCGGGGCAGAATGGCTTCCTCGTCGCGTTCGACAAAGACGGCGAGCCGCTGATCGGGACGCAGGGCAAACCCGACGGCCACTTCCTCGTGCGCATGACGAGCGACGGCAAATTCGTCCCCTCGGATACCGGCTTTCCTGCGTGGGCCATGGTCGGGACCGCCAACGAGCTCACCGTCCTCCGCGAGCTGGTCCTCACCAACGAGGGCTACGACTTCCTGGCGATGCCCGTGAGCGACAGCATGGGCGGGGCGCTGCCGGGCGATCTGTGGGGCTCGCTCGATGGCAGCGCGTGGGAGAAGCTCTCGGCTCCTTTCGCTACCGAACCGAACGCGCTCGCGCGGGACGGTGCGTCGGTCGTGGTCGGAGGCGCGGGCGTGATCTGGCGATTCTCGCCGACGATCACCAATCACCTGCCCAAGGTGTCGACCGGCTTCGCAGCGGGTGTGATCGCGACCTCCACGACGAGCGGTCTGACGATCACCGGATCGGCGACCGACGCCGACGGCGACGCGCTCACCTACGCATGGAAAGCGCGCGGCCCAGGCGTAGTGACCTTCGGCAGCGCGACTGCGGCGAAGACCACTGCAGCGTTCTCGCTCCCCGGCGACTACGTCCTCACACTGCACGCTAGCGACGGCAAACGCTCCGCCGGAGCGCCGCTGATCGTCCATGTCACGAGCTGATCGGCTCCGGTCGCGCATATCGATTTAGCGCTTCGGCACCGGGCGCGTGGCAACGAGACGAAGTCGTTCATCATCGATTCGAGTCGATGGTCAACTCGCTGCGCGCATGCTCATGCGGAGCCTTCTCTCTGTGCTTTCTGTCGCTCTCCTCCGCTGCGTCGGCACAGGAGGTCACCGTCACACCTCCGCCCGCGGCGCCCGCTGAAGCGCCCAAACCGGCTGCAGCGCCCACGAAAGCCACGGAGAACGAGCCTCCCGCCGAGCCGCCGAAAGAAGAGAAGCCGGGCATGGAGCTGGAGATCTACGGCTTCGCGATGACCGACGCGGGATACGACTTCGGGCAGAACGATCCGAATTGGTTCGACACGATGCGGCCGACCAAGCTCCCGTCGTTCGACAACGAGTTCGGCCCTAGCGGCAAGACGTTCTTCAGCGTGCGTCAGAGCCGTCTGGGGGTGAAAGGCAAGCTCCCGACTCCTCTCGGCGATCTCAAGACCACCTTCGAGTTCGAAATGTTCGGTGTCGGCGCCGACGCCGGACAGACGACGATTCGACTGCGTCACGCCGTCGGTGAGCTCGGCCAATTCGGAGCGGGGCAGACGTGGAGCCCGTTCATGGACATCGACGTATTCCCCAACTCCGTCGAGTACTGGGGACCTTCGGGAATGGCCTTCTTTCGGAACGTGCAGTTCTTCTGGCGGCCTTACGCGACTGAATTCTCGCGAGTCACCATCGCGCTCGAACGGCCGGGCGGCAGCGCCGATGCGGGCGCCTACAAGGACCGAGTGGAGCTCGCCAACGTCGTCCCCCACTTCCCACTCCCCGACCTGAGCGCCGAGGCCCGTTTGGGCGGTAAGTGGGGTTACGTCGAGATCGCGGGCCTGGTTCGGCAGATGAAGTGGAAGGATCTCGGGACCGGCCCGACCGACATCTCGGGCAGCGCGACTGGTTGGGGCGTGAACGTCAGCTCCAATATCAACTTCCCGGGAAAGAACATCCTGAAGCTGCAAGCTCTCTATGGCAGAGGGATCGAGAACTACATGAACGACGCACCACAGGACATCGGTCCCGTCGCTCAACCGGGTAATGCGCGTACGCCGGTCACGGGAAAGGCATTGCCGGTGCTCGGCTTGGTGGCGTTCTTCGATCTGACGTGGACCAAGTATCTGACCAGCACCGTCGGCTACTCGCTGGTCAAGATCGAGAACTCGCAGGCGCAGACTCCGAATGCCTTCAAGCGAGGCCAATACGCGCTGGTGAATCTGCTCGTCCACCCGATCGAAGAAGTCTTCATCGGGCCCGAGTTCCAGTGGGGTCGGCGCGAGAACAACTCCGACGGCTGGAAGTACGACGACTACCGCGTCCAGATCTCCTCGAAATTCAGCTTCTCCGGCAAGATCATGGGAAAGAAGTAATCATCGCCGCTCAGTGCTTGCCGGTGAGCTCCATCGCCGCGAGATCGTCGAAGACGGCAGGGCCCTTCGACCACAATCCTACGCGGCCCATCGGCGCTCGAGCGAGGGCCTCGTCGTGCAGCGACGACGCGACGACCTCTCCGTCGACCGAGACGAAGGTGTCGCCGTCGCGCGTCCAGACCGAGACGGCCATCCACTGATCTTCAGTCACTTGCACGCTCGATCGCGCGAGCTCGATCTCCACGGTGGCGACGACGCGCGAGAGCTTCACCGTCTTGGTCGCGGGCTCGACCTCTGCGACGAAGTAATCGTCCTCGTTCTGTGCGCCGAAGATCACGCCACAGCTCGCCGACGCACCGGCTCGACATCGCGCGCGTACGACCGCGGACCGAAACCCGATGCGTTCGACCAGGATGCGCGCCGGCTCCTTGCTCGCTTTGGCTTGCTCGAGCACGTACGGCGCCGACGGCGCGGTCGCGTCCGCGGCGATGCGCCAGCGGCCGTACACGGCGAAGAATCGATCGTGCGGGCTGGTGATCTGGATGGGCGACGACGACGAGGGCGACTGCAGGTGCGGCGCCGGATCGAAGCTCCACCGATGGAGGACCGCGGGCTCCGCGGAGGCGAGCTCGAGCCCCGCGGTGATGTACAGCGGCGGACGGTTGCATGCGAACAACCCCGCTCCCAGCCCGGCGATCAAGAAGGCGCGCATGCTTGGAGCATGACACGTCCGGCGTATCATCGCGCCGTGAGCGGAACCGGATTCTCCCTTTCGATGAAACCACTGCGCGGAGCGACCGCGGAGCCGATGGCTCTGTACGAGGAGCTGTACGCGATCATCGAAGACAACGTCCGCCGCGTCGCGAAGGGCAAAGCGTACCGGCAGGTGACTGATGAGTACCTGACGGTCGCAGAGGAGGATGGATCGGGGAGCGCCCGCTCGATCGACTTCTTGTTCCACGATAGTGGCGGGACCTGCTCCGCGTCCGTGCACGCGTGCAATCACTGGTTCGAGCTCTACGTCTCGGCGCTCGCGCAGACGCGCGGAAAGACGCCCTCGCCGCTCGACGAGATCGCCGCCCGGCACGGGCTCGCGATCGCGAAGAAGCCCGTCGCCCTCGGGGTCTTGCTGAAGACATGCGTCGAGCCGCTCGTCGAGCTGCGCGGTCATGTGTTCGGAGTCGCCGTGAGGCGCAGCAAAGCGGCCTACCTCGTGAGCGACGCGATCGACGACGCGATCGAGCTCGAAGACCTCACGGCGAAGGAGCGTGCGAAGGTCGATTCCGCGGTGAAGAAGAAGCATTGCGCGTGCGTGGTGTGCGAGAGCCTTCGCACCTCGCCCGAGGTGCGACTCCCGAAGGCGAAGAAGGTCGCGCCGCCGAAGGCCGCAAAGGCGCCGGAGAGCAGCGTGAGGACGACGCTCACGGGGAACGACCGCCGAGTGTTCGACAACAGGTGCACCGAGCTGCCCGACGACGTGTTCGAGCCGACGACCATCGAGCGCTTCGACGTGGATGCCCCGATCACGAAGATGCCCGAGGCCCTCGGTCGACTGACGTCGTTGCGGAGTCTGTCGCTGAAGTCGACGAAGATCGAGCACCTCCCCGAGATGCTCACGCGGATGCCGCACGTCGTCCGGCTTCTCGTCAGCGAATCACCGCTGCAGCTCGCCGAGCTCTCGAAGATGCCCTGGCTCGAAGAGCTCGTCCTCTTCCATATTCCATCGATTGCCTCTCTCCAGCTCGATGCGCTTCCCCGCCTCCACAAGCTCGAGCTGTACAACGTCGAACAGGTGCCGACTTCGCTCTCCGAAGCGCGAGAGCTGCGGTCGTTGAAGATCGAAGCGCCCGCGGTGCGCTCGCTTCCCTCGCTCGAGCGACTGAACAAGCTCGAGGCGCTCGAGCTCGAGGTCGATTCGGTGGAGGAGATCCCTTCGCTCGCGAGCCTCGGCGCGCTCCGCAGGCTCACGATCGCTTCGAGCTCTCTGCGCGCGCTCCCCGATATCCCGCGCGCCCTCGAGTGGCTGAAGGTCAACGGCCCGAACGTCGACGCACTGCCGTTCGCCGAGCTCTCGTCGCTCGAGATGTTGGTGGTCTTCAGCGAGCTCGCGGAGCTTCCGCGCGCCATGGGTCGCCTACCCGCTCTTCGAGACCTCACCATCGATTCCCCCGCGCTCGCGAGGGTTCACGGCGACGCCCTCCCGCGGTCTCTCGAGACGCTCAACATCCGAAGCTCCGCGCACCTCCGGGAGCTCCCGGACGCGATCGGCGAGCTCGGTGCGCTGGGTGTGCTGACGCTCTCGAAGCTGCCTGCGCTCGCGTCGCTCCCCAAGGCGATGGGCAAATTGAAGAGGCTGAGGTTCCTCAATCTCACGGAGACGCCGGGCGTCTTCCCGCTCCCGGACTTCTTGGCGAAGCTCCCGATCGAGTACTTCTCCTTCGCCCGCGCAGGAGCGTCCAAACAGGAGCGGGCGCGATGGAAGGCGGTATTTCCGAAAGCGCGCATCGAGTGAGCGCGTGCAACCGACTCACCTGCACTCGATTCCCTTCGCCCCCCAGCTGCAGCCTTCGGGACAGGTCGCTTGCGCGCGCCACCTGCCGCCCTCGCAAATGAGCTGCGATCGACGGTTTTCCGAGCAGATCTGCTGACGGGCGATGGAGCACACGTTCCCGGCGCGGGCGACGGCGTCGTCGCAGATCGCGGCGGTGCTGCCGTGTCCGATGTTCTTCCGATAGCAGCCTTCCGAGCCTGGGCACGCCATCGTCTCCTGCCACTTGCCGCCTTTGCAGAGGGCGAGCTTGCCGACGGCGCAGGCCTCCACCTTTTCGGCCGCCGAGCAGGGCGCACCGAGCTCGACCGGCTCCTTCGGCGTGCAACCGCACAACGCGAAGAGGGCGAGAGCGACGATACGCTTCACGTCGATCGTCGCCATCGCCGTCCTACGAGAAGCAACAGGAGCGCGATCGCCGCGCCAGGCGTTCGTGTTCGCGGCACTCCACAGCCGCACGAGCCGGAGGCCGGGTCGGACGTGATGTCGTTCCTGGGCGAGGAATCGCGCGGCGGCAGGCTGTCCCCGATAGGCTCCGCGTCGACGGCGGCATCCGCGATCCCGGCATCGGTGGCCGATACCTCCGCGGTCGAAAAACGCTGCGCCGTCAGCGTCTCGAACTCCGTCGACGTGACCGCGATCCACTCCGGCCGCGCGGTGCTCGCGGCGACGCGCGGGTTGAAGTTGCCGGAGCCCATCGGACCGAAGGGCGTCGTCGTGAGCGGCGCACCGACGAGCGAGAGCTCGACCGCCATGTCCTGGCTCGAGTCGCCGTGGGTGACGAAGAGGAACGACCGAGAGCGCGCGTCGTACGCGAGGCCGTTCGCGTCGTAGCTGCCGAACGTCGAGCTCACGGTGACCGGCGAACCGAGCGTTCCGTCGGCGTGGATGACCCTGGAAACGAAGGACTTCGCGCCCGCGGCGACGCGGTACCAGACGACGAGCACGTCGCCGGTCTCGGTTGCCGCAGCTTCCGGGACGTAGCCGGCGTCGATCGCCGAATCGAGCACGAGCCGCTCGCCGACGAGCGCGCCGTCGCGAACGCGCTGGGCTTCGACGAAGCAGTTCTTGTCTGCGACGCAGCCGGCGTACACCACGAGAAAGTCGCTCCCCTGAGCGACCACGGTGGGATCGCGTTGATAGCGTCCGGTCGCATCGATCGGGATCGGCGCGCCGATGGCCGCGTCGCCCACGCGCTGCGCGACGATCGCTGTCGCCGTGTTCTGCCACGCGACGAGGAGCTCCTTGCCGTTGAACGCGGACGCTGCGCCCATCTCCCAGTTGGTGCCGAGCGGCGAGACGTCGAAGTCGCCGCCGATGGGCGAGGTCGTGACATAGCGCGCGCGGATCTGCGTCGCGCTCCCCACGGTCTCGTGCCACGTGACGAAGAACTTCCCCGCGGCATACGTCACACGCGGAGCCTGCGCGAGGTTCGTCCCCGCGTTGACCGCGAACGGCGCGCCCATGGGAACGGCGTCGTCGTCGAGGAATTGTCCCGTGACCTTCCCCGCGCCGCTGATCGCGAGATAGCGGCCGTCGCCGTACGCGATCGCGGGCCAACGCAGGGGCGCGGTCCCAGCGGCGGGTGCGATCGTCACCGGCATGCCGACCGGCTCCGCAGCGCTCGCCGAGCGCGCGAAGAAGATCAGGGCGAGCGCGATTCGTCTCACTCTCGCACAGCGTACACCGGCGGCTGCGACCGGGCCTGAACCGGGTCGGTTCGCAGCGAGACGCGACAACGATCGATTACGACTTGTCCCTCAGCGCGAAAGTGAGGCACATGGAGGCCGGAGGTCTTCATGCATCGGTTCTTTGCTTCACTGATCGTGCTCTCGTCGGTGTCTTCGGTGGCGTACGCGGAGGACCTGCCCAAAGGGACTTCCAAGCAGGATCCGGCCTCCAAAGGCACGACCGACGTCGCCACCGGCGGCTTCGAGGCGGGCGGCAAGGTCGAGGATCCGGCCAAGGCCAAGGACGCGACCGAGCTCACCGTCGCGGCAGGCGGCATCTCCACCGGCGGCAACTCGCGTTCGTTCGCGGCGACCGCGAACCTGTCGCTGCGCGTGCGCCGCGAGCGGGAGCAGTTCAGCGCGATCCTCGCCGGCAACTACGCGCGCGCGAAGCTCCCCGGGCAAGAGACGCAGACGACCGTCGAGAACGAGCAGGCGAAGATCCGCTACGACCACTTCATCTCGAAGAACGTGGTGCTCTTCCTCGGTCTCCAAGGTCTCCGCGATCGGTTCCGCGGTCTCGCCTTGCGCGCGCAGATCGATCCCGGCGTCGGTTACTACTTCGTCAACGAAGCCAAAGAGCTGCTCTGGGTCGAAGGCGGCTACGACTTCATGTACGACATCCGCCGCGACGACTCGCGCACCGTCTTGAACGCCGACGGCACGGTGAAAGAGGTCCTCGACAAGACCCGCACGGTCCACAGCGGTCGAGCCTTCATCGGCTACAACAACATGCTCACCGAGGGCGTCGCGTTCAACGCCGCGCTCGAATACCTCCAAGCGCTCACCGACACGACGATCTACCGAATCAACTTCGACATCGGCATCACCGCGAAGCTGGGCAAGAAGTTCTCGCTGGCGACGACGTACTCGCTCAAATACGACCACGATCCTCTCCCCGGAAAAGAGAAGATCGATCACGTCACGAGCATCTCGCTCGTGTATGCCTTCTTCTGATCCGAGCTTCGCGAAGGGGTGTGGCGCCGATGGGTTTCTATGCTGATTTCAAGAAGTTCGCGCTCAAGGGCAACGTCGTCGACCTCGCGGTCGGCGTGATCATCGGCGCCGCGTTCGGCAAGATCGTCGCGGCGCTCGTCGCCGACGTCATCATGCCGCTCGTCGCGCTCGTCATGCCGAGCGGCAACTGGCGAGAGGGCGGGTGGATCCTGCGCCATGGAGCGACGCCGAAGGACGACGTCGTGCTCAAGTGGGGCGATCTCCTGGCGACCATCCTCGACTTCCTGATCGTCGCGACCGTGCTCTTCATCGTGGTCTCGAAGATCATCAAGCGATTCGAGAAGCCCGAGGCGCCGACCACCAAGGAGTGCCCCTTCTGCATCGAGACCATCCCGATCAAGGCCACGCGCTGCAAGGCGTGCACGTCCGAGCTCGCTGCGTGAGTCGTAAGCGTTCGTGTAGATGGCGTGCGCAAGTGTTCGAGCGCACTAGAATCGCGCGGTGATCACGCATCTCGCGATTGTCGGTCGAATCGGTGCCGGCGCAGCCCTCGGCGGCATCATCGGCTACGAGCGCGACCGTCACGGCCGCCCCGCCGGACTGCGCACGCACCTGCTCGTCTCCATGACCGCGGCGACGTTCATGGTCGTGTCCGCGTACTTCATCGAGTGGCAGTCCTACAGCGCTCACGTGCACGCGGAGGCCGACGTCTCCCGCATCGCTGCCTCGGTCGTCTCCGGCATCGGCTTCCTCGCGGGAGGCGCCATCCTGCGCACGGGCGCGAACGTCCAGGGCCTGACCACTGCGGCCGGACTCTGGCTCGTCACGGCGATCGGCATGGCCTCGGGCGCCGGGATGTTCGCCGTCGCAGGCACCGTCACCTTGATGGGCGTCATCGCGCTCACGCTGCTCCGACGCTTCGAGGACAAGCAGGACGACCTCGTCCGTCGGCGGCTGCAGGTCGTCATGGGTGAGCAAGAAGGCGCGGCGGCCCTGGTCACGAGCACGCTCGATCGGCTGAAAATCAAGGTGTCCGCGCTCACCTACGAGCGGCGCTTCGAGGAGAAGCCGCGCATCGCATTCACCATGGAGGCGCAGATTCCGGTCTCCCTGCCGCTCGAACAGCTCGTCGCCGAGCTGGAGAAGCTACCGAACGTCCGACGCGTGAACATCGAGCACGCGAGCTGAGCCTTCGAGAGCTCAATCGCGCCGCGCGAGCAGGTCGAGCGAGAAGAGCACTGCAGCGACCATGAAGACCTGCTCCACCACGAGGCGCTGCACCGACGTCTCGAAGGTGCCGAGATCGCAGTGCCAACGCGAGGCGGTCGCCCAGTAGGCGAGCACGGCCGCGACAGCGATCGACACGAGCAACATGCGGCGGAGCTGCGTGCGTGCCGCGTGGCTCCAGGCGAAGACCAGCGCGGAGCCCGCGAGCACGCCGTCGTTGACGAGCTGGGCCGGCGACTCCACCAGCGAGCGCGGATGGACCACGAAGACCAGGCCGTGCACGAGGCCGATGGCCGCCAGGGCGCCGAAGCCGTGGAGCGCGATGAGCGGCAGCATGCCCAATTTCCGCGTGCGGAGCTCGCGCGCGACCATCACCGACACGATCGCCATCGAGACGACCATGCCGAGGGCCGCGAGGCTGAACGGCGCCGCGCCCGAGGTCAGTCGCTCGGCGACGAGGGCGAGGCTCGCCGTCAACGCGACGACGAACGCGACGCTCACGGCCTTGGTTGCGGTTCGAGCGTCGACACCGCGCGAATTCCAATCGGCGACCATCGTGCGAGCGTAGGACCCTCGCCGTGCGCCGCAACCCTTCATCGCAGCGCGCGTTCAGAAATGACCGACGACGACGAGCCCGGTGCCCGTCGTTCCTGCGGAGACCTTTCGCTTGCCGCCGGTGGTGAAGAGCACGATCGCGGTGCCGGCCGCGATCGCCGACACTCCGAGCAGGACGTCGGCGGTGATCGTGTAGGTCTTCCCCCGGCTCTCCAGATCGCGCTTGCTGGGATCGCACTGGGCACGAGCTCCGTCGCACGCGCCGTCGAGCTCGGAGAGCGTCGAGCCTCGGAGCGCGAAGAACACGCCGGCGCCCGCGAGCGCGACGACGGCGCCGCCGGTCGCGATCCACGCGCCCGTTCGATCGGGAGGCGCTTCGGTCATGATGGGCTGTGGCCGCTCGACGACCTTCTTCTCCGGCAGCGGCTCGAGCACCGGCTCCACGCGAACCGGCGCGGTGACGCCGTCGACCAGGGTGACCTTGGTCGCGAAGGGCTTCTTGCCGTCGGCGCGGACCTCGATCGCGTGCTCGCCCGGATCGAGCGGGATCGGCGAGGAAACCAAGCTATTTTCGATCTTCGCGCCGTCGACGAAGACGCTCGCCCCCGTGACCGCGACCAGCACGCTCGGCGTCCGCGCGCGGAGAGCGTCCATGTGCTTCTTCGCGTTCGCCATGGTGAGATCGGCGTCGGTGCCGCCTTCGCGTTCGGCCATCGTCTTCGCCACCGCGAACTCGGCCATCGAGTCGAGCAGCTTGCCGGTCTTCTCCAGGCAGAGCGCGATGTGGAAGTGGACGATGTGATTCGCCTTCACCTCGGCGACCTTGCGGAACAGCGCGAGCGCCCCGGCCCAGTCGCCCTTCTCCTCGCGATCGAGGCCGGCCTGGAATTGTTTTCGCGCCTCGTGGAGCTGCGCGCTCGTCGGCTCGGCGAAGGCCACCGATGGGAGCGCGAGAGAGAGGGCCAACGCCAGGGCGAGAGCGCGCAAGATCTCAGAACCCCGGGTGGACCAGACCCTCGTGCGGTCCCGGCTCGGCGTGCGGCTTCGACGACGGCTTGCTCGACTTCTTGATCGGCTTGGCCGCCGGGATCGGCGCCGCTTCGACCACGGGCTCGACGACCGAGGCGCTCGCGGAGGGCGCGATCGACGCCGAGGGCGCGACCATCGTGACGGTCTCCTTCGGCTTCGGCGAGGCGACCGCCGCGGCCGGCGCGGTCTCCGGAACCGTGCGATCGCGGAGCGCGAAGACCCCGAGTCCGAGCAGACCCGCGAGCGCGACGACCGCGAACAGGGCCGGCGATCGACGACGCACGGTGCTCGTCTGCGGCGCGACCGCCTCGACGATCTGCGGCTCGTCGTCGCGCAGCTCTCGTGGCTCTTCGCGGACCTCGCGCGTCGCCTCTTGCACCGTGGTCGATCGGTCGGCGAGCTGGCGCGTCGGCGACGTGACGCCGAAGGGCAAGGTCGATCCGCCGATCTCCTTGGTCTTCATGTGCTCGGAAGGGAGCGCCGCGGAGCCTTCCGCGCCGACGACCTGGGAGAGCTCGAGCACCGGCAAATCGTGGGTATCGAGCACTTTGTCGATCGCGTCGGCGAGCGCGCCTGCCGAGGCGTACCGATCGGTGCGACGACGCGAGAGACACTTGTGCACGAGCGAGTAGAGCGCGCGCGGAAGACCGGGGAGACGCTCCTCCAGCTGCCGCGGCTCCTGCGTGTTGATGGCGAGCATCAGGGTGGTGAAGTTCGCCGCGTGGAACGGGAGCTCGCCCGAGAGCGCTTTGTAGAGCACGACACCGAGCGACCACACGTCGGCGCGCGGGTCGAGATCTTCGGCCGCGGTCTGCTCCGGGCTCATGTACGCGGGCGAGCCGAGGATGGTGCCGATCGTCGTCTCCTGCGCGTCGAACCCGTCGGCCGGCGTCATGAGCTTGGAGATGCCGAAGTCGAGGATCTTCGGGACCACGAAGCCGTCGAGCCCGCGATGGAGGAATACGTTCGCGGGCTTCAAATCCCGGTGGACGACGCCTTGTTTGTGCGCGACCGCGAGGCCCTTGGCGACCTCGCCGAGGATGCGGAGCGCCGTGCCGGCCGGCAGCTTGCCCGTGCGCCGGAGGAGCGCGTCGAGCGGCTCGCCGTCGAGGAGCTCCATCACCAGATAGGGCGCGCCCTTGTGCTGCCCGTCTTCGATGCGACCGAGATCGTAGACCTCGACGATGCAGCGATGACGGAGGCGACCGGCGAGCTTCGCCTCTTTGAAGAAGCGCTGGAGCCGCTGCGGATCTTTCGCCGCTTCCGGGAGCATGAGCTTGATGGCGAAGTCTCGCTCGGTGGACTCGTTGCGCGCGCTCCACACGACGCCCATCGCGCCCGCGCCCATGACGCGTTTCAGGCGGTATCGACCGCTGATGACGTCTCCGGGCTGGAACGAGCTCACGACCCCGTAGGGTAGCAGACCCCGAAAAATCAGCCCGTAGCGCACACGGCTGAGCAGGATTTGCAGATGTACGACATGCACGCCGAGGCATCGGCCGAGGTAGGATCGCGGCGCATGGCTCGCGCCCCTCACGACCTGGAGGCCACGCGCACCGCGGAGGGAGGCGCGTTCTCGCCCGACGGGGCGCTCGTCACGGTCATCTCCGGCGAGACCAAGGGCACCTCTGCGCACGTGCCGGCCGAGATCGGCGCGGTGCTGCGCATCGGGAAATCGAAGCAGAACGATCTGGTCCTGCCCGACGACACCGTCTCGCGCCATCACCTCGAGATCGTGCGAACCGAGCGCGGCCTCGAGGTGCGCGACCTCGGGTCGACCAACGGCGTGAAGATCGGCGGCGCGCGGGTGGAGAAGGCGCTCGTCGAGCCGGGCGCGATCGTCCGCGCGGGCGAGGTCGATCTCCTGATCCGCGTCGAGCCGACCGGCGTGACCATGGCGCCGAGCGTCGAGCCGCGCTTCGGGCACGCGATCGGGCACGGCCTGCCGATGCGGAAGATCTTCGGCATCCTCGAGCGCGTCGCGAAGGCCGAGGCGACGGTGCTGCTGCTCGGCGAGACCGGCACCGGCAAAGACGTCCTCGCGCGCTCGATCCACGAGCAGAGCCCGCGCAAAGATGGTCCGTTCGAGGTCATCGACTGCGGAGCGATCACCCCGAACCTGATCGAGAGCGAGCTGTTCGGCCACGAGCGCGGCGCCTTCACCGGCGCAGTGAGCGCGCGCCCCGGCGCCTTCGAGCGCGCAGCCGGCGGCACCATCTTCCTCGACGAGCTCGGCGAGCTGCCCATCGATCTGCAGCCCAAGTTGCTGCGCGTCCTCGAGGCGCGCGCGTTCAAACGACTCGGTGGGCAGAAGACGATCCCGGCCGACGTCCGCGTCGTCGCCGCGACGACCAAGGATCTCCCTCGCGAGGTGAAGAAGGGCCGTTTCCGCGAGGATCTGTGGTTCCGGCTCGCGGTCGTCACCATCCACGTGCCGCCGCTCCGCGAGCGCCTCGACGACCTCCCCGCCCTCGCCGCGAAGTTCCTCGACGATCCGAAGATCGAGATCACCAAGGAGGCGATCGCCGAGCTCCGCGCCCACGACTGGCCCGGCAACGTCCGCGAGCTGCGCAACGTGATCGAACGCGCCGCCCTTCATGCGCGCGCGAGCGGCGATCGGAAGATCCGCTCCATCGAGATCGCCCCCGCCCACGTCGACGGCGACGAAGACGAAATCTTCCGCTTCCGCGCCGGCATGACCTGGCGCGAAGCCAAGGGCCGCGTCGATGCCGCCTTCGAACGCCGCTATCTCTCCTGGCTCCTCGAAAAACACGCCGGCAACGCCTCCGCGGCAGCCCGTGAAGCCCAGTTGGATCGCAAGTACCTCGCCGAAGTCGCCCGCCGCCACAACCTGCTGAAGTGATTACGGCACGTACGCCTTCGCGAGGCACCAGAGGCGATCGTCACAGAGCGGATCGATGGTCGCGAACCCGAACGTGTCGCAAGCCGGCGACCCACCGGTGACGGTCTCCTCGTGCATGATCGCCCGCACTGCACGCTTCGACGCCGTCGGATCGTCCTTCACGTCGAGCGCGAGATCGAACCCCATCACCTGCCCAGGCGAAGCCTCGTTGAGGATCTCGCTCCACGGATAGTGCAGCTCCGCCTCCCAGCCGCCGGTCACGCGCCGCGCCGCGAACTGGCTCCCGTCGAGCGACGCGCTCTTCTTCCCGCGTAGCCATTTCGCCGCCCGCGCGCTGGTCGTCGCCGTGGGAGGGATGATCACGACGACCTGCGCCGCGTCGCTCTCGAGATCGCCGTTGAGCGGGAGCGCCGTGTTTCCTCGGAGGAAGATCTCGATCGCATCGCCCTGCGTGTAGTCGCCGAGATCGACGACCACGCTCGGATCGTCCACGTGGACGAAGACGTGGAGACCGAACGACGAGAGCCCCGCGCGCGCCGTGACTCGCTGCGTGAGCCCCGCCGGCACCGGCGAGGGGATCGTGCGGTCGGCGTCGACCAGGCTGAACGTGCGCGGCGGATTCGCGGCCACGCCGGCGTCGACGTCGCAGAACTCGTCGCCCGCGCCGTCGAGCACGGGCGTGCCGCCGAAGAACCGAAGCACATCGCAGCTGTTCGCCTTGCTCGAGCTCGCGCCGCACGTCGTCGGCGGAGGGAGGATCTCGGCCGCATCCGCGTCCGTGCCCGAATCGCTCTCCGCTTCGAGCATCGCGTCCGGCGTGTCTTCGAGGGTCGAGTCGATGGCGCTGTCGACGACGGCATCCGACCCCGCCTCGTCGCGGAACGAGTGCTCGGGCCAACACCCGAGGGTCAGCGCGCAGAGGAGGAGCGTTCGCTTCACTTCGTCAGTACGTACGCTAGCTCGTTCGTGAGCAGCTCCTGAATGTCCTTCGTTCCATCGGTGTCGGCGTCGATGTCGGCGAAATCAGGGCTGAGGAAGCCGTTGACCACGACCTTGCCGCCGTGGGTCACCGCGATCGCGCCCGCACCCGTGGCCGAGTCGGCCCGTCCCGCGAGGAAGCTCGGCGAGGTGACCGAGAGCGTGAATCCGTGGACGCCGAAGTCCACGCCCGGTCCGCTGATCGGCGAGGTGATGCCGGCGAAGAAGTCGAAGGTCGAAGCGTCCTTGTAGATGGGTTTGGCCGTCGAGTAGCTCGAGACCGTCACGCCGAGCTCGGTCGTGAGCGCCGTCGTCGTATCGAGCTTCCAGTGCGAGAGAATCAGGCGATGGCCGCCCGTCATCCACGTGACGAGTCGCGTATCGAGCCCCGTCGTCAACGACACGTTCGAGGCTTCGATGATCACGAGATCGAAGCCGCCCGCGTCCCAGGTGGTGGTGCCCGTCACGTCGTCGCACATGATCGTGGTGCCGCCGAGCGCTGCGACCGCCGCCGGTGCGTGCGACGGGACGTCGGGATAATCGTCGTACACGAGCACGGTGAAGGGCCCGGCGTCGGCCGCCGTGTCGGTCGTGGCGCTGTCCACCGCGGCCTCCATGTCCGGCGTCGAATCGACGGTCACGCTGTCGGTGGTCGCGGTGTCGGCGACCGTCGTGTCGGGCGTGCCGCTGTCGGTCGATACGGTCCCCGTGTCCATCGTCGAAGAGTCGACGCTGCTCGATGAAGTGTCTTCCGACGCGCCGTCGCTCAGCACCTTGCCGGTGTCGACTTTGCCGGCGACGACGCCGTCGTCAGCGGTCGCGCAGCCCGACGCGAAGAGCGTGAATCCGACGAGAGAAGCGAGAGCTCGGGACACCATGAAGCCGAACGTGTCAGAAACCGCGGATTTCGGCTCGGAAATCATGTCCTAGACGGACAATTCGTTCGTCTCGATTTCAACGCGTGACGAGGGTGCCGACGCCGCGGTCGGTGAAGAGCTCGGCGACGACGCCGTGAGGCATGCGGCCGTCCACGACATGGACGCGCGGAATGCCGCCATCCAGCGCGACGAGCACGCTCTCTGCGAGGCCGTCGTCCCGCACCGTGCCGCTGTCGATCTTCGCGCGGAGCTCCGCGGCGGTCAGCTCGGAGAGGAGCTCGTCGCCCTGCATGATGCCGGGGGCGTCGGCGAGGTAGATGAGCTTCTCGGCCTTGGCGACCAGCGCGATCGCCGCGGCCGCCGCGTGCGTCTCGAGCGTGTGCGCCTCGCCGTCGTCTCCGAGGGCGATGGGCGAGATGACCGGCACGTAGCCTTTGCCGAGCAACACCTCGAGCAGCTCGGGGTCGGCGCGCGGCGGCTCGCCCTTCTTCGAACGAAGCAATCCGCCGTCTTTTCCCGAGATCCCGACGGCGCGCGCCGTCTCTTGGTTCAAGAGCGCGACCAGCTCGCCCGAGGACGCGCTCTCGTGCACGACGACCGGTTGCAGCCCTGCCGCGTCGAGGAGGTTGATGTCGGAGGCGAAGCTCGCGCGCAACGAATCCTTCGAGAGCGACTCGCCGCGCACGCACACGACCGCGCGCTTGCCCGCGAACTCGGCGATGTACGAGAGAGCCTCGACCACGATGGCGCGCTTGAGCGCCGGGGTGTAGCTCGCGAGCCGGTCGTCGCGCGTGACCACACCCTCCGCCGACGCACTGATCGTCGACGCGTAGTCGGCGTTGATCTTCACGTAGTCGTACGAGAGATCGCAGCCGAGCGCTTCGCCGCGGCCGGCGCCTTTGCCGATGGTCACGTCGATCGACACGTCGGGCCGACGCAACTGCGTACGCAGCTGAGCCCTGTCGATCTCGGTCGGCTCGCCGCGCTCGAAGACGGTCACGCCCTGCAACGTGAGCCGTGCCTCCCGCGGATCGAAGGGAATTTGTCGGATCGCGGTGCGCGCGCCGACGGCCGCGAGGATGCGCCCCCAGTTCGGATCGGCGCCGAAGATCGCCGACTTCACCAGCATCGATCCGGCGATCGCTCGGGCGACGTCGCGCGCCGAGGAACGATCGGGTGCACCGTCGACACGAACGGTGATGGTCTTGGTCGCGCCCTCGCCGTCCTCCGCGATCATGCGCGCGAGCTCGCGGCAGACGGAGGCCAAAGCAGCTTCGAATTCGGCGAGATCGACCGGGCCGGCGAGCCCGTTCGCCATGGCGAAGACGGCGTCGTTGGTGCTCATCTCGCCGTCGATCACGAGATCGACGAAGGTCTCGTCGACCACACGGGCGAGGATCGCCTGCAGCGCATCGGGCGCGATTTCCGCATCGGTGGTGATGATCGCCATCATCGTCGCGAGCGAAGGCGCGACCATGCCCGAGCCTTTGCCGCACGCCGCGATGGTCGCCTTGCCCACCGTGCGACCGGCGAGCTTCGGACGCGTGTCGGTCGTCAGGATCGCCTCCGACGCGCCCTCGATGGTCGGGCGACGATGCTCCGCGAGCTTCGCCGCGGCGAGCTTCTCGACGGGCAATCGAACGCCGATCACACCGGTCGACGCCGAGAGCACCGCGCTCGCTTCGATGCCGAGCGAGGCCGCCCATGCAGCGTGAAGGGTTGCGACATCGCGCCTGCCTTGCTCGCCGGTGAGCGCGTTGGCGTTGCCGCTGTTGACGATCAGCGCTCGGAATCCCGTGCCCGGGACGCGCGCCGCCGCGTCTTCGATGGGCCACGCGCGCGCACGGTTCACGGTGAAGAGGCCGGCGACGACGCACGGCACCTCGCTCTCGAAGAGCGCGAGATCGCGACGCACCGCCTTGATCCCGGCGTGCACACCGGCGTAGCGAAACCCCTGCGGCGTCTTCATCTCACGGAAACCAGGGCGTCATCGAATCGAGCGCGACGCCCTCGTCGAGGCCGAGACGGAGATTGAGGTTCTGCACCGCCTGACCGGCCGCGCCCTTCACCAGGTTGTCGATCGCGGAGACGACGATGACCACGTCTTCGTTCATGGCGACGCCGAGGTGACACTCGTTGGTGCCGACCACCGCCGACAGCGTGACGGCCTCGGGATCGACGACCTTCACGAACCGCGACTTGCCGTAGGCAGCCTCGAGCGCGCCGCGGATCTGCTGCTCGCTGCCCCGAGGCTTCGCGTAGCTGGTCACGAGGATCCCGCGACGAACCGGCAACAAGTGCGCGGTGAACGTGAGCGATCGCACGCCGCAGAGCTGCGCGATCTCGGGCGTGTGCTGGTGCTTCAGGATGCGATAGGCGCGAAAATCGCCGTCGACCTCGGCGAACGAATACATCTCCTTCGCCTGACGACCGGCGCCGGTCACGCCCGACTTGGCGTCGACCACGATCCCTTCGCGTTCGATCAAGCCCGCGCGGAGGAGCGGCTCGAGCGCGAGGATGGTCGCGGTCGCGTAGCAGCCCGGGTTCGCGATCAAGCCCGTCTTCGGCGGCGCGCCGGTCAGCTCCGGGAGGCCGTAGAAGGCCTCCTTCAACTGTTGCGGCGCGTGGTGCTCGAAGCCGTACCAACGCGGATACGAGGCGACGTCGTGCAAGCGGAACGCGCCGGAGAAATCGATCACCGACGCGCCGAGCGCGAGGAGCTTGGGCGCGAGGTCGAGCGACACTTCGGCGGACGTCGCCAGCATCACGTGCGGCACGCCCTTCGACGCGGAGAGCGCGTCGCCGTTGGGGATGTAGCGAAGGCCCGAGACGGCCTCGCGACCGGACCACTTGTCCGAAGTGAGGAACGCGAGCTCGACGTTCGGGTGCGTGGCCAAGAGGCGCGCCGCGACCATGCCCGAATATCCAGAGGCGCCGACGATCCCGACCCGCGTTTTCACGCGGGGTTTCTAGCACGAATTCTCCTTCGTCAGAGCGTGTCGAGCTTGGCGTAGAGCTTGTCGAGCCCACCGCTCTGCTTGGCGAGAACCTTCATGGTTGAGAGCTCGACCAGGAACGCGGTCTCCCGCGGCGCGAGCTCGCCGAGGATGCGCTGACCGACGCCCGGCGGATCGTGCCACGCGTTGAACTCGATGCCTCCCGCCTTGATCCAGGCGATCAGCTGCGTCTGCGTGGCGGGTACGTCGGGAGTGATGCCTTCGTTCAAGAGGGAGACGAAGACGGCCTTGCTCGCGTAGCTCGGATATTTGGCGGCCAGATCACGGACCGCTGCCTTGCAAGCGCTTCACGTGTAGCCGCCGACGTGGATGAGCGCGTACTTCACCATCGCGTGCGCGCGCAGCGTGCCGAAGCTCGCCTCGCCGTAGGTCGCGAGCGTCGCGAGGCCGGTCGTCTCGTCGCGCGAGTAACCGGCGAGCGAGAGGTCGGCGAGCACGGAGCCGACCGTCTTGCCGTACGGGCCGGCGGGATAGGCGTCGACGCTCCCCGAGTCGCTCGCGGGGGTCGCGTCGTCGGTGGAGGCGGCGGTGTCGGCGACTGCGCCCGATTCTTCGGAGGAGCCCGACTCGTCGGCGGAGAGAGCGCCGCCCTCGCTCGAGGAGCTGCAGCCGAGCGCGAGGAGGAAGACGATGAGCGCGCGTCGCATGTCGATCAGCGTGCGCTTTTCTCGGCCTTTCGCCATCGTTTTCTATGAGCCACGATTGTATCGAAAATCGATACGGTGCCTCCGCTTCCCACCCCGGCGCAGGCGCGCTTCGCTCTCGCGGTGAAGCGCTTCCTCCTTCTGTTCCCCTTGCTCGCAGCGTGCTCGTCGTCGTCTTCGGAGGCGCCCGCAGCCGACACGGGCGGCGAGGATTCGGCGACCGACACCGAGCCGGTGAGCGAGACGGGGCGCCCGATGGGCACCGTCGTCACGACCGACAAAGGCCCGGTGGTCGGCCTCGAGGCGAACGGCGTGGTCGCGTTCTACGACATCCCCTACGCGGCGGCGCCGACCGGCGATCTGCGATGGAAACCGCCGCAGCCGCGCGCAGCGTGGACCGACGTGCGCGATGCGACCAAGCGCGGCGTCGCCTGCCCGCAAGGCGCGGATCCGATCTTGATGACGACGCCGATCAACGCCGAGGACTGCCTCGCGTTGAACGTGTGGACGACGGCGGTCACAGGCAAGAAGCCGGTCATGGTCTTCGTGCACGGCGGCTCGTTCACCTCCGGCTCGGGCAACTACACGCTCTACGATGGGACGAACCTCGCGAAGAACGACGTCGTCACCGTCACCATCAACTACCGGCTCGGCGCGCTCGGCTTCCTCGCCCATCCGCTGCTCACCGCCGAGAGCGACAAACATTCCTCGGGAAATTACGGCTTCCTCGATCAGCAGGCGGCGCTCGCGTGGGTCAAGGCGAACGCCGCGAAGTTCGGCGGCGATCCCGACAACGTCACCTTGTTCGGCGAGTCGGCCGGCGCGATCTCGACCTGCATCCACGTGGTGTCGCCGCTCGCCAAAGGACTCTTTCACCGCGCGATCTCGGAGAGCGGCACCTGCACGCTGGTGAGCGTTCCGCTGAAGGATCCGGGCACGGCGGCCGAGGACTCGATGGAGGAGCGCGGCGCCCGCTTCGCGAAGGACCTCGGGTGCACCGACCTCGCGTGCATGCGCAGCAAGCCGATCGACGCGCTGCTGACGGCGACGACCGGCGGCGCCATCGGCGGGACCGAGCTCGGCATCGGCCCGAACATCGACGGCTGGATCGTGCCGAGCAACCCGCGAAAACTGCTGGAGACCGGCCCTGCGAACGACGTCCCCTACATCATCGGGAGCAACGGCAACGAGGGCTCGCTCTTCACCCAGTCGCTCACGATCAGCAACGAGGCGATGTACGAGGCGATCGTCAAGGCGGGCAACCCGCTCATCGGCGACCAGCTCCTCGCCATCTGGAAGGCCTCCGACTATCCGACCCCGAAGGACGCGTACACCGCGCTGGTCGGCGAAGGGCTCTTCACCTGCCCGGCGCGTCACGCTGCGCGCGCGGTGAGCAAGCGCGCGAACGCGTGGCTCTATCATTTCGAGCATGTGCCGCCGATCGGGAAGACCCTCGGTCTCGGCGCGTTCCACAGCTCCGAGCTCTTCTTCGTCTTCGGTAACTTCGAGCAGTATTTCGCCTCGCCGGCGGACGACGAGCTCTCGCTGTCGACCTCGATGCGCGGTTACTGGACGCGCTTCGCCAAGACCGCCGACCCCAGCGGCGGGAGCGCCCTCGCCTGGCCGAAGTACGAGGCCACGACCGACTCGCACATGGTCTTCGAGACCACGCCCTCGATCGGCACCGCGCTCGCCAAGGCGCATTGCGACGCGCTCGACGCTCTCATCCCCTGATCATTCGTCGTCGTAGAAGATCGGCTTGCGCTGTTTCAGGAACTTGTCGATGCGCTTGCGATCTTCGTCGGAGAGGTCGAGGAAGGCGATGCCGTAGCCGGGCGGCTCCTCCGAGCTCTTGTCGTACGGGCGCACCCACTTGACCTCGCCCACGGTGTCGATCGACTGTTCGTCGTCCTGCAACGTCAGGCGCAGGGTGAGCTGATCGCCGACCTTCTTCGGCACCCAGCTCTGTACGAAGATCCCGCCCTCGCCGATGCCGTCGGTGAAGCCGGCGAAGAAGTGGGTGTCGCTGCTGAGCGTGACGTGCGCTTCGACGTCGAGCGCCTCGTTCACGTCGACGATGGCTGCGAATCGCCCGCTGCTCTTGCGCGGCGAAGGCAAGGCGATGTTCGTGTGCGAGATGCGCACCGGCGCCTTCGACGTGCGCGCGAAGGCGTTCAGCGCCGCCTTCTGCTCTTCGTCGAGCTCGACGAAGCTCACGATGTAGCCCGCGCGCCGCTTGCCGAACGCCTGCCGGTGCACCGAGATCTCGCCGAGCACGTCGAGCATTCCGCCGTCGGGCATCGCGATGCGGATCACGCGATGCTCGCCGAGCTCCGGCGGCGACTCGCTCGGAACGAACAGCCCGAGCTCGCCCGCGTTCTCACTCGGGCTCACCAAGAAACAATCCGCTCGGAGCGCGAGGTCGATCTCCAGCGCAGGGGCGACTTCCTCGAGGTCCGGCGACGAATCCATGGGGACCCACGATCCTTCACGGTTCGCCGCCGGGTGAAAAGCGCTTTCCGTGCGCGATCGACTCGGCGGGAGAAAGTGCCGGCGTGCTCTCCGCACGTCGGCCGATCGGCGCTCGCAGAGGGATGGCGAAGGCGTCGACCAGCGCGACCGCGTGCGGGCGCACTTCGGAGGACAGGGCGTCGACCTCTTTCCGGATCGCGCGCGCCTTGCTCGCCTCGACGTAGCCGTTCTCGAGGAACCAGGAGAGATCCGCCTCGATGCGGGACAGCGCGTAGAGATCGAGGAGCGAGGCGAGCGGCACGCGCAGCGCTTCGTCGGCCCCGGCAACCGACTCGGCGGCCGACTCGAAGGTGACGCGCTCGACGTACGCACGCGCGAGGGAGAGCAGGTGGTTCTGCACCGCGACGAACGCGCCGGTGGGCTCCGCGCCTTCGCCGATGCGCTTGCGCAGGCGCGCCGCCACCGAGGCCACCAGCGACTGCTCGCGAAAGCGGAAGGCGGCCCGATGGAACTCCTCGCTGCGCACGTGCTCGGTGTCGGCGCGACGCGTGACGATCGGGTTCTGCTCGGTCAGCGCGGTGAGCGCGCGGCGAGCGAGGTGGCGCGCCATCGCGAGCACCTTCGCGTCGCCGAACTGCGCGCGGAACTCGGTGAGCAGTCCTTTGGCGACCAGCTGCATCAAGACGGTGTTGTCGCCTTCGAAGGTGGTGAAGACGTCGGTGTCGGCCTTGAGCGCGGCGAATTGATTCTCGGCGAGATATCCCTGGCCGCCGCAGCACTCGCGCGCGGTCTGGATCGCGTGCGTCGTGAACCAGGTCGCGACCGCCTTGATGCCGGCGGCGAGCGCTTCGATCTCGCGCGACTCGTCGGCCGTCGCGCGCTCGTAGCGAAGGACCAATCGCTCGTGCGCGAAGTGCAGCGCATAGGCCTCGGCGAGCAGCGGCATCAGGCGACGCTGGTGGGTCGGGTAGTCGTTGAGGAGCGTCTCGATCTCGCCGGGCGGGCCGAATTGGCGGCGGCGATCGCCGTAGCGGATCGCGATGGCGAGCGCGGTCTTGGCCGCCATCAGACCGGCGCCGGCGACGCTCACCCGGCCGCCGACCAACGTGCCGAGCATGGTGAAGAAGCGCTTGGCGTCGCTGTCGATGGGGCTCGTGTAGTGGCCGGCGTCGTCGATCGAAGCGTGGCGATCGAGCATCGCTGCGCGAGGGACGCGCACCTGGTCGAACCAGATGCGGCCGTTGTCGACACCTTCGAGCCCCATCTTCTGGCCGCAGTCCTCGAGGCGGACCTGGGGCAGCGCATTTCCGGATTCGTCGCGGATGGGAACGAGGAACGCGTGCACGCCGCGGTGCTTTCCTTCGACCTCGAGCTGCGCGAACACCGTGGCCATGCGCGCGTCGTGACCGGCGCCGCCGATCCATTCCTTGCGCGCGGACTCGCTCGGCGTGTGGATCTCGAAGGTGCGCGTCTCGGGGTCGTAGCGCGCGGTGGTCTCGAGGTCGTGGACGTTGGAGCCGTGACCGAGCTCGCTCATCGCGAAGCAGCCGGCCAAATCGAGCGAAGCGACGCGCGGCAGATAGGCGCGTTGCTGCGCTTCTCCGCCGAGGAAATAGATACTCCCGCCGAAGAGGCCGAACTGGACGCCGAGCTTCACCACCAGCGAGAGATCGAAGGTGGCCACGGTCTCGAAGACGGCGATGAACTCGCCGAGCCCGGGCGCACCGGCCTGTTCGCGCGCCGGATACGCCTTGGCCCCGAGGCCACTCTCGGCGAGCGCATGTAGCCATTTTCGGACCTGCGCGCGATAGGCCTCGCGCGGAAGATCCGAGACGTGCGTGAAGCCGGCGAGCACTCCGCGCACCTTGCGGCGGGTCTCGCCGTAGCGTCCGTCGAGGAGCTCCGTCATCGCGCCGACGTCGAACGTGGGCGGATGCGCCGGCTCTTCGACGCGGCTCGCGCGCGCCGCCTCGCGGAGCTCCTCGACCGTCGGCGGATCGTTCGGATCGAGCCAGGGCGAGATCGATTCGGTCTCGGGGAGATCGGCGCGCAGCTCGGCGAGCTCGGCCGCGGTCAGGTCGCCATCGGCCCACGCCGCGCGGATGAACGGCAGGAACCTTCGGGTCTGGGGATCGTCGAGCGTGCGGCGCGCCATCGGGTGTGTCCGATGCGCGAGCGGGGCTCACGTCGTCCGGGCCCGCTGCCAGCGCGAGCGCTAGATCTCCATGACCGCGTCGTCGGGGTAGCTCGGGTGCCAGATCACGGGGATTTCCACGCCGGCGAGGTTTCCCTGCGGGTACATGAGCTTCGACGAGGTCGCGCGCACCGAAGGTCGGCCCTCGACGTGGACCTCGAGGTCGAACCGCATCACGGGGACGCCGTTGATGCGCGTGCCGGTCGGGGAGATCGCGAGGATCTTCGCGCGACCGCGCAACCCCTCGGCGGCGATGATCTTCGCGCGTTTGGCGCTCCGGATGCTCTTGAGCCCGATGCCGCCGAAGACGAGCGGGAAGATCAGCATCGTCAGCATCGGCGCGACGAACTCGCCCGACGCGACGAGGATGATCAAGATGACCAGCGGGACGCACCCGGCGAAGAGGAAGATCCAGCCGAAGAGCGACGCTCCCGACGACGCACGCGTGGCCACCGCTTGGCGCGCCACCTGTTGAGCGCCTTGGAACGACTGCGCGCAGAGCTGCCACTGGGCTGGCATCGACTTCACGATGGACTCGACGGCCGCGCCTTGACCACCGCGCGTCATGAACGCGGACAGCACGGCTTTTGCCGCGTCGACGTTGCCCATCTTCTCCCAGCCATTGGCGCGCAGCACGGTCGCGACGGCGTCCATCGAGTCGTGGATCGGCACGTCCTCGAAGGTGCCGCCGAGCGCGTTGATCACGTCCGCCGGTTGGTTCTTCGCGGTGGCGAGGAACGCTCGCGAGACGCGATACGAAGAATCGGCGAGCAGATCTTCGTTGTAGGGATCGCAGGGCGCGAGCCACGCCTCCGCGCTCGCGAGATCGCCCTCGCGCACCGCGCTGCGCGAGAGGTGACCGCGGAGCGACTGCCGGTGGCGCGGGAGCATCGACACCTCGAGCGCGCCTTCGAGGAGCGCGCGCACGCGGGCGTCGTCCTTCTCCATCAGCGTGTTGCGCATCACCATCGTAAGCCACACCAACCGATCGGCGGCCGCGAGATCACCGGGGTTGGCGATGAGCGCCTTGCGCGTGGCGCTCCACACCAGCTGCGCCTCTTGCAGCTTGTGCGGAGGGATCTCGCTGTTGACGATCAGCTGCTCGAATCCCTGCGGCGGCAGCATCGGCTGACCGTCCTGTGCGCGCAGGCGCTGCATGCGCGAAGGGTCCTCGCGCGATGGTGGAACCGACGTGTCGGGCCTCGCGTACGCCGCGAAGGGCGCACCGCAACGCGGGCACTGCGTGGTCCCCCCGGCGATGGGGCACTGGATCGGGACGCCACACGCGTCACAAGGGAGCCAGCGAGATTCGGAGGAGTACACGCCCGCGGTCGATCGGTAGTTCGACATCACTTATTCGTCGTCCTTCTTGCTCTTGCTCTTCGCGCACTCGAGCACGTCGATCGCGGTGCCGTTCACCGTGAGGCTCGCGCGCGTGATCTCCCAGACGCCATTGGTCTTTCGCGCGCTCCAACTGAGCGGCCCTTTCGCTTTGGTTCCCTCCACGGAGGTGGACCAGCTGGCGAGGCCCGAGCCGCCGCCGCTGCGCGACTTGCCGCTCGTCATGCCGACCCACGCCGCGCCGATGTCGCCGCCGAGCGCGGCCCGCGCCTTGTCGCACGCCTGCACGGTCTCCAGCACTTGATCGAACGCAGTGGGGCCGCCGAGCGTCGTGCACGCCTTGGGAGAGAGGAAGCAGATCGCGAAGCCGATCCAGAAGAGCCCCATCGCGGCCCCGCCGAACCACTTCGTCGAGCGCGCTCTCGTTCGCGGCGCAGGCCCTGTCGACCGCATGCCGCCGCAAGAACGACACATACCGTCGCCGGCCTGGTTGGCCCCGCCGCATCGCGCGCACGTCCACGGAGCGGGAGGCTGGAAATGCAACGCCATGTCAGGCGCGAGACTAACAGATGAAAACGAAAATTCTGTGAGCAGGCTCACAGCCCGCCATCTGTCAGCGCGACTTCGCCGGTCCGCTCGTCAGGGCGATCTTCATCAAGAACGCGTCGAAGCTCCCCGCGTTGGTGAAGCCGTCGAACGCGCCGTCGGTCGAGCCGCCGAGATAGATGCCGCTTCGATCGAGCGCGAGACTGCCGGGCAAGTCGAATCCGGTCGTGCCCGTCTGGATGGCGAAACCGAGCTTGCCGCGCGAGTCGTATCGGCGGAGCACGACGTCGCCGAGGCTCGCACCGAGGAAGAAGACGGACGTCCCATCGGCCGCGACGGCTCGCGCGCTGGTGTTCGCGATCGACGTGGTCCACCGGACGCCGCCCGCGAGATCGAGACGCTGGAGAACGCTCGCCGCCGGTCCGCTGCTCGACGACGTCGCGACGTAGAGGCCGGTTCCATCGCCCGTGATCGCCGGGAAGTCCTCGTTGGTGACCGTCCCGAACTGCTTCGTGAACTGCGGCACGGCGCCGCCGTTGAGGTCGTACTTGCGGAGGAACGCATCGACTCCACCGATCTGCGTCTGGCCGGGCAGCGTGCCGCCGGTCGTGCCGGCGACGTAGACGCCCGTCGAATCGGCGAACACGGCCGACGCGAAGTCCACAGAGTCCGAGCCGAATTGCCGCGTCCAGATCGTGCTCCCGCTCGCGAGCTCGATCTTCGTGATGAAGGCGTCGGTTCCGCCCGCGCTGGTCTCGCCGGGGAACGCGCCTTCGACGGTGCCGACCACGTACACGCCGGTCGCATCGATCGCGACTGCGTTTGCGTCCGTGGCGCCGGACCCGAACTGGGAGCTCCACAGCGTCGCTCCGCTGTGATCGAACTTGCGAACGAACGCGGCGTCGACTCCGCCGCTCTCGATCCTGCCGACCACGTAGACGCCGCTCGCGTCCGCGGCGATCCCGACGGCCCCGTCGTCCTCGAGATCGCCGAACTGACGCGTCCACACGATGGTGCCGTTCGTGTCGTAGCGACGAACGAACGCATCCTCGCCCCCGGCGGTCGTCGTCAGCTCACCTGCCGTGATGCCGGCGGCGTAGACGGCGCCGCCGAAGGCGCACGTCGACGCGAGGAAGTCGGTGGACGCGCTCCCGAACTGCTGCGTCCAGACGATCGAAGATCGAGCCGCCGCCTGCTCGGCGGTCGCGACCGCGTCGGGATCCGCGCCCGAACAACCGACGACGGCGAACACGGAGACCAGCCACGCTGAACGAAACGAACGCATCGCCCACCTCTCATTCGCTGGTGCGATGCGTGGGTCTCCGCGCGTGTCGCGACGCTGCAGCTTGCACGATGGCGCGTGATCTCGACCACGCGTCGCACGGCACATCATCGGACACTCCGGGGCCCGGATCGAGCGCGCAAATCCGAGGTCACCATCCAAGCGCTCGGTGGTTCGCATCCGGCCCGCACGACTTTCGAGTGCGCGGCACACTCGTGGAACGCGAGGTCAGCCGCGCTCTTCCGAATTCTGCGTTGCTCTACACTGTCGGGCGATGCGACTCACCCTCTCCTTGGCGATGATCGGCGCGTTGGCCTGCGGATGCGGATCGAGCGATGCGGGCGACCCCTCGCCGAGCGACGCGACCGCGTCCGACACGAGTACGTCGGATGTGACTTCGTCCGACGACACCATGCACATGCACGGTGGAGACGCGATGGTCGACGCCGATGCATCCTGTCCGACGGCTGCCACGACGGGGACGGCAGCGACGGGCCCGACCGACACCTTCGCCGGTCTCGCGTCGATCCCGTCCGAGTTCGACGTCGACTCCGGCCTGGCTCCCGCTTGGGGAACGGGCGCCATCCCGGCGTCCGCCGCGCCCGACGTGGTGGGCGCGTTTCGTTTCATCTGCGGCGCGGGTCATCTGCTCTACGACGATCCGATCATGTACCCGTGCCAGCCGGGAAAGAGTCACCTCCATCAGTTCTACGGCAACACCGGGGCAAACGCGTATTCGACGTTCGACAGTCTGCGCACGACCGGAAAGAGCACCTGCGCGAACGGCGATCATCCCGTGAATCGCTCCGCGTATTGGACGCCCGCCATGCTCGACGGGAAGGAGAACGTGGTGCAGCCGGACTGGGAGGCTGTCTATTACAAGCGGAGGCCGCTGAGCGATCCCAAGTGCTCGCGCACGAGCGGCGATCCGCAGGCGCAAGGTGACTGCGTCCCGGTCCCCAACGGCATCCAGTTCATCTTCGGCTTCGATCCGACCAAGAGCACCGCGGCGAAGACCGGCGACGGATATTTCAACTGCGACGGCCCGGGCGCGACGCAGGGGCATTACCCGGACATCCCCACGGCGAAGCCGTTCTGTCCCGTCGGGAGCCAGCTGCTCGCCGTGATCGACGCGCCGTCGTGCTGGGACGGCAAGAACCTCGACACGCCCGATCACCGCAGCCACGTGAGCTATCCGACCTACGGAGACTGGGGCTACTTGAAGTGCGACGCCGCACATCCGTTCGTGCTGCCGACCTTCCACCTCGCGATCGCGTACTCGGTGAAGGCCGGCGACGACCTCTCGCTGTGGACGCTCTCGAGCGACATGCTCGCGCCCGACAAGCCGCATGGATACACGCTCCACGGCGACTACAAAGAGGCGTGGGACAACGACGTGAAGACCATGTGGACCAAAGGCTGCGTCGACGGCCTCCTCAACTGTTCCGGCGGCGACCTCGGCAACGGGCGTCAGATCATCGGCGCTTCGCAGCCCTCCTACGGCTGGACGAACCCGCAACACCTCGTACCGCTCTCGTCCATCGAGTCGACGCACATGCACTAGGACACCCGCGCACCGGCTGGAGGCCATGACCCCCTTTCGACTCTCACGCCTTCATCGCTTGTCGGCCATGCTGCGCGTCGAGCGACTGCCGGAGGGCTCGCTCACCGAGCTCGCGTGGGATGGGCTGCGCGTGATGGCCTGCCGCGTGGGCGAAGTGGTGCGGCTGTTCTCGGAGGATCAGCGCGAGTGGACCGACGCGTTCCCCGCGGTGGTCACGGCTCTCCGCGCGTTGTCGACCTCGAGCTTCGCGCTCGAGGGTTTCGTGTGCGCGTTCGACAAAGCGAGGCCGTCCTTCGAGCGACTGCAGGCGCACGTCGCCGGCCGAGCGAGGCCGCGGTTGATGTTCGCCTGCTCGGACCTCTCGCACCACGCGGGCGACGATCTGCGCGCCGAGTCACCGCGCACGCGGCGCGACGCGATGGCTCGCATGCTCCGCGACGCCCGCGAGCCGCTCGCGCTCTCGGGCGAGGGCACGATGGAGTCGCTTTCCGCGATGGCCGCCGCGCTCGGAGCACCCGGCGTGATCGGTCGCGCCACCGAAGGCCTGTTTTTGCTGCCCAACGACGCCTGGGCGAAGCTCCCGCTCTCGCCGCCGGCCGCGGTGACCAATGCCGACAAGGTGATGTATCCGCGCGACGCGCTGACCAAGCGCGACCTGTTTGCGTACTACCGTGACGTCTCGAGCATCCTCTTGCCGTATCTCCGCGATCGTCCGGTGGTCGCACAACGCTGGCCGGACGGCATCGACCAGTTCACCTGGTACCAACATCGATTGCCGCCCAAGGCGCCGGACTACCTACGCTCCATCGCCATCGCACCGCGCGAACGACGCTTCGTGATCGACGACGTCGAGGGCTTGCTCTGGATGGTGAACCAGGCGGCGCTCACGTTCCACGGGTGGATGAGCCGCACGGAGGCCCTCGGAGAGCCCGATTGGTTGATGCTGGATCTCGATCCGCCCGAGGGCACACCGTTCGACGCGGTGGTCGTCGTGGCCCGCGCGGTGCGCACGATGCTCGAGCTTTTGAATTTGCCGAGCGTGCCAAAGACCAGCGGTCAGAAGGGTCTACACGTGCTCGTGCCCCTCGCGAAGGGTCACCGCGCGCCGGCGGTGCAAACCTTTGCCGAGAAGCTCGCGACCGCGGTGGCGCGCACGTTGCCCGGGCAAGTCACGTTGGAGCAGGCACGCGAGGCGCGCCGAGGCCGCATCTACCTCGATTACCTCCAAGGCTTCGCCGGAAAGAGCCTGGTGCTTCCCTATTCGTTGCGCGCCGTGGATGGTGCGCCGGTCTCGACCCCTCTGCGCTGGGACGAGGTGCGGCCGGGCCTCGACCCGCGCGCGTTCACGCTGCGCACGCTGCGAGACAGACTCGATCGCTTCGGCGATCTCGCCGCGCCGCTCCTCTCGAACGGAGTGGAGCTCGATCGCGTGCGCGTACCTACTCGGCCCTGAGGAGCTCGAACGACGACGCATCCCAACCCATCCACGCGTGGGAGCGCGCCGCCACGCGTGGGTCCAGAAGCGGGTATGCTCACGGCGTGCGCCGGTCATGGTGGGTCGTGATCGCGATCGCGGGCTGCGGGTATCCCGAGTTCGGTTTCACCGCGGGTCCCGCTGACGCCACCATCGACAGCGCGATCGTCCCCACGGAAGACGTCGCGGCCGACGACGGCGCCGACACCACCGTCGCCGACGACACGCTCGATGTCGACGACACCGCGTCGGTCGACACCTTGGTGAGCGACACGGGCGTCGACACCGTCATGCCGGACACACCGAGCGATTCCACCTACTGCATGAAGGCGCCCTTGCACGTCTTCTGCTCCGACTGGGACACGTCGACCGAGCCTACGTACGGATGGGCGTCGTTCAACACCACCGGAGGCGGCACGCTCGCCGTCGACGCCACGGCGTTCTCGACGCCGCGCTCCTTCCTGGCGAGTTTCCCCGCGGGCGCGAACGCATCGAGCGCCACGCTCGCTCGCACGTTCACCGCGCCCGCGATCGACACGGTGGCGCGCATCGATTTCCGCGTACGGCTCGCGGTCGCGAGCTACTCCGACGGCGTGATGTTGGTGAAGCTCCAGCGCCCGAGCGGCCGCGGCGCATCGATCTGGCTCGGGAGCAGCGGCCTCTACGTCGAGGCGCTGGGATCGACCTACAAGACCTACCCGATCAGCAAAGGAATCGCCGCCGCGACCTGGTACCACGTGCGGCTCGAGACCAGCCTGAAGATCTCGTCCGCGGTCGTGCGCGTCTACGTCGACGACATGACCTCGCCGCTGGTCAACGTCTCCGACGCTTCGACCGCCGACGACGAGGCGGTCGATCGCGAGCTCGTGACCGGCGTATACGCGAGCAAGCCGACGGGACTCGCCGCCGGGTTCTTCGCCCGCATCGACGACCTCTCGCTCGACTGGCTGTGATCTAGATCGGCGCGATCCCGTAGCGTTTGCGCAGCTCTTCGAGCGGCTGATCCATCACCGGCCAGGGGTCCCACCCGTCGGTCGGATCGATGGTGCACTTCGAGCCCCGCTCGATGGCGTGGAACATGAGCGCGGGGTCGAGCTTTCCGCGCGAGCCCGTCGTGACCGGCGACAGCGCGACGCCGAGATGGAACTCGGCGATGCCGAACATGAGGAACGCGAACGGATCCTTCTCCTCCCGACGACATCCAGCGTGGAAGCCGAGCACCTGCAGCTCGCCTTCGGGCGTGGTGCCGTACCCCGAGAGCACGTGCGTGAGATCGTGGAGCAAGATGGTCTCGGGCGGACTGCCCTTCTCTCCGGGGAAGCTGTAGCCGTTGCTCGCGATGAAGTCGGCATAGGCACGACCGAGCGAGCCCGCGGGCGCCTCCCCGAGCGCGCGATATCGCTTCGCGATCGCCTCGTCTTCACGCACCCCGGCCATCGCCGCGAGCATGCGCACGAGCCAGCCGATCCCCTTTTCACGAGCATATTCGCGCATTTTCTCGGCCGCGAAGAAGCGCCGCCCGATGTCGAACCGCGCGCGCACGAGGTGCTTGTCGGCGAGATGACGGAGCGCGACGAGATCCTTGCTGTCGATCTCGAGGGCACGCGCGAAACGCTCGACCAACGCGGCCTCCGCGGGGCTCGCCTCGCCGTCGATGAAGGAGAGGACGACCATGCCGCGCACGAATTGGCGACGGTGCGCCGGCTCGACGAGGTGCCGCGCGAGCTCCTCGGGCTCGATGGGCGCGAGCGAGTCGAGGTCGACCTCGGTGCCGAAGATCGATTGCACCGTCGCGAGCAGATTGCGCTCCGTCTCCGCGAAGGCGCCGTCGGCACAAGCGATCATCTTCAGGGCGCGGAGACCGTACGGGACGACCTCCGGGGACGGGCGATGGAGCTGCATCGTGCAACGATACGCGAACTACTTCATGGCCGTCGCGAGGTCGCCGAAGAGCGGTTTGGACGACGGCACCATGTCGGTCACGAAATACCACCAGAACTGGCCGCCGACGAAGCGCGGCTCGGGGACGCTGAGGCCGTAATAGCGGTGGATGAATTCGCTCTTCGCCTCGGCGCGCTCGGTGCCGCACTCGCCGACGCCGAGCCTCGCTGCCGGGAACATGGCGGCCAGCTCGGCGAAGACCGAGGGCCAGTCCGGTTTCTCGCCGGGACAGTCGTCGTCGTAATAACTGACGAGCACGTAGTCGAGCCCGCTCTTCATGTCGGCCGGGATGTTGGCGGACGTCCACGCGAACATCTCGTGATCGGCCTTCGCGTAGCAGCTCGCGTTCCAATAGAGCGTGAGCGCCGTCTTGTATCCGCGGCCTTTGGCGAGATCGAATGCGCTCTTCGCTTTGGCCGCGACGTCGGCCGACGCGCCCAACCACTCGCCGTTGATCTCGTTGCCGACCTCCCAGATGTCGACCTTGCCGCCGAGCGCATCGAGGTAGTCCTTCGCGCGCTGAGCGTATCCGTCGACCGAGATGTCTTTGACGAACTGCGAGTCGAGCATCTCCCCCATCACGAACGCGACCGCGCCGATCTTGGTCGTCGCTTCGGTGTAATACGAGGGCGGCTGTCCCTCGTCGAACACGATGCGAGCCGTCGCTTTGTGCGGCAGCTTGCTCAGTGATTCGACGATCGAGGCGAGCGGCGCGATGTCGTCGACGGTGACGCCGTAGACGCGCTCCGGTGCGCTCGCTTCGAACGAGTCGCTCACGCTCGTATCGCTGATGGTGTCGGTTGCGGCCGTGTCGACGGCGATGGTGTCGACGGCGCCGTCGGCCGGGGGCCGCGCGTCGTTGCTGCTGCAACCCGCGAGCAAGAGCGCCCAGGCGGCAAACCTCATCTCGGACCTCACGGCTCGAGGGCGCCCACGTCGCGCGCCGCCTCGACGAGCGCGCGGACCTCGCGCAGGACCGTCGGAGTGAAGGGCGTGAAACCGTCGGCGCCGATGAGATCCGACATGATCTCCTTGGCGGCGGGCTCCGCTCCGATGCGCAACATCGCGTTGCAGATCAGCCTGCGTCGCTCGGCGCTCACTCCGGGCGCAGCGACGATGAGATCGGGAGGGATCGGTCCGGAGACGTCGAGGATGCGCACCGCGAGATCGGGATCGAAGGTGCGAAACCCCGACTTGGCGAGCGGCTTCCGCGGATCGCCGTCTTCGAAGATCGCATAGGTGGCCGCGAGATCGGCCTGTCCGTTCACCGTGGCGCGGGCGGCGAGCGCGTGAGACCCGGCGAAGATCTCCTCGGAGAAGAAGCCGCGTAGCGCGATCCCCGCGCGGAGGAGGGAGAGCCGAGGCATCACGTATCCGGCGGCGCTCGAGGGCGCGACCCACGCCACGCGCTTTCCTCGCGCGCTCGCCAGATCTTGAACGGGAGAGTCGAGCGGCGCGAACAGCACGGCGTGATACCGCGCAACTCCCTCGCGGACCGCGCTCAGGATCGGAACCATGTCGGCCATGTGCGGCGACAGCAGCGTGACCAGCGCACCGGTCCACGCGACATGGACCCGGCCCGCGTGCAACGCGGAAGCGAGCGCATCGGACGACGGCGACCGGTGCGGCATCACCGGCAGCGAGGTCTGCTGCGTGAGGTACGCGCAGAGATCGCTGAGGAGGACGCGCGTCCGCTCGTCGTCGCGTTGCGGCACCATGCCGAACACGATCCGGTTGCGATCGGGAAACGTCGACGCGGTCACCCGTGCATCGTACCGAATTCCACCGCCCGCGCGGTCAGGGAGCGCTGAGCGGGTCCAATGGGTCGCCTGGTCTCGGGTGATGTGGGCCCGGCTACGCGAAAGCTCAGAGGCAGCGTTCGCAGCCGGCGACGGTGCTGGCGACGCAGGCGGCGATGCAGACCGCGAGGCCCGTCCCCGCGGTCGCGACCGCGCAGGTGCCCGAGCACGTCGTGATGAACGCCGCGCACCCGATCTTCTGCAACAGGCCGCAGCCCGCGCGCGCACCGCCGCCGCTGCCTCCTTCGTCGGAGGGAACTTCGGCTGTGAGCGGGGCGCGTTTGGGACCGACCATGGGATCGGTCAGCGCCGGATCGACGCCCGCCTCCGCGAGGAGCTTCGAGAGGTCCTGCGCGAGCGCGAAGTCGGGGCGCGCCTTCAGCTCGTCGACGACCTTGGGATCGCCGTTGATCACCGGCGCGCCGGCGCGCGGCACCTCGATGACGAAGCGCGCGTCGAGGATCGACGTGGTGGTCTTCCCGCCTTCGGAGGTCATGCGCAGGATCTCCACGCCGTCCGTCGCCTGCAGCACGACGTGCATCTTGTCGCCGTCGGCGGCGCTCTCGAACATCAAGCCCACGCCGTCGCGACGAACGCTGCCCGACACGAGGTTCGCCGTGTTCGTGGTCAGCGTCAGGCCGTCCTGCGCGGGCGCGTCGGCCGGCTGCGCGGCGCAGCCTCCGAGGACGCTGGTGACGAGGAACGTGGCGAAGGCGAGCGAGCGAACGTTGATCATGGGACCTCTTCGGGGCGCGCCCGGACGCCGTGTCCGGGTGATGCGCTCGGTTCTGCGGGTCCTTCCGCAGGGAGGCGGACCGATCTGACAGAGGTCGGGATCTTTTTCGTGGAGTGACCGGCGGCGCTCGCGAATACTCGAGCGATGTCCTTCCGAGATCGCTACGGCCCGTTCGCGATCGTCACCGGAGCGTCTTCCGGGATCGGCGAGGCGCTGGCGCGGGAGCTCGCGGCGCGCGGAGTCTCGCTCGTGCTCGTCGCGCGGAGGGCCGATCGACTCGCGACGCTCGCCGCCGAGCTGCGCGTCGAGAGCCTGCTCGTCGAGCTCGATCTCGGCCGCGACGATGCGATCGACGTGCTCCTCGAGCGCGTCGGGCAGCGCGACGTCGGGCTCGTGTGCGCGAACGCAGGGTTCGGCGAGAAGGGCGAGTTCGCCTCGATCGATCGCGACGCCTACCGGCGGATGATTCGACTGAACGTCGACTCGACGTTGCTCCTCGCACACGCGTTCGTGCCACGCCTGGTCGCGCGCGGGCGCGGCGGGATCATCGTCACCGCGTCCACGGCTGCCTTCCAGGGCACACCGTTCACGAGCGCCTACGCGGCCACGAAGGCGTTCGATCTCTTGCTCGCCGAGGGCCTGAGCGAGGAGCTGCGTCCGCACGGCGTCGACGTCGTCGCTCTGTGTCCCGGCGCGACCGACACCGAGGGGCCGAAGCGCACCGGCGTCGACGCGACCCGCATCCCGTTCGGCATGGCGACCGCGGCATCCGTCGCGCGCGCCGGGCTCGATGCGCTCGGCCGGCGTTGCGTCGTCGTCCCCCGCGCGACCGATCGCATGACGACGCTCCTCGGCCGCCTCGTGCCGCGCGATCTCGCGGCGCGGATCGCCGGTCGTGCCATCCGGCGCGTGACCTCCGCGTGATCAGAGAGCGCCGGCCAGCGAGAGCCCGAGACCGCTGCAGCCTTTTTCGTTGCACATCGGGGTCGGCACGATCGTGAATGCAGCTTCGGTCTTCGGAAATTCGGATCCGGTGCTCGTGCCCGTTGCCGGCGTCGTCGCGAGGTCGACGACGCCGAGGATCGCGGGAACGGCGTAGCCGAGGATCGATCCCATGATGACCTTGGTCGCGTCCGCGTGGCCTTCGTGCTGCTTGCCGAAGATCTCCTCCGAGAGGATTCCGGTCGTCACGAAGGCGATGCGCAGGCCCGTGAAAATGGCGGCGCCGACGCGATCTCCGCCGAGCCATCGCGGGAGACTGGGCAAGACCGCGAGCCCCGGCGCGGCGGCGGCGAGGACGAGGCGCGCGTCCCGGTGCGTGCAGAGCTCGGTGCGTCCTTCGGGACAGAGCAGGCGATCGTGCTCCCAGCGATCGACGTAGAGCGGTGCGGTCGCGACAGCGAACGTGAACAGTGACGCCGCCCCGGTCATGAACGGCGCCTCGGTCTTCGGCGGAGTCGGTCGGGCCACGCCGTGGATGCCGTCGACCGTGAGCCAGCCCGTGTACGCGGCGGCGAGCCACCACGCGGGGTGATCGTTGACACCGAGGTACATGTAGAGCGCCGTCTGCGTCGGCATGGTGACGACCTCGACGAAGGCGACCGGCTTCGACACGGGATCGTCGCGGTAGAGGGCGTGGATGCCCAAGGCGACGTCGAGGGCCGCCGGCGGAAGGACGACGACTGCAGCCCCTGCGAATGCTCCGGACCCGGCTCCGGTCGATTCTCCGCGCGCGTCGGCCACGACCAGTGCCGTCGCGAGGATCGAGATTGCGGTGAGACAGTTGCGCACGTGGTTGCGGGCTCAGCGCCTTCTTCGCAATGCGAGGAGCAGGAGCACGGACCACGCGTACGATCGATCGCGGCCGGCGGCGTGGCATCCGCATCCGCCGCTCTCTTCCGATGCCGCTGCGGCTCCGCTGTCCTCGACTGCGCCGCTGTCATCGACGACTGCGCCGCTGTCGTCGACGACCGCGCCGTCGACCTCGGGAGTGCCGCTGTCGGTGGTGGGCACGCCGGTGTCGGTCGTGCCCGAATCTCCAGGTGGCGTCACCGATCCGAACAGGGTCGGGCAGTCGCCGAGCGAGCTCTCGAGGGCGCCGTAATCGTGCGGCGACGCGCCGCGCATGCGAGCGCAGTAATCGTCGGTCACCGTCGTCGTGGCGACCTTGCCGAGGAGCGCGGTCGGCGCTCCCTTCAGTCGTAGATCGCCCATGGTCGGGTTCATGTACCAACCGGCGAAGTCACTCGGCATCTGACCGGTCAGATTGTCGGTGCCGCTGAACGTGCCGCCGTTGCGCGGGTTGATCTTGCCTGCGAGCAGATTGCCATGCGCCTCGCCGGTGGTGGTGTCGAAGCGGAAGTCGATCCCCGACGTGGCGATCAACGTGTTGTGGAGGAGCTTCGTCGCCTTGCCGCGATTGATGTAGATGCCGACGTCGCTGCACGACGCGATGATGTTGTTCCGCATCGTGCCGCCGTCGTGCTCGACCGAGCAGGGAGTCGCCGCGTCGAACGCGGGGAAACAGAACTGCGGCGCAGTGCCTCCGCCGCCGAACGAAAGCCCGATCCGCGTGCCGGTGGTGGGACCGGTCGAGCACACGACCAGGTTGCGTTCGTAGAGACCGCCCTTGCCGCCGCTCTTCATGAACGAGCCGTAGGAGATGCCGTCGCCGCCGCCCTTCTCGAAATCGTGGATGTAGTTGCCGCGCACGATCCAACGATCGCCGGTGTCGATGTTGAACTTGGTGGTGGGATTGCCGGTGTTGCGCGGACGAGTGTCGAACACCTCGTTGTTCTCGAGGAGGCCGTCGTGCGGCATCAGCCAGGCACCACTCGAGTCCTTGTTCGCGTTCACCTTCAGCTGCGCGTTGAAGTCGACGAGCTTGTTGCCACGGAGGACGAACCCCACTGCACCGCCGCTCACGTGGAACGCGTGCTCGCAGTTGTCGTCCATCGCGCACACGCCGTGCACTTCCAGACTTTCGAAATGCCAATGCGCGCCGTTCACCTTGAAGCCTTCGAGCGCGTCGAAGTCGATCCGCGCAGCGAGCGGGGTCGCGCTCTTCACCACGATCGGACTGGCACTCGTCCCGTTCGCATTGCAGGAGAAGCCGGTCGAGGCGTAGGTGCCGGCCGCGAGGATGATCACGTCGCCCGGCGCCGCGGAGGAGATCGCCGTCGCGAGCTCCGCAGCGTTCTTCACCGGGACGTCCTTCGCGAACGCGCTGCGCGAGACCAACGACAGCGCCAACCCTACGAAGACCCCATATTTCATTCGCCCATCATACGTCGAATCTCTGCTCTCCTTCGCTGGAGAGGCTCGCCGAAACGGCTCAGGGGCTCGAGGTCAGCGCGACGTCGTCGACGTACCAACCGCGTTTGTTGCTCGCCGCATCGCTGCCGAAGAGGAAGCGGAACCGCAGGGTCGCGACGCGCTGGGCGACCGGCACGTCGTACGTGACCTGCTTCCAGGCGCCGCCGCCGATCGTGCCCGACCAGCCCGGTTTTCCGTCGATCAAGGGCACGGGCGTGCAGCCGCTGAAGTCGCCCTTCAACGCGCCGTCGTAGGGTTGGCTGGTCGTGACGTCGGTCCAGGTGGTGCCGTTGGTCGAGACCTGGAGGACGCCGCCGTCCCAATAGTGACCCGAAGAGAGCGCCTCGAAGTCGTAGTAGTGCCAGAAGCTGAAGGTGACCTTCTTGCTCGATGCCGCGCACTTGCTCACGTCGAGGACCGGCGTCGAGAGCGCCGCGGTCTGGCAGGTCGCGTAGTTGGCGGTCAGTCCGGTGGTGAAGCACTTGCCGGTGCCGCCGTGACACTTCATCGTGCTCGTCGGCGTGCCGCGCGCCCACGGATCGTCGCTCGCGTAGGTGCTGAGCGGCGCGTGGGTGAACCCTTGATCGCTCGCCTCGAAGTCGTAGGACAGCGCGATCGCGCACGGATCGACGTACGTGTCGGGCGCTCCGGTATCGAACGGTCCGGTATCGACCGCGCCCGTGTCGAAGGGGCCCGTGTCGAAGGGGCCCGTGTCGGCCGCCCCGGTATCGAACGGTCCGGTATCGAACGGTCCGGTATCGACCGCGCCCGTGTCGAACGGCCCGGTGTCGGGGAGCGATCCCGTGTCGACCATCGTGGAATCCATCGTGGCGGAGTCGCTGATCGAATCGACGATCGGCGCGGAGTCGATCGAGGCATCGTCGGAGGCCGAATCCACGGTCGAATCGATGGGGCTCATCGAGTCGGGATCGGCGGTCGTCTCCTCGGTGGTCGAATCGACTTCGACGTCGTCCACTGCGTCGACGCTCCATCCATCGGTGATGGACTCTGCGTCCCGCCGCGAATCGCCGTCCTCGCCACCCGCAGCGCAGCCGACGACGATGATCGAGATCAACAGGGAAAGTCGGCGCACATGCTGACCGCAACCGATCAACGACCGCGGGTCAATGGCCTACCGGATGTCGTCGACGCGGACGCCGAGGCGCTCCGCATACAAGGCGAGGGTGCGGTGCCAGGCAGGGCGCGCGAAGCATCGCGCGTAGTAGGCGAGGATGTTGGGGAACGGATCCATGAGGTCCGTCTTGCGGATGGTGCGCAGCACGCCGGCCATGATGATGTCGGCCGCGGTGAAGTCATCGCACGCAATCCAGCTGCGCCCTTGGAGGCGGCGGTCGACGTCGCCGAGCCAGCGGCCTGCGAGCTTGCCGACCTCCTGGTGAAGCTTCGGGGCGGTCTTGTCGCCGTCGAAGATCTCGAGGACGTCACGGCAGGTGAGCGTCGGCTCCACGCTGGCCACCGCGGCGAAGCACCACTGGATGACCCGCATCCGACCCTGCGCGTCGTTCGGGATCAGCTTGCCGGACTTCTCCGCGAGATACAGCACCAGCGCGGCCGACTCGGCGACCACGAAGCCATCGTCGTCGATGACCGGCACCTGACGGAACGGACTGATGCGCTTGTACGCGTCGCTATCGAGATCGCCCGCACCGTGATCGAGCGCGTGAACGCGATAGGGCAACCCGGTCTCCTCGAGCGCCCACTGCGCCCGGAGGTCTTTCGTCTCGCCGACGCCCTCGGGGAAGATTCGTCCGAAACCGTAGAGTGTGATCATGTCTCTCCTTCGCGTCCTGACGACGATAGCAGGCAGCGCGCGACGGAAATGCTGTCTACTCGGCTGGCGATGACGCGTCTCACGACCAGCTTGCGCGATCCGCGTCTCGCCGTGGCGATCGCGGTGTTCGTCGGCTACTTCGTGGCAGCGCGCGTCGCGCGGAACATCTATCCGATCTCGAACTTCCCCATGTACTCGGAGGGCACCGTTCGCGCCGCTGCGCGCGTGATGGTTCGCACGAGCGCGGGGACCTACGGCGAGGTGACCGCTTTCGACCGCTGGCGATGCGAGTCGTTGCCCGCGCTCGAGACCACGAGCTGCGCGGAGACTTCGGCCATTCCGTACATCGCGCGCGAGCAGGAGCAATACATTCGCGCCCACCAAGGAGAGGGCGGCGGTGCGGTAGAGCTCGTGCAACGGGTCTTCTCGTTCGACGGCGCAAAGCGCCCTCCGCACTGCGTGATCGCGCGCTGTACGGCGGTGCAGCGGTGAAGGTCACCGGTACGTGGGACGGCGCGTCCCGTGCGCCGCTGCGTGTCGTTCTCGCCCTTCTCGTCTGCTTCGACGCGATGCTCACCGCGTGGTTCGTCGCCACCTCGCCCGCGTCGACGCTCAGTCATCCACAGGCCCCGAGGGCGCTCCTCGCGCTCGGAGGTCATTGGCCGGGCGCGCTGGCCGTCGCTGCGATCGCAGTCGCGGCCGCAGCGCAGTTCGCTCGTCGATCGGGCGCGATCCTCGCGGCCTTGGTGGCGCTCGTCGCCGTGGGCGTGCTCGTCGAAGCGCACGCGGCGCTGATCGATGGCCCGCAGCGATTTCTCTTCTTCACCGGTGCGGTCCTCCTCGGGTGGACCGCGGGCCTCTGCTTCGCGCGATGGGAGGGGATCGACGCGCGAACACCGGAAGGCGCTCATCGCTCCGAAGTGCTCGCCGAGCAGGGCGCCGTGAGCGCGCTCGCCGCTTGTTACGTCGGTGCGTTCGTCAGCAAGCTCCTCGGCTCGGGCGTGCACTGGGCGGACGCGGGCGCGTTGCAGGTCACCATCGCGGCGCAGCATGCTTGGGGAACGAGCAGCGCGCTCGACGCCTTGGCGAACGCTGCGCTCGAGCATCCGATCATTCCCCTGACGCTCGCCGGGCTCACGCTGATCGCGCAGGCGTCCGCGGCGTTCATGCCCTTTTCGCGTCGCGGGCGTGTCGTGTCTTCGGTCCTGCTCCTCGCGTTCCACACCGGCGTGTGGCTGCTGACGCCGATCTCGTTTCCACAGTCCATGGTCCTGCTGGTCGCCTTCGGATTTCCGTGGCCCAGGCTGTTCTCGCGCCTGCGCGTCTCCATCGACGACCACGTGCCGGCGAGCGGGAGAAGTCACGCGCTGAAGCGTCTCGCGGTCGTCATCGGCGCGATGGTCCTGATCGCAGCGTCGCCTCCGGTCCGTGCCTACACCGCGCTCCAACATCACCGCGGGGGAAACACCGACGGGAATCCCGGAGGGCACGAGCCTGCACCGCCGCCGCTGTCCGAAGCAGCGCGCGCGCTCCTCGGCGACGTCTCCGTGGGCGGGAGCTTTCGCGGATTTCGCGTCGAGCGCATCGCCGAGCCGCAAGCCGGGGTGGTGCGAATCGAGCTCTCGCGAAGCGACGAGATGATGATGATCGAGGTCGTCGCGCACGGCCGCATGCCGCACGCGGCGCAGGTGAAGACGGCACGCTTCGATCTGTTCAACGGCAGCCCACCGCCGGACAAGAAGCCGGTCGACGACGCAGAGCAGCTCTCGGTGCTCCGCGCGCTCGCCGCAGACATCGGCCCGCGCGAGACGCTGCCCGCGGTGTCGCCTCTCCTGCAGTGAACGGTCAGGCGCCGCCGAGCGCCCGACACAACGAGACCGAAATCCGCTGATGCGCCCACGCCGACGGGTGGATGAAGTCGTCGAACCACGCGACGCCGACCTGATCGCCGAGCTCGTCGAGCAGATCGACGAACGTGCCGCCGGCCGCCGTCACCACTGCTCGGCGCCGATCTCGAAGGAGAGATCGTGAGGTCGAGCGTCCACTCGCCATGTCGGTGGCGAGGAAATCGTGTGCGTACACGAAGCGATCGCCACGCGCGCGCACGGCGGCGACCGTGTCGCGCAGCGCTTGGTCCTGCTCGTCGGCGAGCGCCGCCGACGCCTCGCCTGCACGTTCGAGCGCGCGACTCACCTGCAGGACTGTCGGGTGGACGAGCGAAGCGCTCTCGATCGATCGCAGCCCTGCTTCGAGGGCGTAGGCATCGAGGACGAGCGCGCTGCCGAGTCGTCGACGCGAGAGGAGCGGCCAGAAGACGTCGTCGTTTCCGGCGCCCCAGAAGAGCACTGTCACCGAGCTCTCCCGCGGCTTCGGGACCTCGCGACGGAGAAGCTCGCCCAGCGCGTCGAAGGTGTGTCCGGGCAACGCCTGGCGCGCGATGACGCCGGCGCTCGCGGGACATGCGGTGTCGAGCTCGTGGAACGCGTCGCCACCGCGGGGGAACACGTCGACTCCCGCCGCGGTGGAGTATCCCGTGAGGACGACGCGCGCGGGCCGAGCGCTCGGCTCGACGACCGGCTCCCCACCGATGGCGCTGCGAACGAGCGAAGGCACGCGCAACGGCGCAGCGACCACCAACGCTGCGAAGAGCGCATGCACCGCGATCACGAGCGTCCGTCGCAAGGGCGTGGTGCGCAGCCCGCGCGTGCGCCGCCATCCGATGCGAATCAGCGCGGCCGCACCGAGCAGCATCCACGCGGCTACGACCGGCAGAAGAAGGAAGCCGGTCCCGAACGCTTTCGGGTGCAGCGTGAGGAGCGAGAACGCTGCCGCCACTGCCAATGTCGAGAGCGCCGACCGCCCGTGGAAGGCCGAGAGCACGAGCATCGCGTGGAGCGCGCCGAGGAGGACGACGGCGATCAACGCCGCGGGAACGACGCGCCGGCGCAGCGTCCATCCGCCGCCGCGCTCGGCGCGGATCGAAGTCGGTCCCGCGACCAACGCGAGGGCCGGCGCGCTCCCCTCGGCCGCCTTCCAACTCCACGAACGCGCGCCGATCGAGAGCACGATGACGTCGCCGTCTCTCCGAACCTGCGCCCGCGTCGCCCCGGCCGCTGCGGCGAGGGAGCGCAGACGAGCGACGTCGTCTCGATAGGGCGCGCCCGCTCGCCATGCGACCCACGTCGACTGACCGTCCACGACCGCGGGGACCGTCGCGCCCGTCGCGCAGGCGGCGTCGCGCTGTGGTGGCTGCGCGATGGGTGGTCCAGGTCGCGGACCGCGCATGTCGGCGAGGAGCACCACGTAGGGCGCGAGCTCGTCGGACGAGCTCTCCACCGAATAGCTCTGTCCGCGTCCGAGGGGCAGCGCCAACGACTGACCGGGTCCGAGCCCCACCAAACCATCGCGGTCGATGTCGATGGGCGGATTGGCTTCGGTCACGCCCGTTCCGGAGATCAACCCGGGCTCGTCGCCGCAGCGCCCGAAGTAGGTGAGCGTCCATTGACCGGGCTCGGGACGCGCCGACATCCACACGAAGCGGAGGAGCACGAGCTCGAGCACGAGGCACCCGAGGAAGAGGGATAGACTGTGCGCTCTCGTGACGGCGATCCTGGGAATCTCAGCGTTCTATCACGATGCCGCAGCCGCGCTGATCGTCGACGGTCGGGTCGTCGCGGCCGCGGAAGAAGAGCGCTTCACGCGCAAGAAGCACGACGCGTCGTTCCCCACCCGCGCGCTCGCTTGGTGCCTCGCGCACGCCGGCCTGCGTGCGGAGCAGATCGACTACGTCGCCTTCTACGAGAAGCCGCTGCTCAAGTTCGATCGACTGCTCGAGACGTATCTCGCGTTTGCGCCTCGCGGTCTCCCCTCCTTCCTGCGCGCGATGCCGCAGTGGCTCTCGCAGAAGCTCTTCATCGCCCGCGAAATCGAGTCGCGAATCGACGCTCCCCTCGCTCGGCGCATCGTGTTCAGCGAGCACCACGAGGCGCACGCGGCGAGCGCGTTCTTCCCCTCGCCCTTCGAAGAGTCGGCCATCGTGGTGCTCGACGGGGTCGGCGAGTGGGCGACCGGCAGCATCGCGCACGGACGCGGCGGGCGCATCGACATGGTGTGCGAGCAGCGCTTTCCGCACTCGCTCGGCATGTTGTACTCCGCCTTCACGTATCACCTCGGCTTCCGCGTGAACTCCGGCGAGTACAAGGTCATGGGCCTCGCGCCCTATGGCGAGCCGCGATTTCGCGAGGCGATCCTCCAACATCTCGTCGACCTGAAGGACGACGGCTCGTTCCGACTCGATCTCTCCTATTTCGACTACTGCGTCGGGTTGAGGATGACGTCGAAGCGATTCGACGCGCTCTTCGGCGGTCCGCCGCGCGCTCCCGAGTCGAAGCTCGAACAGCGCCACCTCGATCTCGCAGCCTCGATCCAGTCGGTGACCGACGAGATCATGCTCCGCACCGCGCGGCACGCGCACGCCATCACCGGGGCGAAGAACCTCTGCCTCGCCGGCGGCGTCGCGCTGAACTGCGTCGGCAACGGGAAGATCCTCCGCGAGGGTCCCTTCGAGCGCATGTGGATCCAACCCGCGGCAGGCGACGCCGGTGGAGCGCTGGGCGTGGCGTGGCTCGTGTGGCACCAACTGCTCGGTCGTGAACGCGTGCCTTCGAAGGCCGACGCACAAGCTGGTTCCTTGCTGGGCCCCTCGTACGAAGACGCACGAATCACCGAGATCCTTCGCGCGCGCGGCGCAGTGTTCGAGGCGATCGACGGCGAGGCCGAGCTCTGCGAACGCGTGGCCGAGCTGCTCGCGGAGCAACAGGTCGTCGGTTGGTTCCAAGGCCGCATGGAGTTCGGCCCGCGGGCGCTCGGATCGCGCAGCATCCTCGCCGACGCGCGCAGTGCGGAGATGCAGCAGGTCATGAACCGCAAGATCAAGTTTCGCGAGTCGTTCCGCCCGTTCGCGCCCGCCGTGTTGCGCGAGCACGCCGCGGAATGGTTCGACCTCCCGGATTCGGTGGAGAGCCCGTACATGCTCCTCGTCGCCGACGTGCACGAACGACGACGCGTCGCGCTCGAGACGGAGCTCGCAGGGCTCGACCGCGTGCGTCAGAGGCGTTCGCAGATCCCCGCGGTGACTCACGTCGACATGTCCGCGCGCTTGCAGACGGTCGATCGCGAGCGGCACGGTCGATTCCACGAGCTGCTCTCGGCCTTTCATCGGCGCACCGGATGTCCGGTCCTCGTCAACACCAGCTTCAATGTGCGCGGCGAGCCCATCGTCGAGAGCCCGGAGCAGGCGCTCGACTGCTTCCTCGGGACCGACATCGACGTGTTGGTCCTCGGCAACGCGCTGCTCCTCAAACGCGACAACGCCTCGCTCTCAGCGCGTCGCGGACCGAAGGAGCTCGATTGATCGACCCGACCACGGCGCAGCTCCGTCGATTCGGCGCTCTGTGGACGCCGATCGCGCTCGTCCTCGTCGCACGCGCGATCCATCGGCCCTGGATCCTCCTCGCGTTCGGCGTCGCGAGCGTCGCCCTCGCGCTCCTTCGTCCGCGCGCGCTCAGGCCGGTGTTCATCGCGCTCGCGTGGCTGACGGCGCCGATCGGATGGGTGGTCTCGCGCGTGCTCCTCGCGGTCGTCTTCTATCTCGTGCTCACGCCGCTCGCTCTCTTGCGGCGACGTCGCGGCGACCCGCTGGGTGTCCGTTTGGATCGGCAGGCGCGCACCTACTGGATCGATCGCCCTCGCACGCCGCGATCGGCGGAGTCATACTTTCGGCAAGGCGATGAGTGAGAGCGAGTTCGAGCGGCGAGCGAGGCAAAAACCTCGCGGCTCGCTCTACGAAATCCTCGGCTACGCGCGCCGGAAGTGGTGGCTCGCGCCGATCGTCCTCGCGCTCCTCCTCCTCGGCGGCCTGATGCTCCTCGGATCGACCTCGGCCGCGCCCTTCATCTACACGATCTTCTGATCCGACCGAGGGCGACGGCGAGGGCGAGCACGGCGAGGGGCGCGGCGCTCGTCCGCGCAGGAGCAGGGACGCTGCAGCTGCAGCCGCTGCTCTCTTCGGTCCCGGGCGCCGCGCCGTTCGTCGCGCCGGAGTCGTCGTCGGGCGACGCCCCCGAATCTTCCGACGTGCCCGAATCGGAAGCGCTGGTGCCGGAATCGCTCTCCGTCGCCCCCGTGTCGCCGGTCCCGGCGTCCATGCCCGGCATGACGCCGTACTCGTAGGCGCCGAGGTCGATCTTGCCGCCCACGATCGAGCGCGGCTCGCGATCGGCCGGGTGCACGTACTGGAACACCGGCACGAGCGAGAAGCTGTCGGCGGAGCCCGGATCGACGCCTTTGTCGATCGCGGGAGATCCCATCTTCAGTCGATAGTCGTATTTGGACTTGTCCACGAAGAGCGGATCGACACCGCTCAGATTGTCGGCCGAGAGCGTGCCCGTGCTGCTGATGGTGCCGGGACCGAAGAAGACATTGTTGTGCGCAGTGAGCGTGCCGCCCGCTGCCACGTTGATGAACGTGCCTTTGCTGGCGTCGTTGACGAACGTATTGTTCACCACGAATACGCGTTTATCGCTCTTGGTGACGCCCTCTTCTCCCCAGTTGAGGAGCGTGTAGTTGCCGGGCGCGGAGCCTTTTTCGACCAGGTTCCCCACCACGATGGCGAGCCCGCCGTTGGGGAGGTCGATGGAATAACTATCGTGTCCGTCCTCGCCGCTGAATCGGTTGTACGAGATCTCGACCTCGTCGAAACGAGATTTGAGCAAGTGGCCGTCGGTGGCGATCGAGTGCGAATAGTTATGCCGGAAAACGAGCTTGCCGCCGCCCTGACCGACATAGAGATTGTGCGTGCACCCTCCGCAAGTGCAGCCCGGGCCCAGCCCGTTGCGCGCAAACTCGGTGTACTCGATGGTCGTGACACCCATCCCGCCGAGGATCCCGTTCTGATTGTCGTGGATGTAGCAGCCGCGGATGGTGGTGTTCTTCGCCTCGATGCGCACGCCGGCCCCGTTCGCGCCGTTGCCGCAGGAGATGTTCGCGCCGGTGAGCTCGAGGTTCTCGAGCGTCACGTCGTCGGCGTCGATGACGTAGATCCCTTTGTAGTTCGCCGGATGATCGGTGCCCGAGAGATCGATCTTCGGTCTCCCGCCCACGCCCTTGATGGTCAGGTTCGCCTTGGTGACCGCGCACGAGTCGGTGTACGTGCCGGGCGAGATGGCGATGGTGTCGCCGGCCGCAGCCGCGGCGATCGCGTCGCACGGCTTCGCGTACGTCTTGCCCGCGCCCACCTCGAGAGTGGCGGCGGAAGCGACGCCCGGCACCGAGAGCACGAGCGCGGAGGCGAGGAGGAAGGAGCGCATGTCGGCACGACGCAGCAACCGACGTGCCGCGCTGGAAAAGCAGCGCTGCGGCTCGTTCGGGAGTCGCACGCCGGCCGCTGCCTGCAGGGGCGAGCCTGCACCGTCGCGCCCAGGTGACGGCGTCGATCAGTCGTCCGGCGTGACCGGTCGCACGAGCTCGCGATCCGACACCACGCACTCCGCAGCTCGCAGCAGCTCGAGCGCCGCCGTCGCATCGCCATCCGTGGCGAAGCTGAGCGCGCCGCGAAACCGCATCGACGACGACACTAGTTCACGTGGCCCGTGGCGCAGACCTCGCCGAAGCGGCATCCCTCGGTGCCCGAGTGATTCCAGGTGAGCATCAAGAAGAAGGTCGGCCCCTCCCACTTCTTTTCCCGGCCCTTCTTCTTGTAGAGGACCTGGAAGAGCGTCGTGTCGGGCGCCGGCGTCTTGTCTTGCTGGTAGCGCGCCCAGCCCGCCGTCGCGAGCGCGTCTTCGATCGCCTTCCACGCCGTCGGCATCGAGCCGGTGAACACCAGGGCGCCGGGCTCTCGGCCGCCCTCGGTCTGCAAGACCTCGTCGCACATCCGCGCTTTCGAGCTCTCCTTCGCGTGCGTGAGCGCTTCTGCAGTCGCCGCGTCGATGCCGGTGAACGCTTTGTCGACCGCCGCGTCGCTGCACTTCAGCTTGCTCTTGCAAGCACCCAGTCCGCTCACGACAACCACGAGCAACGGACCAGCAAGCGCCCTCATGGCGCGATCCTACCGCGCGACGACGCGCTGTCCCAGACGCTCCATCGCATCGCGTGAGCCAGGCGGTAGCATGGTTGGATGAAGCGGCAGCTCTGGGGACTCCTCGCGCTGGTGCCCGTCGCCTGCGCGACGCGCGAGAAGCCGCGACCCGCCGATCCGATGACCGCGCCGCCTCACGTGTGTGAGCCCTATGCAGAACCGGAGCCGCCGGCGCCGGTGATCACCGACGTGGTCCGTAGCTACTTCGCCACTCGCCACGGCTGCGCGTGCGCGACGACGCCCAAAGCCCCGGTCGATGCCTGCGGCACGTTCCCGTGCACGCCCGGAGGCTGCTACGTCGCCACGTGCGCCGTCGACTCCGACTGCGCGCATGGACTCTGCAGTCATCACGCGTCACGCCCGCGCGGGTACTGCGTCAGCTCGGATCCGAAATAGCCTACAGTCACCCTCGCCATGAGGTTCCGCGTCGGTGTCATGCTGGTGGTTTCGTGTCTCGGCGCCTGTCGAGCTCAGGAGACGAAGGCCAACAAGGAAATGTCCTCACCCGACCGCGCGATCGACGACGCCGCGGCGGCAGCCAAGGGAAAGGAGCTCGTGGAGCGTTTCGCCGCGGGGAAGTTCGCCGAGGCGGTCGCGAGCTTCGATGCCGACATGACGAAGGCATTCCCCGAGGCCAAGGCCGAGGCCACCTGGCAGAAGCTGGTCGCGCAGATGGGAGCGTTTCGATCGGCCGAAGTCTCGAAGACCGAGCACAAGGAACGCTTCATCCGCGCCGTCGTCACGACCAAGTTCGAGCGCGCGACCGCCGATCTCTTGGTGGTGCTCGACGCATCGGGGCACGTGTCCGGGTTCTTCGTAGGAAGCACGCGCTCGAACGCGCCGTGGGTCCCGCCGGCGTACGCGAAGCCTGCGTCGTTCACCGAGGAGGAGGTCACCGTCGGTGACGGCCCGCTCGCGCTCCCGGGCACGCTCACGCTTCCCAAGACAGGCGAGAAGCTCCCCGCGGTCGTCCTCGTTCACGGCTCCGGCCCCAACGATCGCGACGAGACGATCGGCGCGCTGAAGCCTTTCAAGGACCTCGCCTGGGGGCTCGCGTCGCGCGGCCTCGCGGTGCTGCGCTACGAGAAGGTCACCAAGGCGCACGCCGCAGAGTGGGCGGCCAAGGTCGGCGACGAGATCACGCTGCGCAACGAGACCATCGACGACGCGCTCCGCGGCGCCGCGCTCCTACGCAAACACGCGCGTGTCGATCCCAAGAAGGTCTTCTTCCTCGGCCACAGTCAGGGCGCGCTCGCAGCACCACGGGCGGCGACGATCGACGCCGATCTCGCCGGCATCGTGATCATGGCCGGGCCGACGCGGAGACTGGAAGACGTCGGGCTCGATCAGATCGAATACATCGCGACGCTCCCCGGACCGAACGGCGAAGGCGCGAAGAAGATGATCGCGCCGATGCAAGAGGCGGTGAAGCTCGTGAAGAGCGCGTCGCTCGACGCAAAGACCCCGAAGGACAAGCTGCCCTTCAGGATCCCACCTGCGTTCTGGCTCGACCTCCGCGACTACCGTCCCGAGATCGTCGCTGCCGGCGTCGCGATGCCGGTGCTCGTGCTCCAAGGCGAGGCCGACTACCAGGTCACGATGGTCGACTTCGACGGTTGGAAAAAGGGACTCGCGGGGAAGAAGAACGCGACCCTGCGGAGCTATCCGGGCCTGAATCACGCGTTCGCCGATTGTGGGTCGAAGCTCGCCACACCCGAGGACTACTCGAAGCCCGGCAGCGTGGAAGGCACGGTCGTCGCCGACATCGCGGACTGGATTTTCCATCCCTGATCGCCGCTAGTCTTGCGGCATGACGGCGAGACCGTGCGTGGCGCTGGCGTTCGTGCTCTCGACCGGCTGCAGCAGCCCCGCTCCTGCGGTGACCGACGCAGCCGTCGCTGACAGCGCCATCCTCGACGCCGCGATCGTCGATACCGAAACCTCGAGCGACGCGGCGACCGACACGAGCCCCGTCGAAGCATCTGCGGACGCCGCCGACGATGCCGTGCTCGACAGCGGCGACGGCCTGCTGCATTACAATCCGACCGTCTTCGCCATCGTCAGCAAGCACTGCACGACACCGGGCTGCCACATGGGCACCACACCCCCCGCGTCCCTCGGGCTCGACGACGCGAAGAAGGGCTACGACGAGCTCCTCGCGGGCTCGTCGGTGTCCGGCATGAAGCTCGTCGTCCCACTCCACCCGGAGAAGAGCGCGCTCGTCCCGAAGCTCGCCCACGTTCCGCCGGGGCCGAGTGCGACCGAAATCGCCACGATCAAGAGCTGGATCGAGACCGGCGCCGTGTACTGAGACCAGCTCTGCCCCGGCGTTCGTCGGAATGGCGCGCGTGCGTACGAGCGTTCGTGCGCGTCGTGAACCGAAGGACCTGTCTCGCGTTCCTCCTCGCCGCTGGCTGCGAGGGCCGACGCGCCGCCTCCGAAGCGCCGCGCGCGGTGGCGAGTGTCGAGCCTCCCTCGTACGCGGAGCTACGCGCGCGTTTGCTCTCGCGACGTGACGCGCTCGCGCGCGAGGGAGCGAACGAGGCGCGCGCGAAGCAGGAGCTCGAGCGCGGGATCGTCGAAGACCTCTTGCCCGCGTGGCTCGGGACCAAGTGGGCGTTCCACGGTACTGCGGATGCACCGCGCGCGCCGCAGGGTATCGCGTGCGGCTATTTCGTGGCGACGATCCTCGAGCACGCGGGGCTCCGCCTCGAGAGCCGCCGCCGCTTCGGTCAATCGACCGCGCTCGCCATCGAACGCGCGTTGGTTCCTTCTCCGAAGGCGCTCCATCGCATCTTCAGCGTCCCCGCGAGCGTGCTCGAACGAAAGATGCTCGACCTCGGACCAGGACTCTACGTGATGGGCCTCGACGTACACGTCGGCTTCGTCGTCGTCCGACCAAACGCCGTCCGCTTCGTGCACGCGAGCTACTTGGGAAGGCGCATCGTCGTCGACGAACCCATCACGGCGAGCGAGGCGATCGAACGCTCGCGCGACGCAGGTTACGTCGTCACTTCGCTCTTCGCCGACGACACCCTCGCGTCCGCATGGCTCCGCGGCACGCCCATCCCCGCACCCGCGTGACTGCGGCCGGTCACTGCGGAGGGAGGCTGATCGAGATGCGCACCGTGCGAGGAGCGCCGTCGAAGGGCGGAACGGAGACCTTCGCGAAGCGCGCTTCGATGCACGCGCGAACGGTCTCCTCGAACTCTCCATCAGTCACTCGCGCGCTCGCGCATTTACCGCTCGGATCGAACGTCACCATCAGCTTGCCGCCGCCGCCTTTCCCGCAGTCGTCGTAGACGATCGACTGCAGCGCGCGGCGTGCGGCTTCGCGATCGAAGGGACGATCGATGTCGTCGACGTGCGCTTCGGTCTTCGCAGTCGATGCAGGGGCTCGTTCCTCGACCTCGTGACACGCGAAGCCCTTCGCTTTGAAGCAGCGAACCGTCATCGTCTTCCCGCAGCCGCCGACGTTGAAGGTCTCCGCGTCGATCTGACCGACGTCGACCTTGTCGCGAGGGCACGTCAACATGTCCGCAGCGAGCGCCCGGACTTTGCCGATCTTGCGAGGCTCTGGGCCGACGCTTCCGTCGGAAGTGGCTGTCGGAGTCGCGAGCTCTCGCCGATAGGGCGGAAAGCAGCCGACGAGAAGCCAGCCAGCAGCGAGAAGCCAACCCCAACGCACGGCTTCATCACGCTAGCAGACAACGATTCACACGGTCCCCATCTCGATGGACGCGAGCCAGCGACCAACCCAGGCTAGGCGCGCGCCTTCTTCACGATGGCGACGATCTGGTTCTTCTGCAGACCGGCCGCGGTCGCGATCTTCTGCAGGGTCTCCGCTTCCTTCTTGTCGACGCCGCCGGACGCGTGCGCGACCAGCGCGCCCACGAGCAACGCTGCTTCGGCCTGACCGAGCGTCTTGAGGCGCTCGCCGATCGCGACCGCGCGCTTGGCCGCACCCTCGGAGGAGAGCCGCGCAGCGACTTCACCGAGCAGCGTCTCGGTCTCCCACTCGATCACGAGACCTTTCGACAGGCTCTCCACCGCCTCGACGAGCGCTTCGCGTTCGGTCTCGTCTTCCTCTCCGTCGGCGAGCGCCGCGAGATATCCCGCTTCGACCGCGAGCTTGAAGAGCTCCGCCTGATGATCGCCCGCGAGACCGGCTTTCACTTCGTCTGCCTGCTCCGCGAGATACGCGAGATTCGGACCCTTTTTCGCTGCCGCCATATCAGAAGCCTCCGTACGGGTGGGCGCGGGAGCATATCCTCCATTCTCGGCCGCGCCATGACCGCTCCCTACCGCGATGCACCGACGCTGGATCCCGACCGGGAGCGTACGTTCCACGCCGTTCGCGGCGCAGCCATCGCGATCGCAGCGATCGCGAGCTGGCCCCTCACCGACGTCTTGGTCGCGCTGGCGATGGACCGACTGGCGGGCCCGACCGGCAAGATACCGGCCGTCTCCGTGCGCGTGGCCTTCGTCGTCGCGGCGAGGGTCGTTCCCACGGCGATCACGATCGCGGTCGTTCACGTCCTGTCTTCGAGACCGCGACTCCCGCGGACCGTGGGAGCGGCCTGGATCGCGTTCACCGTCTTGTGCGCGGCGTCGCTCGTCTCGACGCACGAAGCGATCGAGATCGCGCGCAGGACCGCGGAACGTATGATCGAAAACAGCGCCTCCGCATGGGCGAAGGACGTCGCGACGATCTGGCGCGTCGAGGCGTTCGCCGGCCCGGTCGCGCTGTTGATGATCCTCGCGTACTGCGTCGTTCGCTGGCAGCGCGCGCGCGCGGCTCTCGTGAACGCGCCGCATTCGTCTTGCCCGCATTGCGGCGGACGGCTCTGAATCATTTTTTCGAAAATCGATCGATCCGATCTCGCAGCTGATTCGTACGGGCGACCCAGCTCGGCCGTTGCATCTGCGCGCTTGTGAACAGTCCGCGCGCGGTCATAGCCTGGGCAAACAGGTGAAGCCGCGCAATCTGGGTGCTGCCACGCCCGAGCATCCCGTTCGTCTCGGCCGCTACGACGTCATCGGTCTGATTCGCGGCGGCGGCATGGGCACCGTGTACGACGCGATCGATCGCGATCACGGGACGCGCGTCGCGCTCAAGACACTGACTCACCTCGCGCCGGCGAGCCTCCTCCGATTCAAGAGGGAGTTTCGTTCGGTCGCCGATCTGTCGCACCCGAACCTCGTCTCGCTCTACGAGCTGAGCTGCGAGGACGATCTGTGGTTCTTCACCATGGAGCGGATCGACGGCTCGAACTTCCTCGCGTGGCTTCGCGGAGGCTCGGGGCGTCCCTCGAGCGGCGGACGTCCCGAGCTCGACGACCCTACCGTGCGCGGGCGCGATGCGTCGACGCCGGCTCGCGAACGGCTGGAAGCGATCCCGACCGCACCACGATCGATCCCGCAGCTGCGCGAAGCCTTCGCCCAGCTCGTACGCGGCGTTCGTGCGCTGCACGCCGCCGACCTGCTTCATCTCGACATCAAGCCGAGCAACGTCCTCGTCGACCGCGGGGGACGCGTCGTGATCGTCGACTTCGGCCTCGTGCGCACGCTCGATCGATCCGAGGTCGTGGCGGCGGAGGGAGCTGCGGAGAGCTTGCCGCCGGGCACGGAGCCGAGCTCGATTTCGGGGACGCCAGCGTGGATGGCTCCGGAGCAATACTCGGGCGAAGGCATCGGTCCCGCGTCCGATGCGTACGCGGTAGGGCTGATGCTCTACGCCGCGCTCACCGGCGTGCCGGCCTTCGCGTCCTCGAGCATCCCGCTCCTGTGGTTCGCGAAGCGGACGATGACGCCCACTCCGCCGCAGGTCTTGCTGAGCGATCTGCCGAGTGACCTCTGCGATCTCGCGATGGCCTTGATTCGCCCCGATCCGGCGCGGCGCCCGAGCGGAGACGAGATCGCCGCCGCTCTCGCAGGAGGAGGTGCAGGTCCCGAGGTCACCGTCGAACGGCGCGCGCGCACGCGGATCGTCGGCCGAAAGATCGAGCGCGAGCGATTGAAGAAGGTGCTCGCCAGCGCCCAGCGCGTGCCGATGGCCGTGCACGTGGTCGGACCATCGGGCGTCGGCAAGACCACGCTCCTCGACGAGCTCGCCGCCCAGGCGCGCTCGGCGCTGGTTCTGCGCGGTCGCTGCTACGAGCGCGAGAGCGTGCCGTACAAGGCGTTCGACGGACCGCTCGATCAGCTCGCCGCGCACCTCTGCGAGCGCGACGAGCGCGCACCTCACGCCGCCTGGCCAGCATGGCTTCCCGAGCTCGCCCGCGTGTTCCCGGTCCTCGCGAGCGTGCCTTCGATCGCCAAGGCCATCGCGAAAGCGCCGACCTCGAACGTGCCCCTCCTCGAGCTCCGGCGGCGCGCCGTGGAAGCGTTGCGCGCGCTCGTGAAGGCCCTCGCCGCCGAACGTCCGGTGGTGTTCGCGATCGACGATCTACAGTGGGCAGACGCGGACAGCGCGAGCATGTTGGTGCGGCTCCTCGAGCATCCGGCGCCGCGCGGGCTCGTGATCGCGGTGTCGTTCCGTGCCGCCGAGGCCGCCGCCAACCCCGAATTGAAGCCCTATTTCGCCGCCCTGCAGGCGACCTTCGCCACGCGCCTCGAGACCATCGAGGTCGGCCCGCTCTCCAAAGAGGACGCAGCGGAGCTCGCGCGCAAGACGCTCGGCGAGCTCGGCATCGATCAGGCGTCCGAAGGCCTCTCCACGCTCATCGCGCGCGAGGCCGGCGGCGTTCCGTTCTACGTAGAGGAGCTCGCGCACCACGTCGTGCAGAGCAACGAACGCACGAGCACCACGATCACGCTCGATGACGTCCTCGCGCGTCGCATGCAAGCGCTCGCACCGGCAGAGCGCGCTCTGGTGGAGACCTTGGCGGTCGCCGGCAGCCCCATCCCGTTGTCCACCGCGTTCGCGGCAGCGGGCATCGCGCGCGAGGGCGTGTTGCGCACGATCTGGTCGCTGCGCGCAGGCCACTTCGTACGCAGCACCGGATCGAGCGCCGGCGATCGCGTGGAGGTTCACCACGACCGCATGCGCGAGTCCATCCTGCGAAAGCTATCGAGCGAACGGGCCTGCGAGCTCCGCCTCGCCATCGGTCGCGAGCTCGTGCGCGGAGATGCGCAGGTCGAGCCGGAGGCCTGGTTGTTCGCGGCGGTCCGTCATCTGAACTCGGTGCCGCATCTCCTCGTAGGCACGGAGCGAATCGACGCCGCGGCGTTGAACCTGAAGGCCGGCCGCCGCGCGCGAAGATCGGCCGCTTTTCCCCTCGCTTTCGAGTGTTTCCACGCGGGCGCACAGCTGCTCGAGACCGACGCGTTCGAGACGCGCTACGACCTCGCCATCGCGCTCCACGGCGCCGCCGCCGACGCAGCGTACTTGAGCGGCGCGTTCACCGAGCTCGACGCCCACGTGGCCACGGTCAAGCGCCGCGGTCGTACCGTCCTCGATCAACTCGTCGCCCGCGAGGCCGAGATCGACGCGTGCATCGCGCGCTCGCAGTACGACGTCGCCGTCGACCGCGCGATCGAGACGCTGCAGCTGCTCGGCGTCGAGCTCCCCGGCAACCCGACGGAGGTCGACACGCACCGAGAGATCGGGCGCGCGATGGAGGCGCTCGCACGCGTCGGCTGTGACGGCCTGCGCGCGCTCCCCATCGCCGACGACGCATCGGTGGTCGCCGCGATGCGCATCGAGGCGCGCCTCTCTTCGGCAGCATACTTCGCTCGTCCGGCCCTGTTTCCCGTCGTGGCCTGTCGCCTGGTCTCGACCTCCGTCGAACGAGGGATCTCGTTCGCGACCCCTTATGCGCTCTCGGTCTACGGCATCGTGCTGAACGCGATGGGGAAGCTGCGCGACGCACACGAATGGGCCGCCGTCGCGCTCGATCTCATCGGCCGATTCGACGATCGCAGCCTCGAAGCGCGCACGCGCCACGTGGTGCACGATCTGGTCGACACGTGGATCCCACCGCTCGCGAGCACGCTCGACGACCTGCACGCGGTGATCGCGATCGGGAAGGAGAACGGAGACCTCGAGTTCGCCGGCTACGCCGCTCACGCGTACGTGCACAACGCCTTCTACGCCGGTCGCAAGCTCGGGCCGCTGCTCGACGAGGCCCTCGAGCTCGGTGCCTTCTTGCGCGGATGCGGGCAGGTCAACGCGCTGCACGTGCACGTGCCGTTCGAGCAGCTCCTCCGCTGCTTCACGGGCCTCTCGAAGAATCCCGCTCGCCTCGACGGGGACGGCTTCTCCGAAGAAGAGGCGCTCGCAGACGCCCGTGCGTCCGGATCGCGGAGCGCGCAGCACATCGTCCCGCTCCTGATGGGGATCGTGCGCTTCCACTTCGGCAGCGTGAACGAAGCGAGTGCGTGCTTGGAGCTCGCGCGTCCCTTCCTCGACGGCGTCATGTCGACCTGGCACACGCCGATCTTCCATCAGTACGCGGCGCTCGCGATCCACGGTCTGCCGCCGAAGGATCGCGCCGCGCTACGCGACGTCGCAGATGCGAGCCTCGCCGCGTTGCGCGCGTTCGCAGCGGAGAGCGCGGTGAACTTCGGTCACCGGGTCACGCTCGTCGAGGCGGAGAGCGCCCGCGCCGACGGCGCCCACGCACGCGCCGTCACCCTCGCGACGAAGGCTGCGAGCGCCGCCGAGGCGCATGGTTGGCCTGCAGACGCAGCGCTCGCCCACACGATCGCCGCACGCGCTCACCAAGCGCGCGGCGAGTCGGCGAAGGCGAAGCGCGAGGCGGAGATTGCAGGGATCGTGCTCGCTCAGTGGGGCGCGATCACGCGCTAGCGTCGGCGCTGCGAGCAGGCCGTTACCGCGCGCGAAACGCGCAAAACTTTGTCGCGCACGATGAACCCGAGGCCCGCGGGCAACGTATCGCCTGTCATGAAGCCGCTCATCCTCGCCTTCGTGTCGACCATCGCGCTCGGTTGCTCCAGCGCCAACTTCGAGCTCGGAACGGCAGAGGACGGCCAGATGCAGAGCGACGCCGACCACGACGCCGCGATGTCGGTCGACTCGAGCGACATCGACACCGGCCCGGTCGTAGAGGACGACACGTCGCCCGACACGAGCGTCGTCGACACGGGCAGCCCAGACAGCGCCGCCCTCGACACCGCGAGTCCGATCGACACCGGAACCTCGATCGACACCGGCACGCCGACCGACACCGGCACGCCGACCGACACCGGCACGTCGCCGAAAGACACCGGCACTCCGCCCAAGGACACCGGGACCGCAGAGTGCGTCACGGCGAGCACCTGCCCCGCCCCCACCGGCGAATGCAAGGTCGCGACGTGCATCGCCGGCAAGTGCGGCATCGCTGCCAAGCCCTCGGGCTCGTTCTGTCACGGCTTCGACGACCAATGCGACGGCCTCGGCAACTGCATCGACTGCGTCAACAGCGGCGGCTGCGGCGAGTGCTGCGTCTGCACCGCAAACGTCTGCACCCCGGCCTGATCGCGATCGAAGGGACCGAGCCGTCCGAGCGCTTCCGTTCCGCGGGGCACGAAGTTTCCCTCCGGCCGGGATCGTTCCTATAAGGCGGCCATGCGGAAGTTCGCCCTCGCCGTTCCTGCTCTCGCCCTGCTTTCCGCCGCTTTCGTTGCGGTGGGTGCCAGCGCGAAGGCGCCGAAGCTCGAGGTCACGCAGATCGCGGAGACCGGATCGATGCCGAAGGCCGTCGTGGTCTCGCCCGACGGCAAGAACCTCGTCGTGACCAACTTCGGCTTCTGGAAGAACCGCAACGTCTATTGGTACGACCCGGCGACGCTGAAGAAGATCGGCCAGACCGACTTCGACGACAAGGACGGCAACGCGGTCGAGGCGATCTTCTCCCCCGATTCCAAGCTCCTCTACGTCTCGAACTTCAACGGCAACAACGTGAAGATCGTCGACGTCGCCACGCGCAAGGTGACCAAGACCGTCGACGTCGGCCTCCGCCCGAAGATCACGATCCTGTCGAAAGACGGGAGCAAGATGATGGTCGGCAACTGGGACAGCTTCCGCGCCGACATCTACGACACCAAGGATTTCAAGCTCCTCTACAAGCTCAAGGCCGGCGAGCACCCGCGCGGCATCGCCCTCACCAACTCGGGCAAGGCGTACATCGCCGGCTTCGAAGGCGAAGACCTCGACATCTACGCGCCCAACGACAAGGGCGAAGCGTTCGCCGATCACAAGAAGGTCAAGGCGTGCAAGCACGTGCGCCACATGACCCTCTCGCCCGACGAGAAGACGCTTTATCTCAGCTGCTACTATCTCGGTCAGCTCGGCGCCTGGGACGTCGCGACCGACAAGATGAAGAAGCTCGTGCAGATCGGTCAGGAGCCGAAATCCTCCGCGGTCTCGAGCGACGGTCGCTGGGTCTTCATCGCGAACTTCGGCGCCCCCGATCTCGACTCCATCAGCGTGGTCGACACGAGCGACTGGACGCACCGCTTCGTGAAGGTGCCCAAGATGGATCAGGGCTGCGGCCTCGCGCTCGCGCCCGATCAGAAGACCGTCTGGGTCACCGGCTGGACCTCGCGCACCGTGCACGCGATCGACGTCTCGCCGCTCGGCATCGGCACGGTCCAGCCCGCCGCCGCGCCCTCTTCGAGCACCAGCACGACGCCCGAGAAGACGGCCGCTAAGCTCTGAGAGTGAAGTCTCGCAGCGGCCTGGTCCTGATCGTCTCGATCGCGGTGACCGTGCTGCTCTACCTCGTGCCGTACGGGCACGTGGTCGGCTATCCGCTCATGCTCGTCTCGACGCTCGTCCACGAGCTCGGTCACGGCATCGCCGGCGTGATGGTGGGCGGGAATTTCCAGTCCTTCGAGATGTGGCCGAACGGCGCCGGCCTCGCGCACGTCATCGGCTACGACGGCCGCTTCGCGCGCGCGTTCGTCTCCGCCGGCGGTTTGTGCGGACCCGCCGTCGCCGCGGCGATCGGCTTCGCCATGGCGCGCGGTCCGCGACGCTCGAAATGGATGCTCGGCACGCTCGGCGTCTTGCTGATCATCGCCGACGTCTGGATCGTGCGCAGCCTCTTCGGCTGGCTCTTCGTCACGATCTTCGCCGCCGCGCTCCTCGCGATCGCGTTCAAAGCGAGCGCGCACTTCGCGCAGATGGCGCTGATGTTCCTCTCGGTGCAACTATCACTCAGCGTCTTCTCTCGCGGTGATTATCTGTTCACTTCGGTGGCCAACACCGGAGCAGGAACCTTCCCCTCCGACGTCGCCAACATGGAAGGCGCGCTGTTCCTCCCTTACTGGTTCTGGGGCGCAGTTTGCGGCGCGTTCTCCGTGCTGGTCCTCGCGTTCGGCGGTTGGCTGTTCTTGCGCGCCGTGGTCACCGAAGGCGAACGTTCGCGTACGCTGCCAGCGTGAGCCTCCTCCTCGCTGTCATGCTCGGGTGCGCGCCTGCGCCGCACGCGGGTGAGCTGGTGACCATCGCCGACGAGCAAGCGGTCATCGTGTGGAACGAGCAGACGAAGGTCGAGCACTTCATCCGGCGCGCGCGCTTCTCGACCGCCGCGAAGGACTTCGGCTTCCTCGTCCCCACGCCGGCCAAACCGACGCTCGCCGCCGTCGACGACTCGATCTTCCATCGCCTGATCGCCGCGACGAAGCCGGAGGAGCGGACCGAGACGGGCCTTCGTCTCGATCCTTCGCTCGCCTGTCTGCCGATGCGCGCGTACACATCCGCGGCGCCCGAGGCGCAGCACGTCGCGGTCCTCGAGCTCGCGCGCGTAGCCGGCTACGACGCCGCGGTCCTCGCCGCAGACGACGCGACGGCCCTCCAGAAGTGGCTCGACGATCACGGATATCCCGCGTCCGAAGCGCTGAAATCGTGGCTCGACGTGTACGTGAAGCAGAAGTGGATCGTCACCGCCTTCAAGATCGCGCGAGGAGCCGAGGGCGACGTGGGCACATCCGCGGTGCGCATGACCTTCGCGAGCGACAAGCCCTTCTATCCCTACCGCGAGCCCGAGAATCAGAATGGCCCTTCCCGCGTCCTGGAGGTCTTCCTCGTGAGCGCCACGCGCATGCAGGGCTGGGTCGACTCCACCTCCTGGGCTGCGAAGGAGCTGTACGCGCGCAAGGACGTCGAGATCGCGCCGCTCCTCGCCGGCGTCCCCGATCTGCCCGCGCGCGCCTGGCTCCATCATTTCGTCGACTTCTCGTCACCCCGGAGAGGCACCGACGATCTGTTCTTCGACGAGGGACCGAACAACGAGATCATCCCACCCGTGAGGGTGATCGATCGACGGATCCGCATCCCCCTCCCCCTCGATCTCATCGCCTTGATGGTCGCCGCCATCGCTCTCACCATGCGACTTCTCCGCCGAAAAACCGCCTGATCGCGACAGTCGTGATATCCCGGGAGCATGCTGCGAAGGCTCCTCCTGGTCTCGGTCCTCGCTGTCGTCGCCTGCTCCAAAGAGGAGCCGACCAAGTCCGACGACAAGTCGTCGAGCGAAGAGAAGTCGAAGAAGAAGAAGTCCGACGACGACGACGACAAGCCGACCAAGAAGAAGAAGAAGTCAGCAGACGACGACGACGAGCCCGCCAAGAAGCCCGAGGAGCCCGCGCCCTCCGGCGACGACGACGGGAAAGGTCGCAAGGCGAGCGTAGTCCCCGAAGGAACGCCGGTGCCGCCGGGTTGCGCGCCCGATCCTTCGGGCCTGCTCGGCGCGAAACCGAAGCTCGTCACCTCGGCCGGCCAGCCCGGCGCCTCGATGGCGATCTGGCAGAAGGAAGGCGACACGCGCCAGACCGCGATCACCATCTCCGCCGACGGCAAGTGCTACGTCGATTACCTGAAGGACGAAGAAGGTCCCGGCAACGTCGCGCAGCTCCTCGGTCAGATCTTCGAGAAGGGCGCGATCCAAGCGGTCACCGGCACGACCGAGAAATCGAACGCGACCATCGTCGGCTTCAAGGTCAGCTACACGACCGGCGCAGCGATCGACGGCAACAAGAGCCTGAGCACGATGGCCCGCTTCTACGGCTACGTCGCCGCCAACGGCACCCCTTATTCGTGCGCGAAAATCGCGGGAGAAAAGGGCGATCGCTGCCAGATGTACCACAAGGCGCTGGTCGTCGAGACGAGCCGGTCCTGCAAGATGGAGAAGGGCGGCGGCCCTCCCGTGCCGAGCGGCAAGGCGCCCATCATCCTCCCCAAAGGTCTCTCGGCGCTGCCGTCGGTCGCGGCGAAGTCTTCGACCAGCGTCGTCCCCTCCGCCTCTGCCTCCGCCGCCCCCAACGACATCCAATGCGACGGGACGCCGACCTGCTCGACCACCGCCTCGATGAACAAGGACAACGAGCACGTGGTCGTCCGCATCGCCGCCGGCAAACCCAAAGCCTGCAGCAGCAACAAAATCGGCGACACCTGGTACTTCGACGAAAACACCTGGAAAAAGCGCTAAACTTCGTCACCGTGATCGCAGTACGAAGAGCGAGACCGAGAGGTCATCGTTCCCGGTAGGGACGACCTGACGACATCAGCGTCGTGAGGTCGCCCCCCGGACAGAGCCCGGCGAGCGGATTTCCCGCACCAGGCTCCCACCTCCGAGTCGACGGGCCGTGAAGCGGTCGATCGGATGGGGATGCGTCACGTGTTCCCGCGGCAACGCGAAGCGCGCTTTGTGTCGAGCTAGTTTGGGCTCGTTCCACCGACTTCGCTGGCTGCGTCGCCCGAGCGATCGCGTCCAGGCGACTTCGACAGCGATGCGAAACGACTTCATCGCATGCTGGTTTCCGTGCACTCCGTAGTAGCCGTAGTGACCTCGAAGCACGCTGCAGAGCCATGCATGTTGCTCGGCAACGAGCTCATGTCGTCGTGCGCGGATCTCGGCTGTTAGCTCGGCGAGCTTCACCGTTCGCTTCTTGCGACTCGTGCGACGCGCCAGTCGAAACCCTCCGTTCAGCTGCTTCGCGCAGATGTGCGTGAAGCCGAGAAACGTGAAGGTCTCGGGGCGCTTCCTGCCGTCGAGCGCACAGTCTCTTTCGGCGAAGCGACCGAAGCGAATCACACGCGTCTTCTCCGGGTGAAGCGTGAGGGCATGCGCGTGCAACCGTTCGGCGATGGCCTCGCGGAGCTCGCGCGCGTCCTCTTCGTACTGCGCTGCCACGACGAAGTCGTCCGCGAAGCGCACGTAGCAGACTTCTCCACGTGCACGCGTGCGTCGCCATTCGAGCAGCCATTGATCGAGTACGTGGTGGAGATAGATGTTCGCGAGCAGAGGGCTGATGATGCCTCCCTGCGGCGTTCCTTCCTCCACGTCCGCGATCTCGCCGTTCTCCATCACGCCCGCGCGGACCATCTTCATGATGAGCCACACGAAGCGTCGATCCGAGATCTTCTCCTCGAGCAGCCGTTGCATCACGTCGTGATCGAGCGTGTCGAAAAACGACTTGATGTCGGCGTCGAGGATCCAATTCACCTTCTTCCGGACGATCGCGACAAACAGCGCATCGAGCGCGTCGTGCGGTCCTCGGCCAGGCCGATAACCATACGAAACGCCCACAAATTCGCCGTTTTCGTAGATGGGCTCCAGTAGCATCCGTACCGCCTGCTGGACGATCTTGTCCTCGACTGAGGGAATCCCCAGGGGCCGCGTGCTGCCATCCGCTTTGGGTATGTGCACGCGTCGTACGGGTTGCGGTCGATAGCTGCCGCGGTGGAGGCGGCCTTCGAGATCGATGAGCCGTGCGTCGAGATCTTCGCCGTACTGCTCCCATCTCAAACCATCCACGCCGGGTGCCGCGTCCTTCTGCAGACGCTCGTAAGCCGCCTTCAAGAGCGGCACCTTCACGTGTCCCAAAAGAGTCGTGAATCGTTCCCCTTTCCGTTCTCTTGCTACGCGTCCGATGCGCGCGATCACGTGTTCCCAGCTGTTCGGCTCTGCGGCCGGACCAGGTTTCCTCGCGCGCATTTCCTCGTTGGCCGAGGTCCTTCCCTCCATCGGCTCCTCGGGCGTTACCCGCGAGTTCGACGACTTCTCCGGTACTACGACCTCGTCAGACTTCTCGGAGGTGGCGGCATCGGCTCTCGGTTCTTCACCTTGCCGTGCCTGCTCCGCGACTGCTGGAGCGGCTCCGAGATCTCCCGGTTCCCGTGCAATGGACGTGTCTGCGCGTGCCGAACTCCACGACCCCGGGGCGATCGCTGCACCTTTCCTCGCGTCGATCGGTGCAGCGACGTGGCCTTCCGCGTTCTTCGAGACCGTCGGCTCGTCCCTACATTTCCTTTTCGAGGCTCTATCGCCCGGCCCGCGCATGCGTCTACCTACGCTTCGCCTTCGTGGTCTCCCACGACGACGCAAGGCTCGACTTCCTGGAGGCGAGGTCGTTCCAGGGTAGGACTTGCTTCACTGCTTCCACCGTTGCTCACCTACTTTCCATTGCCGGTCTCCCGGCGCACCGAAGGGCGATCGAAGGCGCGATGACGCGAAGCGAGATGCGTTTCACGCGCAAAGCCGCGTGAAGCCGCAGCCTCATGAAGGGCGCGATCCGGGCACCGCCGTTCAGCACTCGGTCACCGCTACGATGAGGAGAGGCAAAACGGTTGCTGTCCGCGCTGAGGCGCGATTGACGGATTGCGGCTTCACGCGCAGCGTGAACCGCACTTCGTGCCATCGCGCCTCGTCTCGTCTCCCTTCGCGATGCCCTCTCGTGTCTTCAGCGTCGCTGCATGACTTTGGCGAGGAGAAGAGCGTTGCGCACGGACGCTTCGTCGAGCTGAGTGCGTGATGCGATCTCTGAGATCTTGGGCGTGCGTTTGAGCTCGTTCGTGAGAGCTCGGGCAGCGGGGATCACCGACTTGAGCGCGGCGACGCCGGCGCCGCCCGAGGGCGCCGAAATGGTTCGACCCGCGGCCTCGATGTCCTGCAGCAGACGATCGATTTGCTCCATATCGATCGCCTGCGCGCCGATCGCGTCGCCGATGGCGTCGATGGGGACGACGTCCTGATGACGTTCGAGCAGGCCGCGCAGCACCTCTTTCAGATCGATCATGGGGCGAGGATCTCCTGGAACGCGGCGCGCACTTCGGACGTCGTCTCTCGGTAGGCCTTGATGAGCAGCTCGCTCGCGGTGCCGCCGGGGCCGTCGCGATAGCCCATGCTGCGCGCGATGGGGAGGAGGCCAGGCGCGCCCTCCTGCAACAACGCTCCGTGACTTCCGTGCACGACCCGGGCGCGTTGCTCGAGCCGTCGCAGGAATCGATGTCCGTCGCGGAAGGTCGTGGCGAGCGCGGGCTTGAGAAATCCGCGCGCCTCGAGCGCGTCGATCGCCGCCATCGTCTCCTGGCTCCGCACCGCGCGATCGGTGCCGTGCGCCATCTGCAGCCACTGCACGGCGAAATCGATGTCGGCGATGCCGCCGTGACCGACCTTGGGATCGAAGCGACCCTCGCGCTCGTTCGCGATCTCGTGCTCCATCCGGGCGCGCAGGCGCAAGAGCTCGCTGCGATCGGGGGCGCCGCGCTCGTAGGCGGCCACGTGCGCGATCTCGACGACCTGCGCGCCGAGCCGCAAATCGCCCGCGCAGGCGCGCAGCCGCACCAGCGCCTGTCGCTCCCAATCGGCCGCCCTTCTCGACGATCCGCCCTCCCCGCCGAGGTGATAGCTGCGAAAGCCGTCGAGCGAGACGACCAGGTGCCCTTGCTCGCCGCTCGGCCGCAGCCGCGTATCGAGCTCGTATCCGGGACCATCCGGGTGCGTCGTCCCGATGAGACGGATCACGCGTTGAGCGACGCGTCCATAGAGCTCGGTGGTGTCGATCTCGTCGAGACCGAGCGCTGCGCCGGCTGCCGGGTCGTAGACGAACACGACGTCGAGATCGGAGCCGTACCCGAGATCTCGCGCGCCGAGACTGCCGAGGGCCAGCACCGCGAATCCACGCGGCGTCGACTTGAGCTGTTTACGCGTAGCGATCTCCTCGAGCGCCCACGTGGTCGCGGCGTCGAGCGTCGCGTCGGCCATCACGGTGAGCGCGCGCGCGGCCTCGCGAGGCTCGATTTCGCCGGCCAGATCGCGCAACCCGACGTCGATCTCGAGCGCCGATTTCGCGCGTCGCATCGAGCCCACGAACATCTCCGCGTCGGTGCGATCGGCGTGCGACAGGCGCGCGACCTCCTCCGCCAAGATGCGCGCGCCGCGGGTCGCGTCCTCCCCCGCCGAGCGCGCGGAGAACAAGAGGGCGTCGGCGAGCTCGGGGTGGCCGACCAGCATGCGCCCGAGATAGGCGCTCGCCCCGCACAGTCCGACGAATCGAGACAACGCCCGTTCGTCGGCCTCGAGCGCGCGCACGTAGGTCGTGACGCCGGGCGCCGAGAGTCGATCGAAGAACGAACGAACCGTGTTGGCCGCGAGCTCCGGATCGGCCGACTCGAGAATCGCCGCGACCAACGCGCGAGCGAAGCGCGGATGTTTCTCGCGCGTGACTCCGCCGAGTGGTCCGCCCGGACGCCGCGCGAGCGCGCGGAACTCGTCGGTCGCGCCCTCGCCGTCGAGCGCGCGGAAGACCGCGTCGATCCGCTCCTCGGCCTCCGCCACCACCGAGCCGGGAGTCAGTGAAGCGAACCGATCGGCGATCCGCTCGCGTGCACGATCGAGCGCGGCCACCAGCGCATCGCCGTGCTTGTAGCCGAGCGATCGCGCGAGCCGATCGCGGCCTTCGTCGTGCGTGGGCAAGAGATGCGTCTGCACGCCGGTCGAGAGCTGGATGCGATGCTCGACGCGACGAAGGAACAAGTACCCGTCGCGCACGTGACGCGCCTCGCGATCGGTCACGTATCCGCGCGCGCGAAGCCGAGCGAGCGACTCGAGCGTGTTGGTGCCGCGCACGCCCGGATCCTTGCCGCCCCACACGAGCTGCAACGTCTGCACGAAGAACTCGGCCTCGCGGATCCCGCCCGGTCCGAGCTTCAGATCGCGCGTCGGTGCCTCCGAGAGCTCGACCCGCCCCCGCCGCAACATTTCGGCCATTTCCAGGGCGATCGAAGGATCGACCGCGCGACGCCAGACGAACGGCGCGAGCTCTTCGAGCGCGCGCGCACCGACCTCGAGATCGCCCGCGATCTCTCGAGCGCGAAGGAGCGCCGCTCGCTCCCATCCACGCCCGAACGTCTCGTAATAGAAGACCGACGCAGCGATCGAGTTCACCAAGGGGCCGCTCCCGCCCTCCGGTCGCAATCGCAAGTCGACGCGCTGACAGAAGCCTTCGTCGTCGTGATCCTCGATGGTCGCGACGGCGCGCTGCGCGATCCGCGTGAACGCGTCGAACGGTCGCATGGCGTCGTCTCCGACCGAGCCTTCGTCGGCCGCGGTGACGAAGACGAGATCGACGTCGCTCCCCGCGTTGAGCTCGCCGCCTCCGAGCTTGCCGAGACCGAGCACCGCGAACCCGTTGCGACCGCCGTCCGGCAGCTTGATCGCGCCGTATCGTCTCTCCACGTGCGCGCGCGCCTCGGCGACCGCGATCTCGAGCTGCGCCGACGCGAGGTCGCTCCACTCGCGGGCGGTCGAGTCGATCTCGATCTCGGGATCGAGCTCGCGGAGCGCGATGCGAAGACGCTCGACCGCGCTCGCGCGCCGCAACCCCCGGCGCACGTCCTCCTGCGAGGCGAGCTGGAGACGACGCAGCAAATCGCCTCGTTTTCTCGGGGCCCGCCAGCCTTCGCGGGCGATGGTCGCGAGCGCGTCGACGCGGCGGTGCACGAGGCCGCGCAGCGCGGGGTAGGCAGCCGCGATCGCTCCGCCGACGGCGAGCACGACCTCGTCGCTCCCGCCGATGCTGTTGCGCGCTTCGTTCGCCGCGACGTCGTCGCAGGCGTCGGCGAACGCGCGAAGTCGCGCGACTCGGCTCACTTTCGCTTCATGAAGCGGCCGAGGAGCGAGCCGGAGCCGTCGTCCTTGTTCTTGCGGTCGCGTTCGCTGCGCATCGTGTAGAGGCGCACCTCGCGAACGGCATCGACGTGGCGCGGGTTCGCCTCGGCCACCTCGCGGAAGTCGCGGATCGCATCGCCCATGCGCCCCGCGAACTTGAGCACCATGCCGCGATAGAAGCGCGCGCGCTCGTTCTTCGGCGAGTCGGCGAGCGCCTGATTCAGCTTGCCCAGCAGGTCGTCGTAGGTCGCGTTCTCGCGCCGCTCCTGCTTGTTCGCCTGCACCCAGCACCAGAGCGCGACGTGATCGGTGTCCCCCGGCTCGAGCTCGTAGGCCTTCACGATGTGCGGCTCCGCCTCTTGCAGCTGGCCTTTGTTGACGAAGAACTCGGCCTTCTGGAACGCGTTGGCCGCCTCCATCACGCGCACGACCTCTTGCTGCGACTCGAGCGTCCCGCCGCCTTCGCGCACTTGCTGCTGGTAGCGCACGCGTCGATCGGGATCGGTGAGGATCTGGAACGCCTCCGCCATCATGGCGAACACCTTGCCCACCTGATCCTTGAGGTCCGAGAGATCCGCGGGGAGTCGATCGGGGTGCCAGCGCTTGGCGAGCTGGAAGTACGCCGTCTTCGCGTCGTCGATGCCGGACTCCGGCGCGAGGCCGAGCACCTGGAAGTAATTCTGCGACTCGATCGCCTTCGCCTTCTCGACGATCTCCGCGCGACGCTGCGGATCGCCCGTATTTGCAGGCGTCACCACCGGTGAGTCGCGTCCGTCGCCGCCGCCCTGCTCGATGACGATACCGGCCGGCGACGCCTGCTTCTGCAACGCGATGCGCGCGACCGGCGAGGGCTGACGACCGAGCGCGGGGTTGTCCGCCTTCGGCATCGCGAGCGACGTGACCGCCTCCGGCACCGGCGCAGCCTCGACGAGCTTGAGGAGGATGAGCGCGTAGACGAGCAGCTTTGCCGTTCGCTGATCCGCGACGCCCGACTGCATCAGCTGATGCGGCGTCTGCGGAGAGAGCTTGAGGAGCGAGAGCACCTCTTTCTCGGCGCGCGTGAGGTCGAGCTTCGCGAGATCGGCGCCGGGACGGATGCGGAGCGGCGTCGTCGCCATCTTGTCGATGGCGGCGTCGGCGTGCGGCATCGAAGGATTGCCGCGCACGCTCGCGACGATGGCCGGCGTCGGGTCGACCGGATACAGCTCCGGACCACCATATCGCGCGAGAAAATCCGCCCCGTCGTAGTACGCGTAGCGAGTGCCCGGGCCGCGCGAGAACAAGTGACCGAGCTTGCGCGAGAGCTGGCTGCGCATGCCTCGTTCGAGGGTCGCCGCGTCGATCTTCCCCTTGGCGACGAGGATCTGACCGACGAGCCCCTCGCCTCTCCCGAGCGCCATGAGCGATTCGTTGTAGGCGGCGTCGTCGATGGCGCCGATCTCGAGGAGCACGCGACCGAGGTGCTCGATCGAATCCGAGATGCGAATCTTCGCCGGACAGCCAGAGGCGAGCGTGACCACGTCGGCCGCGGTGTTGTCGTCGTTGCCCTCGGGACGCAGGATGAGCGCGCCCGTCAACTTGCGTTCGAGGCAATAGACGATCAGATGGGCGAGCGGGGTCTTCGCGAGGACCCCCTGCGCCGTCGGCTCCATGTGCGCAGGATACCCGAATCAGGCCGGGGATCGGGCGCAGCGGAAACCACCGCCGGCGAAGCGGTCTCCGGGATCGAAGGAAGTGCGGGAAAAGGTGCGCAAGCTCTTGGCCCCGAACATCCAGGACCCGCCGCGCATGACCTTCCGCCCGCCGCGCTTCGGCTTCTGGGTGTTCCGCGGGTTGTGCGGCGGGCCGTCGTCGTAGAACTCCTGGTCGTCCCAGTCGTCGCACCACTCCCAGACGTTGCCGGCCACGTCGAGGAGCCCGTAAGGGGACGCCCCCTCGGGGAACGATCCGACCGGCGTCGTCGCCAGCACCACCCCGCGCTTGCCGAAATTCGCGCGCGACGTGCTCGGCTCTTCGCGACCCCACGGATAGTTCCGACCGTCGACGCCGCGCGCCGCCTTCTCCCACTCGGCCTCGCTCGGCAGGCGCTTCCCCGCCCAGGCTGCGTAAGCCTGTGCGTCGTTCCACGAGACGTGCACGACCGGATGCTTCTCGAGGCCGGGCGGGATCAGACCGCCGCGCCAATGGGCGAGGAAGCGGCTCTTCCCCGCGTCGGTCGGCTTGTAGCCGGTGACGTCGAGGAAGCGCTTGAACTGCTCGTTCGTGACCAAGGTGCGATCGACGTACACGTCGTCGACGTGCACCTGCCGCCGATCCTTGCCCATCTGGAAAGGACCGCCGCTCACGAGCACCATCTCGTAGCCGTCGCGATCGCGCAGCGTGGAGGCGCGCGGGATCACCGACGACGAAGGATCGCGCGTCGTCGACACCGCAGGCAGCGCCTCCTCGAAGCGCGCCAGCACCTCGCGGCAGGTCTGCGGCCGCGCCTTCGGATCCTTCGCCAGACACTGCAAAATGAGCTCTTCCAGCGGCTTCGGCAGATCTTTGCGCACGCTCGACGGCTTCTTGGGCGTCGCCGATACGTGCGCCATCATCACCGCGAAGTGACTCGGCTCGTCGAACGGCACCTTGCCCGTGACGAGCTCGTACAACGTCACGCCGAGCGAATAGATGTCGCTGCGCGCGTCGACGTCCTGCGGCGCCTTGACCTGCTCGGGCGACATGTACTTCGAGGTGCCGAGCATCGCGCCGCTCATCGTGTAGGTCGTGCCCTCGAGGATGCGCGCGATGCCGAAGTCGACGACCTTGGCGCGATACACGCCGCCTTCGTCCTTCACCAGGATGTTCTCCGGCTTGAGATCGCGATGGACGATGCCGCGCTCGTGGGCCGCCTCCATCGCTTCGAGCACGCCGCCGAAGATGGTGCGCAGCTCGTCGAACGGCATGCGCCCGCGCCATCGCTCGAGATGACGCGCGAGGCTCGGCCCGGCGACGTGCTCCATCACGATCGCGAGCAGGTAATCCTGCTCGATGAGGTCGTGCACGATGACGATGTTCGGGTGCGACCAACCCTGGAGCACCTTCGCTTCGCGAAGAAATCGCCTGCGAATCCCGGGATCTCCCGCGAGGTTCGTGTGCAGGCACTTGAGCGCGACGCGCCGATCGCGGTCGGTGTCCCACGCCTCGTAGACCACGCCCATGCCGCCTTCTCCGAGCACGGCATCGACGCGATAGACGGAGATCATCGTGCCGGACCGGATGCGCATCGGCGGCAGATCGATCGGCGTGGTCTCGCGCACCGGCTGGGGCTGCACGGCCTCGAGCGTCGCGAGCTGATGACCGCAGCGCGCGCATCGCACCGCGCCCTCGGTCAGCTCCGCTCCGCACGATGGACAGCGAGACACGCGGAAGAGTCTATCATTCGAGTTCGCCGGAGATCGCTGCGCGACTTCGGCCTTCGGCTCGATCTCAGCGTCGTCGCTTCTTCAGCGCATCGAGCGCGTGGCGCGAGGCTTCGTCGCCCGAATCGATCTCGACCGCGCGCTCGAACTGCTCGATCGCCTTGTCTCGGGAGCCGGCCTCGGCATAGATGAACCCGAGCGTCGCGCGATACGCCGCCCGGCGAGGCGCGCGCTGCACCGCGAGCTCGGCGAGGCGCGCCGCGCGCTGCAGATCGCTGCCTTCGTGCCGGAGCGCGTTGGCGAGCCGCTCGCAGATGGCGGGATCGTCCGGACGACCGTCGAGCGCCTTGGTGTACGAGACGACCGCATCGCTCCAGCGCGCCTCCTTCTCCTCGTAGCGAGCCTTCTTCAGCTGGGTGTCGACGAGGAGCTTGCGCGCCTCCTCGAGGCCCGATTCGGCGTAGCGCTTCGAGCCGGGATCGTCGGCGTACTGCAGCGCCAGTCGATAATGGTTCGCTGCAGCGACGCCATCGCCGGCGGCGAGCGCCTTCTGCGCGTCGATGAGGATCTGCTGCGCCTTCGTCTGCACCGGTGCACGACGCGCGGTATCGAGTCGCCCGGACTTCGGCTCGACCGGCGACTCGACCTTCACAGCCTCGACCTTCACAGCCTCGACCTTGGGTGCGTCGACCTTGGGCGCTTCGACCTTGGGCGCTTCGATCTTGATCGGCTCGACCTTCGGCGGCGGTCGGACCGAGTCCATGTCGATGGTCACGGAGCCTTCGACCTCGAGCCCTTCGAGCGGCTCGACCTCGAAGACGCGATCCGGCGCCGTGATGTTCACGATCTTCGTCGCCTGCACGCGCGGAGCTTCGACCTTCGGCTCCTCGATCTTCACCGGCTGAATCGCCGCTGCGAGCCTCGTCTCGGTCTTCGAGATCCTCGACGCGGGGATGCGCTTGCTGCTCTTCCTCCGCGGCGGAGCCTCGACGGCGACCGGGGCGACCGGCGCGGCTGGGGCGATGGGCGCGAGAGCACGCTCCATCTGGATCGACTTGCTCGTGAGGAGCAGATACGCGTCGTACTCCGCGCGCTTCTGCGCGATGCGCAGGGTCTCGTAGGCGTCGGCGGCCCGGCGGAACACACGTTCGAGCTTCTGTTTGTAGGGTCCGAGCTTCTTCGCGAAGTGGCGGTCCGGGTGCAGCGCCGCCGCGATGGCGAAGTACGCGCGCTGGATCTCCTTGGCGGTCGCGGTCTTCGCGACGCCGAGCGCACGGTAATGCGTCTGCCCCTCGGGAGCGGCGAGGGCTTCGTCGATCCGATTGCGCATCGCCTCGTCGAGCTCGCACGTGTCGTCGGGTATGACGACGGGGGCGGGTGGCGACGTCGGAGGCGCCGGCAGCGTCGTGGGCTTCGCCTTGGGCCTCTGCTTCGGTTTCGCGGGGATGGTCGCGCGCGCGTCTTCGAGCGTCGGTCGCGTCGCCACCGAAGGCGGAGGGGTCGGCCTCTTGGTGGCGCGCCCCGGCGACTCGTCGACGAGCTGGAGGGCACCCGCGTCGACGAGCGCGTGGATCCTGCCCGCGAGCTTCGTCGCGTCTTCGCCCAGAACGCCGGCCAGCTCCGCGACCGTGAACACGCCGTCGACGAACGAGAGGAGGAACGCGTCGCCCGTCTCGAGCCGCAGCTCCCGGAGCTCTCGCGACGTGCGCTTGGGAACGCGCCCGAGGAGCGCTCGATCGTCGCGGGGCACGGGCTTGGCGAACTTCACCGTCACCTTCGCCTCGGGCCCGGTCTCGATCCGCACCTCGCTCTTGCGCTCGACCTTGCCCTCCTCGGTCGGGATCTCCCTCCTCTGCGAGACGTGCGTCGCGTAGCGACCTTCGGGCTTTGCGAGCCGTCGCTGCGTCTCGATGGCCCCGACCTTCGCCAGACGACGCGCGATCTCGATCACCGACTCGACGGCGACGCCCGTCACCTCGGAGACCTCCTCCAAGGTGAGGGTCCCGTCGATGCGCGAGAGCACGAACGCATCGGTCGACGACAGGCCGAGCCCGTCCATTCGGATCGAACACGGACGCGGAACCGATCGCTCGTCCACTCCTCGCGCCTCCCTCTCGCGAGAGGAATATCAGAGGTGCAGGTCGAGCGCGACGTCGGCCGCGGGCGCGGAGTGGGTCAACGCGCCCACCGAGATCACATCGACGCCGAGGGCAGCGAGCGACGCGATGCGTGCGAAGGTGATCCCGCCCGAGGCCTCGATCACCACGCGATCGCCTGCTTTCGAGCGGATCGTCTGCACGGCGAGCGAGGTGCGGGCGTCGTCCATGTTGTCCAAAAGCAGGATGTCGACGCCGGCATCGAGCGCTTCGACGAGCTGCTCCATCGTCTCGACCTCGCACTCGATCTTGGTCGTGTGCGGAGCATACGCACGCGCTCGCTCGATCGCTGCGCGTACACCGCCGGCGGCGACCAGGTGGTTGTCCTTAATCAGGACGGCGCTCCCGAGCATGTCGCGATGGTTGTGACCACCGCCGCAGCGCACCGCGTAACGCTCGAGGACACGCAGGCCCGGCGTGGTCTTGCGGGTGTCGACCACGCGCGTGCGCGAGCCGGCGGGGATCGCCGCCACGTACCTGCGCGTGACCGTCGCCACACCCGACATGCGCTGCACGAGGTTCAACGCGACTCGCTCGCCCATCAGCAGCGAGCGCGCCGAGCCGCGAACCTCCATGAGCACCGCGCCCGGCGTCGCGTGCGATCCCTCGTCGAGCCCACCGGTGAAGGTGAGCTCGCGATCGAGCCGCTCGAACACGCGCCGCGCCACCGGAAGGCCCGACACCACGAGCTCGCTCCTGGCCACGAACACCGCGCGCGCAGCCCGATCGTGCGCGACGCACGCATCGGTCGTGAGATCGCCGCCGGCGAGATCCTCGGCGAGCGCGCGGTCCACGATCTCGTCGATCAACGGCAATACGGGCAACGTAGGAATCGACATGGCGAGAAAACCCCTATTTCGAGCTGGCGATCGCGAGCACCGCGGCGATGGCCGCGAGCAGCGCCAACCCGACGAAGACCTTGAGCCAGGGAATCGGCGGACCTTCGTCGTCGTCGAGCTGCGGCGCACGCCACGACGGCGGCCTCGACGAACGCGACGTCGGCTTCTGCACGAGCGGCGCCTCGCGCGACCGTTCGATGGCGGCGACGAGCGCATCGGCGAACGCCGAGCAGCTCGGATAGCGATTCTCCGGAGTGAACGAGAGCGCGCGGGCGAACACCTCGTCGACCGCGTCGGCGAGACCGGGCACGCGCGCGGCGAGCGGCACGCGACTCCCGGTCGTGATCGACACGCGGATCTTGACGCTGTCGTCGCCGGGGAACGCGCGACCGCCGCAGAGTGATTCGTAGAGGATCGCGGCCATGGAGAAGAGATCGGACGCCGGCAACGGATGCCCGTCCCACGCTTCCGGCGCGAGGTAGGCCTTCTGATGCTGGTGTCGCGCGGTCGCCTCGGCAAGACGTGGCGCGCCGCCTTTGCGCACCTCGATCCGCGCCGGGACGATCGCGCCGTCTTTCCAGCACATTGGGATCCTAAGCTTAGAATTCCACGTGGACAAGTTGTCGCG